>Ga0114919_10002863_pt1 | contig 13940 bp, 11 predicted proteins | sample BlataG_FD_88682 | JGI IMG/M metagenome (GOLD analysis project Ga0114919, IMG submission 88682) | Deep subsurface microbial communities from Black Sea to uncover new lineages of life (NeLLi) - Black_00105 metaG | ecosystem: Environmental > Aquatic > Marine > Oceanic > Sediment | place: Atlantic... | reverse complement strand
GAAACGTTTGGCATCGCCGGGCTTCCGGACCGGGTGGTCACGGTGGGCGGACTGGTGACCTCGCGACTGGGGCGACCGGCCCGCGTGGGCGATGCGGTGCGCGTCGGCAACGTTCAGTTTCGGGTCACCGCCGTCGCCGGCCGATGCGTGCAGCGCCTGCGGCTGGTGCTGGGTGACGCCGTGCAACCCGGGCCAGAAGGCGACGCGCCATGACCACCATCCTGCTCATCATCGGGGCGCTCATCGCCGTCCTGCTGAGCGCGCTGTTCTCCGGCGCGGAGACGGGGGTTTACTGCCTGGACCGCGTGCGTCTGGGCGTCCGCAGCGACCAGAAAGATCGGCAAGCGCGGCGGCTCGCGTCGCTGATGGAGCGGCGGGAAGAGCTGGTCATTACCACGCTCCTTGGGACCAACGTCGCCGATTACCTCCTGACCGTGTGCGTCATGGCCCTGCTGCTGCGCGCCGCCGTCTCGGACAGCCTGGCCGGGATCTACGCGATGGCGATGGTCACGCCGATCATCCTGGTCCTCGGCGGGGTAATCCCCAAAGACTGGTTTCAACGGCAAAGCGACCGGTTGATGTACCCGCTGGCGTTGCCGCTGAAGTGGTGTTGGCGGGTCGCCTGCTGGACCGGCGTGGTGTGGCTGCTGCGAACGCTGACGCGCCACCTGCTCCACCGCATCGACCCGTTGCGTGCGTCGGCCGAGAAGGACCTGTTGCCACGCGTCCGCGTTCGCCGGCTGCTGCGCGAGGGGGCCGTGCGCGGCGGACTGAGCCCCTTCCAACGCGCCACGATCGAACGGGTGATGAACATCTCGAACGTCCGCGTGGCGGACGTGATGGTGACGCGCCAGCGGGCGGCGATCGTCCCGAGCGACATCCCGCGCGAGGACGTGCTGCGCATCGCGCGCATGGCCCATTTCTCGCGCCTGCCGGTCTACCGCGACGACCCACGCCGCATCGTCGGGATCCTCAACGTCTACCACGTGCTGGCCGACGAGCGCCAGCGCCCGATCGCCCAGTACGTGCAGCCGGCCACCTACGTACAAGCCGGCGAAACCGTCCCGGCCGCCTTGCTCAAGCTCCAGCAGGCCCGACAGGTGATGGGCATCGTCGTGGACCCGGCCGGCAACTGCCTGGGCCTGTTCACCATCAAGGACCTGGTCGAAGAGATCGTCGGGGAACTGGCGGCGTGGTAGCCGCGACTTGGCGAAGCCCGACCCGTCCGGGTAACATACGCGCCTGGACGGGGTGTCGCTCCGCCTGGTTAGAGCGCGTGGTTTGGGACCACGAGGTCGCTGGTTCAAATCCAGTCACCCCGATTGGAAGTCCAGAGAGACGCGCGACTTGCGAGAGCCGCGAGTTAGGCGTTTCTGTCTGGTTTCCCGCTCTTCGGCGGAGTTCCCCCCTTACGTCTCGTAGGCTCTGGCCGCGTTCAGCGGCAACGGGTCGGTCTGGCTTCGCCTCGTGGTGACCGCCGCGACCGGCGAATGTGTGTTACTGGGAGCGGCCGGCGCGCAGCAGGGGCCCGCCGTCCCCGGGGCGGCGGACCCGTGTCACGTGAAAGTGCTACCACAACCGGCCGCGCTGCTCTGGTGGCGCTGGGGCCGGGCTCCGCGCAGCGCTTACTGTCTCTGGAACGCGAGCATGATGGCGGCGTTGCCCGTGGGAGCTTCCGCGGTGACGTCGATCTTGTAATGGTGCACCGCGGCGGCCGCGCCGGTGTCGAGGACGACCGTGTCGGCGAAGATCTCCTTGGGCAGCGTGACAGTGTACGTGCCGGCGTCGGAAAGGGCGCCGAGGTCGTCAACGTCAACGTAGTAGGTTCCGCCGTCGAAGCCGTCGATCGCTTCGGGCCAGGTGGCGTCGACGTCCACGTTATCATTGAGTTGCTGCCCGTCCTCTGTTTCATAGAAGACCGCGAACGTGTAAGCCATGCCGGTGATCGGCGCACCCGTTTCGTCCGGCGGCGGGTTGAACTCGAGGACGAGGTCCAGCGAGCCGTCAAATGTGATCGGATGTTCCGGGCTGCCGTTGACGGTGGGGCTGCTGAGGTCGAAGTCGGTCAGGCTGCCGGCGGAACCGTAGCGCAGGAGTGTGGGGATGTTCTTGAATACGTAGTTGATCATGCGGGAGTGCTGCTCAGTTGTGCCGTCGTCGAAGGTGACCTCGACGGTGAACGTATCGCCCGCGTCCATGACGCTATTGGGCCGGACGAACGCGTTGAAGCGGTCGGCCTCCTCGATGAAGGCGTAGTCCTCGTCAGCCCAGATGACCGACGCGAGTCCGTCCGCGTCGTCGAAGACGCGCTCGGCCGTCGGGACGTACGTGGGCCCGGGCGTCTCGAGCAGATTGGCGGAAACGATCAAGCGCGTGGCACCGGGTTCCATCATGACCTCGAAGGTGATGATCGTGTCGACCGCCAGGGCGGCGGCGCGCTCGGCGGCCGTGCCGGTGTAGTAAGGTGCGGCCTGCTCGCCGCTGATCTTGAGATTCATGAAGAAGTTGACACGCACGTCGGATGGGGGTGCCGGCGTGCTGCTGTCGTCGAAGTCGTCCACGACGCCGTCGCCGTCATCGTCGGCGTCGAAGAGGTCAATGAGGCCGTCGCGGTCGGCGTCGATCGTCTGGTCGTCGTCCTGGGCATCCTGCCGGGCGTCCTGGCCCTTGCCGTGGGAGACCAGGCCGACGGGCACGCCGTTGTCGTCGAGGCGGGCGGAGAGATCGCTGTCGACGAGGTCAGCCAGGTCGGCATCGTCACCGGGCTCGATCGGATCGCTGGTGGGGTCGTCCGGGAGTTCGATTGCGCCGAGGTTCGTCTGCCCGGTGGGCGCCAGGCCGGTTGCGCCTTCGTCGTCCTGGGTGTCAAAGAGCATCGGACCGACGTGACGGCCGTCGGAGCCGAGAATGGAAACCATGAACGAGTTACCGGCCTCCGAGTCCGGAATGTCCACTTCGAAGAGGCCATTTTCGTCGGTCGTGCCGCGGTAGATCTGACTGGTCTCGTCGCTTTGGGCGACGACCACGTAATCTTCGTCGACAGACTGGGCGCGCGGTGAGCGCTTGGCGGAGTCAGGTGACAGGATGGTGCCGGTCAGTGAGATCCCGTCGCCGGGGCTCCCGCCGGGCGAAGTGTCTTCCCCGGGGCCGCTGCCGTCTGGGAGGAGCGCGGTCGGGTCTGTGCAGCCGATGAGCGCCAGAATGATGGGCAATACGAACCAGCGAGCACGTCGAGTCATCACGAGGTCTCCTTCTTCTGGTGGGGCTGTTTTCGTCTGGAAGGACAGCCGTGCATAGCGCTGTCCTGTTTCGCTGATGGGGCGTACGTTGATCCCCTGACTCATCGGTGCAGGGGGCGGGGGCCTTCAGTATCGCGCGATTAGCGGGAACGGACCGCAGGACTTGGGCCGCAACTGGAGGCCGCGGACTCGTAACATCTTGTGGCCAAAGGCGTTGTGTGAGTGGTCGGCCCAAGGGGACGGCGCCCGCCAGCCTGGGAATGGACCGTCCCCGCCCGGGAATGACTCTTCCACTCCAAGGAATGGACCATCCATTCCCGGGAATCACTCGTCCACTCCGCGGAGTGACTCATCCGCTCCCTGGCGGGGATCGTTCGCTCCGCGGAATGGGCCGACCGCTCCGCGGAGTGGGCCGGCGCCGCCAGGGCGGGAGGCGTCCCCGCTGGGGAGGGCTGGGACTGGTCGCGCGGAGGGGCCGCCTCCGCTATGGTGAGCGTGCCGGATTCCCGATTATCGGGGCTTGACCGCGAGACATGGCTTCAAGCGATAGAGTGCTCGGAATGCCCGACTACATCCCCGCTGCCGACGCCCAGTTCCACGCTTGGCAGAACAACTTCGTGACCTACGTCAACAACCACCTGGCCGACCTGGGGCTCGACGCCGCCGATGTGGTGGACCTGAATAACAGCGCCGCGACGTGGACGACCGACTACCCGGCCCACACCGCCGCCCAGGCCGCGCGACAGGCCAAGGACAATGCCCGCGACGGGCTGGAAGGAACGATCCGGCCGCTGGCCCTTGACACGCGGCTCAGGCCCTTGACACGGCGGTAGCCGGGCAGCGGCCCTGATCGCGCGGCGAGACGTGGTTGGAGAGTGTCGGCGGGGCCGTCTTCGGGGCAGACGAGGATGACGCCGTGGGGAAGAGCAGAAGCCACGGAGGGCACCGAGGGCATAGAGGGTTCAGGGTTCAGGGTTCGGGGTTCAGCCGGAAGGGACGGAGGCACGGAGCGACGAAGGGGTGAAGTCGGACAGGAGAGGGACGGAGGCACGGAGGGTGCAGATTGGAGATTGGGGATTGGAGACTGGGGATTGGGGGTGTCGGGCCAGGGGAGTCCGGCGGAGACGCGGGCGGCGAGGTCGGTTGCGAGAAGGGACTTACCGACGCCGGGGTCGCCGATGAGGAGGGTGAGCTTGCCTAGTGGAATGCGCGCGGGCCATAACCAGCGGCGTTGCTCGGGTTGCACGTCGTTGGCGAAGCGGAGGGCGGCGTAGAGGTCATTGTCACAGCGGTCGTGCATACGGGCTCCGGCGAGGGCCACGTTTGGTGTTCAAATCCGTCCCCCACCGCTGAAGCGATGGGGCACCCTGCGGAGGCGCGCAGAGGACGCGGGCCTGTCTAGGAATTATAGGCAGGGAACAGGGATCGAGGAATCGAGGGACGAAGGGAACGAGGGGTTGCGGGGAATTGGCGGGTTTTGGCGGGGTTTGAGTGCGGGGCGTGGCCGGTCAGGTGCAGCGAGACGCTGATCATCCAGCAAGAAGCTACGTCGAAAAACGGAGGCTATCCAGCTGTTCAGATGGCCGCTAGCCCGGTCGTTCTAACTCGGCATGCTCCATAGCTGCAGTGCGCAATCAGACCTGCCGCTTGGGCAACAACTTGCTCGTTCGCATGACTGACAAACGCATTTATCTGGTCGGCCGCAAGATCCACAGCGCCTTGCCTGTAATAGCGACCGCGCCACCACCATAGCGCCAGAATCGGCGTCGCCGCGATGATAAGAAGGCATGCAATCCAGGCGGAAGCCTTTATCAGGACGACAAAGCACATCCAAAGCCAAGCCAGGAGAACAATGACCATGACGTAATTGAATACATAGTACTTAGTCCAGAACGCAAACACTTGGCGGCGTTTGTCCGCTTGATTGTGCGAGCCAACTGTGTCCCGATTCGCGAAGTGATAGAAAACCTCGTTCATGAATTGGCGCGCTCCCGCTCGCGTCTGCACGAACCGGTGAAGCGCACAATCCGGGTTCGGGGGGCATCCCAGGCGCGTTAACATGGCGAATCGGATGTACTGATTGACTCTCGGGATGATGCGCAGGGTAAGACTATCGATTCTATAATGCAGCTTGCCGAAATTGACTAGAAAATAGAAGCGTATCAGGGCAGCCATGAATATGCCGGCCACACACCACCCGCCAACTCTGACGATCCATTTGGGTATCTCCCCCTTCTCCTCGACGGATTCTTGGACGTCCTTCCACATGGAATCGACCAGCGTCCTCAGCGGTGGCCACTGCACGTAAAAGTAAAGAGACGATATTATTAGGACAAGCAAAGCCAAGACGGACATTGCACCCCAGAAGCGCAGCTGGCCCCGCATCCGGTCGTCCAGATCAATCCATGATTTGCCTTCCCGGATCCCGAAGATTGCTTCCAGCAGCTTTGCGAGCACTTCACACCTTCACTATCTACTGCAACGGGTCACAAAGATCATACGGCGCGCCGAGGGCACGGTCGCGTCCACGCGCAATGCAGCGTTATCGATGACCTGGACAAACTGCTCACGCGTGTAATTCCTGTAGAACGAAAATCGCATGCGCCCTCGGTACAGTCGCACAATGCCGTCTCCAAAGCGCACCGCATCAGCCAGGAGCTCCGGCGTGTACTTGGGATCGTTGCGCGGCGTTACAAACACGATCCTGCCATTGCGCCGAAGGCGAGCCACGTTTCTGCGGATGATGGCTGATCGCATTTGCCTTGTGGGTAGTGTATGAATTACAAAGCAAATGACAACTGCGTCCACCTTCGGAGAGGTCTTGCGGCGGTACTGTTCCCAGGACTGCACCGTGACGTGTGATGCACCCATGGTCGCAACCAGTGCCTTCAAGCGCGGCACATTCTCATCCGTTTCGACGAGCAGAAGCCGCTCAAAGGCATGCGAGAGAGTGTGAGCGTTACGACCTCGGCCCGCACCAAAGTCAACAACACTTCTCGCGCCGCCGTGCTGGAGCAAAGCGACGATTTGCGGAAGCTGCGCGATCTCAACGCGTGCGCTCGGCGTAGACCTGCTGGGCGACCATGCGTAGTCGAGCCCACCGGTGGTAATCAGGAAGGGCTTTGTCATGTTAGACCCCATCGAATAAAGTCAGTTGTTGCTGTGCGTGTTCGCGCAAGTACCGGTAGCCAAACTGAAAGACCCTGCACCGCAAAAACGCAACAGGTTTGTCTGCATCCACGGGAATAATAGGGAGGCGCTGGGCGTGAGATACAGAAACGGCTATTCTGTGGTCCCGATAATCGATGCGATGGCTCGGATTCCGTCTCATCGCGATGTGGAGGTTGTCTTCGTATTGTGGAGTCACACCGCAGAGATAGACAAAAGGTGCGGCGAACTCATCGAGCACAAACGAGACGTGTGCAGGTATTTCGATCGTGTTCCGGTCGTACTTGAAGCGACGGGGCTTCTTGCCTTTGAGGCAAGCCTGGCAATGGTGTCTTTCGTTGAACCCGGTGACGTACATCAGCCACAGCGATCGGAAGTCGCGGTTGAAGATATGGAGGGACAGGAACATCTGTTCCGCAGCAAAACTGAGTACGAGTGCCACTGCATCTCCAGTGAGGGGAGGGCTATCGGCGAGAGAACTGGTTTCTGGATGGCTTGCAGGTAAGGCGGGTCTCTGGCTTTGGCTCCAGATAGCAGAGCAGCCTCGGTGGCGTCGACGGCTTGTCCGGCAGCGGCTGGCATATGGGGGTATGATAGCGGGTCACCGAAAATAGGTCAAGCGCCGAGACAGGTGCGGGCAGGCCGACAGGGTGAAATGTTTTACCTATCGGCGGCGGCGGTGGTCGCCGCCGCGCACCGGCTATTAGCCGGTGCCACACAGACTACCCGTCGCTGGCGCGTCGGGCGCGGATTGGCCGCTTCCCCATAGTCTGGGTGCGAGAAAGGATTCTCGCACCAGACACTGCCACAGAAGACGGCCGGTACGGGGCCCGGCCGCTACACCTGCCACCGGCTGGAAGCCGGTGCCACACATTGACCGGTCGGAGGCCGGTCCCACAGAAGACGACCGGCGCGGGGCGCGGGGCGCTACAGCTGCCACCGGCTGGAAGCCGGTGCCACACAAGCTACCTCTCGCTTGCGCTTCGGGCTCGGATGAAGACGGCCGGTACGGGGCCCGGCCGCTACGCTGGCTTCGTGCCTCCTAGGCAAAGGCGTACGTGAACTCGCCTTGCTCGGTTGCGCCGAGCTTGAGGGTCGCGGGTTTTTTGTCTTCGCCCATGACCTCGAGGAGGCGGCGGGCGATTTCGGGGAGGATTGTCTCGTTGATGATCAGGTTGATGTTGCGGGCGCCGGTGGTCATGACGTCGCAGCGGGCGGCGATGGCGTCGCCGACCGCCGGCTCGATTTCCAGACCCATGCGGTAGACCGTCTCGAGCCGCTCGCGGATCTTGTTCAGCTTGATATCGACGATCTTCCGCATCGTGTCCGGGTGCAGCGGGTAGAAGGGGATCACCGTCAGGCGCCCGATGAACGCCGGGGTGAAGCGCTTCTCCAGGATCGGCTGGACGGCCTTGCGCAGCTCGTCGAGCGAGGGCATGTCGTTCGGGTCCTGGGACATCTCCATGACCATGTCGCTGCCTTCGTTGCTGGTGAGCATGATCACGGTGTTCTTGAACGAGGCGACGCGCCCCTCGCTGTCCTGGAGCTCGCCCTTGTCGAAGACCTGCATGAACAGCAGGTTGACGTCCATGTGGGCCTTTTCCATCTCGTCGAGCAGGACGACGCTGTAGGGCCGCTGGCGAACCGCCTCGGTCAGCACGCCGCCTTCGCCGTAACCGACCAGCCCGGGAGCCGAGCCGATCAGGCGCGAGACGTTCATCGAGCTGGAGTACTCGGTCATGTTGATGCTGGTCATGAAGCGTTCGCCGCCGAAGATCAGGTCGGCGACCGCCAGGCCGGTTTCGGTCTTGCCTGTGCCGGACGGGCCGACCATGAAGATGACGGCCAGCGGGAGCTTGGGGTCCTGGAGCTTGCCGCTGGCGATGCGCAGGCGTTTGCCGATCTCGTGGATGGCATGGTCCTGGCCGATGATGCGCTGGCCGATGCGGTCCTCGAAGTGCAGGATCGCCTCGGCCTGGTCGCGGACCATCTTGCCGGCGGGGATGCCGGTCCAATCGCTGAGCACCTGGGCGACCACGTCGCCGTCCACTTGGAGCGGGACCAGCGGGGTTTCCTTGCCGACGAAGGCGTCGAGCTTCTCCGTGGCGGCGGTAAGGTCGGCGCGGATGTCGTCGATAGTACGCTGTGGCACAGGTTTGTAACCTGTGACTTCGGCCGCTTCGGCCGGGACGCTGGGAGTCTCGCGGGCGCGGACGCCCGCACTCCCCCCGGCCGGCTCGGCTGTGGCGGCGGGAGCGGGTGGCGAGGCTTCGGGGATCGCGGCCGGAGGCTTGCCGTCGCCGTCTTCCGCCTTTCTGGCCTTCTCAACCTCCTCGCGCAGGCGGATGACCGCCTGGGCCATCTCGCGCTCCTGCTTCCAGTGCTTTTCGAGCTCGTCGTACTTTTGCTGCTGCTCGACGCGCTCCTTCTTCAGGTCCGCCAGGTCCTCGGGGTCACCCGCATGGCCGGCTTCCGCGTCGCGCTCGATCGCCCGGATGGCGGTGTCGAGCTGGATGACGCGTCGGCGGATGTCCTCGAGCGGGCCCGGCGTGGTGTTCAGGCCGACCGCCACGCGGGCACTGGCCGTGTCGAGCAGCGAGATGGCCTTGCGCGGCAGTTGCTGATCGGAGAGATACTGGTTGGACATGGCGACGGCAGCGCGGACGGCGTCGTCGAGGATGCGCACCTTGTGGTGACCCTCGAACTTGTCCTTGGTGCCGCGCAGCATCTCGATCGCCACGTCCACCGAGGGCTCATCGAGCTTGACCAACCCGAAGCGCTGGGCGAACGGGGGATCTTTCTCGATGTATCTTTTGTATTCGGCCCAGGTCGTAGCCGCGATGGTACGCAGCTCGCCGCGGGCCAGGGCCGGCTTGAGCAGGTTGGCCGCGTCGGTCCCGGCCCCGCCGCCGCCGATCAGCGTATGGGCTTCGTCGATGAATAGGATGATCGGGTTGGCGGACGCGTTGGACGCGTTGACCTCCTTGATGACTTCCTTGAGGCGGCGTTCGAACTCGCCTTTGACGTTTGCCCCGGCGTTGAGCAGCCCGACGTCGAGCGTGCGGATGGTTACGTTGGCCAGCACCGGCGGCACGTCGTTCGCTATGACGCGCAGGGCGAAGCCTTCGGCAATGGCGGTTTTGCCGGTACCCGGGTCGCCGACGATCAGCGGGTTGTTCTGGTAGCGGCGCATGAGGATGTCGGTGACCTGGCGGATTTCCTGCTCGCGGCCGATGACCGCGTCCACCTTTCCGTCGCGGGCCCGGGCGGTGAGGTCATAGGTGAACTGGGAGAGGGCGTCGCCCACGCCGCCGACGCCGGGCGCCGCGGCCGGGCGCTCGCCGGGCACGGCGACCTCGATCTCGCTCGATTCGCCGGTGATGTCGATGAACTTGGTCTTGAGCTCGTTCTCGACGATCTTGTTGAACTCTTCGGTATAATCGGTGAAGTAGGCCCGGGACGGGTTGCGGACCAGGGCCAGCACCAGCGCAGCGGAGCGGATCTTCGGCAGCGACAATTCCAGCGACGCGATCTGCCAGGCTTCGCTGAGCCAATCGGCCAGGAAGGGGGAGAACTGCGGTCGGCCGCTGTTGCCGGTCTTGAGGTCCTCCAGCGACCGGTTGAGCGCCTGCCGCAGCTTGGAGACGTCCACCTTGAAGTGGTCGCAGATGCACATCAGGTCGCTCGAGCCGACGTCGAGCAGCGGCGCGAGCATGTGCTCGATGGTAATCTCGTAATGGGTGCGATTGATGCAGGCGCCGGCGGCGGTCTCCAACGCACGAATGCAGACGTTGTTCAGTTGCTGCCGCAGAAGTTTCATGTCCACATGAGCCATGGCGTGTTCACTCCGAGTACGCAATTCGCGGGCCAGTCTCCGTAGCGTCGGACGTGCCAGTCCGACGGTTCCCGTATTCTCCAGGATGGCACCGGACTCGCAGGCCTGCCCTGAGCGAAGCCGAAGGGTCCAGCGCTAAAGTTTAGCAGCGCGCGGCTAGCTGGCCGGGCGCGGTACGTTGAATATAACCGACCTGTCGTCGCTGGGCTGCGACTTGAGCCAGCTTGTCCACGAGAGGCGGCCGAGCATCCCCTGCTCGCCCAGCGGCGTCTCGGGCACCTCGTCACCACGCAGCGTCACCTGAACGTCGAAATCCAGCGGGTCGTCGCAGTAGAAGGTGACGAGCTCGCGGAGCTGGGCGGCCTCATCGCCGGGCGGCAGGAAGCGCAGGTAGTGCTCGAAGCCGACCGGCCCGATTTTCACGCGGAACTTGCCGCTGCGGTCATACACGCGCTCGCCGAGCAGGAAGTCCTCGCCCAGAGCGCATTTGGTGAAACCGAGGCGGTTCTGGTCGCTGGGCTGGATGGTCAGCCAACGTCCGACGCACGCGTCCAGGTCAAAATCGACATTCTTGAAGAAGTCGCGCAACAAACCGCTGAGGCCGGTCGCCGACCGCGGCCGCTGCATGAGCAGCCCCGTGTAGCGGAACAGCCGCACCGGCGGGACCCGCAGGGCCTCATCGAGGTGTGCGGTGGCGATGCCCAGGAACCCGCGCACGACCTGGGAGATCGGGTCGCGGCCGTCTGCGCGGAACTCGACGTAGTAGCGGTATTTCTTCCAAACGCGATACAGCAGCGAGTAGACCCGATGGTGAAACAGATCGAGGAACTCGCACACCATCTGATCGTCTTCCTGCTCGGGCAGCAGGCGCTCGGTGAAGTGCGTCGGCAGCGGCGAGTCGCTCCCATAGAGTCCCAGGAAGGTCGTGGTCAGCAACAGGCGCCCCTCGCCGTCGCCGAGGCCGTCGCGCCAATCGGCGCTGTCGAGGTCGGCGGCGGGGAACCCGAGGCTAAGGGCCGGGCGGACCCGGATCCGCTCCGCGTGGGCCGGGCCGAGCTGCCCGATGAGCGGGGCGTCGCGCTCGATCTGCTCAACCAGGTGCAGGAGCTGGAAGAACTCGAACGAGCGCGGTCCGCGCATCACCCAGCGGACTAGAGGATGCTCTGCTGTCCAAGACGGGGCGTCCACTGATAGACCTCACCGAATTTAGTTCCCCGAACAGTCAATTCCGTGAACGCGTTAATCGAGGCGTACAGCGCGAGAAACTCATTGAGCACGGTGGCGAAGACGTACATGTCGCCTTCGCCGGCGAAGCTGGCCTCGTTCATGTCCAGGCGGAGGGCCGTGCCGCGGATCGGCGCTCCGTGAATCAGGCGCTCGGCCGGCTTGGCCTCCAGCGCCACCAGTCCCTCGAGCCGCAGCACGTTCTCACGAGCCGCCTGGCGATCGTAAAGGGCCTGGTAGTTATATAACTCCAAAACGCCGCGTAACGCCTCGACCGACGTGAGCGACAAATAATTGAGCGACAAGTGCGAGATCAACCGCCAGTGCAGACCGCGGCCCAGCGGCGGGCGCAGCGAGCGACTGATCGGCGTAATGTTGCGAAACTTGGCGAACTCCGGCGAGTCGCTGGTGGGTACGCTCACGTCGCCGGCCTTCAGCCGCGACGCCAGGTTGCGGTTGGAGACGCTCAGGTCGATGGAGATACTCTCGGTGGGCGGGACCACGTGCTTCTGATCGGCCGAGACGAACGAGATGTACGTGTCGGTCCCCTCGCCCACCACCGCGTCGTACAGGCGCGTCTGGTAGTAGATGGCGTCGCTGCCGGCCCCGCTGCCATGCTGGAAGGCGTGCAGCGGCGGGTACTCGCGTCGCGCGGCCTCACCCTGCACCAGCCCGACCACCCGGTCAACCGAGTAGATCTCGAAGTGGTCGGGCGGGGCGCCGCCGATCGTGCTGGGCCGGATGCGGTACTGCGTTCGGCTGTGATCGACACGGATGCCGTCCGCCGAGTGCTTGAACAGGTTGACAATCGGCGTGCAGTACAAGCGCAGCGATGTCTTCTCGACGCGCAGGTCGTCTTCGGGCCGGCGGGAGAACGGCACCACGATCTCGAAATTCCTGCCGGGCTCGAGCGCCGCCAGTTTCTCCAGCCCCTCGAAGTCGATGAAGTAGAACTTAGCCGGGCAGGTGAAGTACTCCTGGAGGAAGCGGTAGCCGGCGAACGAGTGCTCGGGGTAGGGCAGGACCGCCTCCTCGCGGGTAAACCCACCGGCCTTGATGTTGCGCGCAGGCAGGCGGAGACTCCGACCGCTGGTCGGGTCGCGGACCTCGACGTGCCGGGCGTAGCGCATCAGCCAGAGGTAGAGCGCCGAAGCGCGAACCACCTCATCCGCTAGGAAGAACCGCAGCCGACCCAACTTCATCTGGGCCAGGGGGACCTTCCCGGTCGCCTGCAACGTGATGCGCAGTTGGGCGTCGGCGGCCATGGGCATATCGAGCGTGGCGGAGGCGACACCCAATGGGGCCAGCTCGACGTCGCAGCACGTCTGGAAGTGGCAGGCCGTCCCGTCCACGGGGACCGATTCCACGCTCGTGCCGCGGGGCACGGTGATGACGTCGGTGAGCTGCTCGGCCAGCGGCTGGAAGGCCAGGATCCCGGTCGAAGGCACGGGCCGCAGGTAGTGGGGCCACAGCAGCGACATCATCGACTGGAAAAGCTCGGGGATTTCGTCGTCCAGCTTTTGGCGCAGTCGGCCGGTCAGGAACGCCACGCCCTCCAGCAGCCGCTCGACGTCCGGGTCGGCACCGGCGGCCTCCAGCATGTGGGCCACGGTGGGGTGGGCGACGGCGAACTCACGCCCCATCTCGCGGAGAAACGCCAGCTCTTCCTGATAGTAAATGTTGTACATGTCGACCTTCGACTTGGTCCTCGAAAAGTCGCCCGCTGATGCGGCAACTAATGTAGCGTTCCGCGACCCGCTTGGCCAGCCGCGGGACGGGCGTCGGGTGCCATGCCCAAAGCGGCGGCCGCAGGCCGCCGGCGCGGGCATGCGCATCCACCTCGACACGGCACGGCCGCGCTGCGCTTGGCCCTGGCACCCGGCTGTCTACGGCCCGCCTCCCGGCCGACCGCTACCGGACAACCAGGCGACCCTCCTCGCCCACGTAGGTTTCGAACCGCACGGCGGTACGCTCCTCCTCATCCACGACCAGCCCGGAGATCTCAAAGCGCAGTTCGAGCCCGTCGGTGTGCGGCGCGTGCCGAACGGTGACGTTCCTCAAACGGGGCTCGTACCGCTCGATCGAGCTGCGAATGGCAGCGGCAAAGCTGCCGATCGAGTCGGGCATGGTCCCGCGCACTTCGGTCATGTGCGGCAAGCCGTAGCGCGGATCCGTCAAGCAGTTGCCGTGGCAGGTGTTCAGCAGGTTCTGCAGGTTGGTGAGAATCGAGTCGAAGATCTCCCGGCTGGAGACGCGTAGATGCCGCTCGCCCGTGGGGCCGGGGTTCCGCAGCCGTTCGAGTAAGGTCCGTTGAATCGCCATGTGGCTCTCCGCCGCGTTGCGCACGTTCGGAGCCTGGAAGCGCCGGCTTCACCGGCGCCAGTATCGCAGCCCGCGGGCAGTGCGTAAAGGGATTGTTGACCCGGCGTGTGAGCCTGCTGTGGCGGGTGTTACAAGAGGGGTTCGGCAGCGGT
>Ga0114919_10002860_pt1 | contig 13947 bp, 15 predicted proteins | sample BlataG_FD_88682 | JGI IMG/M metagenome (GOLD analysis project Ga0114919, IMG submission 88682) | Deep subsurface microbial communities from Black Sea to uncover new lineages of life (NeLLi) - Black_00105 metaG | ecosystem: Environmental > Aquatic > Marine > Oceanic > Sediment | place: Atlantic... | reverse complement strand
TTTTTTTTTTTTTTTTTTTTTTTTTTTTTTTTTTTTTTTTTTTTTTTTTTTTTTTTTTTTTTTTTTTTTTTTTTTTTTTTTTTTTTTTTTTTTTTTTTTTTTACACGTTTTTTTATTATTAATCATTATTTATATACTTACAAAAAATTATAAAATATATAAATTATATAAAATTTTTATTTTTGTAAATCCAAAATCTTTAAACATTCCGTATAAAAATTACCTCTAAATGTCTTATGCCCAGACCATCTACTTACAGAGACATCTCCCTCACTTAATTTATTGTAATGTTTCGATTTTATTACAAATAAACTAGATCTTCCAAATCTCTTTCTGCTTAATAAAGAAATAAATATATCTTCTCCATTCCAATATGGAATAGATTGGGATAATAAATTATCTAAATTATCATTATTTAAAAAAAAATCATAAATTAATTTTTTATGAAATATCATAAATTTAGTTAATACAATATCTACAATTCCCGTTACATTTCTTGTATTATATTCATATTTTTTTCCAACATAATTTAAAATTCTTCCATATTTACCCACAATACCACAATTATCATTATTTTTTAAAACATTCACACACATTTTAAAATCATCATAATGTATTATTTCATCATCATCCATAAAACAAATAATTTTATTTTTAGCACTCAAACCACACAAAAAACGTAAACTTAAACCAAATTCATTATTATAAATCCAATCTTTTCTATGAATAATTAGAACTTTATCAGTTACATAATCAAAAAATGTATTTTTATTTCCATGGGATATAATAATCTCATCTACCAAATTATTTTTTTCCAAATTCGGTAATATAAATTTTCTAATATTCTCAGGTCGTTTCCAATTTAAAATAATTACACTTATTTTCATTAGTTTAACTATTTAGATTTTTAATATCATGATTAAAACTTATTATTTATTTACAATCATAATAAAAAAAAAATTTTTTTAATAAAAAAATGAATAGATAATCATCAAAATGTTCCTCATGATTTTTAACGATCAATTTTGATCTTTTATTATCACGATTTGACTTATATTCTACTAAAAAATCTTGATAACTACGATAATAATTACTTTTCTTTTTTAAAAATAAATTTGGATTTTTTTTTTTTTTATTATACCAAACTAATTCCAATTCACGACATTTATTGGAACAATAAAAATTATCATTATACATATATATTGAATTCCTTGTTTCTATTATCTTTTTACAACATCGACAATAATGTCTCTCAATCAAATATTCATCAATTGTGTTTTTATTACTAGACATAAATCTAATTATCTTTAATAATAAAAAAAAATTTCTCAAAATTTAAAAATTTTTACATTATATTACAAATCTTATCACTATTTTTTATATTACTTGTTTTACTATTATTTTTATTTTTCCTTTTTCTCGGTACATTATTAATTATTTCCAAATCTCTATCTTTTAAAATCCAATATTTGTTTTGAACTATAAAACTTGAATTCATCATACAATGTTGATCATAGTTTTTATCACGTAATAAACTATTCACATCATCGAAAATATCCAAAATTAATTTATTATTTTTATAACATTTGCAAAAACACCAAGTCAATGCTCCATTTGAATTGTCATTATATGTAACATCCCATGATACTTCCTTATCTTTACAACCACTCAATGATATTACCCATGGCAAATTTCTTTTCTTACGGTATTCATCATCCATGTAGGATTCCGATTTCCATGTATCTATAAATGTATTATTCTTTTTATTTTCACTATTATTATATAAATATGGTAAATCTAACATAGTACCACTATGACAACAATCCATAATTACATTTACTTTACATGAACTATCCAATTTACTTATAAAATTTTTATACATATAATCATCTGTGATTTTTCCATTTTCTCTAAAATCTACTGGTAAAATACTTTCATCTTTACCATCTAATTCGTCACCATTTCTATCTTTGCTCTGGATACCATGACCCGAAAAATGGAAATAATAATTATCATAATCATTTATTACACTATTTAAAATTCTTTCAATATTTTTCTTTGTTGGTTGAAAATATGCTATATTGTTATTATTACCACATATTTTATCATCTGTATCAGCCAAAATTAAAAAATCTATAGTATTACCATATTCATTATTTAATAAATTATACATTGACATTGTATCATTATGACATCCATCTAATTCATTTTTTGTTCCTAAATATCTTATACCTATTAAAATTGCAACTGTTCTTATCATTATTGCATATAAATATTTTTTTAGAATTCCTAAATTTTAAACATCAGATTCACAGAAAACCTATTTAAAGATTTAATTAAAGAAAATTTTTATATATTACAAAATCTCATAATTTTATATAGAATTACTTCAAAATATTAAAAATATTTAAAAAATAGCCTAGAGTTATTTTTATGAAGTTTGAGGAAATTATAAATAATCAATACAAAATAACAACTAAAAAAGAATTACAAAAAGTACATAGAATTAAATTAAAAAAACTATTCAATTTGCTGGATAAATTTTTGAATGAATATTTATTTATTTCAGAATTCAAAAAATCAACAAAAATCTCAAATGAACAAAATAAATTAAAAATTATCTATCATTCTATTGATCTTATTTTAAAAAATTATGATAGAGTAAAATGGAAAAAAATATCCTAATCAAAATTTTTTTATCAATAATTAATACTAAAGATTTTCTTTGCATATTATAATGAAATCCAAAATAATGAAACCAATAATATTAAAACGAAAATTTAATAATAAAACTATAAAAAATAAAAAATTTAAATTAAAACGAAAATCATCCACCAAAAATCGTTCGTTATTTAAAAAACAAAATACAAAATCTAAAATAAGAAAAAAAAAATTAAATTCTCTAAGAACCAAATCCATAAAAAAAAAAAAAAATAAAATAGGAGGATCCTGCCAAGCAGTTCAAAATTATAAACCAATACAATCAGCTGCTTGGAACTGTAGAGATTGCTACAATAATGATAATTTTTACTCTCTTGCTGTTCCAGATTATTCTATATTCTAATTATTTAATCACTATTTTTAAACATTAACATATAATGACCATCACATCTTTTAGTATTTTTATATAATAAATAAATCGTATTATTATTATTATATTTAGAACCAAATTTCTGATATAATTTAAATCTTACTCCCCTTTCCGCTTTATTATTTCTAATTTTTCCATTTTCTATTCTATTTTTATTTTTATTAAATTTTTTAAATACATAGACATTCACAGGTATCTCAAAAATTTCACTTATACAATATTGCTCAACCGCTCCTCCCCATTTATCAAATTCATTATCATATAAATTTGTATATATTTCTTTATATTTATTTACCAAAAACTCATCCAAATCTATAAAAGAATTGGAATCATCAATATGATTAAAATCGTTTATAAAATCGTATAAAAATGGATGAGTGTTTAAAACTAAATCTTTTACATACATATCCAATTCATCAATATATTTATATCTATTTTCCCAAATCCAATTTGCAATGAAACATCTAATTTCATTGGAAAATATTTCTTCATCATCCATATCAAGAAATGAAAATTTCTTAAAATTATCGTTAATATTTAAAATTGTATTTATCATATTCTCATCAAAATAAGTATATAATATATTTACAATACATCTATAAAAACATGAATTATCACCATTTACATCATATATCTTAAAGTTTTTTGGATCAATAGTAGATGCATTAAATAAATCTAAATTTTGATTAATGATTAAATCTGTCGTCATATTTAATCTTATCCCCATTTTTTTAAATATTTATCAATTTTTTAACATAAAATTTCTTTATTAATACATTTCTTGAAAAAAAAAATATAATAATAATATTAATAGTACTAATTCATGAACAAACAATACATTGCAATTATAGCATTCATTATTTTTATAATATTTATTCTTTTTTATACAAATGCAAATCAAAATTATGAATCATTCCAATTAATGGGCGAAAGAAACCGAATACAGAAAAATTTTTATAATGCTAAGCCTCCCAATCCTGATCTTATGAGTAATAATAAACAATATAATCCTTTCACCGAACAAGAAAATGAATATGCTTTAGAATCATCACATAATAAGGCAGAAGATTTCGATTTCGAAACTAATATACAACAAAAAGATATTAATGATGGTGGATGCCAAATAAATGATGATGTACAACCTCAAACTCATCACAATGATGTTGATGTACTTCAAGAAGCTCGAAACGGAAATTATGGACCAAGATCTTTTAAGAATAATATAGAAAACTATATTAATTTTGGAGCTCGTGGTAAAATCAATCCAGACCTCACAGGTCCCAATTACATTAATAATCATATTCCAACAAATCCAGATAATGATTATAATCCATATCCCGAATCGGAATCCTCAGATCAAATTCCTTGGGCACCAAAACCATATCCACAACCAAATCATAATCATAATCAACAAAATAAACAAAACCATATTGAAGGTTTTCAAGATATAGGCGCTCGTGGAACCCTTCTCAATCCATTTGACCAACCTACACCAGGAATTACGTCACCAGATAATCATGAACCCAATTTAGATGGTCAAAAAAATACAAATGATAATAAAACAACCACACGAGTCATTGGTATCTGCAAAACACAAACAAATCCACACAACCCACCTCCTCCTCCTCCTCAACCATCTATTTTTCCAGTTCCTACTCCACCACCACCACCACCCGCACCACATACAGAAAAAAAAAAAATAGTTTGCTGTGATACTGATCCAAAATGTGATGCACCTCCTCCACCCTCACCTTCAACAATCATTTACAAGCCGACACCCTTACCTACACCAGCACCTCCCCCAGTAATTAGACCCGAAGATTGTTGCCCACCATCACAAGTATGTCCTCCATGTCCAAAATGTGTATGTCCGCCCCAAAAACCATGTCCACCAGTATGTCCAGATAAATGTCCCGATATTTCAGATTATGTTAAAAAATCAAGTATACCTCCATGTCCACAACTCCCCGATATGTCTGCCTACATATTAAAAACAGAAATCCCTTCATGTCCCAAATGCCCAGATATGTCCAAATTTGTACTAAAATCTAGTATACCTCCACCACCCAAATGTCAAGAATGTCCGCCCTGCCATTGCCCTGCACCCCCAGATATTAAAGTTATTGAAAAACAAATAAAACCCCCAGATATTAATATAAATGCCGAATACGAAAATCAAAATTATAATTCAAGAAGAGGTGGTGGTTCCCTAGGAGGAGGAGGAGCAGGAGCAGGAACAGGAAATAGAAGAAATAATCAACCACAAAGACGTCCAAACGCACCTTACCCTATACGATCGAATCCACAAAACAATTATCCACCAAGAAGTTCCATCCAAAATAATTCACCTTATCTTTCAGAAGAATCCTCTAATATTGATAGCGAATATCCATTAAATTATAGAAGACGAAATCCTATTAATGGATATTCAAATAATGATCTTATCAATAATGCAAGGTTTAATTTAAATACAAATCAAGAAATGGAAACATTAGAAGAAGAATTTTTACAAAATAGAAAACGAAACACCTCTATTAACAGCAAACGTATTGACTATAATTCCAATTTACAAAATGGAATCTATAATCTTAAGACACAATATGATAGCTGTTGCACACCAAATACAATACCAGCACCATGGTCCAACTCTTAAAACACCACAATACTTTAAAAAATACTTTACTACTAAAATTTATATAAATTACCTAATTCATTATCTTTAATCTGAAATTAATTATTTTTTTGATTAAAAATAATTTAATCACCAATTTATTTTATTCACTTATACTAACTATATGAAAAATATTTATTTCAAATATTTAGTCATCTTCACATTTTTTTTCGTTTTCTTCATCTATTTTTATAATGCAAATCGAAAATATGAATCTTTCCAACCATTCTATGCACGAAATAAAATAAAAAAAAATTTTTATAATGCCAATTCTCCGAATCCTTTTCTCATTAACCAAGAACAAAAATATAACCCATTTCCTGAGGAAGAATCTGATCCACCCTTTCCATTATACAAATTAAATACGACAATCATCAATCCACGTATATCAATTGACTCAAATATTGAAAATTCATGTAATCTAATCAATGATGAACATGATAATACTTTATATAATGAACACAAAAAACATAAAAATTTAATTAATCATTACAATGACTATAAAAAGAATAAAATTAAACCTAATCATATGAATGTAGATGAATTATATACTATTAAACATACAAATCCAAATTTATTCCCTGATCCAAATCATAATCATAAAAATCATTCAGAACATTATCAAAATTTTGGGTCTAGAAACAAAATTCTTAATTCCGTTCCTTTTCAATTTCCAAATCGAAAACCTAAAAATAATAGATATTTATCTATAAATACTATAGGCATTGAATCTACTTCTCCCAGATCACTTTATCAACCACGATCCATTAATTTTAATAGTGGTAACCTAAAACAAAATTATGATACACAAATTTTTAATCTTTAACTTTAATTATTATTTAATTCATTATAAAATTTATCGAATCTTATTATATAATTGTTATTACAATGAATAAACAATTTTTCTCCAAATATGAAGAAATTATTGTATCTTTCCTAATTGTTTCTTTTTTATTCCTAACTTCCAAAATTTTCTATTCTTATGTAGAAGAATATAAAAATTATCAAAAAGAATCATTTACCCAATATCATCTTTTACCATTTCATCAATTTTAATGATAGTATTCATTATTTTTTTATTAAGGCTCTTGTGAAATCTTTATTCACCATCTTTAATATAGCTTTCCCAACATCCGGGAGAATTCCTTTTTTTACCATCATATTTAATGGCATAATGTTTCTTCAATAACCAATTATTAATGTCTATATTATCCAATTTTATATTACATAATATTCTACCATATTTCTCTCTTTCCAAATTATAAATTTTTATATTTTTATCCATTATTTTCTCAGATAACTTATCTCTTACAAATATTGCCATTTTTCTCTCAGTTTCAATTTTACTTCTAATCTCAGGACAATCGATTCCTGATAATCGCAAGGTAAATTTATATATATCTGATTCTATTAAACCTGGTATTCTTGAGATTATAGTTATTGTATCTCCATCATATACTTTTATTACCTTACCTTCTTCTATTGGTGGTATAAAATATTTTATCTTTTTAATATAATCTTTATCAACTCTATTTAATGTTACATTTTTTTTTTTTTTTCTTATATTGGGTTTCCATCTCTCACTAAAAAAAAATTGTAAACAAAATAATGAACACATTTAATCTTATACATTACATTTTTAATATTTTCTCTTTTTTTATTTACTCAAAAAATAATTGTATTATCATAAAATAAATCATATTCATCTAATTTTTATTAATTTTTATTTCTATTTACATAGTATTCAATTTCATATTATCCTCATCCAATCCAACTATAAACGAAAACAATTTATCCGAAAAATTAAAATGACAACCATTTGGCTTGTCCAAGATAACATCTTTGTGCGATGTATTTTTACTATGTAATAATGATACTATTATATCATCCGGTTTTAATTCTAAACTATCATCATATCGATCTATCATAAATTCCTTCCCTTCACTTCCCATTGAATCATCTTTGAATTTCTTTTCCCTCCAAAATTGCTTCCTAAATGCTAAAGTCGCCTCGGAAATTCTTTCCTCATATGACAACTGATGAGGGGGTACATTCATAATTGATATAAATTTATTAATGTGGAAGCAACCAATACTTGTACAATATACACATTTTTTATTATTAATTATTAATCTTTCAATCCTTCTTCTAAAACTATCTGGAGGATAATAATCATCATCATCCATAAATGCAATCCATTCATTTGAACTATATTCTACCCCCAAATTCCTTTTACGACCGATACTTAATTTTTCTGAAGTATAAAAATATTTAAATCGTTTATCATCTGGAATTATTTTTTCCATCGATTCATTACTATCATCTATTATTATCCACTCTATTTTATCTTTAGGATAATTCATTTGATAAATATTTAACAAACATAATTTAAAAAAATTTCTTCGATTATGTGTAATTGTAACAATTGATAAATTTGGTAAATGTTCATTAGCTAAACCATCATATTTAACTTTAAAATTATAGTTAGATAAATCGTTACTTTTTAAAATTCTATCAAACAGATTTTTTAAACATACATTAAATATATTTTTATTTGATAAATATAATTCTCTATTTTCTTCACCTATAATGATTTTTTCTTCTTCACTCATATTCATTATTCCTCTAATCACATTTTTGAACGAATTTTCATCAATGATAAATTTAGACCCAAATGTTTTTTTTAATTTTACTTTCTTACTAATATTTACTAATTGTTTTTCATTTTTAACAAATTCTTTCATTGGTTCACCATTCGTTGTTATTACAATCGATTTACATGATCTCGCTTCATTTATATAATGTCCAAATCCTTCCGCCTCAGAACAACAAATGTGTACCCCATAATTATTCATCATTCTTACTAAATCCTCTTCATCGACATTATGATTTATATATTTTATATTTTCTTGCTTTTTCCAATTTTTATCATCAAGTTTCTTACTATTATAAATAATCAAAAGTTCCGGAAAATCAATTTCCCAATTACTTATTATCTTTTCGGTTTGTTTGTAAATTGACTTTCCACATATATGAATAAATTTATTATAATCCTTTTCATATTTATTTCTATAATGATCCTTACTATCCCATCCTACATATTCTGTATCTGTAAATTCACCAAATATTCGCTGCGTATATTTTGTTTTTGCTAAAACAATATCAATGTGCTTTAAATAAATTTTCCAATGTTTATAAAACCATTCCTGATTCGGAACAAAAATATTTACATTTGAACGATAAGTTAATAATGAAGGTATTATTTCAAAAAATATATTAATATGAGAATCCGGAATTGAATGATCATAAAAATTACACATTTTAATATTAACTCTATTACCATAATTCTTAATTAAAAATTCTTTTAAAAGCATAGCATCCACTGTTAATCCATAGCCATTATTATAGGTTATTAAATTGATATTAATCCTCATTAATAAATTATATACAATCTTTCTTAAGTAGGATTGTTTAAAAAATATTAATCTGATTTTATAATATAAAAATTATTTAATAAATAATGATCAAATTTATTTTTGGAATCATATAATTTACAATCCATTAGTTCATCTTTTAAATAAAAATATCCATTATCTCCCCAATTATTGCCAATCATATTCATACATTTAAATATAATTTTATTATTCAACTTTTTATATCCGATCATTACAAATGAAAAAATACCACCAATTTTTATTTCATCCATAATAATGATCTTTTCATTATTATATTCTATATTTTGTAAATTTTTAGTATTTTTAGGAAATATAAATTCATTATATTTTTTAATTATATAACTATTTACACCTATACCATAACCCAAATTCAGTAATTTACATAATTCTACATTATGTCTTGAACCATTATTATTTTTAAAATAAATTATTCTTTTATTTAAATAATTTTTTTTTGAATTCATTACTAAAACACTATCTGGAATTTTTTTATTTTTTTTAAATAAATCATCCATTAATAACCTATTTTTATGATCCAAATTACAAAATTCCTTTAAATCTTCACTATAATTAATATCTTTATTAAAGATTTCATTAATTAAATCATTAATTTCATATATATTATTAATTTTATTTTTAATTTTATTTGATTTAACTTTATATTTTATGCATAAAAATTTATAAAAATTTACCAAAAAATCTAAATCTTTCATTACATTTGGAAAATTATATTCTAAATTTAAACAATAACCTCTTTCAAAAAGTATTGTATCATAATTAAAGAATTCAGGTAACTTATTTTTTTTTTTTTCTCTAAAAAGTATTTTAAATATAATGGTGAAATGTCATCTTTAAGAAATTTTACATTTTCTTTAACTAAATATTTATTCTTTAAAAGGTATTCTAATTGCCATTCAAAATCATAAATATCTTCCTCATTCCATAAATCATTTTTAAATTTTATTGATTTCTCAAAATCTAAATTTATATATGTATTTTTTAAATATTTCATTTTATCACTCATCTCTAGTAAAACACATATTGTAAATGTATAATAACAATCAAATAATCCTTTATCTTTTATAGTTATAATATCTTCCAAATCTAATTCAAAGTCTTTTTCACTCCAAAATAATATTCTAATGATCATTTCCATAAAATTATTTTTAAGTTCATTCAATTGTATCTTTCCATTTTCTATATTTTCATAATAATTATTCAGTTTTTTTAACTTTTTTACATCCATATCCTCTGTTTTTTTTTTAAAACTCTTTAAAATTTCAACATACAAATCGTAACTATTTTCGATTTTTTTAGGCATTCTATTTTCTTTATTCATTTATATATTTAATTATATATATTTTGCTTTTTTCAAAAGTTTTAAATATTTCATTATTTATTATCATTAATCATTTATTTTATCATCAAATAAAAATTTATTCATCAATATATCATTTATTGTATATCTTTCTGATAAATCTTTTCTTAGTAAACCATATATTAATTTTTTTAAATTAATTAATTCATATTTATTTAATTTATATAATTTTTTTATTTTAGAGATTTCCCTCTTTAAATCTTTTTTTTTTAAATCCAAAATCAATCTATTTATCTCTACATCTTTATATTCATCAAGTTCTTTCAACGATCTTATAAATGAATTTGGGTTCATTGTCAATAAACATATTAAAATTAATCCTAATTGCCACGAATCAATCCTAAAATCATTCATCTTTCCTTCTTTTATTTGTTCAGGGCTTCTATAACTTCTTGTACTACAGCCAGTTGCAACTTTAGAAATTTTATCTACTCGAAAAATACAATTGAAATCTATAATTTTTACATTTCTTTGTTCGTCATCATAATTATTATTTATTAAAATATTTTCTAATTTTAAATCATTATAAACAATTTTCATATTATGCAAACATTGTAATCCAATTACAACATTATAAAATATATTTTTAACTATTTTTAAATCTATTTTTTCCATATTTCTTGATTTTTCAAGTTGTATAAATTTTTTTAGATCAAAATCCATTTTTTCAATTATGATCATCAAGTAATCATTATTATTTTTACTAAATTTATAATTTCCAATATAATTTATTAATCTTTTTTTACACCTCTCATTTAATTTTTTTTTAATCATTTCTAAAATTTTTATTTCAAATTCCGCCTTTTTTACTTTCCTATTACCTCCTTTTTCTCTTAATGCTGATAAATTCAAAAATTTAACTGCTATTGAATTATTATTATCATCATTGTCTTTACTTATACATATTTTTTTATAAAATATCACTATTCCAAATCCACCCTGAGGTATTTCATCCAACTGTTTTAAATTTGTATTACAAACATAATCATCATTATTTATTTTTAATTTTTCAGGAATATAAAAACTTTTTTTTGATCTATTTTCTATTTTTTTAAATTTTTTATTAATAGAAATTAACATTTTTTTTTCCAAATATACTATTCTAAACTTATAAAAAAAAACAATAATCATCTATATTAAAATAATTTTATTAAAAACAATTTTAAAATATATTTATTTTAAATTTATTAAATAAATTTATTTACCCTGTCCATAATGGTTTAATCCATCCTCTGGTCAATTTCATTAAATCCAAATATTTATTTTCATTGGCTGGTACACCTATAATAGTAGGATTAATATATGGTTGAAATGATTTTGGAGTAGCTGATGTATTAATCCCAATACAATTATTCGTATTTTTACCACAATTATATAATACTCCCCATTGATCCCAACAATTTGCTTGCTTATTACATGGAAATGTACAACTATCAGGCATATTTTTTGGTAAGATCCATCTATTTCTAATTCTTGAAAAGTTACATGTTCTTTTTGAATCTTCTTGTTTTAAAATAGGTGTCATCGTTAATACGCTATTATCTATTCCCACAAGTTGATTTTCTGATGATCTAAGATTATTTTTTCGGATTACCATATTTGTATCAACACCATAAATATTATTTTTGATAAATGGTTGATTTTCAAGATCAGCATTAGAAAGGGCTATCTGATTTAAATATTTTGTTCCATCATTATATAATATAATATCCAAAATCACACGACAACTATAAAAATCTTTAACTTCCCAAATAAAAAAATCAATTAAATATCTTTTATTATTTAATTTATCAGTATCCTGAATTATATTATCAATCTTAAGTATCTTAAAACTAAAATTCGTTGCAAGATTTAATCGAGAAATCTCTGGTAACAAGAACATATTTTTTATATATTCATAAAATTCAGGTGTTATGGTCCAAGGTTTATATTCATTATATTCACATAAATCGTTCAAAAATTGTTTACGATTTGGACTAATCAATTTAAAATATTCCCGAACTTTTTTAATTCGGCTATCTTGAATTATAAATGATTCTAAACTTCGTTTATTATAATATTTATAAAATATAAATAAAACAATTAATGCTATAAAAATAATTAAATAATTAATTATTATATTAATAAGAATATATTAATCTAAAAATAAAAAAAAAAATATTTTAATAAATTTTTGCAAAACAACATATACATATAAATTATTTAAAGTTATTAATACATAAATTATCTATTATGACCAAGCAATTTAAAGATATTAAAATTAAAATAAGAAAATATAATAATATTGGATTAATACCAATATTCAATCAAATAACAGAGAATAAATCCACTTTAAATATAAATATAACTCAATTATTTTTAAATACAAACAAAAAATTATTGATTTTGAAAAAAAATGATGAAAATCCTAAACATCAAATTAAACAACATTTTAAAGAAAATATGAATTTTGACTTAAATAAAAACAATATTCATTTTTATAGACATTTAGGAAATACTCTATATTTTATTATCAAACTAAATAAGGATTCAAATAAAATATTTAAAAATAATTATAAAACTAAATATTTTTTAGATTTTTATCTAACGAACAATGACAAAAAAAATATTTATCAAACCATTCTAGATAATAATAATCTAAATAAACATCTATTTCAAAATATTAATTTTAATAATCCAAATCTAAATATTAAATTAAATGATATATATACTGTTTTATCTACTTATTGAAAATATATAAAGTTAATTTAATATTACTATATAATAATGGAAAGCATATATGCTAAAACATTAGATGAAATAATTAATTCCAAAAAAAATGAAAATTTTGGTAAAAAAAATGAACCAAAAAAAATTGGTATTAATAAACCATCTCATGAATATAAAAAAATTAATTTTAATTCTCAAAAATATAAAAATAGTATAGTCAAAAAACAAGAAAGTGAAAAAATAAATAATCCTGCTTTAGTAAAAGAATTTTTGACATCTGATCAAGAAAATGTATATCATAGAGATTGGAATAAACTAGAAAATGGTTTTAAAAAAAATAGAATATCACATTATGTTAATAAATTACACAAAGAAAGAAATATGAAAGAATCACAAAAACAACGATTAAAAGATTATTTATACCAATGTATTGATAAAAAATTAATATGTCGTAAGACAGATGTTAAATATAATATTGATACGTGCGAAATTGAAAATATTATACCACTCAAAATAACAGATGATAATCATTTTCTAACTATCGCTCCTAAAAAAAAAAAAAAAGTAAAAAAAAAAAAAAATAAAAAAAAAAAAAAAAAAAAAAAAAAAAAAAAAAAAAAAAAAAAAAAAAAAAAAAAAAAAA
>Ga0114919_10002859_pt1 | contig 13948 bp, 10 predicted proteins | sample BlataG_FD_88682 | JGI IMG/M metagenome (GOLD analysis project Ga0114919, IMG submission 88682) | Deep subsurface microbial communities from Black Sea to uncover new lineages of life (NeLLi) - Black_00105 metaG | ecosystem: Environmental > Aquatic > Marine > Oceanic > Sediment | place: Atlantic... | reverse complement strand
GGCCGAATGTCTTATCATCTTTGGTGTTTCTGGGATTGATAGGGATAAAGGGAACAGCTTTAATCTGCTCAACGATGAAGGTGTAAAATTCTCTAACATCATAAGCTTTATCGGCAAGAACAGATGAGCCTTTTTTGAATTTATATCTTCTCTTGAGCTCTTTCAGCAGGCTTACGGCAACCTCAGCATCGGTTATGTTGTTTGGCAGGGTCTTTTCAACCAGGCAAATGTCCTCTTTTGTAACAAGGCAGTGCGTTCTGTACCCCCAGAAGAAGAGCATGTTTTTCTTTTTGCCATTGACGAGTTGGCATGAATAGTAGCTCAGGGTTGCCCGAGGATTACGCTTTGGCTTTTTTGTTTTATCGGTTGTATTTCTGTTTGGATTCTTGAAGTTGTTTTGCTTTGTGGCAGCCTGGATGGGCTTTGAGTCGAGAATAAACTCATCGAGACTGGCAAAACCTTCTTTGATAAGCAGGTCGTTTGCTGTTTTGTGTACATCTTTTAACGTTGAGTTTTTTGTGTTTTTCAAGAACCGATAGAACTGTGAATCGTCCGGCAGAATACCCGGGTCGAAGCCGCACATTTCAGCCAGAGGCGGGATTGAGTATAGATATTCAATCAGTTGTGGGACAGATTTGATTCTTTCGAGGTGCTTGATGACGAATGCTCGCAGTATAGCGTGTTGCGAGTAACCTGTTCTTCCGACTCGGTCGTTTTTGTTTGGCAGTGCTGAAAGATCAAGAGCTTTAAAGAGGTAGTAATACTTTCGCAGGAGCGGCGCATTGCGTATCAGCTCCTGGAGGTCATAAAAGAAAGATGTTTGAAAATGTTGCATGATAAAAACTCCTTTGTTTTGGCCGTAAATCCTTTTTGTTATGTCACTTACATAATAGCCGAAACGGAGGAGATTGCAAGAAAATAATGATTGTAAATCATTATTTAGTATAGATTTGTGTATTTTGCAGAAGGGTTGTCCTCAATTATATCAGAGAACTCGACTGGAGGCAGGCTTTCATGAGATTACGCGACTGTAAAATCGGGGATAGAGGATGCGTGGATGCGAGTAGGTTTAATCAAATCATTGGCCAGATTCTTCGCTGCGCTCAGAATGACAACGAGTGAGATTGCCGGTAAATGGTTATAAAATCGTTTATGGCTTTTACGCTTTGTTTGTAGTATATAAGAATATATGGATCAAATAAAGAAATTACAGCCGCCCCTGACGGAAGATGACGTGCGCTTGTTGAAAGCCGGTCAGCAGGTTTCTATCACGGGCGTTCTCTATACGGCTCGTGATATGGCACACAAGAGATTATGCGAGTCAATAGATGCAGGAAATGAACTGCCGTTTGCACTTGAAGGGGCAATTGTTTATTTCATGGGCCCGACGCCGGCCCGGCCGGGCAGAGTAATCGGCGCGGCCGGCCCCACCACCTCATCACGAATGGATGCGTTCAGCCCCGCGCTAATCGCAAAAGGCTTGCGGGCAATGGTCGGGAAGGGATATCGAGGCGACGAACTTAGAGACGCTTTGAAAAAATACGGGGCAGTGCATCTATCTACCATCGGCGGGGCGGGAGCTCTACTCAGCAAGCACATCGTTTCAGCAGAAGTAATTGCATACGAAGATTTGGGGGCTGAAGCCATCCGCAAATTGCAGGTAGTTGATTTTCCCGCAGTCGTAGCCTACGATTGTAATGGGGAAAGCGTTTATAAAGAATAATGAGGTATTAAATTGAAAGTTGCTTTACTCGGTCTGCTGCAATCCGGCAAGAGTACAATTTTTGCGAGCTTAAGCGGCAAACAAATTCCGCCTATAGGCTCGACGACGATTGAAGAGGCCATAGTAACTGTCCCTGACGAAAGACTCGATTGGCTAACCGAATACTATAAGCCGAAGAAGACAACGCATGCAACAATAGACTGTCTTGACGTGCCGGGCTTTAACTTTACCGATGAGCACGGCCGGGCCGCAGCCAGACGGTTGATAAATCAGATAAGGACGTCTGATTGCCTTGTTCTGGTAGTACGGGCGTTTGAAGATGCAGCGGTCCCGGCGTATCGAGATGGTCTAAATCCGGTAAGAGATTTGGCGGAATTGCGGACCGAGCTGCTGCTGGCCGATTTGGAGCTTGTTGCCACGCGCATAGAAAAGCTCGAAAAGCAGGTGCATAAACCCACCAAGACGCAGGCACACGATAAGTCCGAGTTGGCGCTGCATAAAAAACTCCAGGAAACGATAGAGGCGGAAAAGGCGATTAGCTCAGCGATTGAAACTGAGGCTGAACGCGAGATGATTAAGTCCCTCGGATTCCTGACCCAAAAGCCGATTGCAGTTGCGGTAAACGTTGGTGAGAATCAGTTGGAAGCGAAATTCGATTTTGGCGAACGTGTTGAGTCCTCTGTGCCGGTCGTTACAATTTGTGCCAAGCTGGAATTCGAACTGGCGCAATTGGACGCTGACAGCAGAGCGATGTTTTGTGCTGATTTGGGCATTACCGAATCGGCAAAAGGTAAATTTGTCAAAAGCTGCTATTCAGCGCTCGGCCTAATCAGCTTTATAACAGTTGTCTCAAACGAGATACGCGCCTGGCCTATCAAGCAGGGCACAATTGCAGTTGATGCGGCCGGCAAGGTGCATACCGATATCAAGCGGGGTTTTATCAGGGCTGAGACCTTTAGCTTCGACGAGCTAAAGGAGCATGGCAGTGAAAAGGCCCTCAAGGCCGCCGGCAAAATCCGGCTCGAAGGAAAAGACTACGTTGTTCAGGACGGCGACGTTATTAATTTTAGATTTAACGTCTAACGCAACAAAAAAAGGAAATTGAATTTATGAAGGCGATTGTACTGACCGGTATCAACCGGATGGAGCTGAGGGACGTGCCGGACCCGACTATCGAAAAGGACAATGATGTTCTGCTGAAGATTGAAATGGTTGGTATTTGCGGCTCCGACCTGCACTACTACGAGACCGGTCGAATCGGCCGGCAAATTGTTGAGTACCCCTTCATAATAGGGCATGAGTGCTCGGCCACTGTCAAAGCAATCGGCAGCTCAGTTACCCGCGTTAAAGTCGGCGACCGGGTCGCGGTGGACCCCGCAGTACCGTGCCAAAAGTGCAGCCAGTGCAGGGTTGGCAGGGAAAATACCTGTGAAGATTTGCGTTTCCTCGGCTGTCCCGGGCAGGGCGGTGGATGTTTGTGTGAGTATATTATTATGCCGCAGGAGTCCTGCTTTCCAACCGCCGGTGCCATTACACTTGAACAGGCGGCTTTGTGTGAGCCTTTTTCTATTGGTGTATACGCGGTCAAGAGTGCCCACGTGCCGCAAACCGCTAACACAGCCATCCTTGGTACGGGCCCTATTGGCCTTAGCGTTTTGCTGGCGGTGAAAGTGGAGAAAGCACGGAAAATATATGTTACGGACAAGATTGATACTCGTCTTGAGGCCGCACGGGGCGCCAGCGCCGCCTGGACGGGCAATCCTAATCAGATAGACATCGTCAGCGAAATACTCACCGCTGAACCGCTGGGTCTGGACGTTGTTTTCGAGTGCTGCGGCCAACAGGAAGCGCTGGACCAGGCCTTCGACATACTAAAGCCGGGCGGCCTACTGGTCATAATAGGAACTGCCAGGAAGGACAGAATCTCTTTTGATGTTGACATATTCAAACGAAAAGAACTTTCCATAAGTTATGTCCGCCGTCAGAATCATTGTGTCCAGGCAGCAATCGACTTAATTGCAAGTGGGCAGGTTGATGTTGACTTTATGGTAACGCATCATTTCCCGCTGGAAGAGACGCAAAAAGGATTCGACCTGGTGGCCGGGTATCGTGATGGCGTAATTAAAGCTATGATTAGTGTGTAGTACTATACGTGAAATGACGAACTGTCATTGCGAGCGAGGCATAGCCGAGCGTGGCAATCTCAAGCCTACGAATGATTGAGATTGCTTCGGTCACTTCGTTCCCTCGCAATGACATTTATCAAATGTTTTGTTACAGAGTGGTAGGTTTGGAAAAATAAATCTTTTGGAGATAGAACTGAATGAGTTGGCTTAATCTGCAAGGCAAAGTCGCAATCGTTACCGGAGGCGCTGATGGCCTCGGCAGGGCTGTCTGCGAAGGATTGGCTGAGGCCGGAGCAAATGTTGTCGTCGCTGACATAAATGAAGAAGGTGCTACAGAAGTCGTTTCCGATTTGAAGAGCAAATTCGGCGGCAATCACTTTGCTGCGACAACCGATGTAGCTAACAAGGCAAGTGTCGATGCTATGGTGCAGGCGACTCTCGATGCCTTTGGTCCGCCGGGGCGGATTGATATACTGGTCAACAATGCGGGGGTAAATATACCGAGGCTGCTTGTCGACCCGGCAGGCAAAGAGGAGTTGAGCGAAGAGATTTGGGACAAGGTCGTGTTAATCAATCAAAAGGGCGTTTTTCTCTGTGCGCAGGCTGTTGCAAGGGTGATGATTAAGTCCGGCGGGGGTGTTATTATAAATATGGCTTCGGAATCCGGCTCGGAAGGCTCGCAAGGCCAAAGCGTCTATGCCGCCACGAAGGCGGCCATTTACAATCTGACCCGTTCCTGGGCAAAGGAGCTCGGCAAACATAATATCAGGGTCGTCGGCGTCGCACCGGGAATACTGGAAGCAACCTCTCTGCGGACCGAAGAATACGAACGTGCGTTGGCCTACACGCGCGGAATCACCATCGAAGAGCTGCGGGAAAGGTATAAGAAGGCTGCTATTCCTTTGGGAAGAAGCGGCAAGCTGAGCGAAGTTGCCGACACGGTGTGCTTTTTGGCCTCCGACCGCGCCGGTTATATCCATGGCACTGTCATTAACGTTTCCGGCGGCAAGACCAGAGCATGAGCTGTTTTTCGGCCAAAAACCATCATAGTGCACTGTCCGCGAGAATTAAAAGGTGGCTGTTCTTGGTTTTTTTGGCAAATAGAGGTTAGGGGCTTATGAAAAGAGCAAGTATTATCAGCATTGGTAACGAGCTGCTCAGCGGCCAGACGGTGGATACTAACGCTGCATATTTAGGCGAGAAACTGCTTTCAATCGGCATACCTGTTATCAGCTCTTACACTGTCGGTGATGATATAGATTCAATCATACGCTCGTTTAATCTGGCGAGCAGTGATGCTGACCTGATTCTGGTGACCGGCGGACTGGGCCCGACTGATGATGATTTGACCCGACAGGCATTTGCGAAGTTCCTCGGCACCGAATTGCAATTGCAAAAGGAACTTCTGCAGAAGATACAGGATTTTTTCACCAGCCGAAATCGGCAAATGCCCTCAAAGAATAAAATTCAAGCATATATACCAGCCGGTGCAAAAGCACTTGTGAACAATCCTGGCACAGCTCCGGGCATTATGGCCGATGTAGAAGGCAAATTGCTCATCGCGTTACCCGGCGTGCCATCGGAAATGAAGCAAATGTTCGAAGAATCGGTTTTGCCGGAACTGCACGGACTCGCCGGTCGGCAAGCTATAGTAATCCGAAAACTGAGATGCTTCGGAACGGGGGAATCGAACATCGCCGAATTACTCGGCCCGCTTATGGAGCGAGGAAGGAACCCGCTGATAAACTGCACGGCCAAACACGGTGTAATTACCCTGCATATTATCGCAACGGCAAAAGATAAAACCCAGGCACAGCAAATGGCCGAAAAAGACGAAAACTTGTTGCGGAATATGCTGGGAGATTTAGTATACGGAACAGGGGACCAGACTTTGGGCGAAGTGGTGGGTGAAGAGTTAGCTCAGCAGAAAAAGACAATCTCCGTAGCTGAATCGTGTACGGGCGGATACGTGGCCAAGCTGCTGACCGACATACCCGGAGCGAGCAGATATTTCACCCACGGCTGGATTACTTACAGCAACAGTGCCAAAACCAGCGAACTTGGCGTGCCGCCTGATTTGATTGAAGAGTATGGCGTTGTCAGCGAACAGGTCGCCCAGGCTATGGCCCAAGGCGCTAAAAAAAGGGCGGCAACAGCCTTCGCAATCGGCATAACCGGTATAGCCGGGCCAACTGGCGGAAGCGAACGAAAACCTGCCGGACTCGTATATATTAGTATCGATTCCGATAATCGGTGTGAAACTAAACGCTTTATTTTCTCCGGCGGTAGAGATACTATACGACTTCGAGCAGCACAAACGGCACTAAACATGCTCCGGCTAAAATTGCGGGATTGACTAACTGCTTTAATAATGTTATAATATAAGCTTGCCGGAGGTAGTTAAATTACAGGGCAAAATGGCAAAAAAACGTAGACATTTAGGCGAAATACTCTACAAGGCCGGGCTGGTAGAAAAAGAGGCGCTTATCAATGCCATTAAGACTTCGAAAACCAATCATAAACGGCTCGGCCAGGTATTGCTCGAATCGGGCCTGCTCGACGAAGACACTCTAACCAAGGCAATCGCGAGGCAATTTGGGTTAAAATATGTTAATTTGGATCAAACTACCATCACGCCTGACACGTTAAAGCTTATCCCGGAAGACCTTATCAAAAAGCACAATGTCCTGCCTCTTGCTATGAACAACGGAAGAATGGATTTGATTATCAGCGACCCATTAGATTTAGACGCGATGGACGCGGTCCGGTTTCGCTTGAATACCGAATTGGACTGCCGTCTCGCGAATCCTTCGAGAATTCGTGCCTACATACAAGAGTCATTCGACAAAAGAAAAAAGGACGAAGACGACAAGCTAAAACATAGCATTGATGCGACTGCTGCTGAACTGGCCGAGGCCAGTAACGAGATACAAGCCGAAGCCCTTCGTGCGCAAGCCGCAGGCGGTGTTGACGACGGTCCCATTGTCAGGCTGGTCAATCTCATAATAGATAATGCCTACTATATGCGTGCCAGCGATATCCATGTCGAACCAATGGCCGATAGAGTACGCGTACGATACCGTGTCGATGGTGTCTGCCTGGAAAAAGACAACATCCCCAAGAATATGCAGGCCCCCCTGACTACGCGCCTGAAAATTTTATCCGGTATGGATATTGCCGAAAAAAGGCTGCCACAGGACGGCCGAATTAAGCGCACGATTGGGGGCCAGGACATCGACTTTCGTGTTTCAGCTCTGCCGGGGTACCATGGAGAAAGTATAGTGTTGCGAATTTTACGCCCTGATGCGGTCAACATCGGAATCCAGTCGCTGGGTTTTGAACAGGATGATTATGAACGATTTCAGCGGATAATCAAAAGGCCGAACGGAATCTTTTTGGTTACAGGACCGACCGGCAGCGGTAAAACCACAACGCTGTATGCAGCTCTGCAGGAACTTAATAAGTCGGACAAGAAAATTATTACGGCTGAGGACCCTGTCGAATACAACTTCGACGGGATGAATCAGGTTCAGGTCAAAGAAGAAATCGACTTGACATTTGAGCGAATTCTGCGGGCGATGCTGCGGCAGGCGCCTAACATCATACTCATCGGCGAAATTCGAGACGGCACAGTCGCAGATATCGCAGTTCAGGCGGCACTCACCGGACACCTGGTTTTCAGCACCCTGCACACCAACGATGCCGCCAGTGCAATTACCCGGCTAATAGATATGGGTGTTAAGCCGTTCCTCGTAGCCAGCGCAATACAAGCCATTATGGCACAGAGACTTGTAAGAGTGATTTGCGATAACTGCAAAGCAATTGATGAAAATCCAGACCCATACCATTTACGATTACTCAACATTGCCCCGGAAGATATCGCAAGACATCCTGTGTACAAGGGAACAGGATGCAGCCAGTGTCAGGATACCGGCTTTAAAGGCCGAATCGCTATATTTGAGATGGTGGAAATGAACAGCGAGCTGAGAGAATTGGCCTTTACAAAGGCACCTACTACAGAATTGAAAAAGGCAGCGAAAGCAAGTGGAATGAGAACGCTGATGGAGGACGGCAAGATCAAAATATTTAAAGGAACAACGACGCCGGAAGAAGTGTCGAGAATAACGCAGGCAGAAGGCGTTGTAATAAATTAGACAAGAATAGTTGTTGAGGGTTCTCAAATGGCAACGGTTAATATGGACAGATTGCTGAATGCCTGTGTCACACAGGGGGGTTCGGATATACATCTTGTTACAAGACGACCGCCGGTATTGAGGATAGACGGCCGGCTCAGGTCGCTGGAAACCAAGGTGCTTGAACCGGACGATACCGTAGCTTTGATGAAAAGCATCACGCCTGACCGAAATCAGCAGGAACTTCAGGAAGAGGGGGGGACCGATTTTGGCTTTGCCTTTGGAGAGGAAGCAAGGTTTCGAGTCTCCATTTTTCGTCAAAAGGGTAATATCTCGCTGGTCCTGCGTCTTATCCCAACGAAAATCATGTCTTTTGACGAAATAGGCTTGCCCACGATTTGCGCCGCTTTGTGCCGCAGGCCGAGAGGAATGTTTTTGGTTACAGGCCCAACCGGAAGCGGCAAAACCACCACACTGGCTTGTATGGTAAACTATATTAACGAAAACTTTGACCGTCATATAATAACGATTGAAGAACCGATAGAATATTATCACACGCACAAAAAATCCATTATTAATCAGAGGGAAGTGGGTGTTGATGTTCCGAGCTTCGGCGAGGCGCTAAGACGAATTTTAAGAATGGACCCTGATGTGATTCTCGTAGGTGAATTGCGTGACCTGGAAACCATCGAGTCAGCTATTAGGGCCGCTGAAACCGGCCATCTTGTCTTTAGTACCTTGCATACCACAAGTGCCGCAGGAACGATTACCAGAATTATTGATGTTTTCCCTGTAAACCAGCAGGAGCAAATTCGCATTCAGCTAAGCAGCAATTTGATAGCCGTTCTGAGTCAGGCCCTTTGTCCTTTAGCTGCCGGCAGAGGACGAATCGCCGCCTATGAGTTCATGGTTGTAACTCCTGCAATCGCAAATCTTATCCGCGAGAACAAGACTTATCGAATCGATTCAAGCATTCAAACGGGCAAAAAATTGGGAATGCAGCTTCTCGATGAGCACCTGTGGCAGCTTTATGACATCGGCAAGATTACACTGGATGAAATGCTCATACAGAGCCGTCAGCCAGGCATGCTGCAGGATAAAGCTACCGCTAAACAGAAAGACATAAAGGCAAGGGAAAAGAGAAAGGCTGCAGCGAAGGAAATGGAGGACATCGGCCCAGTCTTTCGGGCCTGATTGCCTGCGAACGAAACGGATTTTACAAAATACCAGCGAGAAAGACAGACTTGGCTGGTATTTTTTATATCTCGATAGTATAGGAATTTGTAATAATAGCGAAAATAGGCAATATGAGCAAATTGTCATTTCGAGCGAAGTCGAGAAATCTGGTTAAATCGACCCCTCGACTGCGAGCGGGGTGACGGCGAGCGGTTGCCTTAATGAAGTTCCGCCGAAAGCGGTTAATTTAACTACGAGGCAACGAGTTCGGCCTTATGATTTCTCAGTGAAATGCAGTTGGGAAAGTTAAAGGTAGATTGCAGCGGAGTAACAGTTCCAGGACGAAATGTACGGTTAATAAAGCGAAACTGGGATATGAGGACATAGAGCAAAAAAAGTCCTAATAACTAAATGTCCTATCTGTAATTTATTTGTAAAAAAGACTTTAATGTTATATAATAGAGAAGGTATGAAAAGGAACTGGTTATAGAGGACAACTGAGATGGGAACAATCGAAACATCATATAAGCTCCCTCCTATGGAGCAATTAAGGGGCAGAACCCTTGGCAGGATACTCATAAAAATGGGTGTTCTCACCAGGGAGAAGGTCCATGAATGCCTAAAAATCCAGAAACAGCGTCATCAGACTATACAAATAGGCCAGATATTCCTTGAGCTTGGCTTGATTGATGAAAAGCAACTGCAAGTTGCTCTTGCGGCCCAGCGGGGAATGGAATACGTAAACATCAGCGATATCGACATTCCTATTGACATAATCGAGAAGGTACCGGCCCAAATGGCAAAGACATATCACATCGTACCAATCAAATATGATAAAGGGAAAAACGAGCTGACCATCGCTCTTGACAATCCCGACAATTTCAGAGCAACCGATGACTTGAGCACGCTGATGGGTTTTAAAGTTACAGCGAAGGTAACCGATTCTAAAGCAGTGGAAGATGCCCTGAATAAGCATTATGAGACGCAAAGCGATGAAAATATCAACGAGTTGATAAGCGAAATACAAGGAGATACTTTCCTTGCGGAATTTGACGGCAGGAACCAAAGTATCGACCTGGATGAATTAAAGGAGCTGTCAGAGTCAAATCCTGTCAAAAAACTGCTGAACCTTGTTTTGCTGCAGGCTATTCGCGATAAGGCATCGGACATCCATTTTGAGCCGTTTGAAAGTGAATACAAGATGCGTTATCGTATTGACGGCGTGCTTTATGAAATGGTTCCGCCGCCGAAGTACATCGCTGCGGCGCTTAGCTCGCGTATAAAAGTTATGGCAAACCTGGATATCGCTGAGAGGAGGTTGCCACAGGATGGCCGAATATCACTGACCGTACAGGGCAAGCCGGTTGATTTGCGCGTTAGTGTTCTGCCTACAATGTTCGGAGAAAGCGTTGTATTGCGTGTGCTCGACAGAAGTCAGGTCAGTTTTGATCTGGAAAAACTGGGTTTAAGGCGCGAAGACCATGAATTAGTTCGTCAGCTTATCCACAAACCCAATGGTATTATAATTGTTACAGGCCCCACCGGATGTGGCAAGACTACTACCCTTTACTCGGCCATGAATGAGCTTAATAACATTGAAACGAAACTAATCACCACTGAGGACCCTGTAGAATATGACATTGACGGTCTTATTCAGGTTCAAATGAAACCGGAAATCGGGCTGACATTCGCAAGGTGCCTGAGGCATATACTCCGGCAGGACCCTGATATTATACTGGTCGGTGAGATTCGTGACCTTGAAACAGCGGAAATCGCAGCCCAGGCGTCCTTGACAGGCCATGTGGTGTTCACAACACTGCACACAACCGACGCCCCGAGTTCGATAGCACGACTTTTAGATTTGGGAGTTGAGCCATTTCTTCTTACTGCTACTATCGAAGGCATAGTTTCCCAGCGATTGGTCAGGAGGATATGTGAGAAGTGCAAACAGGCGTTCGAGCCGACCGAAGGTCAATTATCGGAATTGTCACTTACGCCGGATGATATTAAGGGCAAGAAGTTTTATTATGGCCAGGGTTGTAACAGGTGTAATAATACCGGTTATAGGGGGCGAACCGGTATTTTTGAGATTATGGTATTCAATGATGAAATTCGTGACTTGATAATGCATCAGGCTTCGACAAATGTGTTGCGTGCAGCCGGCCAAAAGACTGGTATGCGACTGTTGCGCGATAACGGCTTGGCTGCAATCTATGATGGGATTACCACTATAGACGAGGTTGTAAAAGAAACAACTGTGGAGGGGTAGGAAATCAGAAAGCAAAAGGTAAAAAGTAAAACGTAAAGAATTAGAAAACTAAGAGGACCGCTGTGGTTTATCTGAATAGAAAACGGCTGTCAATAACCAGTTTCTTATCTTTTGCCGTTTTACGGTCCAAGGGAGGTGTTCAGAATGCCTGTTTTCAAATATGAAGCGCTGGACTCGCAGGGCGTGGCAATAAAGAATGAAATAGAAGCCCTGAGTCAGAAAGAAGCGGTAAGCAAAATACGAAATTTGGGTTATTTTCCCACGAAGGTCAACGCACGCGGAGTCGAAAAGAAAGCGGCGGAAAAAGCTATTGCAAGACCACAACGAAGGCGTGGTGCCGGCGGCAAAGTCAAAGTCAAATATATAGCCCAGTTTGCAAGACAGCTTTCCACGCTGCAGGACGCGGGGCTGCCTATATTGCGTTCACTTCGTATCTTGCAGGACCAGCAAAAGGCGGGAACATTCAAAAAGGTCATAGGTTATGTGGGCGATGACATCGAGGGCGGCTCAACACTTTCGGAGGCAATGGGCAGAGCCCCAAGGGCCTTTAACCGCCTGTTTGTCAATATGGTGGCGGCCGGCGAGACCGGCGGCGTGCTGGACCTGATATTGTCCCGCGTGGCTGACTTTATGGAAAAGGCGCAGAAGCTTAAAGGCCGAGTCAAAAGCGCAATGATTTATCCGATTGTGGTTTTGACCGCGGCTTTCACAATCCTGTTGTTGTTAATGTGGAAAGTAATACCGCAGTTTGAGACGGTGCTGACTGAGATGACGGGGGGTGTTCCACTGCCAAAGATAACACAAATCGTGCTCGGAGTAGCCGAATGGATCGCAAAACGATACGGCTGGGTCATCCTGCTGGCAACGCCATTTGCAATAATTTTTCTGCTTAGATTTATAAAGCAGTTTCGTACCGGCAGATTCGTTCTGGACACCATAAAATTGAAACTGCCGGTGGTCGGTCAACTCAGCTCTAAAGTAGCTGTTACGCGCTGGACAAGGACATTGGGAACATTGATTAGCGCCGGAGTTCCAATCCTGGATGCCATTAACGTTACACGCGAGACAGCAGGCAACGAGGTCTTTGCCAACATGCTCGGCAATGTTCACAACTCTATCCGGCAGGGTGACACCTTTGCCAGCCCGTTACGGCAGTCCAAAACCGTTGACCTGATTGTCTCCAACATGGTTGCTGTAGGCGAGGAAACAGGCGACCTGGACAAGATGCTTCTGAAAGTGGCCGACAACTACGATGAGCAGGTTGACGTGCTGGTGGCCTCGTTAATGTCCCTGCTTGAGCCGATTATGATTATTGTGCTTGGCCTTGTCGTTATGCTTATCGTGCTGTCGATTTTCTTGCCAATGATAACAATTATCACGAACTTAAACGTCTGATAAAGACTGAACCAATAAATCGAGCGCTTAATTCAGTAATCAAGGAGAATAAAGTGAAGCCAATTGCCAAACAACCAGACAAAAAAGCGGCATTTACTCCGTTAGAACGAAAGCCCCATCTTTTGGGTGAGTTAAAGAAACGAGGAGGGGGTTTAAAATCCTGCGAGGGCTTTCTAACGGGGTTTACCATCGTGGAGCTGCTGACCGTTATGAGCATCATTATAATTCTCATGGGCCTGCTTGCGCCTGCGATGAACAGGGTCAGGCGACATGCCAAATGGGTAGTTCAGAAAAACCAGTTCCACAGCATCAATGTTGCTTTAGAGCTTTTCCGGGCCGAGTTCGATGGTTACCCGGACTCCGGAGCACTGGACGGGTCGGGAGCATCTTACTGCGGAGCGATGAAACTTGCTGAAGCTATGATGGGTCAGGATTTGTTAGGCTTCCACCCGGCTTCGCGTTTCAGGGCTGATGGCACAATAGATGGTACTGCAGCTACTCAGTTATATCCTCCGAGTCCACTTACAGATAACTTAAAGGCCAGAAAAGAGCCGTATCTGCCGCTGGAAAGTGCAAATGTTTATAGGCTGAAGGATTTGTATAGAAATCCTGGCCCATTTGCTCCGATTCAGGATAGAGTTGTTGTCCTGTGCGATGTTTATACACGCGCAACGAATCTCACCACTGGAAAAAAGGTTGGTATGCCCATACTTTACTACGAGGCAAATACATCACGCACCGTACACGACCTTGTCAATCCGGATAATGCGCAAAATATTTACGATTATAAGGATAATAACATGCTGGTCGAGCTTGGCAAGCCGTGGAATCCACCCCCCACAGGTACCCCTCACGCGCTTTATAGTGACCCAAAAAAATTCTATGAAAGTACATGGAACAAAAAGGTCAGCGCGATAACAAGGCCTTACAGGGCAGATTCTTTTATTCTGATTTCAGCAGGTTTTGACGGTGAATACGGTACGCCTGACGATGTGTTTAATTTCGAAAAAGATTAGTCTGGTGTTAATAAGTGCTTAGGAACGAAGAGAGCGGCGATGAAAAGAGCGATAGTTGTTGGAGCAGCAATTGTTATGGTTCTGGCCGGTAATAGCACGCAAGCTGGAGT
>Ga0114919_10002858_pt1 | contig 13948 bp, 14 predicted proteins | sample BlataG_FD_88682 | JGI IMG/M metagenome (GOLD analysis project Ga0114919, IMG submission 88682) | Deep subsurface microbial communities from Black Sea to uncover new lineages of life (NeLLi) - Black_00105 metaG | ecosystem: Environmental > Aquatic > Marine > Oceanic > Sediment | place: Atlantic... | reverse complement strand
ATCCGGCGTATAGTTCCATTGAGCACCTCCTATTGTTAAAGGGTTATTATGTTTTCCTTAACCACCTATAACAAATCGCATCCTTTTTTGCGATTGGGAGGTGCCTTTTAGATGATTATCAAGGTATCTTTAATCAAGCACATCCCGGATAGTCCCGGCAATCTCCCGTTTTAAGACCGGTTTTGAGATAAAAGCCCTAATGCTTATATCCATTCCTTTTTTCATCTATCCTTACACAAAATCCAGCGCATAGGATACTGGCAATCGGTAGCTGACTTCCCTAACTTACTATAATATCTAAAGATTTAAGGTTAAGTCGACGCAATGACCGATGGTTTGGTATAATTAAAGAAAAAAAGAGCGAAGACTTTTCAATTTTCGTTCGTATTAGTATATATAAGCATGCTTGGGATCCTTGGAAAAAATCATGAGAAAAAGAATGACCATATCGGCACTGATTTGTTATGCTGGCCGTTCGGTCCGCGGCTTACGCCTTTTACGGAGACCGACGGCGTGACGGATGTTCCATGACAGGAATTGTCGGCTCAGGTGCCGGCAGACAAAGAGATAATTTTTCATCAGACCATGGCGGAAGGCAAATATCATTGAATATGGACGTAAAGCTCTTGCATCTGGATGACGAGTCCCTGATCTGCCAGATACAGGAGGGAAGTCATGAAGCCTTTGCTACACTTGTAGATCGTCACTCATATCGATTCTATCGTATTGCCTATCGTCTTGTTTTCAGCAAGGACGATTCAGAGGACATTGTGCAGGAAGCGTTTCTAAAACTATGGGACAGGCCGAATCTTTGGGATCCCAGTAAACGAGCCAAATTCACCACCTGGTTTTATCGAGTAGTCATAAACCTGTGTTTTGATCACCGCAAGAAGAAAAAGTTGATAAACTTACCCGAAGACATAGAGTTCGCAGACGAAAATCCCGGTCCGGACGTCTTATTCGATGTGCATCAAAAACAGGCTGTATTGGAGCGATTTATACACGAATTGCCGGAAAGACAGCAGTTGGCGGTTAACCTATGCTTTTATGAAGGATTAAGCAATAATGAGGCGGCCCAAATCATTGGAGTGAAGGTGAAAGCGCTGCAATCTCTCGTCATGCGTGCCAAAACAACATTGAAGTACAAAGTCAAACGATATCTTGGCGGAGGTTCACGATGACAATGAACGTTGAACAGTTCAAGGAAAAACTGCTTATGTATGGCGCTGATGTTCGTAATTGGCCAAAGGACAAAAGATCGTCAGGACTGAAGGCAATGGATAGTTCTCCTGAACTTCAGAAATTAGTGGAAGACGAGGAACGTTTTGAAGGGGTTCTCAGAACACGGAAGTATGAAGAACCGAGCAGAGACCTGGCAGGACGAATTGTCGCAGTCGCTATGCCCAGGAAGAAAAAAGCGCAACGCAATCTTGGCGTGTTCTTCTCGGAGGTACTTCGGGAATTCAGTTTGTCCAGGCGTTCACTTACGGCGGTTTCTGTTTCGCTCATTTTTACTTTGATCATCGGATTTACAATAGGTTTTTCAAATCCATCGGGGTTTGTTTCCGCTGAACAATACGAAACCAACTTGGAAGATTTTCTAAATTATGAAGGAGATGTACTATGAGCAAAAAGATGAAAATCCTGATTTTCAGTTCACTTCTCCTCAACGTTTTGCTTATCGGCGTTGTCATTGGCGATGTGACGCATCGCTTCCATATAGAACACTTTGTTCGAAAGTCCGTGCAAGAATTTGCGTCGAAATTACCCGAGGATAAGGCAGCGTTGTTTCTTGGAACGGTGGAAAGGGTGCATCTGAACAATCGGGATGAATACAATCAGCTCCGAGAAGCAAGAAAAGAAGCGATGAAGCGTTTATCCGCACCTGAATTTGATGAAGCTGCCTATCGACTTCAAGTTGAAAAAATACATGAACTGCGCAGTCTCATGAAGCGGCGTTTGGCAGATGCAACCATTGAATTGGCGAAGCAATTCAGTCAGGAAGAAAGAAGAACCTTGGCTCAACATCTGAGGCATTTCAAACGACACTCACGGGACAGAAGTCTGCCGTCCGATGCAAAATCACCTCGTCGTGAAAATCCCTGACCGGGACTGCAAAATCATCCTGTGATGCTTGGAGACAGGTGATGCCAATAAAAACGTTTCCGAGCCGACGAAAAAAGATTTGGGCAACAGCCATTTGAAATGTGAACAAGCCATGAACTTATTTATTAAAATAGCCCCTGTTCGATTTGGGGCACTTTTACCTGCTGCGCTGATGCTGTTTATTTTTGTCGGATGCGCGACTGTTGGACCAGATTATGTGCTACCAGACACACCAATGCCCGAAGCCTGGCATACCCCAGAGAAAAGTGGCATGGTCGGGGAACATCTAAACAAAGGAGCACTGGCCGGCTGGTGGTCGATTCTCAATGACCCTATACTAACGAACCTGGTTGAATCTGCGGTTGCAGGAAATCTTGGTCTTAAGGAAGCGCGCGCACGTGTTCGTGAGGCCCGTGCTCGCCGCGGCATCAGCGAGGCCGGTCGTTTTCCGACCATCGACGCCAGCGGCTCAGCCAGGTCGAGCCGCAGCAGCGAATAAACCGGAAGCGGTCGAGAGAGAGAACTCTAAACCGCAGGCTTCGATGCCGCTTGGGAGCTGGACATATTTGGCGGAATAAAACGTGCCGTTGAAGTGGCTGGAGCCGAGCTACAGGCGAGTGAAGAGGATTTGCGGGATGTGCTTGTCAGCCTGCTTGCTGAAGTTGCCCTGAATTATGTCGAGTTGCGTTCATTTCAGACCCGACTGTCGGTTGCAGAGGCCAATCTTGATGCACAGAAAGAAACATACAATATCACCCGATGGCGCCGTCAAGCCGGTCTGACGACACAGCTGGACGTAGAACAGGCCAAGTACAGTCTCGAGCAGACGCGAGCCCAAATACCTGGTTTACAGACCGGCCTTGAGCAGGCCAAAAACCGCCTGGCCGTACTGATCGGACAGCATCCGGGTTCACTGAGGGATGCTTTGGCGGAACGCAAAGCCATTCCGGTAACCCCTCTCGAAGTGGCTGTTGGCGTGCCGGCCGATATCTTGAGACGACGGCCGGATGTCCGAAGAGCGGAGCGCCAGCTGGCCGCACAGACAGCGGAGATAGGTGTTGCCACGGCTGATCTGTATCCCAGATTTTCGCTCCTCGGCTCCATCGGTCTTGAAGCCCTGTCGCTGGGCAACCTGTTTTCATTGAGCAGCCGAACCCATGGTATCGGCTCCACGGTTACCTGGCCTCTGTTTGACGCCGGGGCCATCCGGAGCAACATTGAAGTACAATCCGCTTTGCAGGAGCAGGCCCTGATCCGATACGAGGCCGCTGTTCTCGCGGCACTGGAGGATGTCGAAAACGCTTTGGTTGCCTACGCTAAGGAACAAAGTCGCAGACAATCGCTGACCGAAGCGACCGAAGCCGCCCGGCGTGCTGTTGAGCTTGCCCAAATACAGTATTCGTCCGGACTTATCGAGTTTGGCAATGTCCTGATTGCCCAGCGGTCGTTGTTATCACTACAAGATCAGTTAGCCGTCAGCGAGGGCGGAGTGACGTCGAATTTGATAGCTTTGTACAAATCCCTGGGAGGTGGATGGAAATCTCTGATGCCTGATAACACTAATTAAGTTCTGAATTGGAAGGAAGCAATGAAATCGAAGACAAACCCGGAATTCGATATTGGTCAAACCCTTGGTATTGATCAGTCCTCGGACCGCAAAAAGCACCTGAAACGGTGGATCATCGTAGCCCTTTTGGCAATCGCGGGCGTGACAAGTGCTGTTGTTTGGAAGGGGACAAAAAAATCAAACTCCATGCAGTACCAGACCCAGAAAGTTCAGCAGGGAGACCTAATCGTGACCGTAACAGCGACAGGTGCCCTGGAACCGACAAACCAAGTGGATGTGGGCAGCGAGTTGTCCGGTATCATCAAGACCGTCGAAGTGGATTACAATGATCGGGTGAAAGTCGGCCAGATTCTGGCGAGGCTGGACACCGACAAGCCGAAAGCCAAGGTTCTGCAATCAAAAGCTGCCTTAGAATCGGCCCGGGCAAAGGTTTTGGAGGCACAGGCCACTGTCAAAGAGTCGGGAGATCAACTGGCGCGGTTAAAGGAGGTGTGGGAATTGAGCAATAACATGGTGCCGTCGCAGCAGGACCTGGATGCGGCTCAGGCGCTGCTGCATCGGGCAAAGGCCATCGAAGCCACCTTTAGGGCGCAGGTGTCCCAGGCTCAGGCCACTCTCGAAGCCGACGAGACGGATTTGGCAAAAACGGTCATCCATTCCCCCATTAACGGCATTGTCCTTACGCGAAACGTGGAACCCGGCCAGACCGTGGCCGCCTCGTTTCAGGCCCCGGTATTGTTCACATTGGCCGAGGATCTGACACAGATGGAACTCCATGTGGACGTGGACGAGGCCGATGTGGGTCAGGTAACAAAGGGACAAGAGGCCTCTTTCACCGTCGATGCCCACCCGGGTCGGACGTTCCCGGCGCGGATCACCCAGGTCCGGTACGGTTCTCAGACCGTGAACGGGGTTGTCACATACAAAACGGTCCTGAACGTGAACAACTCGGATCTGTCCTTACGACCGGGGATGACGGCAACGGCGGACATCACCGTCAACAAAGTTGAAAACGTAATCCTGGTGCCCAATGCTGCGTTGCGTTTTATGCCACCGGTTAAAGTAAAAAAGGCCCCATCCAACGGCGGCAGCTTAATTAATAAACTCCTGCCACGTCGGCACAGATCGCCGTCAAACCAGCGTAAAGACTCGACCGCCGACAAAAAACTACAGGATGTATGGACGCCGCGCGATGGAAAACTTCTCGCCATTGCTGTCAGCATAGGCGCCACTGATGGCAGAATGACCGAGGTGATGAGCGGCGACATTGAGCCGGGGATGCCCCTCGTGGTCGATACGGTGAGATCTGAACGATGAGGACAACCTTTTCCACACAAATCAGCGAACATTCCCTTATAAAGCTTCAAGGCGTAACCAAGGTATACGGCAGAGGTTCTGCGGCCATGCAAGCCCTGCGAGGAATAGATTTGCACATCGGCCAGGGTGAGTTCGCGGCCGTGATGGGGCCAAGCGGCTCGGGAAAGTCTACTTGCATGAATATTCTGGGCTGCTTAGATACTCCCAGCGAAGGAGCCTACCTTTTTGAAGGTGTCGATGTGGGAAAGCTGTCCCGCGACCAGCGCGCGCTGTTACGCCGGCATTATCTGGGATTCGTGTTTCAGGGCTTCAACCTCCTTAATCGCACCTCGGCTCTGGAGAACGTGGAGCTGCCCTTAGTCTATCGCGCCGTCCCGGCCGATGAGCGGCGGGAAAGCGCCTTGCGAGCCCTTGAAGCGGTGGGGCTTAAAGGGTGGGAAACACACACACCTGGCGAACTCTCAGGTGGACAGCAGCAAAGAGTCGCCATCGCTCGGGCCATCGTTACTGACCCAAAGGTGCTGCTGGCCGACGAACCCACCGGCAACCTCGATTCTGCCCGCAGTCGTGAAATTATGGAGATGCTTGCCGCATTCAACCGTGAATCCGGCATCACGATCGTCCTGGTGACCCATGATGCTGATATGGCGGCCTATGCAAAGCGAATCATTCGCTTCCTCGATGGAATCATCGACACCGAGGAGTAAAACGGGAAGATGCTATAATGTTAAGGGAAACGATTTTACTGGCCTTTCGGGAAATCCGGCGCAACCTCATGCGTTCATCCTTGACCATCCTGGGTATCGTTATCGGAGTCGCTGCCGTGATCACCATGGTGACTCTCGGCAGAGGGGCGACGGCGCAAGTGACCTCCGATATCGCGAAACTGGGTACCAATCTTCTGCAGATTAGACCTGGGCAGCACCGCCACGGTCCCGGCGGCACTCAGTCAACCGGGGACATGTTTAAGGCGGATGATGCAGACGCCATTGCCCGAGAAATTTCCGGACTTGTTGCGGTGGCACCGATGGCCTCCCAAACCGCACAAGCAATCTACGGAAACGAAAACTGGGCGACTTCGGTTATCGGCAGCACTCGTGCCTATTTGCAGGTCCGCAACTGGCAGATTGAGAGCGGACGCCAATTCACAGACAGTGAACTTCGGGGAGGAAAAGGCGTGTGCATCCTGGGTGCAACCTTGCGCAAAGAGCTCTTTGGCGGTCAGAATCCTTTGGGCAACACGATCCGCCTGGAAAAGCTTTCATGCCAGGTGATCGGCATCCTCGAATCCAAGGGGCAGTCCAGCTTTGGGACAGATCAGGATGACTTCGTGCTTGTCCCATTGCGCACGCTTCAACGGCGCATCGCCGGAAATATAGATGTGAGCAGAATTTATGTTTCAGCAGAAGATGGCGTTTCCACCAAGAAAGTCGAACAGGATATCGGACGGCTGATGCGTGAGCGTCGTCGCATTGCCATGGGCGAAGAGGACGATTTCCATGTTAGAGATATGCAAGAGCTCGTCAGCACGATGACCGGAACGACCCGTGTACTTACCGGACTACTGGGTGCAGTGGCGGCGGTAAGCCTCTTGGTCGGGGGAATCGGAATCATGAATATCATGCTGGTATCGGTTACGGAAAGAACACGGGAGATCGGCATCCGGCTTGCCATCGGCGCCCTGGAACGGGATGTGTTGATGCAATTTCTCATCGAAGCCGTAGTGCTGTCTTCCTTTGGGGGATTGATTGGCATCATCCTCGGGGTAGTGGCCGCCGCGATGGGCGCGCGCATCCTCGCTGTTCCCTTTGTTTTTGATCCGGGGATTGTCGCTATCGCCTTCCTGTTTTCCGCAGCTGTAGGCGTCATCTTCGGCTACTTCCCGGCCAGACAGGCGGGTCAACTGGACCCGATTGAAGCGTTACGTCACGAATAGTCCTACCATTCTACGTCTTACAAAGGCCCGGTCTATGATTTGAGATCAACTTCATTAAGGAATAGAAGGGATGGCGTTAGATAGTAAGGAATTGGATCAACTATTAGTTCTGTAACACATACCCTGAATGGGGCTTAATAATGGTGACAGTGATGGTTTTTCTTGGTTTAATTTTAAAGTTCAAATTTTCTCCCAAGGGGATGCGGAAATCCGTTTATCGCTTACATACGACATCGGCATCTTTTTTAGTAATGATTCTTCTGTTAGTGGTTGGCCACCTGCTTGTTGACTGATGAAGTATTCAATGAAAAGTGTAATTATCACATTCGTAATCGCCTTTCTTGTTTTTGAGTTTATTGAGCATGTTGTGTTTCCGTTAATTTGGTTTTTTAAAGACCGAAATAAAAGATCTAATTACGGTGTGACAGGTATGATTGGAAAAGTCGTTGAAATAAAAAGATGGGATAAAACCGAAGGCCAAGTTTTGATAAACGGGGAACTATGGATGGCAGTTTGCGATGTTCCATTAACAGTTGGTAGAAAAGCGGAGATTCAGGGTATTGAAGGGCTTATACTAAATTTAAAGCCTTACGAAAATTGATAAAGGAGATTATTTTGAATAAGAATCAGAAGTGGATCGCGTTATTTGTGTCCTTTTTTCTACTGACAACTGGGGCTTTCTATGCCGTATGGGCTGACCATGAAGAGCATAAAGAATGGAGATGGTATGAAAAGATTTTCGACTGGGATGATGATGACGATGACGACGACGATGATAATGATCATAATAGAGGAAAAAAAAGGAGGCGATATCAAAAGAGGGACCGGAATGATTCCAAGCATTATGGGAAGCACTATTTAACCCCAGCAAATAACCCAACATATATCGAGGAGTGCGGGGATTGTCATTTCGAATACCAGCCGGAATTGCTTCCTTCAGGTTCATGGGAGAAAATCATAGCCGGATTTGACGACCATTTCGGAGAAGAGCTTGAGATAGATACAGAGTCAAAAAATGTTATATTAGGATATCTCATTACGAATTCTGCAGAAAAATCTTCAGCCAAAAGAGCTGTCAAGATCATGAAAAGCCTGGGCAATCGGACACCCATTCGAATTACTGAAATTCCTTACATTTTGGAAAAACACAATGAAGTCGATCCGGATGTTTTTAAAAAGGAATCAATAGGCTCGCTGTCAAACTGCCTGGCATGCCATACAACAGCCGGAAAAGGAGTTTATGAAGATGATTATGTTGTCATTCCAAAATGAAGAACTTTTTCTATAATTTAAAAGAGTTGCTCATTATATCACGTCATTATTGATCGTGCCAATATACAGGATGTAAGAATGAAAGGGAAAATAAAGAAGTTAGAAATTAAACTTCGAAAAAACATTGAACTCAACGAGCAATCCCAATCCACAAAAAAGCAATCGCAAACCAAATCTGATATCCGCGATGTTATTCGCCGCAGAAAAGGCGAGTCAGACAAACGAATTTCCCTTAATATAAATAGGGGAACAGATTAAGAGATAGAAAATGTCAAAGCATCATCCAGAATGCCCACAGTATAATCACGATAACTGTAAAGAGCTTCATAACCAAAAAGTCTGTGCAATTGTCCGGAAAGATAAAACTTGTCTTAAGGAATTTTCGAAGACAAGAAATAAGGCACAAAATAAAAACCCGTCTATAAAGAAGCAACAGAAAGAAAGACAACATATCAGAAAAAACTCAGAAAACGAATGGCTTGAGGCAACTTCCATGCCCAGGCCGAACAGATGAGCTCTTTAATGACCGACGTAGAAAAAAGATTAGACAGATGAACACTCCCAGACAGAACGATTTGGATATATTTACTCGAATCATTCATTTAGGACTTGTCATTTTCGGGCTGCTCGCTTGGGGCACTGGTGAGTGGGCTGACGACTACAAGAAGTTGAAACACATCGGTTTTTACGTACACAGTTGGATAGGAATGGGGGTGTCCTTTTTTGTTAGCTTGCGATTGATTTACGGAATTATTGGTCCGAGAAAGGCCCGTTTCGCTCAATGGGTACCGTATGCGCGAGACCGCCTCCAGTTTGTTTGGGAAGACATCATGGGGCTTATTCGGCTGCGATTGCCGGAGCGACAACCCCGTCAAGGATTAGCGAGTGTTGTTGAAACCTTCGGATTACTGGTATTTTCAGTTATGGCGTTGACAGGTAGCTTGCTATTTTTTTATCTGGAACCCGGCATCAAAGCACGGGGAACCATACATTTCATTAAGGAAATACATGAAGTTGGTGAGGTTTTGCTTCCGCTGTTTTTTACGGTACATGGTGGAGCTGTCATATTGCATGCCTTCATGGGACGTCATTATTGGCGGAAAATGGTTTTCTTGAAAGAACAATAGGATAAAATTGTCCGGCGAAAAATCCCATATCTTGCGGTTTGGCCTCTGGAACCCAAATTGAAGATGCCTGCCTTAAACCTTCAATTCAGGCCACTCAAAAATGGTTACGATTTCAGGCTGAAATCATCAACCCCAAACTGTTGATACCTGCAATGAAAAAAAGCTATCAGTGGCCTGATTTTTTTGTGATACCATAATACGATATCACAAAACGGTAGTTGTGGTGATTTCTGCTATGTATCTTCCATTTTGGCAACAGTTCAATTGGTTGTGATATCAAATTCTGAAAAATGAACTGTCAAGTGATGTATTGACCCGGCTTGCTATTCTGTCAAATCAAGTTTAGGTCGGGACAGATAAGAATATTCGATTTTTAGTTGAAGAGGTGTAGATTTAAATTAAAAATCAATAAGATGCTTTTCTATTTCGGGATAGACGGCGTCAATATCCTTTTGGATTTCAATTGTTTTTTTAATTGCCGTAATGACCTTGCAGTAGTGTTTAATTTCTTCAAGGGACAATATTCGCCCTTTTCGATCTTTGAGCCATTTATGACAAACCTGATACCCGCCGATCTGGTATTCCCATACTGTTTTATCGACCCCTTCAAAATATTGATCGCTATTGATATAAGGCCTTGATTGCTTTTGATTGTATTTCAATTTATCGATACTATTTTTGCCAGTTCCCTGAAACTTTGCCAGCGGCGGATCAAGCTCTAAAGCGTCGAGCAAATGCAATTCCGCAAGACGTTGACCAAACGCCCCCATTTTCTGAAACAATTCACAATCTTTTGTAAACGGCACTCTTGGGAAATCGATTCGTAAGAATTCCGAATATTTTGTGCGATATTCATTGGCATATAACACAGCGTAAATATAATAGAAGATATCTTCAGGAGCCGGTTTGTTTTGGTATGCTTTAGTCAGGGCCTTAAGTATTTTTGAGCTAAAATTGGGTTGTCTACCTATAGTTTTTTCTATAGCGTCAGGCACCAAGTATAGAGGGAACAAGTAATTGATATCATAAGAACTAACAGTTTTATGGGCAGTAATATGCTGCGTAACAAAAGCTCCAGATTGCTCTTTAAATTGTTTGGGGATCACGATCCCTATGTTGTTTTGTAGTAAATGTTGCATAACCTTTTTTCTTGGCATGCAATGAAAACCACGAGATTTACCGGTGTAATAGGTATAACGAATGTCAAATGGCCGGTATAAAATTGGAACAATTCTTTCTTTATCTAAGCCGCTATCGATTAAATCCTTTTGGGCAAGTCCGACTTTCCAGTCTCGAACATCTTTACCCAGGTCATAGGTTAAGCGTGCAACATCTTCATCCATCTTTGAAAAGTTTAAAACGGTTGTCCACACTTTTTCAGGTGTCCATTGGATTGTTAATTTATCTCGGGCCGTAACGATTCCCACGCTGCTTATCGGGAAAACATCCGTTATTTTGGGCGCTTTTTCATACACATCCAAAAGCTTTTCATCTCTTGGAATATATAGGTAAAATTCGGATTTTGGGGACAATGACCGCCAATTGGTTGTAGTGATGTCGTTTTTTAAAAACCATTCGTATTTTTTATCCCTGGTTCCCCATAAATCCGAATGGAAGACGTTTTGATCTTTATTTTTGCCCTTCTTGTCCGCCGGTTCTTTGGCGGATTCCTTTATAAATAAAGCAATAGCAGTGCCCTGCCGAATATCAAACACATTTTCATCTTTTGATCCGTCCGGGCAGCGCTCTTTTTTCAGGCTGTTTCCATGCAAATCCAGAATATAGATGTCATTAAAACTTTTCATCAGCGATTGGCGCATTCCCCTGAACGTGGGATTATCCAGATAGCTGTGGTTGGTAATAAAGCCTAAGACTCCTTCTCCGGCCTGATCGATTTTCCACTGGGCAAAGCGGATAAATTTGACATAATCGTCCTGAAGCCACTTGGGATTTTTTTCGCCCAATGGTTTTCCATCCACTCGATAATATCCGTCATCGCTGAGGCCGTTTGGGTGGGTATACCCCTTTTTCAGCAGATTATCGATCCATGGTCCCCGGTTGGCCGAATGGCCGGAATAGGGCGGATTGCCCAGTATCACTAAAATCGGCTGCTCTTTTTTTACTTTACCGGCCAGACGGGATTCTTCGGAAAGCGAAGCCATACCCGGCAACTCTGTTTGAGCCAGTTCTTCCATTTCCAGGGTATTGGTCAGATAGAGCTTAAATCGATCATCTGTTTTAAGATGATAGCCGATTTCTTCCAACAGAAACGACATTTTCAAATGGCCAACGGCGTAGGGTGCCATCATCAATTCAAAGGCATAGAAATTTTCGAGTATATGTTCTTGAATAAAATTTTCTTTGGCACCTTCACCGTATTTGCCTGCGAATTCTTCTGCTGCAAGCTTTGCCGCTTCAGCTAAAAAAGTCAGCGTACCGGCAGCCGGATCTAAAATGGTCACCGAATTGCTGGCAAACCCTTCCGACTTTCCGAATTTATCTTTTAAAATATGATGAAGTGACCGGACGATGTAAGAAACCACAGGTTCCGGGGTATAAAACACCCCTCTTTTTGCTCTTGTTTTAGGATCGTAATGGGCAAGAAATGTTTCATAGAAATGTACAATGGGGTCTTCACCCTTACCTTCACTGAAGAACTGCCGAAGCAGTTTGTTAACATCGGCAACTGCCAGGACTTCGGCAATATCATCGATAATCCATTCCATTTGCAGCGGTAGTTCTCCAAGAGAGATAAATTGGAATACATCTCTTAGAATACCGATGGTGCGTGGAATGTTGTCGTAGGCCAGTTTTCTGTTAAAGCTGTTTTCCGAGCGGGTTCTGGCGGCAAAAAGACCGTAGGTGATGGTTTGTGAATACAAATCGACAAAATCTTCTTTGGAAAGGCCGCTAATCAAAAACCGGCTGAATGCTTCGTAAAATCCCAAGATAAAACCTCGTCCCGCGGTTTCTTCTTGTTTTAATTCCTGTGTAACTACCTCTTCTTTTAAAAACCTTGTACGCTTTGCCAGTTCTATGGCTAATGATTTTGCATTATAAACCTTCGGCAAGGTAAAAGAGAAAAAAGTTTCAAGAAGCTTTAAAAAATCCGGTTCTTTTTCAACCGGGGGGATTGTTTTAAGCTGGTGGACGATAAAAGGCCTGGCTATATTAACTTTATCAACCAATTCGCCATTTCGATATAGCCTGAATTCAAAAAAGTTTGTTAAAATTAGATTCGGGAAGGTATGCCGGTATCGTTTTAACTGCGCTGAGTCTTCAACAGTCCGTAAGTCTTCGGTGGTCGGTGTTTTGGCTTCAATATATCCGACAACGTGCTGCTTTCCATCCCACACCCTGAAATCCGGATTACCGGCTTCGGTCTGTTTGGGCAATGTGGTAATATGAATATGTTTCTTGCCGGAAGACTCTGCATATTCAATGAACAACCTTTCAAGGGCCGCATAATAGCTTTCTTCCCTGGCATCTCCTTGATCGGTAATTGTAAAAATTTGTTTCAAATAAGATTTCAGCATGTTTATTTCCATTTTTGGAAAGCAATTTGAAATTGCGAGGCATTTTAAGTGTTTTCAGAGCATCAGAAGCATTTGCTGATAAAACACTCGTCGAATCGATTCGTTTAAGTGTTTGTTTAACAATAACTATTGGAATTGTAAAGTATATTAGTTTATAAAGGAGATCTACGAAACAGACCTGCTTATCTTTTTATAAAATGAAAAAGCGGATAGCCGTTTTATCACTGCTATCCGCTTTTTTTATATTTTATATATAGATGGGTTATAACGAATTTATTCTGCCGGAGGTGCCGGTGCCGAAGATTTTGCGGCTTTTTCCGCAGCAGCCTTTTCTGCGGCGGCCTTTTCCGCTTATTGCGTCAAAACAATTATCACCGTATAGATAGCGCAATATAACCCATTGTATTTCATATTGTTAGAGCTATTACATTGTGCCGTTATTGTGCTATTTCTATTTTAACGGCACAATAGGGGATGCAATACAACTCTTTGAATATCAGTGCGTTAGCCTATTGAATTGCGTCCGGACTGCGTTTAACCTTTTTTTCTTGATGTAATAACATCCGTTTCAGAACTTGGATACCATAGAGCGGCTCTCGTAGCTCCGATATTGTAAATTTTCTCTTCTCTTTTAAGTTCAGCAACTAATTTTTTTACCTGATCATTAGACAAAGCGGGAAGCACCTGCATAAGCTCCCTCAGCCTGCTGCCGCTACTCCTGTTTTCCTTTATATGTTTCAGGAGAAGGGCTTTGTTTGTTTCACGATCCAGCCCTTTTTTATGCGTGTAGGCACCCTTTTTATTAACCATTTTGTAATACCGGCGGCCGAGGATATATTTGACTCCACGGCCACGGCCGAAACGCTCTACAATGCCCTTTTCCACAAGTGACTGCAAGCGGTTTTGAAGCTGATCCGGTACCCTGCGCTCCCTGTGTATATGATCCAGCAACAAAAAATCGGCGGTACTGAAGAGTTCTAAAGTCTCCCGACCCACCTTTTCGAGAAATTGCAGAAAACGGGGATCCTGAACTTCTCCGTTGAGGTTAAGAACGACCTGATATTGATCCGTACCCGTAAAATCCGGT
>Ga0114919_10002857_pt1 | contig 13951 bp, 10 predicted proteins | sample BlataG_FD_88682 | JGI IMG/M metagenome (GOLD analysis project Ga0114919, IMG submission 88682) | Deep subsurface microbial communities from Black Sea to uncover new lineages of life (NeLLi) - Black_00105 metaG | ecosystem: Environmental > Aquatic > Marine > Oceanic > Sediment | place: Atlantic... | reverse complement strand
ACTAGGTGTGGTGCACTAAGGATACAGCCAGTACGAAGAGGCCCTGTTGCGCCACTGGTCCGTCGCCTCTCGCCATCGTCCCTCGAGTTCCAGCGGGTCGAGACCGGCCTCTATCCCTTCGCGCAGCCAACGCACGCCGGCGAGTCGATCGAAATGGGCGCCGCGCCAGGCGAACTCATCCGGGTATAGATGGCGGAATGCGCTCACAACGGCCACGCCGGTAACAACGGCCCTGAACGCGTGCATGTCCGTGATCTCCAGCCTGATCCCATCGCACGGCTGGCCATCCCACTTGACCTCCACGCTGGTACCGGGTCTGCCCGGCGTGAACGTAGTCGGATAGAAGCGCACACCGGGCAGGTTCAGATCGTCCAGGTAGGCCGAGAGCCGTGCGCCATCGGCCCAGGGTGCGCCGATCAGCTCGAAAGGCCGCTCCGTCCCCCGTCCCTCCGAGATGTTCGTGCCCTCGATCAAACACGTGCCCGGGTAGACAACGGCGGTAGAAGGCGTGACCATATTGGGCGAAGGTGCTACCCAGGGCACACCGCTCTCCTCGTAGAGCATCGTGCGCCGCCAGCCTTTCATTTCAACGACCCGGAGATCCAGATCCGCCCCTCCGGGGATAAACCCCTCCCCCACCATATAGGAGGCGTACTCACCCACCGTAAAGCCGTGACGGATGGGAACGGGATAGAGCCCCACGAAGGAGGATAGCTCAGGCTCGAGCAGAGGTCCCTCTACCAGGACACCGCCAATCGGGTTTGGGCGGTCCACCACAACGTAGGGCAGACCGCGCGAGGCCGCCGCCTCCATGGTCCGGGCCATGGTGCTGGTGTAGGTGTAGAAGCGCGCTCCCACGTCCTGGATATCGAAGAGGAGGATCGATACCCCCTCGAGCATCTCGTCGCCGGGCCGGGTGCTTACTCCGTACAGGCTGTGGATGGGGATCCCGTGATAGCTCTCTCCGGCGGAATAGATCCTCGCCCCTTCGGGTGCGGAACCCTCGAAACCGTGCTCGGGGCTGAAGATGGCCGCCAGGGGGAGGCCCGCTTCCATCAGTGCGTCAACCAGGTGCGTTCCGTCCTGGAGGCGTCCCGTGTGGTTTGTCACCACTCCGATCGGGGCCGGCTCCAGCCCCGTCATTTCGTACCAGCCCTCCTCAATCAGACGATCGGCTCCGGTCAACACGGCGGACCTCCCGGTGCAGGATGTGCCGGACAGGTTCAGGATCAGCAGGCCGATCCATACGGAGGTTCCCGGCAAACGACAGGAGAGACACCTATGAACCGTATGGGGGCTGCGGGCGGATCGGTGCATGATCGAACTCCCGGCGGTGGTGTATTGTAGAATTGTTCAGGCCTTCGTTATACTTCCCTGTCACGGCATTCTCCAAGGAGGTTATATGCTCGGCTACAGGCGGCAAGCCCGTTCCGGAAGAAAAAGAAATCTTACGCTCTTAATTTTACTGGCCGCAATTACAGCGGGGTGCGCCGGGCCGCATGCGACGCTGACCCTGCGAAAGCGCTCACCGGCGTCGGCCGGGATCGACGCTGCCCGGCTGGGGCGGGTCGATCGGGTCATAGAAGAGGCAATCGCCGACAGTACGATCCCAGGGGCGGTGCTGCTGGTTATTCGGAGCGGCTTCATCGTCCACTTCAAGGCATACGGCTGGAGGGCTCTCGAGCCCCGCCGGGAACGGATGACCCTGGACACCATCTTCGACATGGCTTCGGTGACCAAACCGGTGGCCACCGCCTCCAGCGTTATGAAGCTCGTCGAGTCAGGAAAGATACGCCTCCAGGACCATGTGGGCGTCTACCTGCCGGAGTTCGCCACGGAAGGGAAGGAATCGATCACCGTGGCCCAGCTGCTGACACACACCTCCTGCCTGGCCCCCTATGCACCGGTGGACTCTATCGAGGCCGTCTGGGGACGTCCCACTATCGATGGGGTATGGCAGTGGATAGTAGACCACCCTCCACGGGACGATCCGGGAACCCGCTTCCTCTACAGCGACCTCAACTACGTCACGCTCGCCCATCTGGTCCACCGGGTCTCAGGCCGCACGCTCGACGTCTTCGCCGCACAGGAGATCTATGAACCACTCGGGATGAGCGATACGGGATTTTCCCCTCCGCCCGAGGCACTCGGGCGCATAGCTCCCACCGAACGTCTGGCCGGCGGGGTCCTGCGGGGAGATGTTCACGACCCTCTTGCCCGCCTCCAGGGAGGTGTCGGCGGGAGTGCGGGACTTTTCAGCACGGCCAGCGATCTGGGCATATTCGGGCAGATGATTCTGAACGGGGGAAAGTACGGAGGCGTCAGGGTGTTCACTCCCCTGACGGTAAGGGCGATGAGCACCGTGAGGGTGATGGAGAGGGGCTACGGATTCGACGTCCACAGCCCTTACTCCAACCTGCGCGGCGACCTGCTCGGGCCCAACTCATTCGGGCACAGCGGATATACGGGCACAAGCCTCTGGATCGACCCCGATCAGGAGCTGATCATCATCCTCCTCACCAACCGGGTTCATCCAACCGACACAACGAGTGTCGTGCCTCTGCGTTCGAAGGTCAGTAACGTGGTGGCTGCTGCGATTACCGATCCGCCGCGGGGCCGACGCTGAGCCCCAAGCCGACAGGATAGAGGCCGGGCAGGGAGACAGGCAGGCGACCCCGAGCGCCAACTGCACCCAGTACAACCTCACCCGCCGCCCGTTGGGCCATTGACGTATAATCGTATGCCGCCACATAGGCGGCCACGTCGGGGAACTGCGACAGGAAATATGGAGGGCCGAAAGCGGCCACAACCGTGGGTATGCCTCGTGCGGCTATGTACCTGAGCAGCGCTGCGTGCGGCTCGACAACCGCTGCATGACCTTTCTGGTCACGTACCCTGCTGAATACAGCCGCGACCACCAGCGGCGCCGACTCAGCGGCCGCCAGTACCTCATCCGCCTGCCGCGCGCTGAACTCCGGGTAAAGTTCCAAATGGATCGCCTCCGGATAGAGCTCCTCCAGCGGCGCGAAGAAGGATCTTCCTACAGCTCCCTCGCCCGGGTCGCTGGACAGGCCCAGGAATAGTACCGGACCGGCGGCCGGCTGTGCGGGTTGCCCGGCGCCCGTCATAGATGGATGGCGCGGCCGGAAGGGTCCTTCGGCTCTGGGGGGCGCCGATGCGGCATACGGCTCCAGGGATGGAGGTACGGGAGCGGAGCCGGTACCCAGGGGCAGGATCTCGCCCTCGTTCTTCACCACTGTTATCGAGCGCTCTGTAATCGCACGGGCAAGGACCTGGATCCGGGGATCGCCGACCACCCTGTCGATCTCTTCCAGCGGTACCTGACGGCGGACATGGAGGCCGAGGCGGGCCTTGGCTTTCAGAAGCCTGCGCGCCGCGGTTGTGATCATGTCCGCCTCCAGGCGCTCCGACTCCACAGCGGCCATGAGCCCGTCGACCGATCGTCCGGCGTCAGCGGGCAGCACGATAAGATCCACGCCCGCCTCGACCGTCCTCACGGCGGTCTCCTCAACGCCGAAGTGCTTGACGATTGCGCCCATGCGGAGCGCATCGGTGACCACGAGCCCTTCAAATCCCAGCTGATCGCGAAGGTAGCCCCTGACCACATTCACAGAGAGGGAAGCAGGAACCATCTCGTCGGGATCGAATGCTGGAACCCAGAGGTGGGCCACCATGATGGCGTCTATGCCCTGTGAGACCAATGTGCGGAATGGTGCCAGTTCCACCCTGTTCAACCGCTGCATATCTACATCGACGATCGGCAGCTCTATATGGCTGTCCACGCTCACATCCCCGTGTCCGGGGAAGTGCTTGGCGGTTACAAGCATCCCTGCTTCGCGGGCACCCCTCGCCCAGGCGCCTGCCATCCGGATCACAAGATCGGGGTCCTCTCCGAAAGAGCGAACGCTGATGATCGGGTTGAGGGGGTTGTTGTTGACGTCGGCCACAGGGCTGTAGCCCATATGGATGCCGATCGCCCTGCTCTCCAGGCCCGTTATGTATCCGATCCTGCGGGCCAGTGCCGTATCCCTGGTGGCTCCCAGGGCCATCGCCTTGGGGAAGAGGCTGCTGCCCCTTATCCGCTGCCCGAGCCCCCACTCGTTGTCGGTGGCGACCAGCAGAGGAACCGGAGCCAGCTCCTGCAGGCGTGCTATCACGAGCGCCTCGTCGTAAGGGTCCCCGCCCCACATCGCGATCCCGCCTATACCGAGATCGCGCACCATCGACTCGGTTCGCAGCCGCTCCGGGCTGTCAACGTGGGAGAAACGGGCCGTGACCGCCACCACCACAAGGCTGGCTGCCTGCTCGCGCAGGCTCATCGACTCCAGGGTCCGGTTGACCCACCGGGCCTGCCCTTCGGGGCTCAAAGGATCGGAACCGAGACGGAAGTGGGCACATCCGGAAGAAGCGAGCACCAATCCGCCCAGCAGTACAAAGAAGAGTTCTGTCGTCCGCTTATATGGTCGCTGCTCGTTCATGGAACCCACGCTACGCACCCCACCGCTCGATGTCAATTCCTCTCAACTGCTTTGGCGGTTCTTCGAACAGATCTCGAACCTCAAGCACCGCACCGTGCTGATGACCATCTACGGAACGGGGCTTCGGATCTCAGAATCTCTCAATCTCCGGGTGAGGGACGTCGATAGCGACCGAGGGGAAAGATGAAGTTTTTTCGCTCGGAGCACTCCGGATACAATCCTATACGTTAGCCCCCATTGATCATCCCATTACTTACCAGAAGAGGCCATGCGTAAATCGGCATTCTAACGTTGCCATACTGAAACAATATCGATAGTATTACCGTAATACGATTACCTTATCGATAGGAGGGCCTATGGACACCGTCACCTTATCCCCCAAGTACCAGGTGGTAATTCCGAAGAGTATACGCGATCGACTAAAGCTGCGTCCTGGTCAGAAAATCCAAGCTATTCTCTACGAAGACCGGATTGAGCTCGTTCCTGTCAGGCCAGCTCGAAAGCTGAAGGGTTTTCTCAAGGGTATCGACACCGATGTACCACGCGAAGGTGATCGCGTATGAACGTCGTCGATTCCTCGGGCTGGCTGGAGTATTTCGCTGGTGGGCCCAACGCGACGTTCTATTCAAAGGCGATTGAGACAACCTCAGAGCTTATCGTTCCAACCCTTAGCCTCTACGAAGTTTTCAAGCGTGTGCTCCAGCAACGAAGTGAGGGAGAGGCGCTGCAGGCTATCGCTGTGATGCACCAGGGTAAAGTTGTAGAATTAACCGCAACTATAGCGCTAACTGCCGCACGGATCAGCATCGACTCACGTATCCCAATGGCAGACAGCATCATGCTCGCAACCGCTCGGGATTACGAGGCGACCTTATGGACTCAGGACTCTGACTTCAAAGACCTTCCCGGAGTCCAGTTCGTCGCGAAGGTCAAGTAGCCAGTTGGGCCGTCGTTCATTAAAGTTGTGAGCGGCGAAATAAGTGATAGGAGTATAAGGAGGGTTATATGCCGGAACTCAAAGACGGGTGTGTCAAGCCTGCAAGCGGGCCACTGATACCCGTACCGGAATCGGCTGTTCCAGTTGTGGGGGCAGCACCATCACAGGAGGTGAGTAAAATCTTAGCACGCGATGGATTGTGCTGTGTTTCTATCCAGGGGATTTCACATTCGTTTGACCAACCGAATTGGCAGCGGTCGCTGCCCTCTACAAGGATTTTCAGGCGTTGGGCGTTGAAGTGCTGTCGGTGAGCACAGACAGCCGATTCGTACATAAGATTTGGCAAGAGCAAGAACTCTCTAAGATGGTTGATGGAGGAGTGCCTTTTCCGATGCTATCGGACGCTGGCGGCAAGATCGGTACAATCTATGGAAGTGTTGACCCCGGAAGTGGGACGGAATCCAAATGAGTTGATCCGGCAGATCAAGGCTTTCCAGCACGTGCAAGAGACAGGTGAAGTGACCCCATCGGGGTGGGAGCCAGGAAGAAGTAACGCTCACACCTGGCCCGGCGTTGGTGGGCAAGGTATGGGAGGTATGGAAGCCGTAGGGGGCGATGGCGGCGGCCCGACAAACGCTTTCACCCGACCAGCGCCTATCGGCGGTCCCACGCGCTTGCAGAGTGCCTTATTTGGGAAACTCCTTACTGCTTCCTTAAGGCCGCATGTGGTATTGGCGAACGACAACGGTCTCCAGCATCCGCCACAGCTGCTGTTCACCTACCCCTGATGCCGAAATCCAGAGCGTCCTCGGGGCAGGACTCGATGCACTCCCCGCAGAGGTGGCAGTCGGCCCGGATCATCTTCTCCTCCAGGATCCCCTCGACGGCAGGGCATGGAGAGGCGTGCACGCAGATCCCGCAGTCGGTACATTTCTCCCGGTCCAGTCTCACCCGGCTGAGGCTGAACTGCTCCAAGATCCAGGTCGCCAGGCCCATCGGGCAGAGGAAGTAACAGAAGGGGCGGTAGTAGAAGGCCGAGACCACGAGGACGAGCACAATGACCACAGTCAGCGTGAGGAGGAGCAGCGCGTTGCCCGGAATGGTCCAGTGGAAGAGTTCGAAGAAGTTGATGTACTCGAAGATTGAGATACCGGCGGTGAGCACGAAGATGAAGAAGAGGGCGGTAACACCGATCCGCACCGCGTTCGAGATCCTGAACGGCACCTTCTCCTTCCGGTCCCCCTTCTTCACGAAGGGGAGCCAGTAGATAAACTCCTGGAGGGCTCCACCCGGGCAGGCGGTCCCGCAGTAGGATTTGTTGAATAACAGAGTCACGGTGCCGACGAAGACGAGCATCAACAGGAACGGGTTCCGCATCCCCTGTATGAACGGCTTCGTGGTGGCACAGACCGGGCTCGGATGGACGCCGATTAGGATCCCGCCGAAGATGAGGAACGCCAGGAGCATCAGGGCGATTCTCAGCTGGTGCTTCATCTGACCGACCCATATCAGGACAGTGCCGACGATCACGAAGAGCAGGGTCAGACCGTACTTCGTAGAGAAGAAGAGAGAGTCAAGCGAGGGGCCCCGACCCTGCCCCTGCATGGCATCGGCCGCCAGCAGCGAGACCGGTACGAGGATAAGCAGAAGCGTCAGCAGTGTTTTTGTTAGATGTCTCATCATTCGCGTTCCTGGCCTGGATCCGGATAGGTGACTCGATGATCGCACCTGAAAAAGGCTCCCGGGTACCTGCCGGGCAAGTATTATATAAGAGGGGGAGGATGATATGTAATCCCGGCATTGGAGATCCTGATGAATATCTATCCAAGATACTTATGCCTTCGCTCCAGCACTGTCATCCTCCTGGGGTTCCTTTTATCCGCTGTTCTTCTCTTCTCCCTCCCGGCCTCAGCACAGCAGACCCAGGTTCAGTATCTGGCAGCTCTTTGTGATTCCGGAAGAACCTGCCTTGGCAGAGACGATTTCGAAAAGGCACGTCAATTCTTTGAAGAGGCCCTTCAGCTCGAGGAAGATTATCAACCGGCACTGCGCGGTCTGGGGCGGGTGTTTCTGGATATGGAAGCGAATGCAACCCGGGCCCTCCACTATCTGAAGAGAGCAACTGAACTCGTTCCCACCGACCCCGCGGCCCATTACTACAGGGCACTGGCCCACCTGGAGTTGGAGAAATCCGCACCAAAGATGGGGCATATCAGATCCGCGTTGAAGGAACTGGACATGGTACTGGCCCTGGATCCAAGCCATCCAGACGCGAATTACAGAAAGGGTCTGGTTCTCTTCGAAAAAACCAGGGAATTCGAAGAGGCGGAGGCAGCTATTCGCCGACAGATTGGCGCCAACCCGGCACATAACGAAGCCAGGATGCTCCTGCTGAAGATCGAGATGGATCGGGGACTGTGGAATGAAGCTATAAATACAGCAGAGGAGATTCTTAGCAGGGACCCCGAAGATGCTGAGGCCTATCCCCACCTGGCCGGAGCGTACTGGAAGGCAAACAGGCTCGAAGAGGCCATGGGCGCCTTCGAGCGGTATTTCGGAGTGGCAGGGGAAAAGGAATTCAGCCTCTACCTGGACCTGGGGTTGTTGCTGACACCATCCGAGCAGGAAGAGTTCCAGAACCTGGACAGTCAGGGCCGCCGGGCTTTCTGGGCACACTACTGGCGCAGGCGCGACCCGAATCTGAAGACCGATGTCAACGAACGCCTGCTTGAACACTACATCCGCATCGCATACGCCCGCCTGGAGTTCGGTGAGAATATCTGGCCGTGGGACCAGCGCGGTGACTTCTATGTCCGGTATGGAGAACCGGACTACCGGAGCGGGCCCGGCATGCCTGTAGCCTGGATGATGATCGACGATGATCCGGTATGGATAAAGAATAAACGCGACTTCCAGGAAGAGGTGGGGATGTCCTCGCAGTTCATCGAGCACAGCACCTTCGACAACCCGTTCTGGGACCCTCCTCCCGGTGTCGAGAAACATGTCGTCGTCGCCCTCGCCGATTCCATCCGTCTGGAGGATCCGTCGCTCACATATCAGGAGCTATGGGACATGGCCAGTGCCGAGGCTGAAAAACGGGCCCTGCGTGGTTCCATATCGGCCACGAATGAGCGCTGGGTATATTTATCCCGCGGCATCGACCTGGAGTTCGAGGATTTCACCCACAATGGGAACTACGATGTCTTTGGTGTGCGCAGCCGGGCTCTTGTGGAACATATGGAAGAGAAGGTTCCAACCATAAGCGAGGAAGAAGAAAAGATCGATCTGATCGATCCGATGGACTCGGTGATAACATTCAAGGGAGAGAACGGCAAAACCGTAGTCGAATACGCCTTCGCACTGCTGCCCGATGAATTCGGCGCCTTCAGAAGCGCGACCGGTTCATATGCAATTATTCACGTGGAGGTGAACCTTTACACCGACTCGTGGGAGCTGGTTGCTGAGGCCGGCCAGCAGATACGAAGGCTGAGAACGGTTCCACAGATCCAGATCAGGGGGATCCCCCTATTCGTCGATGCCACGCGGATGGAGGTAGACGCGGGGGAATATCTACTTACTACTATGTTGCTCGATCCCGAAACGGGAAAGAGGTCGACTGCGGAGGAAGTGGTGGAGCTGCCCGATTACTCCGGTGATCAGCTCATGGTGAGCAACATCCTTCCCGCCGCCAGGATCACCCAGGTGGAACCGGGACGTGAAGGGACCTTCATCAGGGGCGACCTCGAGGTTCTGCCTCTGCCCGGTCGGGCCCTGCAGGTCGACCAGCCACTGTTCATCTACTACGAGATCTATAACCTGGCAAAGGATGAGTTCGGCGCCACCGACTACCAGATCGACTACTCGGTAGCCGAGGCTCCGCAGGAGATGGCCCTGGCAACGAGGCTATTTCAGGGGCTGCGCAGCCTGGTCGGTGCAGGCAGGAAAAGGGCCGTCATCACCAGCAGCGTCTCCGGCAGCGGCATATCAAATGATGTACGTTCATTCCTCGAGATCGACCTGAGCGGGCTGCCGCCGCAGACTTACGAGATCGAACTCAGAATTACTGACCTTCTCAAGGGCAGTACAGCCACCAGCTACTTGCTGCTGCGGACATTACCTGCGCCGAAGTAGTTTATTTCAATAAGACTGTTAATCGAGACGGGGCATGGACCAGCCCCTGCCGCGGATATTGCTCAGAGTTAACCCGGCGATCAAGGCCGCCGCACATCCCAGTGGTACCAGCCAGACCCAGAAGAGGTTGGCGAACAGAACAAGCGCTCCTGTGCCCACAACCCCGCTGGCCATGGCGCCTACGGCGGCTTTGGGGCCCGGCCGAGTCGTCAGCCGGCCTAACAGGAACGTGCCCAGGAAACCGCCGTAAGTGACCGACGCGATGGCCAGCCCGACCTCGACTACGGGGTTCTCCTGACTGCGGAAGAGCATTGCCCCGCCGATAAGGACCAGCGCCCACATCAGAGTCATGCGCCGGCCCCTTTTCAGATCATCTTCCCCGCTCTCTTTCGGGCGGCGTACCAGATCCAGCACGGTGCTGCTCGCAAGCGAATTCAGACTGCTGCTGAGAGTGGACATGGCTGCGGCGAAGATGGCTGCCAGCAGAAGGCCCGAGAGACCGGGGGGCAGCCCCTCGACTATGAAACGGGGAAAGACATGGTCGGAGGGCATCGTCTCACCGCCGAAGGCGGCGAAGAGGGCGCTGCCCAGCACCAGAAAGAGAGCAAACTGGAGGACCACGACGAAGCCGCTGGTTATAAGGGCCTTCTGTGCCTGGCGGAGCCCGCGGGTGGCGAGCATGCGCTGGACAAGCAGCTGATCTGTGCCGTGGCTGGCCATGCTCAGGAAGGCTCCGCCCAGAAGAGCGGCAGGAAGCCTGTATCCGCCTCCGAACAGGCCCCTCACCCCCTCACCCAGACCCAGATTGATCAGCCTTAGTTTCCCGGCAGGTACAGAGGCCAGGAAGGCATCCCAACCCCCCAGGCGTCCTAGCACGAGCCCCAGGGCGACGATCGCGCCTCCGACATAGATAATCAGCTGGATGGCGTCGAGCCAGACTACAGAGCGGATTCCACCAACGTAGGTATATACGACGGTTATCAGACCGATCAGCAGGATGCACAGCCCATACGACCACCCGGTCATCAGTGAGAGAGGGATGGCGGTGGCGAAGAGCCTCACACCGTCCGCCAGAACGCGTGTGATGAGGAAGAGGACAGACGCCGATGCCTGCGGGGCCCGGCCGAATCGCTGGCCCAGGTAGCCGTATGCGGTCTTGGCCCCCCCTTTGAAGTAAAAGGGCAGAAGGAGCGTGGCAGCGGCGATCCGGCCCAGCACGTAACCGAAGGCCAGCTGCAGGAAGGTAAAATCCCCCACGTATGCAAGGCCGGGAACGCTTATAACGGTGAGCGTGCTCGTTTCGGTGGCCACTATAGAGAGCATCACCAGAAACCAGGGAAGCTCACGATTTCCCAGGAAGTATTCGTCCGCCGTCCGCTGCCTGCCCGCCAGCCAGAGCCCCAGACCGGCGGTACCGAACAGGTAGACGAAGAGAACTGTCAGGTCTAAGGCGTTCACCTAACCCATCACTCCGCCTCTGGCGGGCGACCGGGACCACCCCGATCCGGAAAAGGCCGGACAAGGAGGCGTCCACGCCCCGGTACCAGGCTGCCCAGAACAGAAGGTTTCCGGGCCCCCGTGACCGCGGGAATGCCTGCGGGCACCCCCATCAGGAAGGCATCGGCAAGTAATGCGAATGCAACGGCCTCTTTGGCATCGACAGGAAGACCGAGTTCGTCACAGACCATCAGCCGGGCCGGTGCGAGGCGGCGGCTCAAACGTTCCATCAGAACCGGATTCCTGGCGCCCCCACCCGAGACGACCACTTCCCAATCCGCCCCTACCTGCGGGAGGAACCTCCCGTATGCGCGGGCGATCGACTCGGCTGTGAATTCCACGGCTGTCGCTACGAGATCTGCAAGCGGATATTTCTTACCCCACCGGTCCCATACCGCTTCCACGAAAGGATCACCGAAGTCCTCCCTTCCTGTGCTCTTCGGGGGATCGCGGGAGAGAAACGGGTGGGACAACCAGGTATCCAGCAGTTCCGGAATTATTTTCCCTTCACGCGCCAGCTCCCCATCAGTGTCGAAGGTACGGCTCTCTCCCGTTCCACGCCGTACAAGACCGTCTAACACCATATTGCCCGGACCGGTATCGAAACCGATCACTCCATCAAGTCCGTGTCCGGCAGGCAGCCACGTGAGATTGGCTATCCCGCCTATGTTCTGGGCCACTCTGTCGTTGTCGGAGCTTCTCAGCAGTACTGCGTCGGCATAAGGAACGAGTGGAGCTCCCTGCCCGCCCGCGGCCACGTCGCGGCTGCGGAAGTCATGGACCACGTCACAGCCCAAGCGCTCTGCCACAACAGCCGCAGACCCCAGTTGCAGGCTCACCGGGCAGGCTTCTGCCTGAACCTCCCCGGGAGCGGTGGCAAAAGGAAACCTTCCCTCAGGATCGTGAAAAACCGTCTGGCCGTGAAGCCCGATGCCATCAACGTCACCGGGGGGAACCCCTGCCTGGTCAAGAAGTGATTGCAGTGCCTCTGCGTATGCTTCCCCGAGCTGTGCGTGCAGGTAGGCGCCATGAAGAATTGTTGTCGAATCGGCCGCGGCGGCGGCCAGTATCTGCTCACGCAGTTGGGAGGAGAAGGGATCGGTGCGGAAGGCAGTGATCTCCCACGAGGGTGCGAGAGGATCTCCTTCGAGCCTCACAAGGGCGGTGTCTATGCCGTCGGCCGATGTACCGGACATGCATCCGGCCAGCAGCCTGACGTGGCGCGACTCTCCTACCACCCTTCGCCGGCCCTCGGTTCATCAACGGACCTCTGACTCGGGACACTAGGATCCAGAGCGACTACAACGCGGCCTATCAGAAGTCCCTTCCTGCGGACAGTTATTTCATAGAGGCGGCCCTCGCCTCTCAGGCTGTAACCGGGTAGAAGGTCCCGGCCCAGCCGAATTTCATAACCCAGGTCATGGGGCCCGTCGGGGCCTGGATATCCACGGAAGTTGACCGTCAGGGGTTCGGCTTCACGTGGAACCATCACGACATCAACGACTGTCAGGTTCTCCGATGGAGACACCCGCAGCGTATCTCCTTCCGCCAATGCTACCGGCTTCTGGCCGCCACGCCGGACCAGCAGGTAATGCAGTCGCGGTTGTACGATCTCAACAACGGCTTTGGCGATGATCTCCGGCCCACGTTCGGCGCGGATTTCATACCGTTCATCCTCAGGGCTCAGGCTGAAACGCTGAAGCAGGTCGTGGGCGGTGTTGATGGTATAGCCCCTGTCCTCACCATCGTTGACCGCGGTATTTCCCACAAAGCCCCGGAAATTGACCTTGTACCCTTCGGTCGTCGACGCCAGCGGGTCGTCCAGCATCAGCTCGTCACCCCATAACACCTGCAGCGACTCACCCGGGGCGAGGTAGGTCCAGTTGCCGTTCACCGCCAGCCGGAAGGCATCGATCCGCACCCCGGTCCCTACAGCCGGTAAAAGGGGTGGTGAGGCCGGCACAACAGCTGAGTCATCTGCCCGGAAGAGTATCTCGCCGCAGGGGTACTTGTCCTTTCTCACATAAACGCGGGCGTCTGTCTCCAGCACTATAAGTCGGCGGAAATCGTTGAAGCTGCCCGTTCCCTCCACATCGACAACCAGTCCGCGCTCATAATTGGCCTCGACATGTGTTATCTCTACCGTCGAACCCGGCCGGACCGCCAGTGAGCCGCCATTCTCCACAATGACGGAGGGTCCCCCGTTCACCGAGACAGCCAGGTAATTCAGCGCCGGCGTTTCGAGGGCGAAACGGGGATGATCGGGAATGATCCCGAAACGCTCGAGGAATGCATTAATCACCAGAACCTGGTATTCCACGCGCAGGGACTCGTCGGTTATATCCTGAGATGTCTCTACTCCGAAACCGGGTATGCCGACGCGGCTGACCGCGTGGAATGTGGCCGAGCCGCGCTGCTCCTTGTGCTGGGATTCTTCGTTGAAGGTCATCGTATTCTTCACAAGGAAGTGGTGCCCGGGCTGCTTTATCATCGGGTTCACCTGCTCCACAACCATTGCAGCCGTTGCCTCGAGGTTCACCCGTTCCCCGTTCGGCCGTGAGAACTCCTCGGCATCCACGATGATGGACTGACCCCACAGCCTGGGATTGCGGCGCGGCCCCTCCCAGGCGGTACTGTAGAACCCGGACCCATCGTGAAGGTTGAGCAGCGCATCTGATTCTGTCATGAAGCTTGCCAGGACACCTACGATGTTCTGGTCGACCTCATGTTCATACGAGGCTCCGAACTGACGGTTCATATCGCCCAGCACACCCCGGGTGTTCTGATAGATAGAGAAGATATTCGCCCGGGGAATGACGATAAGGTTCCCCCTGCGCAGGGTCAGGTCGGCGTAAAGATCGGCGGCGAGGTAGCCGCCCGGTTCGTT
>Ga0114919_10002856_pt1 | contig 13952 bp, 11 predicted proteins | sample BlataG_FD_88682 | JGI IMG/M metagenome (GOLD analysis project Ga0114919, IMG submission 88682) | Deep subsurface microbial communities from Black Sea to uncover new lineages of life (NeLLi) - Black_00105 metaG | ecosystem: Environmental > Aquatic > Marine > Oceanic > Sediment | place: Atlantic... | reverse complement strand
TCAGTTTGCCCCGAATGTCTCAAACGGATAGATGCGGTCGTACAGGAGGAAGACGGAAAAATTTTCATGGTTAAAAATTGCTCTGAACACGGCGATTTTAAGGATATAATTTCCTCAGATTCCCGTTATTACAAATGGACTCATTTTCAAATGAAGGACAAAAACGGAAAAGTTTTGTGGCAATTTGAGAAAGATGGAGAGGCAAATCCAGCTGATTGTGCTTCAGATGACGACAGAGGGTGTCCATATAATTGTGGACTTTGTACCGAGCACTTATCTACTTGTAGTCTAGCTTTAATAGACTTGACTAATCGTTGTAATTTCAATTGCAACTTTTGTTACGCGAATATAGCCCAATCGGGGTATTTAATTGAACCTACCTTAGAAGAAATCGATAAAATAATGAAGCACTTTAGAAGAAAACCAATTCCTGCCCCTGCAATTATGTTTACAGGCGGGGAGCCGACTGTCAGAAAGGATTTTCCAGAAATTTGTAAAATGGCCAAAGATAACGGTTTTAAAGAAGTTATTGTTGCTACGAACGGATACGGATTCCAGAAAAAGAATGGTGGACTTGAGTGGACTAAAAAAGTATACGAGATGGGTTTGGATACTCTATATCTCCAATTTGATGGGATAAACAACGAAACATACGAGAAAACAAGGAGCATTAAAAATTTAATGCCATATAAAATGCGCGCCGTAGAAAATTGTAGAAAAGCGGGGTTATCATCTATTAATTTGGTTGCAACGATTGTAAAAGGGATTACAGATATTGAAGTTGGAAATATTATACAATTTGCTCTTGAAAATATCGATGTTGTAAGAGGGATAACATTTCAACCAGTTTCTTTATGCGGTAGAATTACAGCTGAAGAAATGGACGAACTAAGGATCACTAACGCTGATGTTATTAAAGAGATCGAGAACCAGACTGGTGGAAAGATAAGAATGGACGAATCTTGGTACCCTCTTTCGACCATAGTGGAATTTGGAAGACTTATTGCTTATCTTGCTGATGTTGAACCAGTTGAATTTACATGCTCACCTGACTGTGGTTTTGCGACTTACTTAGTTGTAGACCCCGACACGAAAGAAATGGTTCCTATTTTGGATTACTTCGATCCCTTGAAAATCATCGATTTCGCAAACCGATTTTGGGAAAAAGTAAAACATAAAGAAAAGCAACCAATTAAATTCTTTGAAGGAATGTTAGGGGATATAGGTAAAACTCTAGATACTGGTCTTAATGTATTGGATAAAACGCAACTCAGAGCCAGATTCCTATTAGGGATGCTTCAATATACCAAGAAACCAGGTAAGCTCATGGAAATGTTCAGTAGGCTATTAATGAATGGCGACTGGGAAAGTATTAGTTCATTTACTCACGGAACACTCCTTCTTTCTAGCATGCACTTTCAAGATGGATACAATATGGATATTGAGCGAGTGAAGAGGTGTATTGTACATTTCGGTGTAGCAATGCCTGACGGCTCGATCAAAGAGATCTCGTTCTGCACTATGAATACGATACATAGGGCGGACATTGAGAAGCAGGTAGCCAAAAAATTGACGGCGAAAGTTAAAGAAGAATTCGACACAACGAAGGGTCAATTGAGAGAAGAGATTCAACAAGAAGTAGCCCAAAATGGGGGCATGAGAAAGGAGGAATAATTATTAGGTGATAAACTATGGTTGACGAAGTAATCGAAACAAAGGACGGATTGAAACTACGTAAATTAGTAGAACTCAAAACATCCACGGCAGAGGAGTATCAAGATGCAATGTTGGATCGAGTAGAGTATTTCAAAAAGCAAAACCAAAATAAGTCCATATTTAATAGCACAATTCAAAATACGGTAGTACAGAGTCTGAGCACAGTTTTGGATTTAAAACTCCAAGTAGAGAAAGCTTTAGGCGAAGAAAGCATGAAAAAAGTTCACGACTTTTTAGACGAATTCTTATTATTCGGTCTCTAACTCTTTTTTTAAAAATTTTTAAATCTTATTTTATTATTTTCCTTTAATTTTTTATAAAACAAATATTTTTATCTTATTTTACTTGTTGATGTATAGGTGTGAATAAGGGATGCCTATTTTAGTAAAGTTGTACGGTAAGTTAAGAGAAAAAGTAAAGGAATTTGACTTAGAGGAGGGACTTCCAGTGTCTCTCAATATCAAACCTTCTAAAGTTCATAATGTCCATAATATTCTTGAAAAGCTTGAAATTAACGAAAATGAACTTAGTCACATATTTGTAAACAGCAAATATTGTGGAGTTAGTATGGAGGTTATAGATGGTGATAGAGTTGGGTTGTTTCCTAAAAATATGGCGTTAATCTTTGTTGAGATTTTGCCACAATATCGATGAATAATTCATGGTTAGAGTTGGAGATTTCATAAATTATTTTTTGTATTAAGATTTAATTAGAATATGGTTTTCAATTTAATCACCTTACCTATTACTTTATTATTTAGTTCAATCGGATTTGGTTTGTTATACTTTGCGATTAAGTTGAAGAAAAAATTTCCTAAAGAACATATTTTTGTTAACTCTTTTATCGTTTCCGTGTTGTGGATTATTTCTGGTGTTCTATATCCATTTTTTTACCCGCGCGATAATGAGTATGTAAGATTTCATCAATCATTCTCAATGAATATTATATGTATATTCGGACCGTTGTTAGTATTCCTTATTTTGCTATACCAATCTAAAGTAGTCTTAAAAGATAAACCTGAGCTTAGAGAAAATCGTACAATTACTAAATTTCTTGAAAAATACGATTTACTTAATGTGAATCAAATTAACAATAAATCCTATTCGTTAAGAACTGATTTTCATAGGAAAATCTTTCATTTACTTCCAGGTTTGTTTATAATCATTTTACGAATCTTCGCAATAAATATATGGGATGGGTTATGGAACGCAGATCAAATATATGGAATAACGGGTAGCGAATATGCGATGTTTTTAATCTTAACAATAGGTTATACGGGAGTAGTTTTATTCGCGGCTTTGGATTTCATACGATTATCCTTTATTTTCGAAAAATCGAATATTTATGGTCTCCTACCTGATTGTTTTTCGAATTTGCTAGTTAAAACACTAAAAAGGAATGAAAACTACGAATTTACAAAAAATATGGTTTTAGTTCTATCTTTAGTCCCGATGCTCTTTTTACCATTTGGAATCTTTACTGCTGCTACTTTAATTACAAGCATTGGTGATGGGGTTGCTTCTCTTATGGGAATTGGTTTTGGTAAATATCATTTTCCTAAAAAAAGTAGTAAAACTATAATTGGATATATTTCAGGGTTTCTTGCATCATTTGGAGTAAGTTTTTTTTCATTATGGTTGTTTGAGCCATATTTAAACTCCTATAAGGTGATCATGATATCGTTAAGCGGAGCTGTTGTATTTTTAATTGTTGATTTATTAAGTCTTAAAATCGATGATAATATTTTAAATCCAATTTTTTGCAGTTTAACTATGACCTTCTTCTATTTAATCCTTTAACTCCACTCAATAAAATCTGAAGGTCCTAAATATTTATTAAGATTGAAGTTTAACATTAAATTCATGTTTATAATGAATTAACATTGAAAAGATAGAATAAATAATTAAAGTTGAATAAAAATGACGGAAACCAAAAATAATATCCAATCAATGAGATCAAAATCTTACTTCAGATATCTTATCTTTGTATTAATGCTTGTTCAAATTCTTGATACTTATAGTACACTTTATCCCGGCTCAATTCCTTCTTTGATCGTAGCTGAATTTTTTCCTGGAGTGCCGGCTAATATAACTAGTTCAATTGTAACTTTAGCAGGAAGTATCACATCAATTGGGATGTATCTTCTCTTTTTTAATCAATATTTAGTTGACAAAGTTGGACGAAAACGAATGTTAGCAATTACAATCCTTGGAATGAGCATCGCTTCTTTAGGCATGTTTTTATCCGTTAGTTATTTAATGTATGTCACTTTTCAATTTTTCTTGTATTTTTTCTTCATGAGCGACATTTGGTTAATTTATGCAAATGAAGAATCAAAACAAACCAAGCGAGCTTTGAATACAAACATTATATTGATGGCTGGATTATTAGGAGCCATAATAATGGTAATCTTTCGCTTCATCTTTGTAACAGATGTAAATCCAAATTGGAGGGGAATGACTTTATTTCCTATGATTTTTGGAATTCCTTTAAGCATCGTAATTTATTTTACTCTCAAAGAGACAACCGAATTTCAATCAATGAAAGAAAATACTGAAAGACACTCACGTTCCTTTTTTGGAGATATTAAATCAGTTTTTCAAATAGAACACAAGAAATCATTTATATCTTTACTAGCAATATCGTTTTTGTTCGGATTTTCGAATCTTTTTATTGGTTTATTTGAGAAATACATAGCAGATGTCGGTTCTATACCTCAATCCCAAATAAATATATTATTCTTTCTGACGATTTTCACTGTCATGATTGCGTATTTAACTAATGGATTCCTTGCCGATCGAATTGGAAGAAAACCATTATTATATCTGTGGTCATTTTTATTACCATTTTCCGTGATTGTGTGGGTTTTGGGGGCAATTAATTCATCAAATGCCTTTCTAATAGTATTAATTGGCTATGCCATAAGTCACATCTCTTATTGGGGCTTATGGGGGATTATTAGAATAATTGCGGTTGAGTTAATGCCCACAGATAGAAGAGGAACAGGGATTGGGATAAGAAGTTTAATTGGAGCTGTAGGTATTACAGCTGGACTTTTATTGAGTAGTTTGATCGTACTAGTTCTCGGTTTAGGTCTCACTTTTATAATTTTTGTCTTTGGAAATCTTTTGATAATTCCCCTCGGTTTCCTATTTGTAAAGGAAACTAAGGGAGTTGATTTAAAAGATATTAAGTAATAATTATAGAGAAATTAATTATTTAAAAAAACGCATCCATTTTCTTAATTCCACCTATTTCTTCAAACGATATATCGAGCGCGTCTAAAACTTGCTCTAGTGCAGATTTTAATAGCTCGCGATACTTTTGTGAATCAATATCTTGAAGTCTTGCCATCTCAATAACTTTAGCTCCAAGGGATCCTTTACTCTTTATAAATCTCACTGAATCTCCTTTTTGAAATTTCCCTTTTATTGCATTGATTTCATCGTCACTAGCGTTTTTGCCTAATTTACTGATTTCTGTGTTTATGAATGCATTAGCGGCTCTAACATGTTGAGGAATGGTTTTCACATAGTCTTTGATCTTTTTTCGCAGACCGATGTTTATTGCGTAATCTTCTAATGTGAACGTATCGGGTTGCCCTATTTTCTTTAAGTTATTTTTAACAATTTCGATAATCCTCTTCTTCGCTTGGTTAAACTCTTCATCGTTAGTGATTTCTTTAAGAATTTCTATCAATTGGCTGAATGCTTTTTTAATAAATTCTGGTGTGTTTTTCTTTTTTGCAACTAAACCTTTGATATCAACATATTTAGTATCTTTATATATCCCGATATAGTTTTTCTTTCTCTGAGAAAGAGCTAAGAATTGGTACGTCTTTTCTTCTTCTAAGTCTAAATCTAATTCTTTTTTGCTCCAATCTGATATTTCTTTCATTTGAGAAGCAGAAGGATTGAGAAGAAAAACGCTGTCAGTATCTCCATACAAAACTTTAACTCCAAGTTCTTCTGCTTTCTTTATTGTCTGTTTTATTGAGTATTGCCCAATTCCAGTGGTGCTTTCAGCCACAGGTAAACAAAACAACGGAAAATTTTGAGACCCAAATACCCCATAACTTGCGTTAATGAAAACTTTAAGTGCTTGTTGGATAGTATGATAATAACTTCGCTGTTTTTGAGTTAGTGTTTTATCGCTTGATTTCGGTTTAAAGTACTTTACTCTTGTATCCCGGAAAAAACCGACTACATAAGCGAAGATTCCCATTTTATGAGAACATATATGATAAGGAGTGCCTTTTATAAGGTTATCTTCGTCATCTTTGTGAGGACATAGAACTGTTTCGTAAGATAAATTAAATTCTTTTATGATTGAGGGATACAGGGAAGCAAAATCCATAACTACTACGTCGTAATGAATTCCAGGAACAGGATCGATAACATAAGCGCCTTGAAATTTCTGATCATTTGCTTTTGACATTAACTCTCCACCTTTCTTGGCCTCAGAAATTTCGGATTTTCTCGGAATGAGAATTTCTTTTCTACGATGCTCGAAATAAAAAATGTTTTGTATCCATGTCGAAATTTGCCTGCGTATCATATCATGCATTGGTAATTTCGTTATTCTACATAACAGTATGATTAAATTCCACACTAATGAATTATTGAATTTAGTTAAGTCTAAAGTTAATATAGAATCTTTAAGATTGTACCAAGAGAGAATGTCGTATTCCATATCGTGGATGTCTTCTTCGTGCTCATATTTTTTTTCACCTAATAACGCTTCACTGATAGCGTTTAAGGAAGCATTTTGATACGATCCTCCAAAGGCGTATCCTGAAATACTTCGATTAAAGAAAAAGTTGAAGACATCAATATGAATTCCTTTCCTTAAATCGCATTCTGATTTAGCCATTATTCCAAAACCCTTTTTTACGTGAATAGGATTCAAATCTTTGTCTATTTTCAATTTTTCTGCTCTGTGAAACATATAACTTAAGTCAAAGTTGTCTCCATTAAAGGTAATAATTACTGGGTATTCCCACAAGATTCTAAAAGATTCAATTAATAATTCCTTTTCAGATTTAAAGAAGTAGAGTTTAGCATCATCAGGGAATTCTGCGTGGAGTTTATCAAAAGTGAAATCATCGCGCTCTAAAATATAGACTAATTTTAAGCCATCAGAAGCTACAAATGATATAGAAATAATTTCTTGCTTTGCAAGTCGAGCATCGGGAATCCTATAATCGTATTCTCCAACTTTTACTTCGATATCCATTGCTAATCGTTTTACATCAGGAATTGGTGTTAGGAAAATATCGATGAATTTCTCAGAAAATTCTTGCATTTCCGGTTTTTCGTCTTTAAACAGAGTTCTCAATTCGCTTGATAACTTTTTAGTTTCTTCAGAACTTTCTTTAAAATCGATCTTTTCAAGTTTACCGCCATTAATACGGTATATAAGTCCCGGTATTAACTGGCGATCTAAAATGTAATTTAAATGGTATCGAATGTCAGCTTCCCACGCTTTTTTTTCGTTTTCTGCTAGGATATTTTTAACATTAAGTCCAGATCCTCCTATATCTATAGGAGTTTTACCGTATATCTTCGTCATAGGGATTTCTTTGTCAGTGAGCAATTCAAATCGCTTTATCTCTTCAAATCTTTTAAAACCATCGTAATCTATCAGCTTGGATTTTCTCCCCGCTTTATCAGTATAAGTTAACTGTTCAAGCACAGAAATTAGTTCTTTACTTAAACAATAAGGTTCATGATCAGTAGTATCAACCCATATTTTAATATCGTCAGTATCCAAGTCGTAAAACTTACAATAAGCTTTATTTAGCCCCCCATCATAATCTACATCCAAAAGTAGACCTCTCTCCAAATCTTCTACGATTTCTCCCTTTTCAATCAGATAACGGAGGTATTTAGAACTAACGCTTTCTCTTTTAAGATCTTGAAGTTTTATACCGTCTTCTTTTAACCCAAAAGGTATGCCGGAACCCGGGAAATACAGCTTTTTTGGAGCTCTTTTTAAGGTTGGCTCTTCTTTAACTTTTATCTCTTCTTTTACATCTTCTATCTCAGGAGGTGCCTGAGGCAATTTTTGTTCTACTGATTCTTTCTTTTCTTCTTTAATAGTGCTTTTACTTTTATCATCTTTCTTATCTTCTGTTTTTTCTACAAAAGAAAAGAGAGATTTTTGGTTTTCATCAACAGGAAGTTTTCTCTTAGTTTTTTTTGGACTAGGCAATTTACTTACCAAATTTAGTAATTAAAATTATTTTACTATTTATTATTATTATTATTTAGATTTTAATCTCGACTATTCTGAGTTTAATATATTAAACCAATTAAGAGTATTTAAAAAAAGAGACAGATCGGGTTTATTTCGATGTAACAAGTAAAAGTTACGGGTTAATTTTATTTTCTTTTATAACTCTTTTTATGTATTCGAGAAGAAGTTGTTTCTCAGCTATGAAAAAATGAAGCTTACTCTTTTCTGGATGTTCGTAGTAAATAAGTTTAGCTAATTCTTTAATTTCGTCTTGGGTCGGTTCTAAAAGTTCCCCATTAACATTTTCATTCAATAATAAGACCAAATTATCTGTTTCAAGGGGTTTTATATCGTATCCATTCTGTACATTTTTAAATATCTTAACTACAAGTTCGGCTAAAAACCAAACGGATTTATCGTAATGCTCTCCCGTGATATATCTTTGATACGCTAATATCTCTACATCTTCCTTAGTAAACACAGTAACCTAGAACTCCTTTTCCATTCTTAAAATAATTAGTATTTAATTAAAGAAAAAGTAAAGTTAACTTTTAATTATATGTGTTGAATTTTTTATGCTTCTAAAACCAAAAAATTAAAAATTCTTATTATATTATTTTTATATGTTACATTTGAGCCTCCGTGGCTTAGTGGTATAGCGGCAGAATTTAATTAACTTCGATTAATTGCTGAAACTTGTAATCTGCAGGTCGCGGGTTCAATTCCCGTCGGAGGCTTATTTTCTTTTTTCTTTTTAATATACGATTTTAATTTGATAAATCAGCGGTTAATTGGTAAAATTTAATTTCAGTATTAAGTTTTAGATTAATGAATTTGATGAATCAGATAAAACACGTAATTTTTTGCATTATTGATGATGTACGATCTGATCAATTTTTCAAGCTTATAGATGATGGTTCACTTCCTAATTTAAAACTATTAATGAAGTCGGGTATTTATTCAAAAAATTGTATTACAGATTTCCCTTCTTTGACCTACCCTACTCAAGTATCGATGCTAACAGGTACGTATACGGGGAATTACTTGGAAGAATTATGCCACGGAGTACCCTCTTTTCATTGGATGGAACGAACCAGAAATCCCCCTTTTTTAAGATCATATAATTCAATAGGATCGGACGAGAGGATTCAAGTATACAAGTTAAATGATGACCTAGGTAATAACTGCAGAACTTTGTTCGAAATGGTCGGAGAAGGAAATACAGTAAGTATCAGTCAATTCATTAATCGAGGTGTTAATTATCTATTCCCCGAAAGAAAAACTAAATTAATCTTATATTATCTCCTAATAAAACATTCTTATAATATTAACAAGTATATAAAGAAAGCTAATTATGTTGCCGTGAAGAAATTGCTAAAAACTTTTGAAAACCCAAAGAGATTTTTCAATATTAATGAAGCTCCGGTTGCTTCTAACCTATTGTTCGTTTCTTCAGATGTAATGATGCATCTTTACGGTTTTGATTCAGAGTTATATAAACTAAATTTGTTACACATCGATAAAGCACTTGGAATCCTGCTTGAAGGATTAAACAAATTAGGTTATTTGAACGAAACTGCTTTTGCTATTTCCTCTGATCATGGGAATTATAAAGCAAAAGCTTTAGGGGATTTTGGAAATTTTTTTAGCGAAAATGGTTTAAAACATTACCACCCTCGAAAGGCTATCAAAGGAAATATTAATTTAGGAGGTTTTAATAGCGTAGGATTTTTCAATTTTAAATCAAACGAGAACACTGATGGGAGAATTTGGAATCACCCTACAATCGCAGATTTGGAGAATTATGGTCCCAAACAGGTAAATGTATTAGAAAAGCTATTTACTCTAAATGGTATCCAATTAATGTATTACTGTGACGATGGGAACACATCTAAAAAGGGAAAAATCCATTTAAAAAGAAAAAATCAAAAAACAGGTAAAATAATTAAAAGTTCTATCGAATATTCGGGAAACGGCAAGGAATTTAAAACAAAATTTTCCTCAGAGGTTGATGATAGTGACGTGTTTAATTATAATAGCGACGAGATTGCCAGCAAGTTAATGGATAATAGATTTCACGCAATAAACGATTGGTTAAACGCTACTTCTCACATTGACTTCCCATTATACCCCGATTTGCTTTCGCGGAACTTTAAAAATCCCAGGAGAGCGGATATTATAGTTAGCACCTGTGGTGATGTTGCGTATAATATTAAACACGGAAAAAAAGAAAATAAAAATTTGTATTTACACGATATTGGCCTGAAAAGAAGCACTACTGTTCCACTAATTATCGGAGGATCAGAGGATATACCAGTGAAAGAAATTTCCCATTGTAAAATTACAGATATTGTCCCAACTCTGTTAAAGATGTTAGGAAAAAAACCACATCCAAGCGTTGTTGGTGAGAGCTTAATCTAACATTTAGAATTTAAAGAAAAAGATTGAAAATGTATTATCTTAATAAGCCTTCTTAATCAGGTTGTTTTTGTCCTTGGAGGCGGAACAAATACTTCTCTATTTCCGGTTCTTTTTAAGTTCATCGCCTCTTCGGGACAATGATGAACGCAAACACCACACCCAATACACCTATCCTCGTTAATATTAGCAATATTTTCTTCTAACTCAATAGCCTCCATTGGACACTTCTCTACGCACGTTCCACAACCTATGCAATCACCATCGTTCACTTCTGCTAAATAGCTAGTAAAGCTATGATAGGGCGTTGAACCATTCCAAAACATCGAGAAATTCCCACAGCAACATTTACAACAATTACATATAGCCTCTTCATCTAATTCTGGTTTAAGGTGAATGTGAAACGCTTTATGAACGAGTCCTTCATCTGATGCTTTATTTATTATTTTTATTGCTTCTTCTTTTGAAATTTTGGCTCCAAACTTATGGTCAATCGCAAATTGGGCGCTTTTTCCTAAAAGAAAACAATTTAATCGCTCATCGGTTACCTTGCATGATTGTTGGAGTAAATCTTTCTCGTGACGGCAATAACAATGAACTAGTGCAATATCATCGAACTTATTCACAATTTTAGAAGCTTCTTCGTATGGTAATATTTTATCAACTAGAACATCCTCAATTCTTTCCTCAACTGGTACTATTCTGGAAATAGGAGGAAAGTTTTTATATTGAGCTACGATAGTATCGTAATTCTTTTGGGTTCCTTCTTTTAAATCTCTAAAAAGTAATTCGAAAAGGTAAGCAAGCTTTTTTTGTTTTTCCCCTACTTCTCCTTTCATGAATTGCATTTCAAATATTCCAGGAAAGTATCCAAGGAGGCGATATACCATTATCCCTGTTCTTTTACTCGGTGCACCAATAACAACCCCATTATCCATTAGTTCATTCAAAATCTCGTTTAATGCTTCATTATCTAAGGTTGTTGTTGTTTTTATTTGATCAATACTTAGTGAGGGTTTTCGAAAAATTAGGATAAATTCTGCTTGTTCTACTGTTAATATTAATTTTAATAGCTCAATAAGAGTCTCGTTAATAACCATTGGAAGTTGTCCAGCTTTAACAATTGTTCGCGCTGCCTTATACCAAATCTTTTCACTTTCTATTGCCATTTTTTAAATACCCCCTTATTTTATAAATCGATCCTATTATTATTAGATTAATTAATTCTTAATCTAATTAAAATTCTATGTTTAAGGGTAAGTGGATTATTATATCTAATTCCAAGTGTTGTATCTATTAGAGTGGTTCTCTTACTAAATAATAAACTTTATTAGAATTACAGTTTGGACAATTTTCTTTTCGCTCTTTAGTGGCTAAACTGTTTTTCCACTCTTCATCGCAATTCAGACACCCATAACCGTTGAAACCTTCTTTAAGATTAATGTGTCCACCAGATATACGGATATCTTTTCCTTCTATAAGGGCTTGAGTGATTTTTTGATGGGCTTTATCTAATATACGTGAAAAAGTTGGTTGCGACACGCTCATATTATCTGCAGAATCTTTTTGATTCAGGGAAATATAATGTTTCAGTCTCATAGCTTCAAATTCTGCGATAGTAAGGCTAACAAAATCATCTACTATTGGTATATCTGATTCAGAAGGAAAATAAAAATTACTGGGAGGATTTTTAACGTTTCTCAAGCTTGTTTGACGACCCATTTTTTCAATACTCTATTATTTGTTATTTATAAATGATTATTCGAAATAATTATAAATAATAAGAATAGACTCAGTTTTTAAGTATTTGGTTATTAAATATAATATCTAGCTCTGTACTGTAAAAAAATTTCATTTTTTATCAAAAGTTTTATATTTTTGATTAAATGAATTAATACTAATTTTAATTCGCTTAATTTCGCAAGGTGTTTTAAATTAATATAAAATATGCTGATAGAATTTCCAGACTACCCGTTTATATTTTTGCTGAAATTGAACAAATAATAAATAAAAAGAAAACGGAAGGAATCGACTTTATTCCATTAGGAATTGGAGATCCAGATTTGACAACACCCGACTTGATCTTAAACGAGATGATTAAGCAAGTAAAGAACCCCGAGTGTCAGAATTATCCATCAAGCATGGGTGAACAATGTTTCAGAGAGGCAGTCCAAAGGTGGTATAAAGTAAGGTTTAGTTTAGATTTCGATGCAAAAGACGAAGTTACTGGGCTAATAGGAGGAAAGGAAGGAGTAGCTAATATCGCCAGAGCATTTATTAACCCGGGAGATATTGTGTTGTGTCCGAATCCAGGTTATCCTGTTTATGAGAACGGTGGTACAAAACTTTGTGACGGAATTGCTCATTTAGTCCCACTATTAGAAGAAAATAGTTTCATACCTGATTTTAATGCAATCGATGTAGAAACACTTAAAAAAGCAAAGTTAATGTATTTAAATTACCCTAACAACCCTACTGGAGCAATAGCACCTAAAAGTTTCTTAAAAGAAGCCGCAGATTACGCTGAGGATTATAAGTTCCTCATTGTCTACGATAATCCTTATTCAGAGTTTACCTATGAAGATTACATAGCGCCATCGCTTTTAGAAATCGATCAAAATCACATCGAAATTAATAGTGCTTCGAAAATGTTTTGTATGACGGGATTTAGATGCGGTTGGGCTGTTGGTCATAAAGATATAATAAAAGGTATGAGAACTGTTAAGTCTCACATTGACTCTGGTTGTCCGATATTTATCCAAAAAGCAGTAGTTAAAGGTTTAGATGAATATAAATCTGAAGAAAAACCAAAAATAGTAGAAGAAACTGTTAAAACTTATGAAATAAGGAGAAATGTGTTAGTTAAAGGCTTAAATAATATTGGTTGGAAAACAAAGAAACCAAAAGCAACTTTTTACATCTGGACTCATATCCCAGAAGGAGAAACTAGTAGCATGGACTTTGTGAAAAAACTAATAGATGTGGGAGTAATTCTCACACCAGGTAATGGTTTTGGCAAGTATGGAGAAGGATTCGTGAGATTTGCCTTAACCCAACCAGTAGATAAGATAAATGAAGCCCTAGAAAGAATAGACAGAACTCTCAATTAGCTTCTATACCCTTATCTTATTTCTTAATAGATTAGCTTTTTCATCATTCAAAATCTCTAAAAATATCTTCCTCAATTTCAATTTCTCCTGGAATCCAGTTTGAATAATCTAGATATTTCCAGAAGGTATTTTCCTCAGAATATTTGTTTTCCTCCTTAATGGGGATCATATTACTTTCTAAAGTAATCTGAGTTTCAATCTTATCAAGAACTTCTTTTTCCATTTTTTCACCTCCAGTTTTTTTAATATCATGAGGTGCCAGAATCCTTGATGATCTTAATTTAATTTAAATCTTTGATGAGAGAGCAAATCCGAGAAAAATTAAAAGAAGATCGAGAGGGATCGGCTCTCATCTATAATAATAATACAACTATTACACCCAATAAAAGGTTTAAAACTTTTTCAATTGAAGATTTAGTAGTATTATTTAAGATCATTAGAATACATAAAATGATGAGGCTATTTAAATG
>Ga0114919_10002854_pt1 | contig 13953 bp, 9 predicted proteins | sample BlataG_FD_88682 | JGI IMG/M metagenome (GOLD analysis project Ga0114919, IMG submission 88682) | Deep subsurface microbial communities from Black Sea to uncover new lineages of life (NeLLi) - Black_00105 metaG | ecosystem: Environmental > Aquatic > Marine > Oceanic > Sediment | place: Atlantic... | reverse complement strand
GCGATCTTCACAGTCGGCGTCCAGTGTAGCTCGCGTAGCAGCAGCGTGCCGGCCACGATGGTCACGACCGTGTAAAGGTAGTTCCGCGTGACGATGCAGCGGACCCAATACAGCCCGGCCGGGCCTAGCAGCACCCACGGGGCGACGAGCTCCACATTGATGTCGAGCGTATTGATGCCGCGCAGGAATAGCGGCAACGCGCCGACGGCAAAGGCGGCAAGCGCCCACGGCGGCTGCCGCGTGACGAAGCAGATAATCAGCAACGCCCCCGCCGGGGCCAGCAGCCCCCACTCCCACCCGACTACGCGATCATTCGGCAACACGCCGTCCACGGGCAGGAATATCCTGGCAAGGATGACTATGCCTATCGCCACCGGGCCTATCAGTACAGGCCAGAAGTGGTACCATCGGGCCGGGGCGCCGCTGACGTCGCGCAGACGTATGTCGATCATGTCGTCTCCTCGGCTCTTACTGCGAAGCGCGTGCAATGTGATGCCGCTTGATAGCATACGCCCGGAGAGATATCAACCGCTCGGCCTGGCGCTGCGAGGCGCGGTCGGAAAGGTCGCAGATCCGCCGAAGGCGGGAGCCCTGCCGCAGAGAATTCGGGAAAAGCCGCCTACCGGATGAACAGCATTTCACGGTATGTCGGCAGCGGCCAGACCGTGTCGTCCACGATCGATTCCAGCTTGTCGCCCAGCTTTCGCAGGGCTGACATCGCCGGGACGATTTTCTCGCAGGCGTACCTGGCCGATTCGTGCGCGCTATTCCTCGGCGCGGCTTCCACGGCCTCGGCGAGCTCGCCGGCGGCCTTGCCGCACGCCCCTACCGTGGTGGCCAGTTCCTTGAGCATCTCAAGCTGCTGCGCATCTTCCACGCCTGCTTCCCGCGCGCCCACGATGGCCGAGGCTAGCTTGTCCTGATAGGCGACCGCAGCCGGCACGATCATCGTCCGGGCCATCACGACGGCCGTTTGAGCCTCGATGCTCAGCGTCGTCGCATAGTGCTCGAGCATGATCTCCTCGCGGCTGCGAAGTTCACGTTCAGAGAACACCTTGTACTTGCCGAACAGCTCGACGGCCTTGTCCGCACAGAGGCGGGGGACGGCTTCGACGGTGTTCTTGAGATTCGGCAGGCCGCGGCGCTCGGCCTCGGCGTGCCATTCGTCGCTGTAGTTGTCGCCGTCGAACAGGATCGGATCGAACTCCCCGACCAGCTTGGCCAGCAGCTCCTCGATGGCTGCGTTGAGGCCCTTCTCACCGCCCGGCGCCTTCTCCAGCTCCGTCGCGACGAAGTCCAGCGACTCAGCCACGATGGTGTTCAGGACGGTGTTCGTCGCGGAGATGTTCTGGCTCGAACCGACCGCGCGGAACTCGAACTTGTTGCCGGTGAAGGCGAAGGGGCTGGTGCGGTTGCGGTCGCCCGCGTGGCGTGGCAGGTCCGGCAGCATCGCGACGCCGACTTCTATGTGCTCGGCCGTCTTCGATGTCCTGGCGCCGCCGGTCTTGAACTGCGCCAGCACGTCCGTCAACTGTTCGCCCAGGTATATGCTGATGATGGCCGGCGGGGCTTCGTTGGCACCGAGGCGATGGTCGTTCGCTGCACTGGCCACAACGGCCCGCAGCAGATCGGCGTGCAGGTGCACGGCCCGACAGATGGCCGCCAGGAATACCAGGAACTGTGCGTTGGCGTGCGGCGTGTCGCCGGGCTCGAGCAGGTTCTCGCCGGCGTCGGTCGTCATCGACCAGTTGTTGTGCTTACCTGAGCCGTTGATGCCGGCGAAGGGCTTTTCGTGCAGCAGGCACACCATGCCGTGACGGTTGGCGACCTTCCGCAGCATTTCCATCGTCATCATCTGATGGTCCGTGGCCAGGTTGGCCGTCTCAAACAGCGGGGCGATTTCGTACTGACCGGGCGCCACCTCGTTGTGGCGGGTCTTCACCGGAACGCCCAAACGCATCAGCTCGTACTCCACCTCCGCCATGATGGCCATCACCCGCTCGGCAATGGCACCGAAGTACTGGTCGTCAAGCTCCTGGCCCTTCGGGGGCCTGGCGCCGAACAGCGTCCGCCCCGCCGTGATGAGGTCAGCTCTGGCGTGGTAGAAATGCCTGTCGATCAGGAAGTACTCCTGCTCGGCGCCGACGGTGGTGTAGACCCGGCTGGCCTTGTTGCCGAAGAGCTTGAGGATCCGCAGTGCCTGGACGCTCAGGGCCTCCATCGACCGCAGCAGCGGCGTCTTCTCATCCAGCGCGTCGCCCGTCCACGAAAGGAACATCGTCGGGATGACGAGCGTCGCGCCGTTGGGGTTGTCCAGTATGAATGCCGGCGAGGACGGGTCCCAGGCAGTGTACCCGCGGGCCTCGAACGTCGCACGAAGCCCGCCTGATGGGAAGCTGCTGGCGTCCGGCTCGCCTTGGATAAGCTCCTTGCCGGAGAACTCCGTCAGGGCGCCGCCTTCAGTCGTGGGCGTGACGAAGCTGTCGTGCTTCTCGGCCGTTGAGCCCGTCATCGGCTGGAACCAGTGCGTAAAGTGCGTCGCCCCGTGCGACACAGCCCAGTCCTTCATCGCCACCGCTACCGCGTCGGCAATGCCGGGGTCGAGCTCGTGGCAGGCCCTGGCCGTTCGCTGGAGTGCTTCGAACACGCTTTTGGGCAGCACGCGCCTCTGCTCGGTCTCGTTGAAAACGTGCTCGCCGTACACTTCGCCGATCGGCCTGGTGCAGTAGTCCACCCGGCCGCCCCCCGGGCTGACCTTGTTGATGGCGTCAATCGCGTCTCGCCTTAGGCTCGAACTCGACATTTCCTTGCCTCTCCCGCATAGCCGACTCCGGCCGGCTCGCCGTCTTGTGCGACCGTCACGGCCGCAGTTCTCTTGCGTTGTCACGCCACCCAGCCGCACGCCAATGCGCGGCCGCCATCGACGAATACATAACGCACATCGCGTGCCAAAGCAAGCCGTGCGTTCTGCGCTGCCGCCTCAGACAGTTGGACGTGGACCCCAAGCAGTACGCTCGCAGCCGATGACGGCCGGCTTCTGTCGTGGCGTGGCCATCCTGGCCACGCGCTCTACGTCTGCCGCCAATGGCCAAGGGGCTCGGCGCCGACAGGACGATCTGCGTGGGCGAGACGCCCACGCCACTATCCGCCCGTCTCCATCCGGGGGGTGGAAAGGTCATCCAGGGCCACGCGGGCCTCTTTGCCGACCTCATCGTTCGGGCCCAGTTCGATGGCTGCTTCCAGCGACTCCCTGGCCCCGTCACCGTCGCCCGTACGGGCAAGCAGCTTACCCATGTCCAGGTGGGCCGCGGCGAAGTGCGGATTGATGTCGATCGCCTTTCGGTACGCGGCCAGGGCATCGTTTGTCCGACCGGCTGCTGCGTGCAGGTCGCCAATGCCGCGCCACGCGTCCTCCCACGTGTCGTCCGCCTCCAGAGCCTTGCGGAACGACGCCATTGCTTCGTCAGCCCGCCCGAGCTTGGCCAGCGCGTCGCCCATGCCGCAGTACGGCGCGGGCCAGGTGGGGTCCGGCTCGTGCGCGTCGGCGTAGACCGCCAGGGCCTCTTCGAACCGGCCAAACTGGGCGTACGTGTCGCCCAGCACCATCAGCGTCTGCGCGCCGGGCCCGTCCTGGCCCGAAGACACCTGTATCGCCAGGGCGCTGTTGTAAGCGGCCACGGCTTCGTCGCACTCGCCGAGGAGCCGATGCAGCTCTCCCATGCGATAGAACAAGCCCACCTGCCCGCCCTGTAGTGCGGCCAGGTGTTGGTAGCTGATCAGCGCCTCCCTTTGCAGGCCAAGCGCCTGCCGCGCCTCGGCGAGCGCGACCTGACCGTCCACGTTCTCCGGCCAGGTCCCGACGATCTGCTCGAAAGCCGCGGCCGCCTCGCCCGCACGGCCCGCCTCTACGCACAGCCAGCCCAGCTGTTCCCACACTTCCACGGCGGCTCTGTCCTCGCCGAGCGAGGCTGCGACCTCGCGACAGAGGCCGATCGCCTCGTTCAGCCGCTCCAGCCGGTGATAGACCTGGGCCATGGCGAGCCTGGCTTCGATGAGGTCGGGGTTGGCCTCCAGCGCCGATTTGAGCGCAGCCAGCGCCTCGGCGTACTGGCCGTGTTCGGCCAGCGACAGGCCTCGCCGCAGGTGCGCCACGTCGCGGTGTCTGGCTCGGTACGTGGCGTAGTAGGCCAATGCGGCAACTGCAATGATGGCGAAGACTACCTCGACGGGCACCCGGACGTACCTCTTTCGGGGATGCTGGTGTTCTCTATCGACCCGTCACGATGACAGGCCGCCGCGGCATTATCGGCCGGAGTCGCCGAACAGTCAAATGTCGGGCCCGCCGGCAAACTTAGTGGGTGCTTGCCGCGGAAGACTGAGGTACAATCCTACCGGCCCGGCTGGACGGCCGGGCGACTGCTTTCGCACTTGCTACGACAAGGAGATCATCGCCATGAACGCAAGGTCAATCCTAGCTGTCGCCGTCGTTGTCGCCGCCGTCTTGCTGACAAGCGGCTGTGGGACTGCCATAGGAGAGGGCGTAGCCCTGATAAAGGGAGGCCAGGGCTCCTGCTTTCCCACATCCCCTCGGTACGCCGACCCGGACCTGCTCGTCGGCTACACGAACTTTCAAATCGGCGCGATGAATGACGAAACGGGGACCGTGCCGGCTGGCTTCTTTGATTACGCCAGCGCGCAGTTGCAGGCCGATCTGACCGACGCGGGCTTGGGCTTCGCCGCCGGACGGACCTGTGTGATCGAGGGCGACGTCGTACACTTCGAGACGGAAGGACTCTCCGCTATCCTCCTTGGCCCGCTGGAAGAGATCGTAGTCAAGGCCAGGCTGGTCGACGCAGACACGGGCAAAGTCCTCGCCCGCGCTCGCTGCGTTGGCAGAATCGATGCCCGGCTCACCAAGGGCGCAGACAAGGTGGCCGAAGGGCTAGGCAAGGCCTTCGCCGCCTGGATAGAGGCCAACCACCCGGTGTCGGCCCAGTAGCGCCAGGCGAAGGGCGCTGCGCTCGCAATCGAGACCGTTGGGCATCCGCGTGGTTGCCCTCTGCGCGGGGCAAACCACGGCACCCAGCGCCACGGTCACAGCGGGGAAACACTAACGGACGTAAATGCCCTAAGTCGATAACACCACAAAGGAAGCACGATGGGCAGGTCAACCAAGATTAGCAGCGTTCACGCTCGCCAGATTCTCGATTCCCGCGGCAACCCGACCGTCGAAGTCGAAGTGACGCTGTCCGGCGGCCTGGTCGGCCGGGCGGCCGTGCCCTCGGGCGCCAGCACCGGCGAGAACGAGGCGGTGGAGCTGCGCGACGGGGACAAAGGGGTATATCGCGGCAAGGGCGTGGGCAAGGCTGTCGGCTTCGCCAACAAGGACATCGCCGAGCTCATCACCGGTATGGACGCGACGGACCAAGCCGGCATCGACAAGGCGATGATCGACGCGGACGGTACGGCCAACAAGGGCCGATTCGGCGCCAACGCCATCCTCGGGGCTTCTCTGGCCGTGGCGCATGCGGCTTCGCTGGCGGCCGGTCAGCCGCTGTTCCGGTACATCGGCGGCGATGAGGCGGTGACGCTGCCCGTGCCGATGATGAACATCCTCAACGGCGGCAAGCACGCCGACGGCACGGTGGACTTCCAGGAGTTCATGGTCCAGCCTTGGGGCGCCGGCAGCTTCGCCGAAGGCCTGCGGATGGGCACCGAAGTGTTCCACGCGCTCAAGGATGTGCTCAAGGCCAAGGGCTACAACACGGCCGTCGGCGATGAGGGCGGCTACGCCCCGTCACTGGCGAGCAACGACGAGGCGCCGGAGCTGATCTGCCAAGCCATCGAGCAGGCCGGCTACAAGGCCGGCGAGGACATCTGGATCGCCCTGGACCCAGCCGCCAGCGAGATGGTCAACGAGGCCCGCGAGCGCGGCAAGGAGGGCTACTGTTTCTTCAAGTCCGATCCCGACCGCGTCGCCACGACCGACGAGATGATCGACATCTGGGCCGACTGGGCGGACAAGTATCCCATCCGCAGCCTGGAGGACGGCCTGGGCGAGGACGACTGGGCCGGCTGGGCGAAGCTAACGGCCCGGCTGGGCGACCGGGTGCAACTGGTCGGCGACGACCTGTTCGTCACGAACGTGCAGTTCCTGCGGCGCGGCCTGGACGAGGGCGCGGCCAACAGCATACTCATCAAGCTCAACCAGATCGGCACGCTCAGCGAGACGCTGGCGACTATCGACCTGGCGCAGGGCAACGGCTGGACAGCCGTGGTCAGCCATCGCTCCGGCGAGACTGAGGACACGACCATCGCCGACCTCACCGTCGCCCGCAACACCGGACAGATCAAGACTGGCTCGGCTTGCCGCACGGATCGCGTCTGCAAGTACAACCAATTACTCCGCATCGAAGAAGCGCTCGGAGACAAGGCGGTCTATGGCGCATCAACGTGGAACAAGGGATAGGCCGCTCAGCGCGGACCTTCGCCCGGCCCGGCCTATGCCCGCAGGGGCGCGGCTGGCGGGCACGATTCTCCTCGGCGGGCTTGGTGTGGCCATCATCGCCGCGACCGCCCTGCTGCCGGCCTACGCCTCGCTGCGAACGCAGCAGTACCACCGCGACCGCGAGGCCGCACGGGCGGAGTTCCTGGCCGCGCAGGTCCGCGCCAACCGCAACGTGTTGGCCGCGGCCGAGAGCGACCCGGTGTTCGTCGAGAGGCTGGCGCTGAGCCAGGGCGAGCTCGTCGCCACCGACAAGGCGCCGTTCGGGCCTGCCGGAGCGGCGACAATTCCGGACGTGGTTATCCCCCCCGCGCCGCCGGCGCCCAAGCCGCCGTCGCAATGGCTGCTCGCGATGGCCCAGCGCATCGACACGCCCGCGATGACCCGAGGACTGTACGCCACCGGCACAGCGGTGCTGTTGACGGCGATGCTGCTGTTCGGTCGGCCGGTCCCCGCCCCCTGCCGGCGCCTGCCGCAGCGTGCCGAAGCAGGCCGGGCCGACCGGGCCTGACCCGCCACCTGCCGGCCGCTGCCGTTTTTCGTCCCTCGCCGGTCAGCTCAGAAGCTCCGCCCGCTGTGGATACAGGACGTCGCGGAGCTTCTTCAGCGCGCGGATTTCGATCTGCCGGACGCGCTCCTTCGACAGGCTCAGTCGCCTCCCCAACTCGTCGAGCGTCTTGGCGGACTGCTTCTCGTCCAGGCCGAAGTGCCCGATCAGGATCGACCGCTCCGTGGCGGTCAGTTGGGCGAGCACCAGGTCGATGCTCTCGCGCAGCTCGCGGATGTTGATGGCCGAGGCGTCGTAGCTTTGCATACTCCTGGCTATATCGAGGATTTCCTCCTGCCCGGTGACGAAGTGGTCCCGCTGGACCTGCTCCTTGGTGACGGACCTGGCGAAGTTCCGCATGATGGCCCAGGAGGCGTAGGTGCTGAAGCGGTTGCCCCGCGCGTAGTCGAACTTCTCCACCGCCCGCATCAGCGAGACGTTGCCGTCGCTTATGAGCTCGAACAGCGTCTGCGCCCCGCCGACGTGTTTCTTGGCGATCGACACGACGAGACGCAGATTCGCGCGGATGATCCGGTTCTTGACGACGTTGGCCTGCATCAGCAGTCGTTCTATGCGCTTCAGTTGCGTGGTGCGTATCTGCGCGGGGTCGATCTGCCTTCGCAGCTTGTCGGCCTTGTGCTTGATGTAGTTGTACCTCCTGAAGAGGTCTTTCTCCTCGTCGGCCGTCAGCAACGGCACGCCGTAGAGCGACCGCAGGTAAGGCGGCAGGTCGCCCGGGGCGGAGGGCAGCTTCTGGGCGGCCGCTTGCAGAGGCTCTATGTCCTGCGAATCGCCGAGGATCACGTCGTCGGCGTTGGGCAGGTCGAACTGCGGATTGTAGATGCAGCCGATGCTCTTATCGAGCAGCTCCATGGCCCGCATTTCGTTGACCACGCGGTAGATGCTGCCGCGAGTGCGATTGTAGTGCCTCGCCAGCGTGCCCACGGCGATGCCCTTGAGGAACGCCCGATAGATGGCCTTCTTGTCCTGCTCGCCCATCGGGCCTGTCTTGGCTGGGAAAATCGCCTCATCGGGGCGCTGGGAGTCGTGCCGGCGTATGGTGTAGCGTATGGTCTCCACCGCCCTGCCGGTCCGCTCCGCCAGGCGACGGGCGACTTCCGAAAGGCAGCACTCCTCGGCGGCCACCATCCGCCTGGCCCAGCGGACGATCTGCTCGCGCTCGAGGTCGGTCATCTGCGTGAAACGCCCGGATCGATCGATCTGCCGGGCGCGACCCTTGGTGAACCACTCCACCGAGCTCTCGCAGAACGCCACCCGGCGCTTGCCGTCGGGGAAGATCAGCCGACGCGCGGGCAGCCCGTTGTTGCGCCACCGCTGAATCGTCTTGGCGGATACCTTGAATCGCTTCGCCAGTAACGGCGTGTCGTAGACCTGCTCGTCGTAGTCGCTCGTGTGCAGCTTGGCGTGGTCGCACACGTCGAGCATCAACTCGAGCAGGTCTTTTCGCAGATCGGCCCCGAGCATCTTGTGCTCCCCCACCTCCGTCGAGCCGCCCTTGTAGCCCGTCAGCCAGAACAGCACGAAGTCGAACGGGTACTCCTGGGCGGGGTCGATCATCCGGCTGAGTTCCTCGGCGGAGTTCACGTACTTCATCTTCAGGCGTGCCAGGCCGCCGGATAACTCCCGCGAGAGCTTTGCCATCGCCGTACTGATGAACTTCCTCATCACCGACACCCTTTCCGGCCCACACACGAGTGCGCAGTACCCTCCCCTGGACCCCTGCGCTACAGTATGAGGCAAACCACGTGACGATGCAAGCGATTTCTTTGAAATATCTGATAGATAGCCGAAGCTACCAGCCGTCAGGAATCAGGGGATTGCTGGGTATTTCGCCCCTGTTGGCAGGCTGTCACTTGGTATGTCGGACAATGCGTGACCAAGTGTCGCGCCGCGCACCCAAGCGGCGTGGCGCCTGAGACCGGCCGTAGGGCGTCTTCAACAGGATCCGGCACACATTGCCCTACGAGCAAAGACCGAATCCCTGCAGCCCCCCGGTGAACGGATGGACACTTGGTCAGCCGGCCGTGGGCCGACTGTCCCCTCAGAACTGGCCTCAGCAGCGGCAGACCTACTCGACAGCAGGCTCATCTGATGGCGGTCCCGCCGGCGGCTCGGCTGGCGACTCGTCGTCTGATGGCGGCCCTGCCGACGGCTCGGCTGGCGGCTCGTCGTCCGGTGGCGGCTCGGCTGACGGCTCGTCGTCCGGTGGCCCTGCCGGTGGTCTGGCGACCGGCCCGGCCGGCCGCATCCGCCTGAGCGGATCGTCGACCGCCAGTTCGCCGCGTCTGGACTTGGCTTCGCGGAGCCTGTCTTCGCCCTTGGTGCGGTCGGAATCCTCCCCGGTCATCTGATGGAGCAGGAAGTACACGTCCGCCAGTTGCCCGTAGTAGTCCGCTCGGTCTTCGTGCCGGGCCGACTTGGCGACGCGCTCGAACAGGTCCGCGGCGTCCCGCAGCTCGTTGATAGTTGTGTGGTCTTGCTCGGTCGGGTTGGGGATGCGGGCTTGCAGGCCAGTCAGTTTCGTGCGGACCTCCGCCGGGACCGCGCCTTCGTAGGCCTTGTCAGCCGCTTCAGCCAGCCCATTCAGGCGACTTTGCAGGGCCAGATCGGCCATTCGCGTCTTGGCGACCAGGGCCAGCGACCGGGCCTTCCCCGCAAGCAGCGCCACTTCGCCGCCACCGGTCTCTCCCAGGGCCTGCTCGGCGTTGCTCAAGGCCTCAGAGAAGTGCCCGATTGCCGTCGAGTTGGCCTCGCCGGCCTGCTGACTCGCCGCGGCCAACTGCTCAAGTGCCGACATTAGACCGCTCTCGGCAGTCGCGACCACCTGGGCCGCATCCTGGATGTCCGCCCTCTTGGCCTGCGATTGGTCCCTGCGCTCGGCCAGGGCCGACTCGGCGACGACGACGCGGGCCTCCAGGGATTCGATATCCGCGCGGACCCGTCGCTGATCCTGCCGGGCAAGCTCGACCTGACGGTTTTTGTCCTCGCGCTCGTTCTTGAGCTGATCTATCTGCGCCTTGATTTCAAGTGCGTCATTCAGCAGCCTCTGGCCTTCCACGGCGGAGCGGCTGGTGCGGCTGTCCCGGCGCAGGGCGGCTTCCTGCTCGGCCAGTTCATCGATGCGGACGGTCAGGGAGTTGATCTGGCCGGACAGCGCGTCCACGGCGGCCGCTATCTCCGCCAGCCGGGCGTTGGCCGCGTCGCGGGCGGCAGCAGCTTCGTCACGGATGCGGACGATTTCCTCGTTGCTGGCGCCCTCGAGCATCTCGCGCGCCAGCATCCGCTCGCGCTCACCAGCCCGCTGCCCCAGCAAGATCGTCCGGAGAGCATCGTCCACCAGGCCGAACGCTACGCCCGCCTCTCGCCGGGCTATGGCGGCCCGTTCGGCATGATAGGCGCCCTTCAGCCTGTTGATCTCACCGAGTGTCTGAAGAGCCACGGCCCTCACCTTCGGGTCGGCGCCGGGGTGTTCGGCCAGCACCTCGGTGAGCGGCGTGTCGGCGTCGGCGATGGCTTGCCATGCCTTAGGGTTGACCGCGTCGGGCATTGGTTCGATTATGTCAGCCTCGGTCAACTCGGCCAGGGGCGGGGTCTCGTCCTTTCCCTCCGCCTTATAGACCGGGCCGCTCAGCAGCTTGGCGGCCAGGGCCAGGTGAGGCTTGGCCTGCTCGATCCGCCGGTAGATTTCCCGGTTGCCCTCGGTGGCGTCGGACTGAGGCCACATGCGTCCGAGGCCCAGGACGACCACGCCGGCCACCAGCACGCTGATAAGGATTATGACGATGTTCTTGTACACTCTAGGTCTCCCACCGCCTTGGCGGCATGGTATTGCGGCAACTACCGCTTTCTATCGGCCAGTCCGGCGATTTTCAACGCCCTGGTCGGCAGATTTCATCCAGCCGACAGCGCCCTGGACCCACGCGCTCCTGGCCCGTCGGTTCGCGGTCGGTGAGGCTCGTCAGCACATCCGACAAGCACGCCATCAGCCGGGCGTACGCATTCGGATGTCTCCGCGCCGGACAACATAGCAGCAGAACGTCTCGACGGAGCTGCATGCTCACCGCCACGTCCACCAACGGCGCGCAGGCACGGGCAAGTGCGTGTGCGGTCGCCTCTCCGCCCACGTAGGTCCAGGCGCTAACGCGGCCCTCGCCCCCGCGGGCGGCCAGCGGCGCGTCGGGCAGGTCCTGATCGTGCCACATCAGCACCGGCTCGAGAGAATCGGTCAGCTCGACGACTGCTGCGCTGTAGTAGCGCGTGGATCGCCGCACGCCGTGGCCCACCTCGTAGTGGAAGTCAAACACGCGCGCCTGCCAGTGCTCGATTCGCCCGCTGGCGATGTTGTATGCCAAGCGGCTGTGCCCGCTGCCGATGAGCACCAGGTCGTTGAACCGAAGGGGCAGGTCATGTATGTCCGTCGCGCTGAACTCCAGCCCCATCTCGGCGGCTGCCTCTTGGAGAACACGCCTGCGCCGCCGCTGGCGCAGGCCCATCACGCAGAATGCCGCAACAGAAGCGGCCAAGACGACGACCAGCAGCAGTATTATGTAAGGTTGCACGCTGAAGCTCGCGCCGTTGAGCTCAATCGTCGGGCGGCTCGGGCGGCTCGGGTAGTTCGGGCAGTTCCGCCGGTTCGCCAGGGGCCATCCCTTCGGGCGACTCGGGCTCTGGTTGGGGCTCCTCGGGCGGCTGGTCGGGCTCCTCGCCCACTGGAGGCGTGAAGTCGACGTTGTAGTACGGATGCACCGGGCCACGCAGGGACTCGGTAATCCACCTGAGCGTGACTTCGTACTTCTCGTCCTCGGTGTCCCTGAATGCCGGCCTGATCGCCTCGCCTTCGACCTGCGGGTGCGTGAACACCGCCTCGTCAGGCTCGAGGCCGAACTGCAGCAGCAACGAGTTCTCCGGGCGATTGCGGTCTATCAGCCGCTGCCCCCTCAACTGGCCTGTCTCGGCTTTGTACATGTCGAGGATCAGGAAGTTCGTGTAGTAGGTCCGCGTGCCGAGGTCGCCGGCGCCGCCAGGCAACTTGAGCAGCTTCAAGCCCCCTGGTGCCCCGACGCCGCCGTGACACTGCGCGGCACCGCACGACTCGGCGATCTGCAAGCGCCAGATGCGCCTGAACTGATCCTTATCCATGAAGGCCGGATCCTCCATAAGGTGGATGCGGTCGCGGATGGACATGTCGTCCCGGTCGACATTGGCGAGGATGTATTGGAGCTTCTCCTCCCGGCTCAGGCGGTCGAACGTCTTGGCGTTGAACTTCTCTCCGTCGACGTCCGTTTCGCCTTTCATCATCTTGGCGAAGTCGTCCAGCACCTCATCGACGAAGGCGACTCTGATCTTCTCCCCTTCGCGCATCTCCGCCATGCGAATGCGGTAGACGTCGTCCATAGACACCAGCCACTCGGCGTTGAAGTCAGGCGTGGCGGCGCCGTCGCCGGGCGGCTCGTCTGGGCCGCCGTTGTCGCCGCTGGCATTGGAATCGGCCTCCCGCTCGAGGTCGGCCTCGAGTTGGCGAAGCAGCAGCGCGGCCTCCTGGTTATCGGGCTCTATCTCCAGCACGTGCCGGAACCGCGACATTGCCTCCTCTGTCAGCTCATTCTCGCCAGCCCACCGGCCAAGTTCGATGTGCCCGTCCACGTCGTCGTCGGCTAGTTCAGCCAGGCGCTCATCGTGCTCCTGTTTGGGGTCGACGACGTCCGTGATGCTCACCACTTCGTGGCGCTGGAGCTGGACCACGCCGAACCGCGTCCGCACTTCGTAGCCGTCGTCGGTTTCGGTCACTTCGCCTACGATGACTCGATCGGGATTCCTGGCGACGACTTTCTTCGTGTCGGCCAAGGCAGCCGAGGCGGCCAGCAGGAAGCACACAACGCATATCAGTCCGTTTCGCAGCATGTCGCACCTCATGCCCGGACGCGGCGGGGACGCCCTGTGCGCTAGAGACACCGCCACAGCCCGTCCGTGGGCTGTCCTGTCATCAACAGGCGGCAGTGGGATTCGAACCCACGAATAACGGATTTGCAATCCGTCGCCTTGGTCCGCTTGGCTATGCCGCCGTCTAAGCCTGTGACATCATAAGGATTAACGCACCGGCGGTCAACTCCTTGCGGGCTACTCGGCCGGGGCGGGCGTTTGCGCAAGCAACTTGTCAACCTCCCGCTCAAGCTGCTCGAAACCCACCTTGTACTGCGGCCGACCGAAGCTGTGGCTCGACCGCATGCGGAGCGACTTCAGCAGCGTCTGCACGTCGATCAGCCGTTCGCGGTCGTCGTGGTAGGCCGCCAGGCTGCATCGGACCCGCTCCAACTGAATCGACCAGTACAGGTCCGGGTGTTCGGCCTCCTTGATCCCGGGGATGAGCTTGGCGTAAATGATGGCGGCGCCCTCTTCGTCACCCGTGGCGCTCATGCACCGCGCCAGGCCGTAGTCGTTCGTCGGGTCGACGGGAGCGGGCCTCTCGTAGAACTTGCGATAGCTCCGCCGCAAGTACCGCACGGCCTCGGCCAGTTCCTCCTCCTGCTGGGCGGCGCTCTTGCCGTCGGCGTCGGCCGCTGCGTTCCAAGCATCGCTGAGGCTCTTGACGGTCGAACTGAGGTCGATTCTCGCCTTTTCTACTGTCTCCAGGAACTCGTCCTTGAGCTTCCTGATTGCCTCGCGCCGGTCGTCGATTTTCTTGATCCGCTCGGCCTCCTCGAGATCGTCCTTCTTGCGCGCGTACTCCCGCGCCAGTTCCGCCAGGAACTCCTCACCCAGGGCCTGCCGGTAATCCTTGCATTCCTGGAAGTGCTTCCTGGCCTCTTCGGGCCGGTCCACCTCCACGAGCGACTCGGCGTACACCTGCGTCTGCACGTACCTCTCGCCAATGGGCAGATCG
>Ga0114919_10002852_pt1 | contig 13961 bp, 3 predicted proteins | sample BlataG_FD_88682 | JGI IMG/M metagenome (GOLD analysis project Ga0114919, IMG submission 88682) | Deep subsurface microbial communities from Black Sea to uncover new lineages of life (NeLLi) - Black_00105 metaG | ecosystem: Environmental > Aquatic > Marine > Oceanic > Sediment | place: Atlantic... | reverse complement strand
ATACCCCGCAGGATCGGGTGCTCGGCGGCCCCAGGAGCGATCAGCCCCAGCGTGCTCTCGTGCTTATGGTGGCCGTGATGGCTGATCCAGGTTTCACCCAGCACCAGCCGGCCAAAGCCCTGGCCCCAGCCTTTCTTGTCGCCCTTGTAGTTAAAGCTGTAGTGAGCGTAGGGGCTGTCTTTGGCAAGATTGAATGCATGGGTCGCCGTCCGCATGCCGATCACCGGCCGGCCGCTTTTGAGATAATCATCAATCTTCTGCATCTGCTCATCCGGCAGGTTGCGGAAGCGAGTGGCAATCACCATTAGCTCGGCGTCCGCGAGGGCCTCAAGGCCCGGAATGTTTTTCTGTTCGTTGGGGGCGATTTCACCCGATTCCGGATCGATGGCATAGAGCACCGTACAGTCAAAGCCATGGCGGGTCGCCAGAATCTTGGCCAACTGTGTCAGAGCTTCCTCGCTGCGGTACTCCTCGTCGCCGCTGATCAGCACCACCTGCTTCCCCCTGCCGGGACCGTCGCCACCGGGGAAGACGTTCCAAGCGTCGGCCGCCCCGGCCAACGATGCCGCCATGCAAGTGAGCAGCAGGACGATTGAACACGTAAACAGACGGCTGACTGCGGGAACGACGCGCATGGCAGGACTCCGGCGGAATGGTGGCTGGGAAACCTTGGATCGGTGTGAGCCTGAGTATACCAACGGCCACTCAGTACCGAATCGCCAGCCCTGCATCAGAGAAAAAATTGGCCGCGTCCTCATTCAGCCCCCAGCCCACTCGGAGGCCCAGTTCAACGTTGTCGGTGATGACGAAGTGGGTTCCTGGACTGAAAAACGATCTGTTAACTGCCTCTGGCAGACCCTGATTGTAGGTACCGAAGTACTCTGCATGAACTTCCCAAGAATTGGTGACGGGCAGCCTGAGAACGACCGAAGGCCCCCAGCGGCTAAACCAGTCAACCTCTGATTCGGCATAGGCGTAACGCATCGCCGCATCAATCCGCCATTGGGCTGGAAACTCCCAGCCAAAGACCACGGTTGCGACTGGCTCGGTACCGAAGTCTTGGCCGTACATCGGGGTGGTTGCCTCCATGATGAAGCAGCTTTCTGGAATCCAGCCATCCTGATGCGAGGTTGAGAGTTTGAATCCATAGAGAAAGTTCGACTCATAAAGCGTCCCACCTTCAAGCGGCAATTCTCCGGCTTCGACGCTCGTCACCACGTTGCCCTGTGAACCGACCGAGTAGTTGACGCCCAGTCTCCATTCGAATCGTTCGCCCGCTCCGATTCGCATGATGTACTCTGGGTAGTTATTGGTCGGCTTACCTTCCCTGTTTTCGATATAGACATGCGACATCTCGTTGAGCACCTGACCTGGCTCAACGGTGAATGTTGAGGGCGTGAATGCATCTCGATCGGTGTGAAGTTCCTTGGGCTCAAGGGCCTGACAGGTAACCGCAGCCCACCAGAGGCAGTTGGCAGCCACCAGCCACGCGACACTCCGTGCAGGTCGCGCCGCGTCCCGCTGGCCGCAGGCCGAGCCGCCAATTTCGCCGTCACACTTCATGCTGATGAAAATCGGCAACGCCAACCGGCAGCACCCCTGTTTCCCGATCAACTGCTAGCCTCAGCTGTTTCCCCCCAAGCACCTCAGTCCAACCAGTCGACCAGCCGCCCTGCCGAACCTGCCGCTTGGTGGGGCCGCAGAGTCTTCCCAGCCTTCGCACCCCCAAACGATGGCCGGTTCAAGCATGCAATCGGCTTCATCGGCGCAACCGGTCAATTTTTCCGCGAAACCTCGCCTGCCACAGTCGCCACAAATTTGCCGACCCACCGTTTCGGGGGCTTACTCAATTGGATGGAGGTGCGTTGGCGAATCTCCTGAACGGATGCAGGCTGGTTGGTACCCTCGATGCGGTTTCCGGAACTTATCTATCGAAACGTCGTTCGCCGGCCCTTCCGGACCGGGCTGACCGTCGCCGCCCTGGCGACGGCGATGACTGCCATCGTGGCCCTGCTCGGAATCTGCAACGGCTTCAAACGAGCCTTCAGCGATGTCTACGGCGCCCACGGCATCGATGTCGTCGTCTCGCGGCAGGGCTCGGCCGATCGACTGAGCAGTGCCGTCGACGCAGAGGTGATCGGTCGGCTGGCTGAAGTGCCGGCAATCGACCGGGTTGCCGGCGTACTGCTGGAGACGCTCTCTCTGGAAGAGCAAGGGGTCTACGGCGTCCCCACCATGGGCCTTGAGCGTGATTCTTGGCTGCTGGATGACTATGAATCGGCGAGCACTGAAAAAGCCACTGATACCTCAGTCCGGTTTTCACAGAGCAGTGCCCCCGAACTGCTGGTGGGGCAGAACTTGGCCCAGCGACTCGCGGTCAAGCCAGGCGACCAGCTCCTGATTTTCGATGAGCCGTTCCGGGTGGCCGGAGTCTTTCGCAGCCACAGTGTCTGGGAAAACGGTTCGCTAATCCTGCCGCTGGACCAGTTGCAACAGCTAACCGGCCGCGACGGTCAGGTGACGTACGTCAACGTCGTGCTCAACCGGGTGAGCGGGACGCCTGATCCGGAAGCAGCCACCGCCGCCATCGAAGCCCTCGACTCCCGGCTGCTGGCGTTGGCGACCGCCGACTTTGTCCGCACCGATACGCGGCTGAAACTGGCTGACGCAATGGCCTGGATGACCTCGCTGGTGGCCGTTGTCATCGGTGGCGTCGGCACGCTCAACACCATGCTGACGAGCGTGCATGAGCGGACCCGTGAAATTGGGATTCTGCGAGCCATCGGCTGGCCCCGCCGCCGGATCGTGCTGATGATCCTGGCCGAATCGCTCGGCCTCGCGGGAACGGCGGCGGTGATCGGCGGCGTCGCCGCTCTCGGCCTCACCTGGCTGCTCAGCCAAACCGCCACAGCTGGCGGCATGCTCGTCCCGGTGATCGACCTGCCAATCATGGTGACGGGGCTCGCGCTTGCCAGTGGGATCGGCCTGCTCGGTGCCTGGCTGCCGGCACGACGGGCCGCCCGGATGCAGCCCACGGCGGCCTTCCGCGACATCACCTGACACCCGCCACGCCCTTCTCCCTCGTTTCCTTCAGTCACGGACCTGACGCTGATGACGTTCGACACGAATCCCACCCCACGCTTCACCGCTGCCAACCAGCGGTCTGCCAGCCGGCAGCAGTCGAAGGGACCGTCCCGCCCAAAGCTCAATGAACTCAATGAGCCATTGGCCATTGTCGGGATTGGCTGCCGGTTGCCGGGTGGTGCCAACGACTGGCAGTCGTTCTGGCAGTTGCTCGAGGAGGGCCGTGACGCGATCACCGAAACGCCGGAGGATCGCTGGAGCACCGCCAAGTTCTATCAGCCCGGTGACGCAGCACCGGGCAAGCTGCTCAGCCGGTGGGGCGGCCACGTGACCGAAATCGATGCCTTTGACCCGCAGGCCTTCGGCATCTCGCCCCGGGAGGCAGCCCTGATGGATCCGCAGCAGCGGATGCTGCTCGAGGTGGCCTGGCGGGCGATTGAAGATGCCGGCTCCTCGCCCAGCCAAATCACTGGCCATGATGTCGGAGTATTCGTCGGCATCTCTTCGTTCGACCACGCCGTCGCAACCCTGAGCCTCCGTGACCGCGGTGTGATTACGCCCTACAGCAACACCGGCGGCTCGTCGAGTATCGCCGCCAACCGCATCTCGTACTGCTTCGACCTCCGCGGGCCAAGCCTGGCGGTTGACACCGCCTGCTCGTCATCACTGGTGGCGGTTCACCTCGCCTGCGAGTCGATCCGCCGGGGCGAAAGCCGGATGGCGCTCGCCGGCGGCGTCAATGCCCTACTGATGCCCGACTTCACGGTTGCCTTCAGCCAGCTGGGTGTGCTCTCCCCCGATGGCCGCTGCAAGACCTTCGATGCCGCCGCCAACGGTTACGTCCGGAGTGAGGGGGCTGGCATGGTGCTGATCAAGCCGCTGCGGGATGCCCTCGCCGAGGGCGACCTGATCTATGCGGTCATCCGCAGCACCGCCAGCAACCAAGACGGCCGCACCCCGGGCCTGACCGTGCCCAGCGGGGAGGCCCAGCAACAGCTGATCCACGAAGCCTGCCGAAAGGCCGGCATCGAGCCGGCCGAAATTGGCTATGTCGAGGCTCACGGTACCGGCACGTCGGTTGGTGATCCCATCGAAGCCAATGCGATCGGCAGTGTGGTGGGCCCGGGCCGACCAGCCGATAGCCCCTGCCTGATCGGCTCGGTCAAAACCAACATCGGCCACCTTGAGGCAGCCGCCGGTATCGCCAGCCTTATCAAGGCGGCACTGATGGTCTTCCACCGTCGCATCCCGGCCCATCTGCATCTGAAGCGGGCCAACCCCGCCATCGACTTCGATCGGCTCGGCCTCGCTGTTCCAACAACAAGCCGTGACTGGAAGCCGGCACCGTCCGACCAGCCAGTCCGACGCATCGCCGGCGTCAACGGCTTTGGCTATGGTGGCGCGAACGCTCACGTGCTGCTGGAGGAGCCGCCGACCACATCCGCCCCACCGCGTCGTGATCCTGCCTCGGAATGGGTGAGCGAACCCCTGCTGGTGCCTCTGGCCGCCCGCAGCCGCAAAGCCCTCGCCGCCAGCGCGGGCCGGCTCGCCGACTGGCTGGAGGAGGCAGGCCGCACCGTCAGCCTACCCGACTTCGCTGCCTTCCTGGCCCACCGGCGGGCGGGCGGCCCGGTCCGCGATCCCATCGTGTCCAACGACCGGGCTGATCTCATCAGCAAGCTGCGACAGGTGGCGGGGAGTTCCAACCAGCCGGCAAGCAGCAAGCGGACAGCCCCGCCCCAGCCTGCCGAACTGGCTTTCATCTTCAGCGGCCAGGGACCGCAGTGGTGGGGCATGGGACGGCGACTGTTCGCCTCCAGCGGCAGCTTCCGCCGGACGATTGAGCGGTGTGGAGCAGAGTTTTCCCGCTACGGCGACTGGTCGCTGGTGGAGGAACTGCTGCGGGACGAGGCCGACTCGCGGCTGCACCTGACCCGGTTCGCCCAGCCTGCAATCTTCGCCGTACAGGTCGGGATCGCCGCCGTCTGGAAACAGTGGGGCATCGAGCCGGCCGCCTGCGTGGGCCACAGCGTCGGTGAGATTGCCGCAGCGCAGGTGGCCGGAGCCCTTTCCTTTTCGGATGCCTGTCGGGTTGCCTTTCACCGGGGCCGAACGATGGACCTCGCCTCCTCGCAGGGGGGCATGGTGGCGGTGGGGCTGAGCCGCGACGAGCTGAGGGTCTGGCTTCCCGAAGAGGACGGCCCGGTCGGCATTGCCGCCGTCAACGGCCCGACCTCACTGACCCTTTCAGGCCCCGCCGATGCCATCGCGACGCTCGCTGAATCGCTTGAGCAGGCCGGCGTCTTCTGCCGCCGGCTTACCGTTGAATATGCCTTCCACAGCCCGCTGATGGAGCCGGTGCGGGAAGAACTGCTGGCGTCACTTGCCGAAATCAGTCCGACAAAAACAACCCTGCCGCTCTATTCGACGGTCACCGGCGGCCTGATCGATGGCACGGCCGTCAATGCCGACTACTGGTGGCAGAACGTCCGCCAGCCGGTGCTGTTTGCTGATGCCACAGCCTGCCTGGCAACCACCGGCAAAACACTGGCGATTGAAATCGGTCCTCACCCCGTACTGGCCTATGCGATCAATGAGTGCTTCCAGGCAGCCGGGGCCACCGTCGAAACGCTCCCATCACTCCGCCGCGATGCCGACGACGTCGCCACCATGCTCGGCTCACTCGGCCGGCTCCATGCGGTCGGCCTGCCAATTGACTTCAGCCGGCTGCATCCCCGCCCGCACCGCCGGCTGCCCCTGCCGCCGGAACCTTTTTTGACCAAACGCCTGCGGGAAGAGTCGCCCGAGGCCCGCGAGTCGCGAACCGCCCGGTCGCTGCACCCTTTGCTGGGAGACCGCACCGAGGCTCCCACCGCCCGCTGGGAGTGCCGGGTTGACCTGCGGCTGCAGCGCTACCTGGGCGACCATCTCGTCCGGGGGGCCTGCGTCCATCCAGCGGCGGGCTATCTGGAGGCCGCCATCGCGGCCGCTGAGGAACTGGCTGCCGATCCTGGTGCCATGGTGCGGCTTGAGCGGCTGGTGCTGCGGCAAGCCTGCATCCACGATGAGACAACTCCCCGCTGGCTTGCCTGCAGTCACCAGCCCGATCGCCGCAGCCTCAGCTTTGCCCATCGTGGAGTCGCCGATTCTGACTGGAGTGAGCTTGCCCGGGTCACCATCGCCACGCCGACCGGCGCAGTGCCGCCGTTGGCTGACGACCTTGACGACGTCGGCCGCCGCTGTGGCGAAGCCTTCAATGCCGCGCGGCTCTATGCCTACTGCCACCGGCTTGGCCTCGACTATGGCGAACAGTTTCGGGGCCTGACCGGGGGCCGGCGACGAACGGGCGAATGCCTGGCAGACGTTTCGCTGCCGCCGCAGGCAGCAACCGACGTTGAGCGGTACCGCGTTCACCCCGCCCTGCTCGACGCCTGCTTTCACGGCATGATCGCTGCCGACCGCGACTTCGATCACACCGTGTCAGGACTCTACCTGCCGCGCGAGATCGCAGCGGTGCACTTCATGGCACCGCCCGGTCGAAAGGCCATCGTGCACGTGCAGATCACCGACCGCAGCGACGAACGGATCGTCGCAGATCTTGATATCCGAAACGCCGACGGCGATCTTTGCCTGGCAATCCGGGGCTTTATGAGTGATCGGATCGCCGGCAGCGAGCCGGCGGAAACCACGGCCGACCTTGTCTATCGGCTCGACTGGGTGCGGCAGGATCAGGATCAAGCAGCAGCGGCCGAGTCCACCGAGCCGGTCTGCTGGTTATTGTTCGCTGACGCCCACGGCTGTGGCGAGCTGCTGGCTCAACAGCTGACCGCTGCTGGCGACCGCTGCATCATCGTCCGGCCCGGTGCGCAGTTTGCGGCGAACGACGATGGCAGCTTTGCACTCAACCCCGATAGCCGAGCCGATTTTGTCGATTTGTTGCGGGCCGTGTCGGCAGCATCTGTCGGCGGGATGATCTATTGCTGGGCCCTCGACACGCCCGATGTTTCGACCCTGACCACCAGCCAGCTGCGGGCCAGCACGCTGCTGTCCTGCCGTGGCCCGCTGCACCTTGTGCAAGCCTGGGAAGAGGCAGGCCCCGAGAGTCGGCTGCCCTGCTTCTTGGTAACGGCTGGCGGCCAAGCCGCTGACGCCGCCGCTGAAACCGTTGAGATCGCGCAGTCGCCGCTGATTGGCATGGGCCGGGTGATCGCCAGTGAATATGGCCGGCTGCGAACCCGTCTTGTCGACATCGCCCACGCTGCCGATGCCACCGCCATGGCCGCCCTGATGCGGGAAGTGCACCGCGATGACGCCGAGGATGAGGTGCTGCTGCGGGCAGACGAACGCTGGGTCCGCCGCTTTGTTCCGCACCGCGATGCCGTCGCCTGCCCGGACGCCAGCCGGCTGCTGCCCGCCCGTCTGGAAGCAGCGGCCTCAGCCGGCGTTGAGGATCTCGGCCACCGGCTCTTCCATCTGGCCGCGGTCGGGCCGGGCGAAGTGGAAATCGCCGTCCACGCCGCCGGGCTGAACTTCAGCGACGTCATGAAAGCGCTCGACCTCTACCCCGGCCTGCCCCCCGGTCGGCCAGTGCTCGGCAGTGAATGCGCTGGCGTTGTCACCCGAGTCGGCCCAGATGTGAGCGACTGGCAACCGGGAGATGAGGTGATTGCCATTGCGCCGGGGGCTTTTGGCACGCACGTGGTTGTCGGCACCGAGTTGGTTGCCCGCAAGCCCCGTAACCTCAGCCATCAGCAGGCTGCCGCAGTGCCGATCGCCTTCCTCACGGCGATTCATGCGCTGCACGAGTCCGCCCGGATCCGAGCGGACGAAACGGTGCTGATCCATGCCGCCAGTGGTGGCGTCGGCCTGGCCGCCATACAGTTGGTGCGGCTGGCTGGCGGCCGGGTGCTGGCCACGGCCGGCAACGAGCTCAAACGGGCTTTTGTCCGCGAGCAGGGGGCCGAGCAGGTCTTCGACTCCCGCAGCCTCGGCTTTGCCGACGAGGCTCGTCGCCAGACTGGTGGCGTCGATGTCATCCTCAACAGCCTGCCGGGCGAAGCGATTCCCCGCGGGATCGAGGCGCTGGCGATCGGCGGGCGGTTCCTTGAGATCGGGAAGCGGGACATCTACGCCGACGAGGCCCTCGGTCTCTACGCCTTCCGCAACAACATTGCCTTCTTCGGGATCGACCTCGACCAACTATTCAAACAAAAGCCAGCCCGGATGGGTGAACTGCTGCGAAGCCTCCCGGAGCGGTTCGAGTCGGGGGAACTGAAGCCCCTGCCGGTCACCGTCCAGCCGGCCGCTGAGGCGGTGACCGCGTTTCGCGAGATGCGGCAGGCCCGGCACATCGGCAAGCTGGTGATCGACTACAGCACACCGCCGGCGGCAGTCCGGCCACCGGAACCGGGGCAGTTCCGCTGCCGGCCCGACGCCAGCTATTGGGTGGCTGGCGGGCTCGGCGGCTTTGGCCTTGAGGTGGCCCGCTGGCTGGCCGAGCAGGGGGCCGGCACGCTGATCCTCGGCGGTCGCAGCCTGCAGGTCTCGGCTGAAGCAGCAGCCACCATCGCGGCCATCGAAGCCTCCGGCACGCGGGTGCGGCTGCTGCCGGCCGATATCACCCGGCCCGAAGATGTCCGGCGGGTGCTGGCGACGATCACTGCCGAGGAACGTCAGTTGAAGGGCATTTTCCATACTGCAATGGTGCTTGAAGATCGGCTGCTCGTCGATCTCGACCACAGCACACTCGACCGCGTGCTCTGGCCCAAGCTGCTTGGCGGCTGGAACCTACACCACGAGTCACTCGGCCTCGACCTTGACCAGTTCGTGCTGTTCTCATCGCTCTCCAGCGTCTTTGGCCATGCCGGCCAAGCCAACTATGCCGCCGCCAACGCCGCCCTCGACGGGCTGGCCCATCATCGCCGAGGCCTCGGCCTGCCGGCCACGGTGCTCAACTGGGGGCATCTTGGTGAGGTCGGCTATCTCTCCCGGCGGGACGAACTGGCTGCCCGCCTGGAGCGGCAGGGGGTGCTCTCCTTCACGGTGCGGCAGGCGATGGACTGCCTGGCCCATGCGATCACCTCCCGCGAAACCCAGCTGAGTGTCCTGCGGATGGACTGGACGCTTTGGCGTGGTCTGGGCATCACCGACAACGTGCCACCGAAGTTTGCCCATCTGCTCCGGTCAGCGGCGACGGCCGCGGACGGTGACGTGCCGGCGACGATTTCGCCAGACGTCCTGCAGGCCGCCCCCGCCACCGAGCGTCGGCGGCTGGTCGAGGCAACCGTGCGATCCAAGACCGCCAGCCTGCTCGGCACCGACCCAGTGAGCCTCGAGGCCGACCGCCCGCTGTTGGAACTCGGCCTCGATTCGCTGATGGCGGTGGAACTGCGCAACTGGATAGATAGCCAGACCGGTGTCAACCTGCCGATGGCCGCGGTCCTGCGCGGCGGCGGTGTGGCCGCAGTCACTGCGGTGATCTGCGAATCATTCGCGGAACGTTCGGCCGGCGAATCTGCTGAACAACCGGCTGAGCAACCTGCGCAGCCGCGGCAGACGCCGACACCGCCGGCCGGCCCGAGGGTTTTCCCAATGTCCGTTGGGCAGCGGGGGCTCTGGACCGCCTATCGCCGTGACCCAACTGGCACGGCTTCCAACGTCTTCCTGCCCACGCGGGTCCGGTCGCCGCTCGATCTCGACGCGCTGCGGGCCACCATGCAGCTTGTGGTCAGCCGCCACGAGAGCCTGCGGACCACATTCTGCGAGACGGCTGGTGAGCTGCAGCAGCGGGTGCACCCCAGCCTGCCCCCTGAGTTCACTCTCCACGATGCCACCGAACGCGACCCCGAGGAAGTACGGGCACTCGCCGCCGCCGAGGCTCAGCGGCCCTTTGATCTCGAACAGGGCCCGCTGCTGCGGGTGACCGTCTACCGGCTGGCAGCGGATGACTGGGTGGTACTGGCGGCAACCCACCACATTGCCATCGACTTCTGGTCGCTGATCCTGCTGCTCAATGAGATTGCGGCGGGCTATGCCGAGAAGACAACGGGGCAGCCCATTCAGTTCCCGACTGCAGCCAACAACTATGCTGAGTTTGTCAGCCGGCAGCAGCAGTTGCTGGCCAGTGACCGGGCCAACGCCCTGCGGGCCTTCTGGCAGCAGCAGCTTGCCGACGTGCCCACCATGCTCGACCTGCCGCTTGACCGACCGCGACCGCAACGATTCACCGGACGGGCCGGCAGCGCGGCACTCACGATCACACCACCAGCCTCGGCGGCCGTTGTGAAGCTGGCAACCGCCGTTGGCACGACGCCGTCAGCCGTGATGCTTGCTGCGGTCGAGCTGCTGCTGGGTCGATTTTCTGGACAGTCCCGCTTCCTGATCGGCATGCCCTTCTCCGGCCGTAGCCGGCGGCAGTTTGAGGATACGGTCGGCTTCTTCGTCAATATGCTGCCCATCCCGGTCCGGCTCGACGGCAGTCGCTCGTTCCGCGAACTGGTGCAGCAAACGGGTGACACGCTCGTGGAAGCCCTTGAGCACGAAGACTATCCCCTGGCGGCGATCGTGGCCGATCGCCGCTGCGGCTTCGACCCGAGCCGCAGCCCGCTGTTTCAGGTGAGTTGCACCTTCGAAAAATCGCACCGCCGCGACGAGGCCGGCCGGGCCGGATTTCTGTTCCCCGACCGGGCAGAGGCTGTCAGCTTTGCCGGCCTGCGGCAGGAGAGTTTTCCGGTGCCACAGCAGGCCTGCGTGCATGACCTCGAGTTTGTCTTTGAGCAGGCCGACGACGGCTATCGGGGGGTGGTTCATTACTGCCGCGATCTGTTCAACGCCGAGACGATCACAGGACTTGCCCGCCGCCTGGAAGAACTGGTGACGGTCCTCGGCGATCACCCGGACCGCCCCCTGTCCGAGGTTTCCTGGCCCGTGACCGGCAGCCTGATACCGCCGCAGCAGCGACCGCAAGGCACGGTAAAAGACCTGCTCAGCCCCGCCATCAGGCAACAGGCAGAGCAGCCGGCGTTTGTGATCGGAACCCGGCGATGGAACTACGGGGAACTGAGCCGTCTGAGCACGGCGGTGGGCCGGGCGGTTACGGCCGCTGGCCATGCTGCCGGCGACCTGGTACCGGTCGTTGCCGATCGCCGGCAGGGAATGCTGGCGACCGTCGCAACCATGCTGGCTGGAGCTGCCCCGCTTCCGGTCGATGCCGAGCAGCCAGCGGCACCACTTGCCAATCTTATGGCCGAAGCTGAGGCCAAGCTGGTCATCACAGCAGGAACATCTCGGGCTCCGGACGCAGTCGGCCTGGACCTTTCTGTCATTGATATCTCCGAACTTGAGCACCAGTCTTGCCCGGGCACCACCCCGCCCCAGCTTCACTCAGGAAGCCTGGAGCAGAGGCGACGGGACACGCAGTCCACCAACAGCCAGGCGTCAACAGCTGACCGCATCCCCTTGCCGCATCCGACGAGCGACGACCTGGCCTATTGCATCATGACCAGCGGCTCGACCGGAGTCCCCAAGGGAGTGCTGGTCGAGCAGGGAGCAATTGCCAACCTGCTCACCTGGCGGCAACAGCAGCTGCCAGTGAACCCCGGCGACCGCATGCTGCTGCTGTTTTCCCACCAATTCGATGCGGCTGTGGGCACAACGCTGGCCACACTTGTTGGCGGCGGCACCGTGGTTGTCGCAGACGAAGATGCGCCGAACGACGTTTCGCGGTTGATTGACCAGCTGACCCGGGATGAGATCACCATTCTGCCGATCATTCCCTCACTGCTCCAGCTGCTGGTCGATCATCCGCGATTCGCCGAGTGCCATTCGCTACGGCAGATCTGGTGCGGGGGCGAAGCGTTGCCGCCGGCTCTGGCAGCAGCTGTGGCCCAGCGAGCGGGGGTGACACTCTGGAACTGCTATGGCCCAACTGAAACAACGGTCGAGGCAGCAGTCTGGCAAGTGGAGCAGGATGCCTGCGAGGGACGGAGCCGCACCCCGATCGGCCAGCCGGCGGCTGGAGCTGGTCTGGTGGTGGTTGATGACCAGCTCCAGCCGCTGCCTGACGGTATCCCGGGTGAGCTTGTGGTCACCGGTCCGGGCCTGGCCCGCGGCTATCTTGGCCAGCCGGAACTGACGGCCGAACGGTTTGTCTTGCTGCCGGAAGCCACTGCAAGGACGGCTGAACCGGTTCGTGGCTATCGTACCGGTGACCGCTGCCGCCGGCTGGCCGACGGCAGCTACGAGTTCCTCGGCCGGCTCGACGAGCAGGTGAAGCTGCGGGGCTACCGGGTGGAACTTGCAGAAGTCGAGGCCTGCCTGCGGTCGCATCCGGCCGTGGCTGGAGCCGCCGTCACGGTCATTGCCAGCGGCACCCCAGAGGCCCGGCTGGCCGCCTTTGTTGTCCTCAAGCCTGAGCAGCAGGAGGCCAGCCCTGGGCATGCACTCGTCAGCGGGCTGCAACAGCACCTAGCTGCCCAGCTGCCAGCCTGGAAACGACCGGCGACGGTCGATCTGGTTGCGGCACTTCCCACCACGGCCAGCGGCAAGATTGATCGTGCCCTGCTGCCCGAACCCGTCGGCCTCCATTCAGCGCCAGCTGGCATCGAGTCTCCCCAGACACCGCTTCAGCAGCATCTTGCCGACTCCTGGCAGGAGACGCTCGGCCTGAATGCTGTCGGAATCAGGGAAAACTTCTTTGAGCTGGGGGGCACTTCGCTCCAGGCAGCGTTGTTGGCAGCCCGGCTGAGCAATGACCTCGGGTTCGATGTTCCGACCGTACTCTTCTTTGATCTGCCTGACATTGCCGCCATTGCCCGGCGGCTCGGCGAGCTGCACCCGACCGCCATCGCTGCCCGGTTTGGAGCGGAATCACTCAGCAGCGGCGATACCACTGCGGAAGGTCATCCGCTGGTGGTTTCCCTTAACCCAGCCGGCAGCCTGCCGCCGCTGTTCATGGTGCATCCACCGGGGGGCATCGTTGTCTGCTACGCAGCACTGGCACGGCAGCTCGATTCCAACCGGCCCCTCTTCGGCATTCGCTCCCGCGGGCTGCACGGTGAAGAAGATCTGCCCACCAGCCTTGAGGCGCTCGCTGCCGACTACGTCACCGCCATCCGAGCAACGCAGCCTGCCGGCCCCTATCATGTCGGCGGCTGGTCGCTTGGCGGGGTCATCGCCAGCGAGGTTGTCCGCCAACTGTTGGCCGCGGGTGAACCGGTCGAGCGGCTGCTGCTTCTCGATTCTGCCCTCCCTGAAGGGGACAGCGAGACCACCGCTCCTGCTGGCCGCGAGTACGGGCTTGAGCTTGGACTCAGCGAACTCGGCGATCTCCCCGAGGAAGACCAGCTGCCGTTTCTTTACGACCATGCCCGGAAGCTGGGGCTGATCGAGGAGACCGCCCCGGAAGAACTGGTCGCCAAGGTGCTGGCCGAACTGCAGCGGCTGTTCGCCCACCATGCTCGGCTGTGCGGCAGCTATCAGCCGCGGGAACTGGCCGTCGATGCCGTGCTGTTCCGACCACAGGAGACACCCGTGGAGCTGGCCGAACCGGCTGACCGCGGCTGGGGCCGACTGCTGCGGTCGGTCGAGGTTCGCGAAGTTCCCGGCCATCACCACAGCATGGTGGCCCCGCCCCATGTGTCAGCTCTGGCCGCCGCAATCGAGGAGGCCCTCGCTGAAACAACTGTTTCAGCGTGAGTCGTCGCGTCGCGCTGACCAAAGAACTTTTGTCAAGACAAGGCCGTATCGCTCACGACCTGCCCGTCGAGCATTTCGATGGTGCGATCAGCACGGGCGGCGATGGCCGGGTCGTGGGTAACGACAACGAGCGTCAGGCCACGGTCCGCCTGAAGACTACAGAGCAGATCCATCACCTCGGT
>Ga0114919_10002851_pt1 | contig 13966 bp, 8 predicted proteins | sample BlataG_FD_88682 | JGI IMG/M metagenome (GOLD analysis project Ga0114919, IMG submission 88682) | Deep subsurface microbial communities from Black Sea to uncover new lineages of life (NeLLi) - Black_00105 metaG | ecosystem: Environmental > Aquatic > Marine > Oceanic > Sediment | place: Atlantic... | reverse complement strand
CGTATTTCTTCGCACGACCTCAGTAGCTGATTTGAGACTCTCACGAATCGCGGCCCCCCGTTCCTTGAAAGCCACGAGGAACCGTCGCCCGCGCTTCTCGGTTGTGATGGATTGCGAATTGAAGGTTTCTTGGATGTCAAGCAGGATGTCGATTACCCGGCCCACCGTACGTCGGTCAATGTCGAGATTCTGTGATAACTCTCCAATCGACAGCGGAACGCCATTCTTAAGCTCCCTAATAATCTGAGACATGGCGTCAATGTAACCAACGCGTTCTATAGAGGGACTGAAACCTGCGAATGGCATTACAGTTCAACAGGCAGCTCCGCCAGCTTGAATATATACTTTGTTACGTACACATATTTTGGTACACGACGCCGGTGATCGTTAGATAACAAGTCACGAAGTCACGTATTCTTCCTCTTTTTCGTATCCCCACGCAACAATGCTCTCATCCCCGGTTGGAATCATCTGTCCAGGCAAGAAGAATCCAATGACGACCATGATAAGACCAACGATGTTCATTGTGCCTCCAGTGACAACCCAGATGCGCATGTCGCTAAGCTGGGTAAGGCCTATGTCCGCAAAACCTGCGCCATCGAGGCGGTCAAGTGTAAGTGTATAGTTCCCAGGATCCAGATTAATTACGACTGTGTTATCGAAGACAGGAGGATTGCTGTCCGGAATTTGATGTTCAGTTGTTAGGGTCATGTTTATGGTATGCACGTCAAACGTTTCGTTGTTCAGTATCGTAATGTCTACGTTAACAAGCGTGATGTTAGATGGCCTCACTGATATCCAGACCTCAAGCTGGGGGTAAAACCCGTCTTTTTCCCATACGCTGAATGAACCTCGATTGCCAGCCATTGCTATGTACCCCATCGCATGATACGGCGCGGAGTAGACAATTGCTCCACCTAGGATTATTACGAACACTCCTCCGAAATAGAAGAATGCTTTCTTGCTGAACCAAACGCTTCTCATGCATCAGACACCGGGGTTGACAATTGGAACCAAGGATATAGGTCTAACGAACCCGACATTGCATTTGAAAACCAAGCTCCAAGGGATAAACACGTACCATTGCGGGAACAAGATTTTCAATGATGGCAACCATAGACTTTATAGGTACGACCAAAACAGTGAGTTTCAAACTACAGGGAGTATCCAGCAATGTACTTCGAATTGTCGCTAATACCATTTTCGTTGATAGTGCTACTGTTCCTCATCTTCTGGATCGTGCAAGAAGGGAGCCGGTGGCAAAAGCACCCTCAATTGGGTGTGTTCGCCAGGTTCATACAAACATCAGCTGGAAGAGCCTTTTTCTCGTTCTTCATACTCACAATATTCTTGGTGCCCGCGACATTGCTTCTCCTGCAAGGAGTGTGGTGGGACTTGCTAGCGACTGGAGATGCCATCTCGAATACAGTTCCTGTTGTAAACACTCTACTGCTTATGTTCCTTATCCTGGCCGGAATGATTCCAGTGACGATAAGCAGTTTCAGGACATGGCGTCATTCGGTCCGAGCCGCAGCAGAAGTTAAAGTGAGGACTACAGCCGGATAAATATCTGGTCCGTTCGATGAATGGACGGGTGAGAAACACCTGTTTCTCTCACAACTCCGAAATGAGGTTAGGTTCAAGTGGGCTCGATTGGAGTAGGTAATGGAATTCATGTTGTTGTTGGTGGCTCTTTTCCATTCTGCAATACTGTTGTAGTCATCAACTCTGAGGAACTCGTAGTAATAGACCCAGGCTGTCCTATCGAAGAGCTGCGATTTCTTCTGAAGAATCATAATCTCGAGCTCCGCGATATCGACACAGTCATTCTGACTCATATTCATCCGGATCATATCACGCATGCAACGAAACTGCACAGGCTCTCAAGGTGCAGAATTTCTGCCAATGAGATGACAGCATCGCTCTTCAATGACAAAGAGGAAATGAAGAAGTTCCTTGGGTTCCACAAAGAGCATCCCATCAGACCCCTGTGGGAAGAGCTGGTCAACAGGAGCATGTACGGAGCCCTAGAGGATGGAAGAGTAGATGAAGAGCTACAAAACGGCGACAAGTTCGCGGTGGGAAACCTCACTCTCCGCGTGCTATATACGCCGGGTCATCTCCCCGATCATATGTGCATAGAGTTTCTCGAGCCCAACCTCATCTTCGCATCTGATATTGACTGCACAAGGTTTGGCCCATTCTATGGACACGAGAACTCATCCATTCCTGAGTTCAGAGAATCGATACGGATGCTGAAGAAGCGCGACTATAAGGGAATGATCAGTGGGCATCTGCAGGAACCTTTGATTGTTGACCACAGGAATGCTCTTTCCGAGTACGAGAAGCACTTCGACAGACGTGAGGAAGCAGTGCTTAAGTCGATAAGAGATGGAGCAGAAACAATCGATGAACTCTCTATCAACCCAATCGTGTATCCACCTCTCTCAGACCTGGTTCTACTTCAATTCGAGAAATGGATGGTCGAGCATCACGTGAGCTCCCTCATGGAAAAAGGGTTGGTGGAAGCGGTGAATAAGAAGTTGGTCGCGATGTTCTCAGAATCATCTACTTAGGAGGGGCAATGCTGTGCATCGAGGAAGGAGGAGAACAGGGGCGGCCTCGCTGGCCAAATAGGCTCATGATGTTGATTTGGGGAACCAGATATGGAACTCAGCACCCTTGCTTGAATTGCCGGGTACTCGGTCTTGTACAGTGATGTGACCCCCATATTTCTGTGCAATCTTGAATGCCTGATGGACTCCCACGCCGCCAAACCTCCTGCTTTGGTCGAACAGGCTCTCCTTCCTATCATTAGCAATCCCAGGACCGTTGTCGGCAATCGCGACCTCATAACCCCCCTTTGCTTCTCTGAGGTCTAACCAGATTCTTCTGGTTCTCTTATCATTATGAACGATTGCGTTTTCCAAGATGTTCATCAGCAGATTTCCTAGGTACTTGTCTGCAAATACAATCGGTTGTTGAGAGCCCAAATTCACCTCGATCTGAACATCATTGTACGTTTCGTTCAGAACTTGCAGACAATCCTCCAGAGCTTCTCTCAACGAGGTGTTCGATGGCGGTACTGATGACAGATCGCGAGTCGCTTGAACCTTCTCGATCAAGTTCTGCGAATTTTCTACCGAGTTAACTACTAGGTTAACCATCTCTCTAACTTCAGGCCTGATGTCTAGTTGTTCCAGTATCTCCGCTCCCATGATGATTGCCTGTAGATGATTCCGTATATCATGGCCCATGAGGTCCAAGTATAGCATCGCAGTTTCAGCAGCAGTTCTCATGTCCTTCTGTGCCTTCTTGCGATCAGTAACGTCCGTGCAAATACCCTCTACCGCGATAAGGTTTCCCTCATCGTTGTATACGGGGCTATTTGACTGTGACACCCATTTCGTATTCCCGCTGGTGTCGATGATCTTGTACTCAATCGTCGAATACACATTGCTCTCCACCATCTCCGCAAACATCCCTTTGAAGTATTCCAAGGAGTCTGGATGAACCACCCTGACGAAAAGCAGTGGATTGTCGAGGACCTCTTCTGCATGGTATCCAATTAGGGGGCTAATGGAAGGGCTCATGTACTCGTACTTGCCATCGGGCACTGATATGCGAAACACTACCTCGCTCATCCGCTCAACTAGACCTCTGTATTTCTCCTCGCTCGCGCGCACTTCCTTCTCTGCCAGTACGCGATCTGTAACATCAACCATCTGAACCATATATCCATGCAGGGACCCATTCTCTCCGTACTTCAGTGGGGATACGCCGCCATCAACGTAACTCACCCCAGACTTGGAGGTATTATACAGCCCTGCTTCCTTAACTTTGGCGTAGTCAATCACAGACTGAAACCGTACTCTTTCATCCGTACGCATTCGTTGTATCGCATCCTCTGGTATGTTGGAGGTCCTGAATATGTTGAGGTCTTTCAAATCCTCAACACTCGACACCCCGACGAGTTTAAGCAATGCGGGATTCGCATGAATTAGGTTGCCGTCCAGGTCAAACACGTTGATTGCAATCGGTGACTCCTCGTAGATTGCCCTGAACCATTCCTCGCTCTCTTGAAGGGCTTCCTCCGCTCTCTTGCGCTCGGTGATATCTGTGGTGATGATTCCTAGACCATCACCCACCTTAAACGCTCTCAAATCCAGATAAATGTCGCCAAACATGGGATGTGGGACGTAGTCGTGGGCAATATATGGCTCACCAGACCTCACGACTTCCTCATAGATGGCAACTCTGCTCTCGCCTGGCGTGAGTTCAGCCATGCTCTTTCCGATGAAGTCCTCTGATCTTCTACTACCATCAACAGACAGTATCGCCATTCCGCCGGCATTGACTCGAACGAGGTTGAGCTCTGAATCAAACAAGAAGAAAGCATCTGTTGCAGAGTCCATGAAGGCGCCTAATCGCTCCTCGCTTTCACGAAGCTGTTCCTCCGCCCGCTTACGCTCTGTGATGTCTAATGCTACACCTAGGATGCAAGCCCCATGGTCACCAAATTGGATAGGAATCTTGCGAGTGTCCAACCAATGGACTGTGCCATCGGAATACGTGAATGGCTCATCTGGAATGCGTATTTGTTTACCAGCCTCTAACACCTTGGCATCCTCTTGTAAGAACGTTGCTACTTGGCGAGGGTCTGGATGAACGTCGCTTTGCTTCCGCCCAAGGAGTGCCTCAACAGTGGCACCATAACTCTCAGCGACGGCTTCACTTAGGAGAACGAATCGTCCTTCACTGTCTTTCACGAACGTCTGGAGAGGAGAGAGATCGATCACTTGGCGTAGTCGTTCTTCGCTTTGACGAAGCGCTTCCTCCATCTCCTTGCGTTTGGTGATATCTCTCACCACAGCAACTATACTCTCGCCGTCTTCATGCACACTCAAAGTATTTGAGAACCAGTACTCCTGACCACCAATCTCAAGAGCATAGTCAATCGTTTCACTTTCACAGCTTGTTCCTACTCTTCGCATGGATTCCAGATACTGCTCAGCCACATCCAGCGGTAATACGTCTCGCACATGTCTGCCCATGAACTCCTCTGGTGAAACGAAGAGTAGTCCCTTGCTCGAAGTGTAGTACTGCACATAGTGGTCATTCGCATCATGGACAAAGACCAAATCGTGCATTGATTGGAGAAGTGTTCGGTATTTCTCCTCGCTCTCCTTCAGGGTATCTTGCGCTTCAATGCGTTCGGTGACATCACGAGCAAGGCCACGAAACCCAGTTGGCTCACCTGTAGAGTCAACAACCAAGGATATCGAAGCTTCGATTGACCTTTTTACGCCGTCTGCTCTGATAATCGTCCAATCGAACGCCTTGGTGGGCTTTCTCGTCCGGTAGACCGCATTGAAAGTCTGAAACACTCTTTCAACGTCCTCGTTTTCCATGGACTGCCGGTAGTTCGTGCCCAACAGCTCATCTTCAGAACGTCCAAGAAGTTCGCATAGCGATTTGTTGAAGAATGTGTAGTTTCCAGAAAGATCGACCTCGTAGTAACCTTCTTTGATGTTCTCGAGAATCGTTCGATACTTTTCCTCACTCTCCCGGAGGGCTTCTGCTGCCTGCTTTCGTTCCTTTCTGACTTCAGCCTCACGCATCTCTCGCTCAATTGCCGGAACAAGTCGTGTCAAGTTGTGCTTCAGAATGTAGTCATGAGCGCCAGCTCTCATAGCGTCTACAGCTACTTCCTCACCGATCCTTCCTGATACAATGATGAATGGGAGGTCAAGCCCGCTTTCCTTGTAAAGCTTCAATGCAGCCAACCCGCTGAAGTGTGGCATCACATAGTCGCAGAGGATTGCGTCCCATGTATGCTCAGTTAGTGCAGTTCTCATGTCCTCAGGTGTTTCGATTCGTTTGAAGGTTGGATCGTAACCACGGCGCCGCAGCTCATGCAAAATCAACTGAGTGTCGTCTTCCGAATCTTCAACAAACAAGAAGCGCAAAGCTGTACTCATTCAAATCACTCTCCTATTTTGGTGGCGGCTCGTTCAAGAGCAACCAGTAGAATCCCAGTTGCCGTACTACTTCTATGAATCGGTCGAAGTCCACCGGTTTGCGAATATAGCTGTTGGCACCGAGGTGGTAGCTCTCGGTCAAGTCCTTCTCTTCCTTTGAGGAAGTGAGAACTACAACGGGAATCAGACTTGTACTCTTATCAGCACGTATCCGCTTGAGAACTTCTAGTCCATTGACCTTGGGTAGCTTTAGGTCCAATAGAATAAGCTCTGGCATGACGCTCATGTTGCGGCCTGCATACTTGCCTTTGCCAAAGAGGTAGTCCAGCGCTTCAACCCCGTCGCGGGCTACTACCATTTCATTCAATACTTTGCCTTTTTTCAATGCGCGCTTGGTTAAGAGCACGTCGTCCGGATTGTCCTCCACCAGTAGTATGATTCCATCTTTCATGTCTTTCACCCCTCATAATTAGATAGCAAAATAGAACGTTGCACCCTTTTCAACCTCGCCTTCAGCCCAGACACGGCCGCCATGCCGATGAATGATTCGTTTCACGGTGGCAAGGCCAACGCCCGTTCCAGGGAATTCATCTGCTGTATGAAGACGCTGAAACGCGCCGAATAGCTTATCGACGAATGACATGTCGAATCCAGCTCCGTCATCGCGAATGAAATACACCTTCTCCCCCTCTCGCTCTGTAACACCCAATTCTATTGTTGCGTTGGAATGCTTTCCGGTGAACTTCCACGCATTTCTCACAAGGTTTTCCAGCACTAATTGAAGAAGCCGTGCATCACCATCCACAACCAGACTCGGAGCAATGATAAAATTCACTTGGCGCTCTGGTTGTGTTTCCTGAAGATCCATGGCAATCGTCTTCGCCATTGCACTTAGATCGACCCTTTCGCGGTGCAACTTACGGCGCGACACTCTGGACAGTTCCAGTAAGTCATCAATGAGCTGTGCCATTCGTTGACTAGCCGCACGTACACGATGGAGATAGTCTTTACCTTCCTCATCCACCCTATCGGCGTAGTCTTCCAGTAGTGCCTTGCTGAAACCGTCAATGCTCCTAAGCGGGGCGCGGAGGTCGTGTGACACTGAATGACTGAATGATTCCAATTCCTTATTGACAGCATCAAGTTCCAGAGTTTGACGTTTCAGGTCCTTAGTTCGATCTTCAACGAGCTCTTCCATATGTTCAACATGCTGTTTCAGTTTCTCCTCCGCCCGCCTGCGCTCGGTGATGTCGAACATTGAGAGAAACACCTTGGACAAAGAGTCTTCATAGCCAGGTGGTACAGCAAGCCGCAGAATAAGATTCCTTTTCTCACCGGAAATAATTAGGTGCTCTATTTCGCTCTCAAAGTGTGTGTGTCCATCAGCCAGAGCAACAATCTCTTCACGGAAAACCTTCAACCCGTCTTCCGAGAAGGTCTTTTCCAGTTCACCTAGCATCTCCTTCTTGTCTTTGAGCTTGTGTAGATCTAGGGTAGCCTTGTTGACATCCACCACCCGGACCAGCTTGACACATTGAAGCACTGCCTTGGGGTATTGATGGAAATGCGAGCGGAAGTCAGTGATTCCTGAGGCACTGAGGTCGTCCAAGTACTTCCTAACTTCACTAAAGTCTTCCTCCCACAGGGATACGGCGCTGTTCTCGAACATGCTGCGATAGCGGCTTTCGCTCACCCGCAACTCATCCTCTGCTCTCCTGCGCTCAGCAACCTCCCCCCCTAGCTTCCTAGTGCGCTCCTCTACCAGTTTCTCAAGGATCTCGCGCTGTATCTTCTCAGATTCCATTGCTCTCCTTTCTGTGTAATAGGTTGAGGCAAGAGCCATGAACCCCAAGACTATGAATACAAGTGGAAGATAGGTAGGATATCCTAGGGGTAACATAGGGAGATATTCTGGGACAGGCAGTGACTCAGTGGATATGTTGAGTCTTGTCAACATTAGAACTGCTGCATAGGTAGAGTATATGTCCTCTCCATACTGACCCGGTAGTACTTCATGGTCCATTATATAGTGACCAAGGTGATTGATGTCTAGGTCCTCCTCCATGTTCATGTCTTTCAAGAACCATATCATGAGATGTGTGCCCTTTAGAGACTCATTGCCAATGCTCTTGTCCTCGTATCGGGAGAAGGCTCCGGTTTCAGGATAGTAGTGGTTGTCAAGGAGGTAGTCAACGCTCTTTTGTAAATCCATGTTCTGCGTCACAAAGGCCCTCCTTTCCAAGTCATTATTGCCCCCCAACCACCAGAGAGAAATAAAAGCTCTGAAGGTTGCGTAGGTTTCGATTGACTCGCCACCCGGCCTATCCGCATAGCCGCCATCACTCTCATCGAAACAGCTATCAACGAATCCAACTACACCATCCTTGAAATCGGCGCTGAATCCCTTGTCTTGATGTTGATGTATTCTGCCAAGAGCCCTCAAGGCAAATGAGGTGCACTTGAGCGTGGAGTTCATACCATCCTGTGCATAGTCCTCATCCCAAAAACCTCCATCTGGATTTTGGTGGGCAAGGATGAAGCGTTCGACCGCATCCAAATCGAGCTCAGGGTCATCTAGAGCTCCAAGGGGAACAAGAGTCATCACAGCGTCACAAGTAGTTCTCACTCCAGGATCAAATCCCTCGTGCATTCTGAAACCTGCATAGCTTGTTTCCGCGATAGAGTAGTTCACGTAATTGCCCATGACGTAGTTCACCGTTGCGTTTCCATTCATCTGTTCTGTCTGATTCAGCGTGTCAAGAGTAACTACTGCAAACCTTGTGGATTTCATACTATCCTTGCCTAGCTCCGAGGGTTCAAATATGAGGTCAGGGTTCAACACGAAGTAGCCAGCTGGGTTTTGACGAATTCTCACGTAGTAGGCGATATCGTCAGGTTCATAGTATATGTTCATAGCATTATGCTCTTCGAGGGCAGAAGCATAATCATCTTCATTCATCTGGACTTGGCCTTCGTAATAGAAAGTAGCAACCTGCAGAGTTGCACCTAAGACCAAGAATGCTAATGCCGTGATCAGGAGATACATGGAAGTATAGCTCCCGGAAATCTTCCTCAGTTTTCGCAATTCCATCAATGTAATATAGGCATCTAAGCAGTTATGATTCTTGTCAGTAGATACATCACACTCTCCAGAGAGGAGCGGTGACTATAATCACCGTTATGTCAGGACATGCCTAGATGAAAGGACAAGCCAATACTCTCTCAATCGGGTGCAGCACATGTCATTGGTGCCACGTAGTAGCGGCACTCAGCCTCTCTCACAAACCAAGTACTGCGACTCTCTCTCAAGGAGAAGGCAACCGTACATATTTGCATCAATCAGAACTGCAAGCTCCCTACAACAGAAACATCGCAAATGCTGAAGCTTCTAGATGAAGCTGAGTAGTGATGTGTCCCCCCTAAAACCAAGGCATGATCTATCGCCAGTTTCTGCTCAATGCACTACCGTTCATTGTAAGTTGGACATTCTTGGACACAGGAGTGATATCCGCCCATAAAACGGCAATGGGTACAACTCCTCGAGATTCGAGATTGTGTCGGGTCAACCTCAACACTGCATTCTTGACCCGGGTATAAAAGCACCTCCTGAAAATGTCCAAGATTGTACAATTTTATGGTAGCTATTAGCAACCCTTATTTCTGGGTTGGAAAGCGTTTCGATGCAGATTGAACTGGCTTTGACGCTAGAAAGACTGGAGACTCTCATTGATGCCAAGCTCGAAAAACATTGCAAGAATCGCGCTAGTCACTTTAGTCATGGCGTTGCTATGTATTCCTGCGACTGCCCCAAATCTGGTTCAGCAAACCAATGTTCACCTATCTCCAGTTCGTCCACTATCACAAGAAGACCCACTTCAGATTTATCACAGCGGCGATGTGGAAACAGTCCGCGTCGTCGAATATGACAGTCTGGCGCTTGCTCTAGACGCACTTGACAGCGGAGAAGCCGACATCTTTGGTCACGTGGTTGATCCTGAAGACTACGCAGCAGTCGACAGTTACAGCAACGTGCAGAAGCAATGGGCATACGACACCAAAACCTACATGCTTGTGTTGAATGCGCAATCATACCCATTGGACAACTCGCACCTTAGAAGGGCCATAGCATTCGCGATTGACAAAAATGAAATCGCCACGTCAGCAATGGGGGGCATCGTTGATGCAGTAGATTTCGCCCTCCCCTTGAACAACGAATTCTCAATTGAACTGACAGAAGGCGGTGCTTTCTATGCATCAGACAATGTGAGCGCTGCGGCTGAGTTAGCACTCGCAGGAATGCTTGATGTCGATGAGGATGGAATGGTTGAAGCCCCAAATGGTAATGAAATGCAGCTTACCGTCTGGTATCCTTTGGATATTCCAGGGCTTAACGAAACAGCGTTGATCATTGCTGACAACCTGTTAGCTAGCGGTATCAATAGCACTCTTGTCGGGATGAATTACACAGATCTGCAAAGCGAGATAGAGAATCACAACCAAACGTTCTCCTTGGCATTGTACCATCAAGACTTGCCGCTTTATGGCCTAGATTGGGCGGCGACAACTTTCTACAGTGACAATCTGGCAGTGGCAGGAGAGAATCCAGCCAACATAGAGGATGCCGCCCTAGACCAGGTTGCAGCCTATTATCTGGATAACATCTTCATCGATGAGGCACCAGTGATAGGTCTCAATGCGCTAAGAATTGTCAGAGACCTTTGTCCGGTCATCCCGCTCTTCGCGGAGAGGTGGCTCTCAGTCTACACTGACAGCAATTACCAAGGCTGGATCGATGAGAGGAATGGTGGAGCTTTCAGCGTTTGGAATCCGGTAACCCTTACTCCCAATAGCGCAGAGGTAGGCGAGCTAGTTGTAGCTGTTCTACCGGAGTTCTTTGATGGTTATTTTACCTCACTTAACCCGTTTCTGTCAGGTCAGCCTATAGATAGCGATTGGCTCTTCAGACGCCAGTTTAATCCGTACATGCTTATCTACGACTCACCAATCGCCACAACCCCAGACGGAAATGCTGTGCCGAGAGCTTCTACTTCTTGGACAATGTACTACCGAGGCATAGTGACAGACCTTCGCAGCAACCAGACTCGCGCAAGATTCTATTGCGACCCCAATGCAAATTGGAGTGACGGTACACAATTGGATGCTCAGGATTACAGCTTCACTTTCGAATATTACTCCAACAACTCCCTCACCAACTTCACAGGCACCGTGGAGGAAATCAGAGTCACAGGCGATTTCATTGTTGGAGTCACGATGAATAGTCGACTCATGTTTAGCTACAGAGAGCTTGGAGCGTTACCGATTCTACCGCAGCACATCTGGAACGACAAGGATCCTCGCGCATGGGATCCCACCGTTGAGGAATTCCTTGGCTCCGGACCATTTGTAGTTTCATCATTCATGCAGGGTGCAAGTCCGGAACTTGTTCTGACCAAGAATCCTAGCTACTATCCTGTTGTAGATGTCGAACCTCCGACGCTCCTGAGCCTGGTGACGATTCCTGAGAACCCGATACCTGCAGAAACTGTTGCTATTCGCGCCTATGTTGATGATAGAAGTAAGATCGACAAGGTCAATCTTAGCTACGTTTACGAGATTGGAACGATTAACATCACCGACTCAGCGATGATGACAGAATCCGCATCCGGATACGAAGGCACGATTCCTGCACGCATCACGGCTAGTCGTGTTATCTACGAGATTGTTGCGACCGATATATGGGGCAACTCAGCCGTGATAGCAACGGGTTCATACATCCGGGAAACCACGAGCGGTAGCGAAACATGGCTAGGAGATGCATTGATGGTGCTAGGCATCATCAGTGCAGGAGCGCTTGGAGTCGTCGCCATTGTGTTTCTGAGGAAACGAAAGCAGGGCTAGCTCACTGAGAGGGCGTCTTTCGAATCCACCATATGATAGCGATGACAAGTGCTACGACAGCCACGCCGGCGACTGCAACGATGGGCCCATAGACGGTGAAGAAGTCGTTTGGCCATATCTCTGTCAACGCGTTTCCAGCAGCTTGCCACGAATCCGCTATGCCTAACAAATGCGCTGAGATTGTATTCAGGTCGGTTCGGAAGTTCTCTAGAGCGTCTTCCATATTGCCTGTCGAGTTGTATATATCAGCTATATGCCAGAATGTGCCAAACGCAAGAGAATCGCGAAACGTCAGATTTCCTGGATTGATCAGGCTGGAGTTGTCCGCCAGCGCCTCGAAGTGCGGAAGTGCTTGCTCGCCCGCGGCAGTGAAATTGATCAAGTCAACATCAGGCATCAGGGCAGGAAGTCGTGCTAATGCGGTCCTATAAGACAGGTATTGAAGAGTTGTCTGGGCTTCCAAACCCAGTCCAATGAAGAGAAGCAGAGATGTCTTGAACTCCCGTTCATTCTGAATGCCATCGAACACAGATAGGAATGAACTGAGCCCCTCAACAGTCATGTCAGAGCTCATCGCGCGGAACCCTTTTTCGCCAAACTGCCATATGTAAGCACTTGCTGCATCCGGGCTGTAGCTTGTTCCGACTCCTAGGAGCCGGTCTCTTATGTGAGGGCCCAGCAATGAGCTCGGGTCATCAACCGGACCGTTACCTGGTTTGATCAGTATGCTGATGTAGTATCGACTAGACCAAGCCCAATTCAGGGCGGTGTATGTTATATTGTACTCATAGCGACCATCATCGGGATATCCGAAATCCTCGCCAAACGAGCCAACTCCAGGGTCCAGAATCGTTGCAATCCCGCTCGTGTCATTGTATCCTGTGATGAGGACACCGTGTCCGCCGCCTGTTAATCCTTGATTCCGAAGAATGTCATAATCTTGAGGAGGCAACCAAGAGGGGTCGACACTAGCAATCAAGGGATAACCATCATCAATCGACTGCCGCATCAAATTGAAGGCAGCAGTTTGCCCATCTAGAAGTTGTGCATTGATTCCTTGAGCCGCCCAGAGCTGAGTTTGAAGCTCCGCTCCCGTTAACCCGTCATCCAAGTAAATACTGAAGTTGAGACCGTAGAGGTCGGTTGCAAGCTTTGTGGGTTCCACCTGTTGATAGATTGCTCCCGGGAACATAAGCATCGTATCGTTGAATCGAATGTATGCATACGAGAAGCCAACGGTAGAGAGAGCAAACAAATCATGCAGTTCTACTAGTGCACCGGCATGTTGCATTGCCATTGCTGTGGCCGCCCAAGCACAGAAGCCGTTGATCTCTTGCCAGATATAGGGAACTCCAGATAGAAATCCATCACCTTCGTAGGCCAGTTGGGAGCTCTGACGCACGCTGGCAGGGCTTGGTGCTGTCGGGTTTGCAGCGATTGGAATGGCCGCAAGGATTAAGATTGCCATGAAGATGAGAGCTGAGTATCTCAAGTGAGTATCCCCAGACTTGATTTCATAGGGTAACATCATAAGGGTGTCGATGGGGGCGGTGAGGGCGCAGGCCATTGAACCCCCACCGGGAATCTTTACCCTATTCATCGCGTCGATCGACAGTTGAAGCCAGGAAGAACTCTCCCCCTGACCCAGTGTCGACTACGAAACTGCCTAGCCACGACGGAAGAGGTGGCTCTTCGCCTGCGTCGAGCATATCCTGCCATGCCTCGTCGGTGAAACGGTCATTCATTGGCTGAATAAATTCGTAGTACGAGAATGTTCCCCCACGAGTGAGAACCACTTGCCCTTCAATATACACAGCCACATAGATAATCATTGGATTGCCAACAGCTTCCTCAAGTACTGTCATCGAGTTGACGTCAGTATGTACGTCTGCGATGACCGCCATCTTTTCGTCAGCATCGGACAGCAGCGGGTCATCTGCCGGTCGTGAGGCTATGTAATCCAGAGTATCACCGCTATTCTCTATGATGCGAATCTCGGTTTCGTTCAATGACTCTCCACTCAGCTCTTTGATCGAGATCTCCTGCATAGATCTGAGGAAATCATGAAGAGCATCAAGTCTGTAACT
>Ga0114919_10002850_pt1 | contig 13966 bp, 12 predicted proteins | sample BlataG_FD_88682 | JGI IMG/M metagenome (GOLD analysis project Ga0114919, IMG submission 88682) | Deep subsurface microbial communities from Black Sea to uncover new lineages of life (NeLLi) - Black_00105 metaG | ecosystem: Environmental > Aquatic > Marine > Oceanic > Sediment | place: Atlantic... | reverse complement strand
GGGATATTGGTCACCTTTAGATTTTTACCATCCCAAATAATCTTTTTGCCGACGCGCTGGGCCACATTACCCAGTAGCACCATCTCGGCCAATGGGCCGGTGTAATCAAAGTTGGCAGTGGCCGGTTTGCCGCCCTTACAGGCATCCAGCCAGTCACGGTGATGACCCTTGGAACGAGGCAATGTCTTGTGAGGACGCTGGTACTCTTTCATTTTGCTTTCCGGGATCAGCCGCGGGCTGCCGCCCCAACCGCCGCAGAGAATCTTACCTTTTTCGCCAATGAAAAGAATGCCATTGCCACCTAATCGCCGTTTTGGTTCCAGCTCTTCCGGCCGCGGCGGCTGATGATTGCCGTCATACCAGGTTAAGGTCACCGGAGGCAAATCACCACGAGCAGGAAACTCATACTTGATTGTAGAACCTTGCGGTGTTACCTCTTTTGTAACTTTGGTGTTAATGGTTTCCACACTGACAGGATGACCAAGTTTCAAGGCCCAGAATGCCGGATCGATATTGTGACAACCCATATCACCGATTCCGCCAGTGCCAAACGCCCACCAGCTCCGCCAGGTATATGGATGATAGTACGGATGATAAGGGCGATATGGAGCCGGTCCCAGCCAAAGGTCCCACTGTAAACCCACAGGCACAGGAGGGATTTCCTCGGGTCTTTTATCCACGGTAAATTGACCACCCCCTCCGGTCCAGGCGTGTACTTCCTTAATCGCCCCGATGGCGCCATCCCAAATCCATTCACATGTGAGACGAATCCCTTCCCCAGAATGGCCGTGGTTGCCCATCTGAGTGGCTACACCTGCTCGATGGGCGGCCTCGGTTACTTGACGCACTTCATAGACTGAATGGGCTAGTGGTTTTTCACAATACACATGCTTACCCCGGTTAATGGCCGCCATGGTAACGACAGCATGAACATGGTCAGGGGTAGCAACCAGCACGGCATCAATCGCCTTTTCCCTATCGAACATCTTTCGAAAATCAATATAAGGAGTGCACTTTTTGAAGCTCTTGGCCGAATTTCCTTGGGCATAGAAGTCATTGATTAATTTCAAAGCAGGCTTTCGACCACCCGTGCCCTTATAGTAGAATCGACTGTAGTCACTCTCCTCATTTGGGTCGGCAATAGCAATAATCCGTACATCTTTGCGCCTGAGCAAGTTTTTAATATTCACAATTCCCTGACCGCCTGTACCAATCACGGCAATATTGACTCTCTCACTTGGGGGCGCCTGTCCTGCTCCGCCCAGGACATATTGTGGAATAATACTAAAAACGGAAGCAGCACAAGTACCCGCAATAAAATCACGACGAGATATTTGGGATGCACGAAACCTTGAACTCTTTTTGTTATTCATAACCATTTCCCCTTGAATTTTCTTTTTCGGAAATTGTCCCAGTTTCAGTTGAATTTCGTCAATTGGCTTAAACAACTCATCTCATACGCCATACTTTAAGCCACAGCCCGCTGCTCGTCAATGCCTTTCTCTAATCTTCTCACCGTATACATCGTAGAGATGCCTACCATCTCCGAGATAAGAATCCTGCTCAGTGTTTTCCTGGAATCCGGCCATTTACATTTAAGAGAGAACTTCAATCGCTACTCTGCAATCTCAAGGTTGCTCAGAGTTGTACATTGGCGATAAGCTGCTCATTGACAACCGCGGCGTTCACGGTATGAGAGAAGTAAAGGGCACCGTTGCTCTCAAGGCCGGCAAACATCCGCTTACCCTGACCTTCTTCCAGGGCTTCGGCGGCCAGGGCCTTCGACTCACTCTCAAAGCACCAACCATCGCCCCCAACAAACGACCGATACCTTCCAATATCCTCTGGCATGCAAAATAAACACAGGTAAGATGATTGTAGCTACAGACATTGTTGAACTATTGTTGGCTGAATAACAAATGGCTAAACTGCACTGGACTCTGAGTACAAGATTTGTCAGCAGAGACTTCAATAGACTGGAATTCGAGCAAGGTCTTGATATAATAGTGCAATTGGAAGGTTTGGTCGCGTAGCTAAGCGTTCGATATGGGAAATGTCAGCTGAAAGATTCGCCATCGGACACGACTCTGCTACATATACAACTTATCATAAGAATTCAATAATGGAGAATAGCCAGATGTCTGAATTTCAACCATTCGTTATGGAACGCATGATGTCCAAGTTTGAACAGGATGTCGAATACAACCTGTCTGAAAGCGGCGTACAACCCATCTCACTTGGTGAGCTGTTGGCCGATGAACCCGATTATATCAACCACTTACTCGCCACCGGACTCAATTATCCGCATGTCAATGGCATCCCCGAACTGCGGGAGAACATCGCAGCTCTTTACGAAGGGGCTATGATGAACAACATATTAGTCACCGTAGGGGCAATTGAAGCCAACTATATTACGACCCGTACCCTACTCAGCGCAGGAGACGAAATCGTAATCATGCTTCCCAACTATATGCAAATCTGGGGCATTGCGAAAAACTACAATTTGGAGTTAAAGACATTTCATTTGCGTGAAGAACATGGCTGGGCGCCTGACTTGGGCGAGTTAAATGAAATTGTTACACACAATACAAAGCTCATCGCCATATGTAATCCAAATAATCCCACCGGCTATATTCTCACCGAGGCCGAAATGGATGACATCATCGGTACGGCTGAGCGAGTTGGTGCATGGATCTTAGCCGATGAAGTATATAGTGGCGCCGAGCGATTAACTGATGAACAAAGCCCATCCTTTTATGGTAGGTACAACAAAGTGATAGCGGTCGGCAGTATGAGCAAAGCGTATGGCTTGCCTGGTCTTCGCATAGGTTGGGTAGTCGGCCCTGTTGATACCATAGACGATATTTGGGCGCGGCATGAATACACTACGATTAGCGCCACTATCTTGTCAAACAAACTTGCGGCAATTGCCTTATCTGCAGAAGTACGTCCTCGCATTATTCAGCGTACTCGCAATTATATCCGAAAAGGATATCCAATTTTGCAACAATGGATGGATAGTCATAAGAATACATTCAGCCTTACACCACCACGGGCGGCCGCAATCGCTTTCGTCCGTTATCATTTCGACATCAATTCTACTGAGTTTACAGAGCGGTTGCGTAAAGAAAAGAGCGTGCTCATTGTCCCGGGGGAACACTTCGGTATGGATAAATTTATCCGAATCAGTTTTGGTCTGCCAGAGAATTACCTCACATCGGCATTAGACCGCATCCACGACTTTATCATGGAGTTAAAAAATTAATCAACTAATAGCCAGGAAACGGTAATGCTCAAATCCACAGATGTCGTAAACGAAGTTCGGCTCGCCGAATCACGTATTCGGTCACACATTCGGCAAACAATTTTGGAACATTCCCGTTATTTGAGCCAGGTTGGCGGTGCGAACGTATATTGCAAGCTGGAGAATTTGCAGTATACAGGCTTGTTCAAGGTACGAGGAGCGATGAATAAGCTCCTTTCAGTGATGTCGGAGGAACTTGTGCAGGGCGTCGTGACCACATCTCAAAACATTGAAAAGTATTTTATAACCTGGAAGGACAGTTTATGAAAATAATTACATTAGAGCAAATTAAGGAAATTTTACCCTCACTTGACCTCATCCCTGCCATTGAAGCGGGCTTTACCGCCTATTCAGCAGGACAAGCAGTGGTACCGCCTGTAGGTGAGTTAATACTGGATAAGGGAGAAGTACACATTAAATATGGCTATCTTAAACAGGATGACCATTACGTTATCAAAATAGCGTCAGGTTTTTACGACAATCCCAAGCTTGGCCGGCCTTCCGGCAATGGGCTGATGCTGTTGTTCAGCCAGCAAACAGGAGAGCTGACGAGCATTCTTCTTGATGAAGCTTATCTGACTGATATACGTACAGCCATAGCCGGCGCCATCGTTGCAAAACACCTTGCTCCCAAAAAAATTGAACACATTGGCATTGTGGGCACAGGCACTCAAGCACGCTTACAGTTAATGTATTTGTCGCAAGTCACAACCTGTCGGCAGGTCCTGGTATGGGGTAGAGGCGATTCGCAATTAACACGGTATCGGCAAGAAATGGAAGCACACGATTTTATAATTGAGACAACCTTGAATACAGCCGACATTCTTAAAACCTGCCATCTTATCGTCACCACAACTCCTGCCACTTCTCCCTTGCTAAACGTTGACGATTTGCAGACGGGCACTCACATCACAGCTATTGGGTCAGACACCCCCCATAAGCAAGAATTAGATTCGGCCATTTTGAACAGAGCGGATGTAGTCGTTGCAGATAGTATCTCGCAGTGCCTGTTACGGGGTGAAATACACAAAGCCGTTCAATCAGGTCAAATTCGCCGGGATGATGTGGTCGAGTTAGGCAATATCATTTCAGGGAAAACCTCGGGGCGCACATCTGATAATCAAATTACAGTGACCGATTTGACCGGTGTTGCCGTACAAGATGTTAAGATCGCTACGGCGGTTTATGAAGCATCAATTTGACCCAATTGTGTCTGAATCAGTACTAATTCAAAGCTAAATTTGCCTCATTTCTGCTGACGACATACAATATCCTCTTTCAGCACGACCAACAGGGCAGCAGGGGTGCACGTTATCTTTGTAGGTAAAAACGGGGATTATTATGCTTATAGAGCCATACTGCTGCCTATTTGAAGGTGTGGATTCCCGCTTTCGCGGGAATGACAGGAGGCAAGTATTAAAAGATGCGAAATTGCAGCCGAAGCCCCAAAAAAATCTACCTACAATCGTGACGGGCACCCGGGCAGCAGGATTCCGCATTTTTTCCTTGCTCCAGGAAATAATTTATATTTTTACTCTTGACTTTTTTCCTCGGTCTGCGTTATAATTTCAAGACTTGTGGCTCGGGCGCACAGGCCAAAAGCCTAAGGAGGTGGTCCCGACGTGTTTCCAACTGCTGAGTAGGCAGTGGGAAAAAGCAGCCATTTTAGGAGATTTTGATAGCGCTAAGAAAGGCACGAAGTTTACCACGGACGTAGAAGAGTTGGAGAGGCAAATATGGTACAAAGACAGAAACTAACACGACGAGAACTCTTGAAGAGTTCGGCAGTAGCGGCCGGAGCCCTGGCGTTGACGGGCGCGGCAGCTCCTCTGGCGGAAGCGAGGGGCAGCGACACAATCCGCGTCGGCGTGGTCGGGTGTGGCGGGCGAGGGTCCGGCGCAGCGCATGACTGTGTCAAGTCTTCGCCGGGCGTAAAAATCATCGCCCTGGCCGACGCGTTTGGGGACCGCCTTGGCGGCTTGAAGAACGAGCTCAAAGTCCGCGACAACCGCTGCTTCGTCGGCCTCGACGCATACAAGGAGCTGATGGCTCTGGACGACGTGGACCTGGTAATTCTGGCGACGCCGCCGGGCTTTCGGCCCGTGCAATTCGCCGAGGCCATCAACCGCGGCAAAAATGTCTTCATGGAGAAGCCCGTGGCGGTTTGTCCGGCGGGGATCAAGATGGTCATCGAGGCGTCGAAGAAGGCGTCGGAGAAGAAACTGGCCGTGGTTGCGGGCACACAGCGCCGCCACGAGGCGGCGTATGTGGAGACGATGAAGCGAATCCACGATGGCGCAATCGGCGAGATTGTCTCAGCCCAGTGCTACTGGAACCAGGGCGCGCTTTGGGTTGATCGCGCCAAGACCAACTGGGACAACTACAAGAGCGGCAAGTGGGCGGACGTCGAGTGGCAAATCCGCAACTGGCTGTTTATCAGGTGGCTTTCGGGCGACCACATTGTCGAGCAGCACGTACACAACATCGACGTAATCAACTGGGCGTTCAACGCGCTTCCCGACCAGGTACACGGCCTGGGAGGTCGGCAGGACCGGACGGGCCCGCAGTATGGCAACATCTTTGACCACTTCGGGGTTGAGTTCTTCTACCCCGGCGACGTGCGAACCATCAGCATGTGTCGGCAGATCGATGGCACGACGAACCAGGTTAGTGAGCGCGTGGTCGGCACGAAAGGCGTCAGCAACTGCTGCGGTACAATCGAGGGCGAGAAGGCGTGGCGTTACGAGGGCCCGAACCCCAACCCGTACGTACAGGAGCATGCCGAGCTGATCAAGAGCATCCGGGACGGCAGCCCGCTCAACGAGGGCCAGAGGATAGCCGAGAGCACGCTTTGTGCAATTATGGCCCGGGAATCGGCCTATGCAAGGCAGCAGCTTAAAACGTCATGGTTCATGAGCAAGTGTACGCTGGACCTGTTGCCGCCGGATGGTCTCAAGCTGAGCGATTCCAAGCCGGTGCCTCCGTTCGCTGTTCCGGGTCAGTACAAGCTGGCCGGCTTCGGATAGTGGGACGCGAAGCAGAAAAAGGGATGAGAAAAGTCGGTCCGGCTTTAGACGGAGCCGGTGGATAGAAAGCACCAGCTTGTTCTGCCAGACGGCTTAAAGATATAGTGCTAAGGAGATTACTGATGGCATTGTCGGAAAAAGGTAGACCGAAACAAAATAAACGCGCGACCACGGCCGCCGGCGCAGCGGCGCTGGCCGGCTCATTGGCGTCTGTAGTGCATGCACAAGGGTCGGGTACAATCAAGGCGGGGCTGCTCGGGTGCGGCGGACGCGGCAACGGCGCTATAAAACAGTGCCTCAATGCCGATCCGGGCGTGGTGGTTGTCGCGGTGGCGGACCTGTTCGAGAGCAAGGTCAAGAGAACCAGGGATTCCCTTATGAGGGATAAGAAATTCGAAGGCCGAGTGCAAATTCCGGATGATAATCTTTTCTGGGGTTTTGACTGCCACGAGAAGCTGGCCCAGTGCGAGGCGGATTTGCTGTGTATGGCGACTGCTCCTGCGTTTCGCGGCAGGCAGATGCTGGCCGCGGTCAAGGCCGGGAAGCACATTTTCACAGAGAAGCCGGTAGCCACTGACCCGGCCGGCTGTCGGGAGGTGATGGAGGCCTCCAAAATCGCCAAAGAGAAAGGTCTCGGCATCGTCGCCGGGACACAGCGGCGGCACGAGTTCAGCCGAATTGAGCTTATGAAGCGTATCCACGACGGCCAGATTGGCGAGCTGGTGGGCGGCCAGTGTTACTGGTACGGCGGCGGCATCTGGTTCCGCGGCTACAAGGAAGGCCTGAGCGAGCTGGAGTGGCAGTGCGAGAACTGGTACCACTTCAACTGGCTTTCGGGCGACCAGATTTGCGAGCAGCACATCCACAACATCGACATAATGAACTGGTGCTTCGACGGCCCGCCGGTCAAGTTCACAGCCGTGGGCGGCCGCGCCTGGCGCAGCTACAACAGCGGGCAGATACGCTCTGCGAAAGACGTCTGCCGGAAGTACAACAACGGCAGCGAGGAGGACTGGGAGAAATACAACGGCGACATCTGGGACCACATTTTCGCCGAGTTCGAGTACGCCAACGGCGCCCGCTGCCTGAGCTTCAGCGGGCATAGTCCCGGCACCGGCCGCGGCGGCGAGAAGGTCGTCGGCACCAAGGGCACGAGCAACTGCAGTAACAGCACCTCCGGCGAAAATCCGTGGAGGTTCAAAGGCAGGAACGTCAACGGAATGCAGCAGGAGCATATTGACCTCATCAAGAGCATTCGGGCCGGCAAGCCGCTCAACGAGGGCCAGCGTATCGCTGAGAGCACGCTGACGGCCATCGGCGCACGTATGAGCGCCTACACGGGCCGCAGCTTTAGTTGGAACTGGTTGCTGAACGCCTCCAAACGGGACATTGTGCCGAAGCAGGAGGATCTCAAGCCCGGTCGCGGGGTCTTCCACTCCATCGCGACCGGCCGCGACAAGCTCGTATAGGGCCGGACCGGCTTGTTTCCAACCTGTTAGAGGGGCCTGTTGCCAAGGATTCTTCTTGTCGGTTAGACCGTGGTGCGGCCAACTTTCATTACCATGACCCTACCATGTGGCGACCACAACATACCTATTTCTGCTCGTGAACATCCTATCAGGCGAAACCGTGTCGGGCACTACGTTCCCAAAAGGTCATTGCTGCCAAATCTGTACATATTAGCACAAACCGTTCCCGCTATTTTTTCCAGAAAAGACTGGTGAGCGGGGTTAGCTTCGGCTGCCGCCGGTTTGGCGGCGATGCGGGTGTTCTTCAAAATACTTGATGGTGATCTTTAAACCTTTGTCCAGTCCTACTTTTGGTTCCCAGTTTAATTTTTTCTTTGCCAGGGAAATATCGGGCTGACGTTGAGCCGGGTCATCGTCAGGCAAAGGTTCAAAAACAATTTCAGATTTCGAACCGGTCAGCCCTATCACCTTGCGGGCAAGCTCAAGGATAGATATCTCAACAGGATTTCCTAAATTAACCGGGCCGGTAAGGTCATCAGGACTGTTCATTAGCTTTATCAGAGCTTCTATAAGGTCATCGACATAGCAGAAGCTCCGTGTTTGAGTGCCGTTACCATAAACAGTAATGTCTTTTCCTTCGAGAGCCTGCACTATAAAGCTACTTACGACTCGTCCGTCGTGTGGCAGCATCTTTGGTCCGTAGGTGTTAAAAATCCTCGCAACCTTTATCTTGAGATTATGCTGCCTGTGATAATCAAAGAAGAGCGTTTCGGCGCACCTCTTGCCTTCGTCGTAACAGGACCTTACCCCAATAGGATTTACATTGCCCCAATAATCTTCCACCTGAGGATGAACCAGAGGGTCGCCATAGACTTCTGAGGTTGAGGCTTGAAGTATTTTTGCCTTAACGCGTTTCGCAAGACCAAGCATATTGATAGCGCCGTGTACGGACGTCTTTGTGGTTTGAACGGGGTCGAACTGATAGTGGAACGGAGAAGCCGGGCAAGCGAGGTTATAGATTTGGTCAACTTCAACATACAACGAAAAGCAGATATCGTGACGAAGCACTTCAAACATAGGATTTGAGAGAAGTGGTGCTATATTGGCGCGTTGACCGGTATAGAAATTATCCACGCAGATTACTTCACACCCTTCCTTGAGCAGTCTTTCACAAAGATGCGAGCCAAGAAATCCCGCACCACCTGTTATGAGGATGCGTTTGGTTAAACCGGGTCTTCTCATAAATATTTCACTTCCTTATAGACCTCCGGTTAATACAAGAGGCCGTAGATAATCATTATAGTATTTTCCTGCTGCCGGTCACTCATTAAAGAAAGCCCTTCTTGACCAACAAGCAGCGCCACTTTCGCTCCTAAAAATAGCGTCTCGCAGGACGCTGTCAAGTCTAAAACGTGTCCCTCCCGGGGTGCCAAGGGCGGTGTACGTCCTATATGGATGCTCTCAAGATGAATACTTTCGAACCATTTGGTTCCTGAAAAACCGGCTCGCAAAGAGATACAACGAGTAAAAATTTTTACCCATCGTTGTTAGTTTTTGTCAAGTATGTGCCTAAAGATACTGAAACGCCTGTTTTGGCAGTTCAGTATTACAAGACAAATTAAATCCAAGTTAATTTTTTGCTTAACCCGGCCCAAACTTGCGCCGATAAAAGATTTGAAAGGTTCCTATTTTGCGACTTATTGCAAAATAGGCCCCTTTGAAACACCTGAAGGCCGTATTGAGTTAAAAAAGGAGATTTAAGATGGGGATTCAAAATTGGTCGGAGAATATCGTCCTCGTGGACTTGCCCCAGGAACCAGGAATGTCTGACGAGCTCAAAAGCGTTATTGAAATCGTGCGTGACAGAGGTGACTGTGACGTGGTAATTGATTTTTCCAGCGTCGATATTGTAACTTCTTCAAGTCTCTCGAAGCTGCTGAAGCTGCGCAAGATGTTGGGCGATTGTGCACATCGGCTTGTTTTTTGCAGCGTTGCCCCTGCTACCAGGGGTATCTTTACGGTAACCGGCCTCGATGGAATTTTTGAACTTGCTGATGACAAGTTTGTTGCCCTGGCCGGCTTGCAGCTGGTCAGTTAGCCGGAGCTGGACTAATGAGCTTGACATCCGGCTTGTCTTTTGTATAATATGAAGTATCTTTTCCGGGAGGATACCGGGAACCGGACGATAGGGTTTCCTCGTTGAGCCGGCTACGAAGATCGCTCTAAAACGGCGGTGTTCGTAATCTGCTCGCGAGGTTCTTGTAACCCCGCACCCAAAATGGAGCGCAGCGAACCGCTTTTTTGGTGCGTGGCAAAAGTAGGACACAAGTAAATGGACGAAGAATCTCTGCAGCAAATAGAGCAGATAATAGGTTATAAATTTTCTAACCGCAATCTCTTATCCAAGGCGTTCACTCATTCCTCTGCCGCCGATAATCGTCTTTTAAGTAATGAAAGACTGGAGTTTTTTGGTGACTCCATTTTAGCTGCGGTTATTTGTCAAGCCCTTTTCGAGCGGTTTTCAGGTTATCTGGAAGGTGACTTAACGAAGATAAAGAGCATGCTTGTTTCTCGCGCGACCTGCGCTCGTGTCGCCAGGCAGCTCGGCCTGCAAAAATTTCTAAAAGTCGGCAAAGGTATGAACTCCAGCCGGTCTTTGTCAGGTTCTCTTGTTGCCGGCCTATTGGAGGCCGTTATCGCTGCAATTTATGTTGACAGCGGATTTGACGCTGCTCGCAGTTTTATCTTAAGAACTTTTACTTCGTTAATTGATCGAGCCGATGCGGAACAAGCTCAGGGCAATTTCAAATCCTTATTGCAGCAATACGCCCAGCAGCAGTTTAATACCACTCCCGTCTATGCACTGCTTGATGAAAAAGGGCCCGACCACAACAAATGTTTTGAGTCGGAAGTGATTCTCGCAGACCGTCATTTTCTGAGTGCCTGGGGGACGAACAAGAAAGAAGCAGAGCAAAAAGCCGCTCTTAATGCCCTCATCGAATTAGGTGTGCTTGAAAGCGCTTTGCCGGACTGCGATGCGGAACCAGACCCCCATTTGTGAATGGCTGCAAATGGGAACCTGGATTAAAATTCCGGCGAGCTTATTCGTTGTGCGTCTTGCGTGATGCGTATTGCGAAAGATATACCCTGTACGATACCTGTTTTCGCAGGTGTAATATTGTCATTCCCGCGCAAGGGGGAACTCGCTACGATTTTCGCCTGGCAATCACTCTGTAATTAGCCGCGCCAAAGAGTATAAAGCCAATGCGGTTATAATTATGAAAACAATGATTGAGCCGAATAAAATCGCAGCTTCTTTGATAAAATTACGTGCCGTGATTGTTGGAAGTTTCGTTGCTTTATAGACGACGGCTATTGCCGCCGCTAATGGCAGCAGCCACAGCATAGATTGTGGATTTACCCCGATTTCTTCGGGCGCTGTAAAGGTTGCCATTACAAGGATAGCTTCTACCGACATTTTACTCTCCGGGCGTCTCTGCGCTGCGCAGATGGGCCAAATAAACAGCGTTTACAATGCACAAAAGGTTGAGCAATCCGGCGGTGCTTGTGTATATCTGTCCGATTTCGTTCGGCTGGCTGTAGACAGGATAAGCTGGGCCACGGGTCAACATCCCCAAGGCCACTACCAGCGGCGAATTCATAACTTGTGCCAGTACCACATACCACGGGGTTGACCCGAACAGGTCAATTACACCGATTGAGCCGACATATATACCCACGGAGAAAATCAAGGCAATCGTTGCGAATATGATTATCGACCTCTTTTTTTGCTTTAGCACAAAATGTCCCGCGCCCGGCACGAGCCAGGCCAGCAGTCCGACAATCAGCATCAACAGTGTGCGGCTTTCCTTCGAACGTCGTGCCATTACGATGCTCCCTCAGATTCTTCCGGTGTATTGGCATCTGCCGCTGCCTCTCCCTCTCCGGCCCACCTGAAGCTCATACGTTTTAATATGTTTTCCGGGTTAAAGTGCACCGCTGCCAGGCTCTGGGATTGAATATGCTCTTCTCTGTATATTTGTATCGCCTTGATTGTTTCGTATTGCTCCTGGTCAAGCCGTTTAACTGAAATATTTCTTAAGCAATAGTAGCTCATATCCGGCTTGAATTCCATAGGATTGTCCTTCTTTAGAGTCGCAGTATCAACGGTGTTACCGGCCTGCGGCACGAGTGAATAGAGCTGGACTATGAGCCGGGCATTATTTTTTTGCTGATTGATTAAAAATTGTGCCGCCGGATTACCCGCATTTTGTACAGCCCATGTTTCTAATGCCATACGCGAGTTTCTCGATATGTTTGTCAAATTTTGCAGCTCGAATACATTGGGGTCGCCTTCGTCTTTTTTGGTCTGGTTTCCATAAAGCTCGTTAAATTTCTCAACTGCGCTCTCCCAGCCGTCCTTTTCCGCCAGGCCGATAAACTCCTCAGCCTTTCTTTTGGTGGTATCCATTGCGGCAAGTCTCTTTAAGTCTTCGGCCACTTTTTCTTTTACCGAATAAACATCTTCACTTGCCTGGTCTTCATCCTGGTCAAGTTTAAGCGTGCTTTTGCTGTAGGTCTGATTTATGCTTTCCGGCCCAGAGGCCTTTTCCGCTCTAATTATCCGTACAACGACCGTATTTGTCCCGGGATATCCCTGTATTTGTGTCCGTATATCCTTCATCGGCCCGATATTTTCATACATTCTCGGCTCTGGCACATCGTAAGGCCCAAGCTCGCTGGCCTGAAGCTCATCAATCGCAAATACAATCTGAGTCAATCCCACCGGATTGTATTCGTATCCGTAACCCTTTAGATACAGCATTCCAAGGTATTTATCCGCCTGTATGTCGAGCGCGCTAAGCAGACCCGTCTGTCCCGCATATACCTTGATTTTGTATTTTTCACTCAATTGTTCAGCGGCAGTTTCATAATCGCCGGCCATTTGCCTGAACTGCTCGGGGCTGAGATTTGCATCCTCTATATCTATATCTTCAAAGCCCGCCTCGGTAAGTGTCTTTGCTTCCTGCAGAATTTTCTCTGCCTTCGAATTTATTTTGTTCTGCAGAAGCTGCTTTGAAATGATACTTGCCACCTCGGCATAGCTTTTAATTTGTTCGGTCTGTGGCGAGTTCGGGTCGTTCGGGTCCGATGGAACCGATGTAGTGAATTGTTCTATATGTTTTTGGTAATATTCTTCTGTCTCTTCCTGCGTGGGTGCGGTCACTGTCTTTGAAACATCATCGAGCTTGACGGCGATGTATTCGAGCTGGACCCTGTCGGCAAGTTTATACCCGAAGCCGTAGGGGTTTTCCTCACTTACGGCGTCGGCAAAGAATTTTTTGTATTTGTCAAAATGCGCAGAGATTTTTTCTTCGTTTGGCTCAGATTGGGTTTCGGCAAACACGGCCGAATCAAATCTCACAAATTCAACGTCGATTGTTTCCCTTTCCCGGCTTACATTGTGCATTATCTGCGCCGCTGTAACATCCTGCCCTGAGCAGGTCATCCTGGCGTACTCCAGTACCGCCAGCAGTTTGCCGAACGTCGTTCGCATCTCTTTGGTAAATTGTGGCATTATTCTTGCTAACAGTTTGCCCGAATCCTCGTTTGATATTCTAACTCCCGCGAGCCGGGCTTCGTTTTTCAAACAATACCAGTATATATCGCCTGGCACCGTACGCCTGTAAATATCATTGATTTGTTTATCGCTTATCCTGTACTCGTTTACTCTTGTCATTTGTTTTATATGCCTGGTTAATGCCGGTGAAGTTCTCCGCTCGGAAAAGAGCAGTTCGCCCAGCAGAAGCGCTTGCAAGTCTTGCACATTAGATAATGGAACGCCAATGTTTCTCAGCAGTTCATCTACCCCCAGCCCCCTCAGAATTACCAGTTCTCGCATTGCCACATCCCGGTCTTTCTCCGTTATTTTCCTGTTATCTGCGAAGTAAGCCACTGTGTTGTGGCGTCCCGTTCCTATTTGACTAAGCTGTTGGATTAATGCGCTGCCGCCTATAAAGCCGACCATCAAAACAATAACTACAACAGCCATCACTTTCGTTTTGTTTTTTCGAAACCATTTAACTAAATTCATATCTACGCCTCGAATTCGCTCCAAAATGGATACATTCGCTTCTAACAGGCGAATTGCCGTTTCTACAGATTTT
>Ga0114919_10002845_pt1 | contig 13975 bp, 21 predicted proteins | sample BlataG_FD_88682 | JGI IMG/M metagenome (GOLD analysis project Ga0114919, IMG submission 88682) | Deep subsurface microbial communities from Black Sea to uncover new lineages of life (NeLLi) - Black_00105 metaG | ecosystem: Environmental > Aquatic > Marine > Oceanic > Sediment | place: Atlantic... | reverse complement strand
GCTAAGTAGCCACTCTCTTACTTTATAAAGTTTTGCGTTTGGCGGTTGGATAGATTGGGTGTATGTCCGAGACGGACGATTGCTTTAAATAGTGACAAGAGAAGTGAAGAGCGATGATTCAGCATATGACCAGGGTAGTGATTGCCGATAACACCGGAGCCAAGAAGGCGTCTTGTATCCGTGTTCTGGGTGGTTCCGGCAGGCGCTACGCACGAGTTGGAGACCTCATTGTGATAACCGTCAAGGACGCTATGCCCAAAGGTTCGGTGCACAAGGGACAGGTGGTCAAGGCGGTGGTGGTGCGCACCAAATCTCAGATGCGTAGAGAGGATGGTTCTTATATCAAATTTGACGATAACGCTGCGGTCATACTGAATGAGCAAGGAGACCCGGCCGGCACCCGCATCTTCGGACCGGTGGCAAGGGAATTGCGGGAGAAGAAATATACGAAGGTGGTCTCTCTCGCTCCGGAGGTGCTCTGACCGTTGAGATGGAAGGGAAGAGGGTTATGGAAAGGGGAAAGCTGAAGATAAAGAAGGGCGATGAGGTAGTGGTCATCGCCGGTCGGGAGCGCTTCGCCAAGAAGAAGGGCAAGGTGCTGAAGATATTTCCGGAGAAGAATACGGTCATCGTGGAAGGTGTAAATTTCGTAAAGAAGCACCGTCGTCAAACCCGCCAAGACCGCCAGGGGGGCATCATCAATGTAGAGGCTCCTATAAACATCTCCAATATAATGTTGGTGTGCCCCAAATGTGGCAAGCCCTCACGTGTGGGGCGCATAAGGTTGGAGGGAGGCTCTTCGGCAAGGGTTTGCAGAAGTTGTAATGAAATTATTGATAAATAGGCTTTTTCAGCAGGCGGGATGGAAAGCGAGTGCCGGGCGTTAGTGTTTAATTGAGGGCGTAAAGATGGCCGACTATCTAAAGATGTATCGTGATGAAATTATCCCTGCGATGATGAAGCGCTTTGACTACAAGAATCCCATGCAGGTCCCCAAACTGGTCAAGATAGTCATCAATAAGGGAATAGGCGAAGCTCACAGCAACAGCAAGATGCTGGAGGAGGCGCTCGCCGAGCTTGCCGCAATCACCGGGCAGACGCCAGTGGTCGCCAGGGCACGCAAGTCCATCGCCGGTTTCAAGATTAGGGAAGGGTTCCCGGTGGGCTGTCGAGTGACTTTGCGCCGGCGTCGTATGTATGAGTTTCTGGATAGACTGGTCAATGTCGCTATTCCTCGCATCCGTGACTTCCGTGGTTTGCCCCGGAAGGGCTTTGACGGACGGGGCAACTTTACCCTGGGCATAACCGAGCAGATAATCTTCCCTGAGGTTCCATACGATAAGATAGCACATATCAGTGGTATGAGCATAACCTTCGTCACCGATGCCGAGACAGATGAGGAGGCAATGGCTCTTCTAGAGGCTTTCGGTATGCCTTTCGTCAGGATGCGGGAAGCGGTAACAGCGTCATAACCGTGTTAGTAGACGGTGGGACTTTTATGGCTGATTAACTAAGGGGAGTTTAATTTGGCAAAGAAATGTCTGAGAGTGAAGGCGGCTAGAAAGCCCAAGTTCAAGGTGCGGGCATACAACCGCTGTCCCCTCTGCGGGCGGGCTCGGGGTTATTTGCGTAAATTTGATATGTGTCGCATATGCTTCCGCACCCTGGCGTTGAATGGCGAGCTTCCCGGAGTTATAAAAGCCAGTTGGTAGGCGATTTCATTTGTGTTGAATACTTCGGCTTGTGGGGAGTTGGGTAAGCAACCCGCAAGCTGTAGAATAGATTGTTGCAGAGTTTACAGGAGCCGCAGTATGACTATGACCGACCCCATAGCGGATATGCTGACCCGCATTCGTAACGCCACAAGAGCACGCAAGAGCCTGGTGAGGATGCCCTCCTCCAATATGAAGGTTGCTATCGCCGAGATATTGAAGGAAGAAGGATACATCACCGATTACTCTGTGGAGGAGGACAACAAGCAGAATATGCTTTTGGTTAACCTGCGTTATCTGGAGGACGGCGAGTGCGCCATAATAGGTATTAAGCGGGTAAGCACTCCCGGCTGGCGGCGGTATTTCACCCGGGATAAGATTCCCTGGGTGAGGGACGGTTTGGGGGTATGTATTGTCACCACCTCCAGGGGGCTTATGACCGACGCCGATGCTCGCAAGGCAAATGTCGGCGGTGAGGCTATCTGTTTTGTCTGGTGATGGCAATATCTATGAAACCAGGGAATAGACGAGATGTCAAGAATCGGCAAGAGACCTATTACGCTTCCTGAATCGGTGAGAGTCTCTACTGAGGGAGACACCATCACCATTGAGGGACCGAAGGGGAAGTTATCTCGCAAGATTCACCCCTTGATCACCGTGACCGTCGGTGAGGGTGAGATTGTATGCACTCGTCCCAATGATACCAAGGAGGCTAAACAATTGCACGGGCTTACCCGCACCTTACTGGGGAATATGGTGCAGGGGGTGACCGAGGGTTTTCAGAGGAAGTTGTTCATCAAAGGCATTGGATATCGGGCAAGTGTTGACGGAAGCAAACTGAATCTCTCAGTGGGGCAGTCCCATCCGGTGATAATTGAGGCTCCCCCGGGGATAAACATCACAGTGGAGGAGAATACAATCGTCTCTGTGAGCGGGGCGGATAAACAGATGGTAGGCTTCGTAGCTGCCCAGATTCGCTCCTGGCATCCGCCGGACCCTTATGTCCGCAAGCCGGACCCCCAGAAGGGCATCTTCTATGAGGGGGAACGGGTCAAATTAAAGGTGGGCAAGACCGGGGCGTAGCTATTGGAACCTGCTGGATATACCTAGAAAGGGAAAATTTGGCTTTGAGGGGAATAGATGGCTAAAGAGTTACAATCTGCTCGCAAAAGACGGCACACACGGGTGCGTAAAAAGCTCTCCGGAAGCGCTGAAAGGCCTCGTCTTTGTGTCTATCGCAGTCTTCAGCACATATATGCCCAACTAGTAGATGACGAGAAGGGCAACACCCTGGTCGCTGTATCTACACTTTCCAAAGAACTATCCTCCAAGGTTAAATATGGGGGAAACGTTGAGGCGGCAAAAGTGGTCGGGGAACTGCTTGCCAAGAAGGCTCAGGAGGCGGGAATTACCCGGGTGGTATTTGACCGTGGGGGTAATCTATACCACGGTCGGGTGAAGGAGCTTGCGCAAGCGGCAAGAGAGGGAGGTTTGAAGTTTTAGGCTCATTGGTTTTTTAGATATTTTTCATAAACGAATAGATGGCATAGATTTGGGGGTTTCCGTGTGAAGCGTGATTCGGTTCAGCAGGATGAATTAATAGATAAAGTAGTGTATATAAACCGGGTGGCTAAGGTGGTGAAGGGCGGGCGTCGCTTCCATTTCAGCGCTCTGGTGGTGGTAGGCGACCGCAGAGGCCGGGTAGGCGTAGGTCTGGGTAAGGCTAACGAGGTCTCCGAGGCGGTACGCAAGGGAGTGGACCTGGCTAGAAAGGGCATCTTCTCCTTCTCCAAGCTCGGGGGTACCCTGCCCCACAGCATCATCGGACGATTCGGGGCGGCGAGGGTTCTGCTTAAGCCAGCCAGACCGGGCACCGGTCTGATTGCCGGGGGAGCGGTGAGAGCACTCCTGGAGGTGGGAGGGGTGACCGACGCTTTTACTAAATGTATCGGCACCAATAACCCCCACAATGTGCTCAAGGCTACGGTGGACGGGCTGAAGAGGATGATGGACCCTCGCAGGGTGATGGAGATAAGGGGTAAGGAGATTCCTCGTTTTGTGCGTCTTTTGGAGCATGACAAGGTACACTGCAAGGTTTGGGAGGAAGAGTTAGCCAGGGAGCGGGCGAAAGCGGAGGCTGAGGAGCGGCGTAAAGCAGCCCGTAAGAAGGAGAGGGGTGGAGCTAAAGGGCGCCGCAGGAAGGGCGTTAGACGAGATGATAAACCTAAAGGGAAGGCGGTAGCGAAGGAGAAGGAGACCGAGGTGGCAAAGCCCGAGGTGGAGAAGGTTGTGGAGGAGAAGCCGAAGGAGAAGGAGACCGAGGTGGCGAAGCCCGAGGTGGAGAAGGCTGTGGAGGAGAAGGCTGTGGAGGAGAAGGCTGTGGAGGAGAAGGCTGTGGAGGAGAAGGTTGTGGAGGAGAAGGCTGTGGAGGAGAAGGCGAAGGAGAAGGAGCCAAAGGCGGAAAAATCCGAGACGGAGCCGAAGAAAGGTCAGAAGAGCGAGGAGAAGTCAGAGGCTTCCGGAGATAAGAAGGAAGCGCAGAGCGACGAGGTCTAGGCAACCTTAGTGGGCTTTTCCTGGGTTTTGGAGAGGACATGGCTGAAGGAAAGAAGATAAAGATAACTCTGGTGCGAAGTGTAATCGGTCGTCCCCCGGACCAAAGGGGAACCGCAAGAGCCCTGGGACTGACCAAGAGGGGGAAGACGGTGGTGCATAACGATACCCCTCAGATTAGGGGTATGGCTCGTAAAATCCGCCACTTGGTAACTGTTGAGGAGATTTAGGAAGAAGATTATTGAGGACAAGATTGATGGTTGAAAAAGAGAATTCTGCCATGAAAATCGGTAATCTGCGCCCTAACCCAAAAGCGAAGAAGAGGCGCAAGCGTGTGGGACGAGGTGGTTCCTCCGGATATGGGGGGACCAGCGGTCGTGGCACAAAGGGGCAGAAAGCCCGCTCCGGAGGTGGGGTTAGGCGAGGCTTTGAGGGTGGGCAGATGCCCCTGCAGAGGAGGCTTCCTTCAAGGGGTTTCAAGCGACCTGCGAAAGTGCTTGAGGATTGGGCGGTGGTGAATGTGGGTATGTTGAACCGCTTTCGGGCGCAGAGTGAGGTGGGGATGGAGCAGTTTGCCGAGGAGGGCTTGATTCCCCGAAAGGTTGCAAAAGTGAAGATTCTGGGAGATGGGGAGTTGAAGAAGGCTTTGACGGTGAGAGCGCATAAGTTCTCGGAAAGCGCCCAAAAGAAGATTGAGACAGCTGGTGGAAAGGTGGAGGTGATATAGGGTGTTTGATAGTTTTCGCAACACATTTAAGATACCGGACCTGAGAAACCGCATCCTATTCACCCTGTCTCTGCTTTTTGTATATCGCATAGGCGGGCACATTCCCCTGCCGGGAATAGACTATGAGTCCCTGGCGGAGTTTTTCGCCGGACAGCAGGGGCTTTTCGGTCTGCTGGATATGTTCGCCGGGGGAAACCTGCGCAAGGCGACCATATTTGCCTTGGGCATTATGCCCTACATCTCCAGCTCAATTATCTTCCAGCTCCTCACCGCAGTTATCCCCTACCTGGAAAAGCTCTCCAAGGAGGGTGAGTCGGGGCGCAAAAAGATTACCCAATATACCCGTTACGGGACGCTGATTCTTTCTGCGGTTCAATCTCTGGGTATCGCTGTCTGGCTGGAGTCCAGTCCAGGAGGGATGCAGTTGGTCGCCACTCCGGGCTGGGGTTTCAGACTGCTTACCATGATTACACTGACCTCCGGGACCGCTTTCATAATGTGGTTGGGGGAGAAGATTACCGAGCGAGGAATCGGTAACGGTATTTCGCTCATAATTTTCGTGGGCATAGTCGCCAGTTTCCCCGGCGGGGTGATTAAGACCGTCGCTCAGGTGATTTCAAAAGCCATGTCGGTGCCGGTGCTGATTCTGATAGGGGTCATCATGGTTCTGGTGGTGGCTGCGGTGGTGATAATGCAACAGGGACAGCGTCGGGTGCGGGTGCAATATGCCAAACGGGTGGTGGGGCGCCGGGTCTATGGTGGTCAGGGGACCCATATCCCCCTGCGGGTCAATACCGCCGGGGTTATCCCGGTCATCTTCGCCAGCTCGGTGATTATGTTTCCGCAGACGATTTTAACCTTCATGAATCCTGACCCGGCAGGCCTTATGGCTCGCATTGCTGGCATGTTTACCCCCGGACACTGGCTCTATTACCTCTTTGATGTGGTGCTGATTATCTTCTTTACATATTTCTATACCGCCATCGTACTAAACCCGCAGGATATGGCTGATAACATGAAGAAATACGGTGGGTTTATCCCCGGCATTCGTCCGGGCAAGAACACCGCAGAATATATTGACCGCATCCTGACCCGTATCACCCTGGCGGGAGCGGTATTTCTGGCTATGATAGATATAATGCCCACTTTCCTTTACCGCTTATTCAATGTGCCCTTCTGGTTCGGGGGCACCGGTCTGCTCATCGTAGTCGGTGTGGCTCTGGATACCATGCGTCAGGTGGAGTCTCATCTACTGATGCGCCACTACGAGGGATTTGTAAGGAAAGGGCGCCTCAGAGGGAGGGTATAGTTGTTCCGTCGGCTGATACTTCTCGGTCCCCCCGGGGGTGGGAAGGGAACCCAGGCAGGGCTGCTTGCCGAGAAATATTCGCTCTATCATATATCCACAGGCGAGGTTCTAAGGCGTGCGGTGAGGGAGGAGAGTGAGCTGGGAAGGAAGGTGGAGGAGATTTTAAGTCGGGGGGATTTGGTTCCGGACGAGCTGATGGTGGATATTATTAAGGGAAATTTAGCTGAAGATAGAGCCACCGACGGCTTTATATTGGACGGTTTTCCCCGCACCATTCCTCAGGCGCAAGCCCTGAAGGAGAACGGAATTGAGATAGATCGGGTTCTATTTCTGGATGTTCCCCGAGATGTGCTGGTGAAGCGACTCAAAGGTCGTCGGGAATGTCCCAATTGTAAGTTCATCATAAATGCGGAGTCATCCTCAGTGCTTGATGATGGTGTTTGTCCACAGTGTGGGGAGAAACTGGAGCGCAGGGAAGACGATACCGAGGAGACGATTAACAAGCGGCTGGAGATATATTTTCGGCGCACCCATCCATTGATAGATTTTTATCGCCAGCGGGGTCTGCTGGTGGATATTGACGGCGACCAGAACCCGGAGATGGTATTTCGGGAAGTCTGCGATGCTTTGCAATAGTTGAGGGAGAGTAACTTTGAGCGGTTTACTTGATGAGGTTTCCACCAGGTTTCGCTCCAAAAGCGCAATTCATCTGCGTAACGCCTGGGAGATTGAAAAGATCCGGGCTAGCAATCAGGTGGTGATGGAGACCCTAAACCTCCTTCGGGAGCATATCAAGCCGGGGACCTCCACCCTTTGGTTGGATAAGATGGCTGAAGATAACATTCGTAGTAAGGGTGCAATTCCGGCCTTCAAAGGGTATCGGGGTTTTCCGGCGACCATCTGCGCCAGCATCAACCACCAGCTGGTGCACGGTATCCCCTCAAAGAAGAAGATATTGAAAGAGGGAGATATCATAACCATAGATTGCGGAGCCGAGCTAGAGGGATACTTTGGCGATGCCGCTGTAACCTACGCCGTGGGGGAGATAGACCAGCGCCGGCGCCTGCTCTTGGAGACCACCAAGCGGTGTCTTCTGGAAGCGATTGAGAAGATGCGGGTGGGCTTCCGACTCTACGACCTCTCCGCCACCATCCAGGAGATTGCCGAGGGAGCGGGGTTCAATGTGGTGCGGGAATATACCGGGCACGGCATCGGCGCCAAGATGCACGAGCCCCCGCTCATACCCAATTACGGCACCGCCGGAATGGGTCCCCGGCTCAAGGCGGGCATGGTCTTTGCCCTGGAACCTATGCTCATTGATGGAGATTTTCGTGTGGAGGTAGCAGACGACGGCTGGACGGTATATCCTAAGGACAGGAGCCTGACCGCCCACTTTGAGCATACTGTGGTGGTCACCGAAGGGGAGCCCCAGGTGCTCTCCGAGGGGATAATCTGGGATTGAACGGTCTCTTTTTGAGGAGATAAACGAACCGAACTTATGGCAAAGGAAGGCACCATACAGCTTGAGGGCACGGTGATAGAGCCCCTACCCAACGCCATGTTCCGGGTGGAGTTGGATAACGGGCATCGCATCCTGGCGCACATCTGTGGCAAGATGCGTATGCACTTCGTGCGTATACTGCCCGGGGACAGGGTAAAGGTGGAGATGAGCTCCTATGACCCCAGTAGAGGGCGCATCACCTGGAGGTTCAAGTAGGTTTCGTTGGGGGATATTTGCTTTTGGGCGGCAATTGATGAGAGAGGGAAGAATATGAAAGTAAGATCGTCAGTGAAGAAGATGTGTAGTAAGTGCAAAATTATAAGGCGTCGTGGTGTGGTTCGGGTCATCTGTGAGAATCCACGCCACAAACAGCGTCAGGGTTAAGGGCGACTGGAGAAGGAGTTGCAATGGCTCGTATAGCTGGAGTTGACCTGCCCCGCAACAAGCGCTCGGTTGTAGCGCTAACCTATATTTACGGCGTAGGCAGTTCCCGGGCGTCGGAGATTCTGAAGGAAGCCGGGGTGGGTGAGGATACCAAAGTCAAGGACCTGACCGAGGAGGATGTCAGTAAGATCCGCAAGCAGATAGAGGAGAGATATAAGGTTGAGGGAGCTCTGCGGGCGGAGACAGCTGGCAATATAAAGCGCCTTATCTCAATCGGGTGTTATCGGGGTCTGCGCCACAGGCGGGGGCTTCCGGTGCGTGGTCAGCGCACCCGTGACAACGCCCGCACCCGTAAGGGTCCCCGTAAGACCGTGAGCCGTAAACGCAAGAAGCTGTAGTCTCATTATCCATTTGGAGGATTTAAATATATGGCTACACCGAAGAAGAAGTCGGCAAAGAAGGGTCGCCGTGATGTCCTTGAAGGCATCGCCTATGTGAAGTCCAGTTTTAACAACACCATCGTGACTATTACCGATAAAGAGGGCAATGTTTTGGTTTGGGGAAGTGCGGGAACCTCCGGCTTTAAGGGGAGCAAGAAATCCACCGCCTTTGCCGCCCAATTGACTGCGGATGCTACCGCCAAGAAGGCAATAGAGATGGGTCTAAAAAAGATAGAGATACGTGTCAAGGGACCGGGCTCCGGTCGGGAGGCGGCGGTGCGCTCCTTGCAAGCCAGCGGTCTATTGGTTACCGCCATCAAGGACATCACTAGCACACCGCATAACGGCTGTCGTCCACCCAAACGGCGGCGGGTCTGATCACTTCGGATGGGATGCTCTTCGGGAATGGATTTGAAAGGAAACTGGTATGGCAAGATACACTGGACCTAGATGCAAGCTCTGTCGCCGTGAGGGGGAGAAGCTCTTTCTGAAGGGGGAGCGCTGTCGTGTGGGCAACAAGTGTCCTTTTGACCGCCAGCAGAAGCCGAAGGCATATCCCCCGGGAGAACATGGTCTTCGCCGACCGAAGTTCTCCGACTACGGTGTTCAGCTCAGAGAGAAGCAGAAGGTGCGTCGGGTCTATGGGGTCCTGGAACGCCAGTTCCGCCGTTACTTTGCTAAAGCCGAGAGCCTTAAGGGCATGACCGGAGAGAACCTGTTGCGCATCCTGGAGCTCAGGCTGGATAATTCCGTCTATCGTCTGGGGTTTTCCACCTCTCGTTCCCAGGCTCGTCAGTTGGTGGGTCATTGCCACATTATGGTTAATGGGCGCAGAGTGGATATCCCCTCCTATATAGTTAAGGTGGGGGATGTAATCTCCGTCAAGGAGAAGAGCCGGGAACATCAGGCGGTGACCAATGCAATGGAGCTGTTCTCCACCGGCTCAACGGTTCCCTGGTTGAAACGGGAGCCCAACTCCTTTGAGGGGGTGGTGGATCATCTTCCCGAGCGGGAGGAGATTCCCAGCACCTTGCAGGAACAGTTGGTGGTGGAGTTCTACTCCAGAGTTTAGTCTTATTTTGTTGACCGAGCCCGAAGACGGTGGAGACGGTCAGTCATTTTTTTTCGTTTATGGATGACCGCTAAAATACCGCCAAAATTATATTTGGGGGTGAATTGCGTGAGATGGACAGGACTTAAGCGACCGAGGACGATGGAATTTGACGAGTCGGTGAGCACCGATTCTTTTGGGCGCTTAATTGTGGAGCCCTTTGAGCGAGGTATGGGAACCACCATCGGGAATGCGCTACGGAGGGTGTTGTTGTCTTCGCTTGAGGGGGCGGCTATCACCTCGGTGAAGATTGACGGCGTTTCCCATGAATTCTCAACCATTCCCAATGTTATGGAAGATATGATAAACATCTGTCTAAATATTAAGGGAGTGGTGGTTAGGTTGGATGCGGACCGACCCAAAGTAATAACCATAGACGCCGCCGGCGAGGGGGGGATAAAGGCAAAGGATATACTCTGCGACCCGGATGTTCAGATAGTCAATCAGGAGCACCATATAGCCACACTTGTGGGGGATAGGAAACTGAAGATAGAGATGGAGGTTACCAAGGGGAGAGGGTATGTCCCTGCGTTGAGGGAGACACCGGAGGATGAGGTCATCGGCAAGATATATCTGGATGCCGACTACTCGCCCGTTCGGCATGTGAAATATGAGGTGCAAGACACCCGGGTGGGTCAGCGCACCGACTATGATAAACTGATTTTAGATATTACCACCGACGGTTCCGTCTCCCCTCGGGAGGCGATAAACCAGGCAGCGGCGATACTCACCGAATATGTGGAGATATTTATTGATTTTGAAAAAGGACTGGACCGAGAGACCGAGGTCCTTGACGAGAAGAAGGAGCAGTTGAAAGAACTCCTTGCTCGCAATGTGAATGAGCTGGAGCTGTCCGTTCGCTCGGCGAACTGCCTCAAGCTGGCTGACATACAGACCATCGCCGACCTGGTGCAGAAGACGGAGATGGAGATGCTCAAATACCGCAACTTCGGTAGAAAATCGCTGAACGAGATAAAAGAGGTTCTGGCGGATATGGGGGTCTCCCTGGGAATGAAGGTTGACCTGGAGGAAGGGGTCGTCATTGAGGAGGAGAAATGAGACACCGCAGGGCGAAATATCTGCTCAGCCGTAAGGTGGGGCATCGTAATATGCTTCTCTCCAATATGGCTTCCGCGCTCATCAAGCATAAACGCATCCGCACCACCCAAACCAAAGCCAAAGCCCTTTCAATGATGGTGGAGAAGCTGGTGACCAAGGCTAAGAAAGGGGACCTGCACTCCCGGCGGCTGGTGACTCGCCACCTGCGCAATCCCCAGGCGGTCAAGGAGCTCTTTGAGGAGTTAGCCCCCCGCTATGAGGACCGTCCCGGGGGATATACTCGCATATTGCTCACCGAACAGCGCCGTGGGGATGCGTCCCAGATGTGCATAATGGAGTTTGTGGATTTTGAGAAGGAGTTGACCGAGCGGGAGGAGAAGACCAAGAAGGCTAAAGTTGAGAGGCGGATGAAGCGCGAGGAGGAGCGTGAAAAGATGGAGGAGGAGATGGATGCTGAAGACGCTGCAACCGCCGCGGAAGCTGAGGAGAGGGAGCGGATGTTGGAGCGTGAGGCACGCTCCAAGAAGGATAAAGAGCGTAAGGGTTTCTTCTTCCGCAGGCGAAAACGCAAAGACGAAGGGGGACCGAGCAAGAAGGGCAGTTGATAGATATTAGGGAGGGTTAGCCTAATTGGTAAGGCAGCGGACTTGAAATCCGCCGGGCACTGCGACCCTTGGGGGTTCGAGTCCCTCACCCTCCGCCAGCAATTTTACCTTACATAATATTGCTTTGGTTATGCTACGATCGCTATAAACGGAGAGGTGGCCGAGTTGGCTGAAGGCGTCCGCCTGCTAAGCGGATGTGGGGCTAAAAGGTCTCACCCAGGGTTCGAATCCCTGCCTCTCCGCCAGAACTGCAAATCCCGCCCGGTTCATCTGGGCGGGTGCTTTATTGGCTAAAAACAACTATTATTCTAAACGCTCCACCGCCCAAAAAGGCTCCTTTTCGTTATAAAACCCCACCTTAAACCTTAACACCCACATAAGAGTCTATATCATTGATAACGACCGACAGTCGTCAAACCAATTCCCCAAGGAGGTAATACTGTGCCCCATCCGGAGATTGCCTATGCTCTGGAGCTGGTAGCTTTAGCCGCTGGTATCTTCCTTCTACTCAGGGTTGGCACCCTGGAAAAGCTTCCCAAAATTTTGGGTAGTGTCGTAAGCTACTTCATCATCGGCGTAACCGTCATCCTTATGGTGGTAACCACCGTAGGCACGATTGATTTCTTGCTCAACAAACCCGAGAAGCCCCAGGTTCCCCCGCCGGGCACTGAACTTGGTATGCTCCTGGGTCCGGGTCCCCAACATCAGGGTCCCCCGCCACTGTTCCAAAAGGAGATGGCTCCCAAGATTAAGATGAAGCTTAAGGAGAAGTTTGGCGAAGAGGAACCGGGACCTCTGGCTGACTTGGACCTGACCCCGGAGGAGAGGGAGGAATTAAAGGGGAAGGTGGACGCCTTTAAGGAAGAATTGCTCCAGGAATATATGGCTGAGAAGGGCAAGTAAGCGATAATAAGCCCGCAAGCGTCCTTTGACGGCTCGGCGCATCCCGCTGAGCCGTTTCTCTATCTGTCTCTTTTTAGGGAATCAAGATAGGACTGCAGGAGGACGGAAGCGGCGGCTGAATCGTCCAAGACCTTTCGTGGGGGCGAACGCCTCTTTCTTTGCCCTCTTTTCCAGCCGGCGTTCTTTGAGGGATGCCCCACCGGGGGGCGTCCTGCGGATTCAGCCAGCCTGCGTCTGGCTTCCTTGGAGGTAAGGCGTTCATCGCAAAGCAAGACGGGAACGGTGAGGCTTTTCTTCAGTTCTTGGGCTACAGTCTCCGCATCCCGACTGCTTTCCGTGCAAGAGCCGTCCAGGGATAGAGGATGACCGACGATGACCAGCCCCACCCCTTCCTCCCAGATGAGCTTTCTTAAGGCGGAGTAGCCCTCTTCCTCAAATTCATGGCGGGAGAGGATACCAAAGGGGCTGGCAAGGGTGGCGGTGGAATCGGATATAGCCAAGCCCACCCGCACACGCCCCACATCTATAGCCAGGATTTTGTCGCTTTGCATGGTTTGATGGGAAAGGTCTTGTGATTTGTCGGTTTTCATTGTAACATTAGAGCGTTGGAAGTAGATATATTTTCTTGAGATTAAAAAGGAGATTATTATGTTTGAGGACGATTGATTAACCTATAAGTTTGCTTTTTTGGAGGGGGGAGACCAATGAAGCATAGGAGAACAGAGAGATTGCTCAAGATGATCTCTATATTATCTCAACACCAGGAAATGTCCGCCGAGGATATGGCGACTAACTTCAATGTATCCATCCGCACCGTCTATCGGGACATCTCCTCCCTCTCGGAGATGGTTCCCATCTATTATGATGACGGATATCGTTTGCTTTCCCCTCCCAGCTTCGCCACCACCACCTTTACACCTCGGGAGCTGATGCTCATCAGGTTGGGTGTGGGCATAACCGCCTTGAACACCTCCACGCCCTTCTACGAGGATATCGCCAGTGCTCTGGATAAGATAGACATGACCATGCCGGGATTTGACCTGAAGGAGGACGAGATTATCGGCGAGAGGATCTCTGTAAAGGTGGATATGTATGCCAACTATGCCGGTAAGACCACCACATTCGGTACTCTGGAGAAGGCGGTGCGTAAAAACCTTCAGGTGCTGGTGCGCTATTTCTCCCTGTCAAGCGGTCAGGTGCAGAGTAGGGCTATAGACCCCTACGCTTTATTATTTCGCCGGCACGCCTGGTATCTGGTCGGCTTCTGCCATCTGCGCGGTGAGGTGCGCACCTTCCGGGTGGAGAGGATTCGCTCGCTCAAACTTTCCGGTGAGCGCTTCAAGAGACCGCCCGATTTCAGCCTGGAGGGGTATCTCAAGAACGCCTGGGAGCTTCACAGCGGGAAAGAAGTGGTGCAAGTAAAGGTGCTATTTGATTCCCGCCTTGCTCCACTCTTTCTGGAGGGGAAGCGCCATCCCTCCCAAAAGCTGGAGAAGCATCCCGACGGTCGCCTGATGTTCTCGGTTAAGGTCGCTGGAACTGAGGAGATAAAGCGGTGGATTCTGGGGTTTGGCGACCAGGCGGAGGTCTTGGAGCCTCCCGAACTGCGGCGGGAGATGGCGGAGGTGGCGGGAAAGCTCAAGGAAAGATACAGACGATGAGGGGAATAAG
>Ga0114919_10002844_pt1 | contig 13979 bp, 24 predicted proteins | sample BlataG_FD_88682 | JGI IMG/M metagenome (GOLD analysis project Ga0114919, IMG submission 88682) | Deep subsurface microbial communities from Black Sea to uncover new lineages of life (NeLLi) - Black_00105 metaG | ecosystem: Environmental > Aquatic > Marine > Oceanic > Sediment | place: Atlantic... | reverse complement strand
GTACCAATAATTCAGTCGTTTATAGATGAACACAAGAAGTTAAAAGCAATTCTGGATAGCTATGGAGCGAAGGGAGCTTGCGTACCCCGGACCACGCTTGAGAAGGAAGGGGGCATTGTGGGAGAGCAACTTGACCGGCATATCCGTGTTTTTACAAATTCTGATGCAGCAGCTCCTATAACAGAAGAAGGAGAAGAGGTTTTATGCTCGAAAAACGCAATTCGTGAACTAAAGAAAAAGCTGGAGGTTGAGTTGTGAAATGACAGGAGAAATAGATGACTTTATAATGCGTCATGAAATGGTCAAGTCGGTAATTGATGGCGTAGGCTTCAAAGGCATGTGTGCGACTTCAGAAGCGATAAGGGAGAGAGTAAACATTGGCGATGAAGAGATCCGCCTGCACAAAAATCTTTTCGCTATAGACGGGTATTCCGTTGAGGCAGGCCCGAATGTTTTGTGCGGCAGAGAGAGTATTCGCATTTTGGAGCGCCGATTATGTCAGGCGCTGGAGTAGAGTTCACTTGATAATCAGTTGTCTTCAAGAACTTTGAACTGTTCGCTCTGGTCCTATCGCTTTTAGTAGTGCATTTATTTCCACCGTATTCTTTTCGGTCTCTTTGTACAACCATCTAACCGCATCGCTATAGCTCCTGCTGCTTATGTTATTGCTCGCTATATGCGCTACTACGTTATTCAGTATCTCTACTGCGTTCAAATCCAAGTCCACGTGTATCTTATCTACTGTCGTGTTCGTTTTGAATTTACTTTTCGGCATTTTTGTTCTTCTTGTTTTTTTACGTCACACCCTCTGTCAAACCTTATGACGTTTCTATATATAAACCTTTCGCCATAACTTACGGCACCCTTTACGACAGCAGTTACGGCGAAAGAAGGACGGAGACCAAAGGTTTTTATAGTCTGACCTCGTAACGGCTATTATGGATAAAAAGTTTAGGGGGTGAATGACAAAAAAATGGTATACTTAACACTTCCGGATATAGCGCAAAAGTCTGTGTCCAACCCGAGGATGCTCCAGAAAGGTGGAGGCACTGCTTCTGGTAGGTATTTGAGACGTGTAAAGAACATCGTGTCCAGTGCAGGTCTGTTGAGGAGAATGGACTGGACTGCTGTGAACATGAGGGCGAACTGCTCACTCACCGATAAGTGCCTGCCCGCGGGGATGACTTCCGCAGCGGTAGGGCAACCTGTTCCGGGTGGCAGAGCCGGGGTGCTCTACACAAACTGCACAGGCGAAGAGAGAGACAGGAGATTGGATGATGCATATGCTTGCGCAAAAAGGACCCTCGCAACGCGCGGTGGGGTTTATAGCCGCCGCGCTGGCTAGACTAAGGGCAGACAAAGGGTTTCCTTTTTTAACCCTTTTCCTCTTTTATTTTTTATGCGTGGCTTAATTAATTGGATGAATGCTGCTTGCTCTTTTGTTAAGATAAAAATCTCATAGTGTGGTTTGCGATTAGGACGCTTCTCTGGTTTTGAATATAAACGTGGATGGAAACCCAAATACTTAAGAAACTCAATAACTAAGGCTATGAGTTCTGTATCGGTATTGGACATAGTAAGATGCTTTTCATTCCATTCTCTGCGTCCTCTTGCTCGTTTAACTTGTATATAATACGATCCCTCGCTTTCATAAAATCCTCTAATAAAGTGTTCGCCACCCTTCGGGCATTTTTCAATAAACTCTTTCATCTTTTCTAAATCTTGACGCAAATCTTGATAGAATAGAGCGAATGTAAATGATTGTGCACCAACATACCACTGAGGATGATGATTAGGTGTTGCGCCATCTCTTATGAAAATACAAGGATTAAGCCCTATCTCACGTAAAGCATCAAAAAAGCTTTTAGCGAATTCATAGTGAATAACATTCAGCCGAATAACATTTCTCCGTTGCCCTTTATACTTTGGCTTTATCACGTTGTGTACATTTACGTTTCCATCTCCGACAATAACGCCTAATATGTAAGCAAGAGCAGGCGAGGGTGTTAAGTCTATTGGCATACTTAGATTAGATTGCGTGGCATCAGGATTCTTCGTTATATATGGATTACGACTCGAATAGAAGCATAATCTCGAACAAAAAATACCTCGCCCGCGCGCAATATCCGAAGGGCGAATATATCGCTTCTCGCCGCATTTTTTGCACACAAAATGATAGCTGTTCTTTTTACCAGTTCTAAAGACAACTCTACTGTTGCTATCGGGCTTTAGCTTCGCTACGTCTTTAGCTTCTGCGTAAAGCGTGCTATTCGCTTTATATATTTCTTCTTCCATTATTACACACCAATAATAATATAAGGGTTACTACTATAAATACTTAAATGGGTGTGGTGGAGCATGTAATTGGATTACATATCCATTATTGCACACCAACCCATCACACCCGATATTTTTACACTGCTTGAAAAGCGAAGTACAACCATACAAATACGAGTGCGGGGATAATAAGGAGATGCCATTGATGAGAGAGACAAAGCGCCACTGTAAGCCCAAGATTGAATATTGTCATCCCAATAAAGAGAAAAATCAATATTCGCTCCTCCCATGTCATGCCGGGTGTTAGTGATCTCCACTTCTTTTCCTTTTTCATTTCTCATCACACCACATATCGCTACCAGGATACTTTTTCTTATACTTCTCAAACGGCATTTTCATCTCCCGGCACTTCCAAACAATATCAGGACGGTTGATGCGTAAAATCTCGCCGGGCATCTGCAGTAAGTATTCCGATCTTTTTTCCCCTCGGGTTATAAAATATATTATCTCACCATATGGGAATTTTAGCACGTTCATTATTTCTTCTTCACTTACCATTTTCCTCATTTCTTTTCCTCCTCTTTTTTCCCTGTCTTGTGTTTAAGACATTTTAGCATGTGTTCCATAACTTGGTGCGCTGTTGTATGCTCGCAGTGAGAAAAGCCTTCGGCCATCACACGTTCCATGCATTCCCTTTCACTCCGGAGTTCGTCCTCCTCATCACCGCAGAACACATCAGCCGCTCCTTCCGTATCCGCAGTACGCATTATTAACTCCACTTTCATCCATGTTCTCACAGCCTCGTGAATTTTATCTTCCGGTATTCCAAACCTTGAGAACATACAGATAACGTCTTTTTTACTCATTTCTCCTCTCTCCTTTTTTCAGATGATACCACGGGATAACCACGCGAATTAGCGTGCTCCAAAGAATCTCAGCAACGATACCTACGATTATCAATACGCATAGCACCCACAGTCCCCACTCGGTTGTCGCAATCATCTTATCCCATCCAACACAACCACCTTCTCTCTATTTGCTGATCGTCACCTACTCTCAGGATTACTCGTTCTAGTTTAATAGGTGGCCCATCGGGTTCAAGTTCAGGATAGTGCGAGATGTCTTTTATCTTTGGCTCTAAAGCTTCTTCAATCAACCTGTCCGCTTCTTGTTGTGATACTCGGATCTTCTTTCTCATCTTCACTTTCCCTTTAATTCTATGTCCTCCATATTTTCTACTCATTCCACATTTTTTATGACTCATCTTTTTTCCTCCATCATTAAACTTCGGTATTAGCCACCCCTATCTCTGTGATAATATTCGTAATTTCTCGTTTGCCTCGATTAAAGCATTAGTACTGCTCATAAGTTCCTAATCTCCTTTTTAGCTTTACATCTTATAATAGGCAAAAACAATCCTTTTACATGAAAATCACTAATTATCTTCTTCCATCCTGATTCGTTCCGTTCAAAAACTGAACAAAGACAGAATTTGATGTTTTCACCAGCGTTTCTGTACCATACTCGCCACAATATTTTTTCGACCGTCTCATTATCTATTTTTAGCATCTCATTTTTTGTCAAAAATAGTGGAATTATCCTATAATTGTTTACTTGGCTTTGAGGTATAAATGCTCTTCCCGCAGGATTTGAGAATTTATTTTTTATAACTTTACTTGGGTCCTTCTTTTTTATCCAATATTCATATTCTAACCGATATGGCACTTTTCCATTACTTTCTCTAAAAAGTAAATAATCTTGGGTAGCACCATATTCTTCCACCTCTTTTCTTAATGCTTCTACATCTATATCAGGCATACGCATTCTCTTATATACAACCTCAAATCGAGGTATGTCGCGTCGCATCTCATCTATCATTCTTTTTTTCTCCTTTTTCGCTTTACATCTTATAATAGGCAAAAACTTCTCCAAAATTATCTATGATTATGTATTTACGTTATTCTTCTAAATCTTCTTCTAACAGCCAACAAATAAAGCATATACCTATAACTATCAAACATATCCATGTAAGTAGGGAATATTCCATAGCTTTCATAGCTGCCTGCATATCTCCCTCACCAAAACCAAAGGATCTATATAAATTAGAGGTTATGGTAAATACTACTGTTGGGAGGCTAAGAATACCGATAATACCTTTCCATTGTTTTTTATTCATTTTATTTCTCCCTTTCTATCTTCTCCATTACCGCTTCATTCACGAAATCACTCTGCTCGCTACCTTTTATACCCGCTTCATATAGCGCATCTATTACCTCTTTTCTTAGATATATCATTCTTCTTCTTCATCATAATAATAATGCTATGAGTATATAAACCTATACACAAATTTACCTTTTTAACCTCTCGCTATTGCAATGAAGGCGTTGGAAAAAGAGACGATCGAGAAAGCAGTGAAAGATACTATTGAGAAAACAAGAGAGATATCCGAAGGGTGCATGTGGATTTAGTTCTTCATGGCAATCCGCCATATCCGATTCATCCACCTAACAAGTTAGGTGGTCTTCTCGGAGTACCTGATAAAAAGCGAAGAAGTGAAAGCCAAAAGCTTTATATACTTGTCCACTTATTATTATCGTTAGTGATTGACAACATGAGTGGATCGATGAACGAGTTAATGTACCTCGCCATGTTGAGTGGCGGTAACGGCAACGGCAATGGTAACGGTGTAAATGACTTGTTACCTATCTTATTAATGCAGCGTGCGAACGGTGCTGCACAAAATAGCGAAGCGGTAGAAGGCGGTGGCGGGGCAACCGGTGGCGACATAAACAACGAAGTTCTGGACTTGATGGTTTACCGGCCGTTAGGACAGCGAATGTTAGAGAACTTTGCAGCTAAGATAAACGGCATGACTGCGGAACAGAGAGCGAAGTTGCAGGCGGCGCTTTCTTTGAACATGATGAGCGTGGAGCAACCGGGTAAGTTCGGTGATACGTTGCGGCTTGCAGCGCATGCGGGTATGACGGATATAATGGGCGAGCCGATGGTGGCAATATCCGCGGCGAGTGGTGGCAACAATAACGGCGCGAAAGTAAACAGCGGTAGCGTAGGTGCGAAGACGCTCGGGAACGCAACGAAGTCTGTGAAGGATCAGGCGAAAGAGGTAGAGGTGGAAGGCGGCGAAACGTTGTCAGCTAGTGGTGCAAAGAAGGCGGGTAGCAAATCGGCTGCTAATGCGTATCGTGAAGTTATCGTAACATAATTTCTTTTCTTCTATGACCAGGATTTTGATTTGTGCTGATAGTTCTGTACCCCTCAAGTACCCCTCAAGAAACAATCTTAGCACGATTGTTTTCTTCGACATACCGTTGCATACACTTCCGCAGAACGTAGGACATACTTTTATCCTTTCTTATGCAGGTTACCTGGAACTCTTCGCATAGTTTATCCTCCACCTCCACGGTCACTCGCGTTTTTCCTAATCCCGGCATTTTATAAATTGTAAAATCTCTAATTTGATAAAATTACCGAAGTCCTATATAAACCTTTCCGTGCAACCTACTCGCAAAGGAGGTAAAATATAACAAAAAGAAGAAAAATGCCAGACGTATATGACATAAGGAATATAGATTTTGAGTTCAACTTCTCTGGTGCCGGGTTCGCTTTGGGTCTGGGCGGAGTTGTACGTAGCGGAGGAGTTGGCGCAGTCGCGGCAAACGTGCCGTACATGTTAGACAGCGATTCGATATTGGAAGTCTGTGGCGTTCAGTTGATAGGACCCGTGACACCGGCAGGTGCTACAATGAAACTGGAACACGTGAAGTTAGTGATAGGTAGCGACAGCTACCCGCATGTAGTCTTCAACGAACTGATGGCACCGGGAATCAACGAATTCAGCAGGAACATAGGACCTTTCTTTGAAGACGGTAATGCGCTCTGCTTCAACATCGGTAGGCCGATACTTGCTGGTGGCAGTCCAATGGATGCGACACCGAAGGTCGGACCGAGGAAGTCTTTGAGCGTGGAAGTAAAAGCACCGGTAGCAGGAGAAGGTGGTGTAGCAATTAACCAGGACTTGATAGTCCGTGTTACCGTTGCGGAAGTGAAGGGCGAAGAGACAGCAAGGCGTATCTTGGAACATCACAATGCTCTAACCGTAGCTGGGGACGTGCGACAAAGCTTTGAACTGGTGGACCTGGAGCGTAATTTGCGTGTAGCGCATGACAAAGACGTTCCTTTCTCACTGGCGAACTGGACAAAGCTACATGGTGGTATGGATGCAAGTAGACCGAGGATATGGCCATACGTTAGCTATGCACAGAATAGGCTAATAACAACCATAAACTCCGAGTACGGGTTGCACGATATAGGAAACCGGGTATCCCAGGACTTTATGGAAATGTTCTGGAACTTTGATGAGACAGAAGCGATGCGGATTTCGCACGTGGGCGTGCTAACCCACGCGAATCTACAAAACACACGGATATACAAGTATGGAAGATCGACAAACCCGTGGTTCGTTACGAACCCAACCGAGAACGAGTTACCACTTGGGGTTGATCCGAGAGCGGGCGTAAACGCATTCCACGGTCCGGTAGGCTTGATGAGGTCGAGACTAATATGGGACGAGAAAGCGGAAGTGCAGATACTCGATAACGGTACGGCAGTGCCGGCATGGGCGCTTGGAGTACCCGGTGCAATGGTAGCAACGTGGGGAAAATACTACGAGATGTAGTTTTTACTTACCCTACAAAATCCATGATAGATAGAGAGGAGAGGAGATGAAAAGAAAATGGTACAAATAATGTGGCTAATGCCGACAACGATAGCAACTACGGCGGCGACTACGGCGGCGACTACGGGTGGTCCATTTGAATTGCCCGCGTGGGCTCCGGACATCAAGTGGGCAACGACTACACTTCATAATGATTGGCCTGTTTATGTGTTCACGACATCTGGAGGGACCGCATTTGGAAAAAGCATGGCTAGGAACTATGTGGCTTCATATATGAGCAGGACATTCTCGCTAGGTACTGGTATGAGTGTAGCAGCAATAAGACTCACGTACAGAGCTGTCGGTGAGCTGTCGAGAACATAATGGTGTACAGAATGTAGGAGGAAAAAGGAAAAAAATGGCACAAATATTTTGGGTATTACCGACATCGGTAGGAACAACATCAGCGGCGGCTGCGGCGAGTACAGGTGGACCTATGGATCTACCAGAATGGGCACCGGACATTGAGTGGGCAACGACTACAGTTGATAATGATTGGCCTGTTCTTGTATTCACAACAACACCAGCAGCAACAGCATTTGGAAAAAGCCTCGCTAGGGCATATGTGGGGTCATATACGAGCAGGACATTCGGCCTAGGTGTGGGTATGAAGGTAAAAGCAATAACACTCACGTACAGAGCTGTGGGCGAGTTGTTAAGGACGTAGGAGTAGTGAACTGAACAAATGCAGATAGTAGACATAATGCTGGAGACGACATGGGCAACGACTACCGGTGCTGCGCAGACGTACATACCGCTACCAGCGGGTATTGCGGACATATCGTATGCACCAACTACGCAGTGGTTGCTTGGTGGACTTCTAACGGCACAAAAGGTGAGCGTAAAAGACTACAAAGCACGTGGTATAACGATAGACAAGGAAGGGAATAAGCTCAATACTCTCCGCTTCCGCTTTAGAAGCGTTGGCGAGGCAGTTAGGACGTAGAAAACCGTTAGCTTAGCAAATGAGGGTTTGTCCCTCTTTTTATTTATTTTTTACTTTAGTGCTTTTGTAAACGTCATCCAAATAAGCGAAGGTTGCATTGTTTTGTTTCAGAAATTGTATTAGTTGTGTGATGAAGCTTCGAACTCCATTACCTTTATATATATAATCCCTCCATTTGTTTTCATCTATGCTACGCATTACCGTTTTACACCATTTCGCTTCTTCGTCTCTGTATGTCTTTATCCCGAAAGAACTGTTGTTTCCCGCACTATTCATTGCGAATAGGATAGGGTGCGTATTTATAATCTTCAAGCCTGGTATTGCCAATTCTTTATCGATAGCTTCTTTTTCGAATGACAGCCCTTTTGATATGTGTATATCGTCTTCCCACCATACAGGAAACAGAGTTAGTCCAGAACAATCACGTAATGGTGTGCAGTATGGTTGAAGAAATAGGCATGGACTACTATCGTACTCAAACGAGTTTTTATAGAACATATTCTTTATTTTTGAGGTGTAATGAAAACCATGTGTTCGAATCCCGATTCCCGGTGGCCATAGAATGCACATTGTCTTCATCACGTCAAAAAATGTTTCTCCTTGCATGCGACCCTCAATCCAAGGATGAAGGCAAACGTATCTCTGCTTCTCTTTACTACCGTATTCTCTATTAATCGTCTCAGAAGGATGTGTAATGAATGGTGTTAGCGGTATGTTTTGTTTCTTAAAAAACGTTAACGTCTCTTCTATAGCCCATTCCGGTGCGAAGTCTATATCCGTAGTGAAGACATAGACAGAGTTCTTCATAAAGTATTCGGCAATGCGTTTATAGTCGAGCATGTTCCTTTCTGAACTCTATCAACCTCTCAATCACAGTATCTACATCCTTTTTGTCCATCATGTAGTGCAACGGCAACGCAAGCGAATGGCGGTATACATACGCGGACTTTGGACATTCTTCGATTGGCCAACATAGGTCTTTGAATACCGGTAATTGGTGCAATGCGTAATTACCTTTTACGGATTCTACACCGTTGGCATTCAAGTACGCCATTACATCATCACGTAACGTTGGTATATCTTTATGCGATGCGATACATACGAACCGCTGCCATGCGGATTTTCTATCGCTCGGCTCGAATTGTGGTCGTAGCCAGTATAAAGATTCAACCTCTTCGTTAATTCGTTGTTTGTAATATGCCGCAAGTTCTCTTCTGTGTTTTACGAAGTCCGAGAGCTTGTGCAATTGTGCTATTCCTATTGCCGCGTGGATTGCGGATAGCCTATAATTATAGCCTAACTTATCAAAGCTCACGCCTTCTTTTGTTTTTACTTTACCGAAGTCAACGATGGATTTGGCTAAGTCCGCTATTTCTTTGTTGTTTGTTGTTATCACGCCTCCCTCACCAGTGCTAAGAATTTTCGTTGGGTAAAATGAAAAAACTTCGCAGTCTTGGAAAGTCCCTATCTTCTTCCATTTGTATTCGCTTCCCAGTCCCGTAGCGCTATCCCAGATAACTTTTAGATTATACTTATCTGCAATTTCTAATATTCTATCTCTGTCACCAGGCATTCCGAACTGTCCAACCGGCATTATCGCTTTTGTCTTCGCCGTTATCTTCTTCTCTATATCATCACAATCTATGCAGTATGTATCCATTTTAACATCTGCAAAGACAGGTTTTGCTCCACAATGTATAATTGCGAAGGCGCTTGCTGGGAACGTATAGTCCGCAACGATTACTTCATCGTTGCTTTTAACGCCACAGACAATTAACGCTGTGTGCAACCCTGTAGTAGCAGATGAAACGGCTACTGCATGTTCAGTTCCCACGTATTTTGCCAGTGCCGCTTCAAAATCCTTTGTTTCAGGACATGTCCCTGCAATGCAACCGGTTTCCAATACTTTTCTTATCGCTTCTATTTCCTCTTTACCTGTGTATGGTTTTCCAATAGCTAAATACATATTCTTTTTTTCTACATTCATCCTTTTTCCTCCATTCCTTCACACTCTTTGGTGGTATGAAAGCATTTTCCATGTGTTAGATAGTTTATGGATTCTTCAAAAAACTCTATCCACCCATCTCTATCATAATTGACTTTGCTATGGCATCTTCGACATAATGGAACAAAAAGAGGTTTTATATTGTTACAACACACCATTTTGTCATAATTACAGTGGTGAACTGATAATTTCTGGCCGTTTTCTTCTTCGGTTGTACCACACATGTAACATTGTCTATCGAAGAATTCTCGCACTCTCTCCTTCAAGTCATTATTGAATTTAAAGCAATACGGTTCAAACGACTTCCCCCCTTGCCAGTTCGGATGTTCTTCGCCACAAAACCTGCCTTTCAATGCATCACTTAACTTCTGTTTTGTATCCTCTGAAGGGTGTTTTCCTTTATTAACTTCGCTTAAATGCCTTCTCTTTTCTTCGGATATAGGGCGACCTTTCTGTGCTTCACTTATTTTCTTCTTCTGCTCTTCTGACATTGGTTTGCCTTTATTTGGTGATGTCCTCCCTTTCTGTGCTTCACTCATTCTCCTTCGCGCCTCTTCTGTATGCTTCATTCCTTTAAGCGCTCTACTTATCTTCGTTCTATGTTCTCTTGATAGAGTTTTACCTTTATTTATCTTGCTTAGTTTTTCACGGGTATCTTTAGACATGCACCGTCCTTTTTGTGCTTCACTCATCTTCAGTTTTGTTTCCTCGGTGCGATGTTTTCCTTTTTGGCGTTCCTCTCTTGTTCGACGTGGTATATCATAAGATTTTAGATAAAGTATTATCGTTGTTGAACTACAACCAACTATCATTGCAATTTGAGACGAATTCATTTCTTCTACCCAATACTTTTTGTATAGCCAGTTTTTATCATTTAATATATCATATTGCCTTGCATTTCCAGTAGACCTTGCAGGAATACAAAAGACTCTTAGAAGCTTCGATACAGATGCGCTATGGCACCCTATTATTTTACCGACTTCCCGTGTTGTTAGTTTTTGACGTACATACAACTCCTCAAGTGTAGCCTTATCTATATCATTCTTTCTTAGCTTTTGCATATTCACTCACAAACATATATTTATATTCTCTATATAAATACTTTATCGGGCATGGCGAATTTGCCTAATAGGCATATTCACTCACACCATGCCCGTCAATTTCTTCACTATCTTCGCAGGATTCCCAGCTACAATTGTGTATGGTTCAACATTATGTGTTACGACTGCACCAGCACCTACAATCGAATGATAACAGATTAATACGCCTGGCAGGATTACTGCATTTGCTCCTATTGCACAATAGTCTTCGATAATCGTCTCCTTCTCCTCTTTTGGAACCTTACCTTCAGTCACATGATAAAAACTAGTGTCATGTGAAAGAATAACGGCTCCTATGGATATTGAACACTCTTTGCCTATTTTTACCTTTGAGTCGATAAAGGTAAATGGTCCTATAAATGTGTTTTCACCTATCTCCGCACCTTTGTAAATCAATGCGTGCTTATCGTATTTATTCGCTACCGCTAATGGATTATGCTCTGACATGTGCGTGAACCAGCCATATTTATGCTCTTTCATTTCACTTTACTCCATAGGATTCCCAACGCTGACTCCGCTTTTCCTGCACAAACGCGATAAGCTTTTTCCACTGCTCAGCTACTACTTCGGGACTATGCCACTTCTCTACGAACGCTCTCCCTTCCTTTCCTATCCGCTCTATCTCTTCAGGGGTTTCGATTAGCCATTTCAGCTTTTCGTACAGCTCTTTTTCGCTCCAAACGTTAACTATCGGCAAGTCGGGATGTAGAAGAAGCGTCCATTTATCTATTCTTGAGAACACAACGTGTTTTAAAAACATACTTTCGATTGCACTATTCGCATATGTTGGAATCCAAAATTGATCAAGAGTTATTGAACATTCTGACTTTATCTTTACGGATTCTTTCCATGTCTTATTCATTATCGGTACAAACTCTACATCATTGTATTCCTTTGTTATCCGCTCCATCACGCGGGTTATCGGCTTCATGCCTTTAACCTCTTTAGTCGGTGCGAAACATATTCTGACTTTATCTTCCGGAGGGTTAGGTTCCGGTAGCTTATCTATTGGAGAGATGTTGCGAGTTGGAGCTACTAACCCTACCTTAGAAGAGATAGAAAAATCGTGCGCTCCCCCGGCATAAACCCAACCGCGTCTAATCTGCTCTAATAGGTAATGCTCGGCGTTATATGCTACTACTGACCCGCCCGTTCGTATGATGGTATTATCTGGCGTTACTTTCTCATAAATACCTAACGGTTTCAATATTGACTTCATTTCGCGACTATTCGGTAAGAACTCGGAGAAGATGAAGAATTCAGCATCTTTTATTTTGTTCATCAAATCACGTTGTTTCTCGGCGGTGTTTATTTCCGCTAACCAGACATCAGAGTCATAAAGCATTGGTTTCGTCTTAACTATGTTTATGTGTAACACGTCGTAATCGGAATCCTTGCGTAGTGCTTCTGCTAACCATTGTAGCTGAGATCCATTGTCAAACCAACTCAGGCATAAGACTTGCATTAGTCCATCCCCGCCCATATCTTCTTCAACCCTTCTTCCAGAGTTGTTTCCGGCACTTCGCTAAAGGCTTTACGCAAACGCGATATATCCGCACAAAAACCCCATCGCTCCTCTAATTCCACTGGTCTTGATACTATCTCCGGTGTTATCCCGGTTACCGTAGCGATTAGCTCAATCAGTTTATTTATGGAAGTCTCTTTACCGCTGCCTATGTTTAATATCATGTTCTTCTTATCTTCTTCTAATGCGCGAACCAAGAAATGTACTACATCGTTTATGTACACGAAATCACGTGACTGCTTACCTGACCCCATAATAGTTATGGGCTCTCCGTTCTTCGTTGCGTTAATAAACGCGGGTATGACTTCACGAGTGCTTTTTTGCCCACGCCCATAAACGTTAGTAAACCTAAATATCACGTAGTCCATGCTGTATAAGCGGTTGTAGGTAAGGATAAGCGATTCTGCTGCACTCTTCGTTGCACCATACACAGATACAGGAAAATGTGGTGCATCTTCTTCAACAGGTGAACGCGCGGGAATGCCGTAAACCGAAGATGCTGATGTGAATATTACTTTCGCACCACATTTACGTGCATGTTCCAAAACGTTTACCGTGCCTTTTACGTTTACGTCTATCGCTTTACGTGGGTCTGTCTGAGCCAACGGTCGTGGCAACACCGCGAGATGATAGATAGCATCAAAAGTGCCACTAAAACCTTTTAAAATGTCGTCTCCATACTGCAAATCAAACGATGCTACGTTGTGTCTATGCCTCACCAACTCGTTTACCAATCGTTTTCCAATAAAGCCTGCTCCTCCGGTTACTAACACATTCATTTTTCTCTTTTTACCTCACACGGATTCCCAGATGCGACTACATTTGCCGGTATGCTTTTTGTTACAACTGACCCGGCACCTATCGTAGTATTCTCACCGATTGTCACACCCGGTAAAATCGTACTATTCGCGCCTATTGACGCACCCTTTTTCACAACCGTTGCTACGTTTCCCGCTTCTATCTCATCATGCCATTGCGAAGGTACTTGCGGATACTTTGCGTTTGTAAACATAACGCCTTGAGCGATAAACACGTAGTCTTCTATCGTTACGTATTTGCATATGTAGGAAAACGGATGCACTTTACAATTGTTGCCGATTTCTGCTCCGCCGATTTCGACAAACGCACCAATTAGACAGTTCTCACCAATTAAAGAGTCGTATATGTTTGTTGGAAAGTATATTTTTGTACCGTTTCCGACTTTACTGTTCTTTATTTTTTCCACGTTCAACGTACCTCTCTAGTTCTCCTGGCGAGAATATGCTTACCGCACAACGAAAAGCTATCGAAGAAGTGACCATAATAATCCTCTGCTTCATTCACCGTCTGGAAATGCCGAACGTGTGAAATGCCAAACGTGCGTATAATCGTTGCAAAGATAGGCATCTTAG
>Ga0114919_10002841_pt1 | contig 13986 bp, 24 predicted proteins | sample BlataG_FD_88682 | JGI IMG/M metagenome (GOLD analysis project Ga0114919, IMG submission 88682) | Deep subsurface microbial communities from Black Sea to uncover new lineages of life (NeLLi) - Black_00105 metaG | ecosystem: Environmental > Aquatic > Marine > Oceanic > Sediment | place: Atlantic... | reverse complement strand
CGCTGCTCTGGCGTGCGCGCTTCCGGGTCTTCCAGCGTCTCCTCCAAGACACGCGATACCGGCACTTGCAGCAGCGCCCAGCCGCCCGGCCTCAGCACGCGGTACAGTTCGGCCATCGCCTTTTTGTCGTCCTCTATGTGCTCCAAGATGTGCACGCAGAGAATGACGTGGAAAAAGTCGTCGGGGTATTGATTGTTGGTTAAGTCCATCTGCACATCTGCTTTGCCCGGCTCCAGCGCGGCGCTGATGTGATGTATCCATCTGTTCGCCTCGATAACCCGTGCTAGTCTCGGCGCGGGCGCGACGTGAAGTACATTAGCCCACATCGCCGTCAGCAAATCAGTTTCTTCTTGCAGGTACAGGTAGATTAGCCGCTCCCTGTCCAGCGAGCCGCAGCCGGGGCACAGCGCGTCGGGCCTCCCGCCACCGCCGATGATCTCGACCTGGCGCAGGATAGCGGCGGTGTGGCCGAAGGGATTGAACTTCTCGAACTCCTTGTTGCAGAAGGGACAGGTTTTCACAATGCGTCAAGCTTCTCCAGCTGTGGTAGTGCTTGGCCCTGTCGGTGGCGTAGCCCATTCTCGCCAATCTAATGACCTGGTAGAGCCCGCTTTCGTTGTATCCCATTTGAAATCGAGTTTCTCCAGTTGCGGCACGGCCCAGTCCCGCCAAATATCCGGCGGCATAATGATACCTTTTCTCTTGTCCCAACGGCATTTCCTGCAAACCTGGTGGTAAATCGCCACGCACGAATCGCTGGCAGGGACTTGACATTTGAAAAACTCGTGGTCGCAATCGCGGCTTAGGTTGAGCGCCGCTGGAATGATCACCTCGTCCCTCGTCCTTATCTCTAGCAGTCGGCAATCGTTAGATACGTGATAGCCATTGCCATCTATCAGCTTAAATTGGACATTATAGTTCAACTTGCAGTCTTCCAGGTCAACGTCAAACAAAGGACAATTATAGCAGTCGTGTAATACAGTCGCTTCGTCACTCATCTTGCCCTCCTCATCTTATGTAATGAATATATAGCGCCGCCTTGATGATATGCACGCGATAGTACATCGTCAACTTGCGATAGTACGTGTAGTCTTCACCATGAGGATTTCCAACCCAACGACCGCCTTCTTCCTTCGACTTGGCCGAATATCCCGTCTCATACCCAAGCCAATCGTCTATCCCATCTGCAATCTGCATCGGGTTAATCCACGGCGGGAACGGCCCCACCTTCTCGTAGCACTCACGATGATAGACGAACTCGCCGCTGCTGACCTTGCCTGAGAAGAAGTGCGCGTGCACGGCGTCGCTGTCGGGGTCAAGCGGCGGCTCCCAGGCATGACGTAACTTCGTCCACACCGGTACGAGGTGCTTACCCTTCTCATCCTTGACTACCCCGTGCACTACAGCGCCGCAAACAAATAAACGCGCTTCCGGCTCCTGCTGGATGTGATAGTCAAAGGTAGCGAGGTACATCGGATCGTAAGCATCGTCTGAATCTGCCCAGGCGAAGTATTCCCCTCGCGCCGCCGCAAAACCAGTATTGCGGGCGATGACGCGGCCCTGATGCGGGATGCGGATACAGCGGAAGCGGTCGTCAAATTGAAAAGATACCAGTTCTGCTACGTCTTCCTTCGAGCCGTCATCTACCACGATACATTCATAGTCGTGATACGTCTGCGTCTGTATGCTCTCCAGGCAACGCTCCAGCTTGCCGTCGCTGACGCGCTCCCAGGTCGGTATGATGATGCTGAATTTAGGCATCTTGCCTCCTGCTGAATCAAACATTGTAACCTGTATGAATAGTCATCGGCTTTAGTTCGCCGCGTTGATATTTTCCCCAGTCGCTTTCAAGCGCATCGAGAAAAGTCAGCGCCAGTGCTACCTCTGTATCGCCGTCCTCCAGTTTGCGGCGTACATTTGTAATCCACATACTGATTTGTTGCTCAGGTGTCAAAGTGTAACTCATCTCTAGCCCTCCCTAAGGCGGTATTCCTTCTGACCAGTTAGCAATCAGCGCAATGAATTCTCCGTATGCCGTGCCCATGAGAATGCGGAGCACCTGGTCGAGCACCCACTGCTTATGGTGATCGCCGTCTATGCTTCCCCAGCGCACTATAAATGCTGCAGCCTGCGCTATGACATGGTCGCGTTCTGCTAGTTTCGGACGGTACTCAGCAATATCAGATGTATTCATTCTCTAGCCCTCTCAGTCTCCTGCCGCTGAAATATACTGCCGCGTTCAATTACTTTCCTAGTATCGGTGTCTACTATATCAAACCAATCGTGCCTCTGTGGAAGCGGTTCATCGATGGCATTCCTAGCCTCTTCAATCGTGTCGAAGTCACCACGGAAAGTTTTATCCCAGCCCTCGTCTACGTGATAGTATCCCGTGAACAATAGATAGCGTTTCATTCTCTAGCCCTCCTCAACGTAAAATGACTCTCGGAGCGAACTGGTGGAGCCACGGATAAATATGACGTACCAGCCATCGTCCTCCTGGATTATTGCCAGCACCTTCGTGAACCGGTCATCCAGGGAGGCCGCGTACTCCCTGGCCTCCGCCTCCGTGAACGGCCCCGGCCAGCTTGCCGTCTCTGTTCGCATCTTCGTGTTCGCTCTAGCCCTCTTAGATCGAGATGATGCTGAATTTAGGCGCCGCCGTCTCCTTCTCCTTCGCTCAACTAGAGTTATCACTGCCATGATCAGCATACCGATGAGGCATACGATGGTCACTATGTTAAATATACTCATTCTCTAGCCCTCCTTGGCTCCTGCCATCTCTCCCAAGGTATCCCTACCATTCAAGATTGAAGACATAACCGAATAAGATAATCTGAATACCTCTTTTATAGGAACTGCCTAAGTTGCGGAGCCGGTAGCATCCGAAGATGTAAAATGGTAGTCTAAACAAACACCTGATTTTAAGCTTTCCCCTAGTTGTGTCCAATATATATGGATATACTGTACTGGTAGTGCTAATGGCATATATCTTGTACCATCCATCGGCGCGATGCCTTACGCTCAGAATCGTCGCGCCTGCCGCAAAGGGCTCGTCTCGCGGTTTCAGCGCCGCCGCACACGCGGCTGCCTCGCTCTCAAACGGCCCGACTTCTGGATAGCCCGCTATTATGATTGAGGTAGTTGAACTCACGACATACGTTCTATACCATCCGTCGTCCCGGCGCTCTACGCTGAGAACCATCTGCTCAAGAGACGGCATAAAAACTAGCATAGCCTCACTTTCGGTTTCAAACGGCCCTGCCTCTGGATAGCCCGCCGTGACGGTCGTCTGTGTTTCCGTGTTCATTCTCTAGCCCTCCTCAATCTATCTTTTGATCATGCCATTCCCTGTCCGCTGGTTCATTGCAAAAGCGGCAGTGATAACACTTAAAACTGTCTCTGTCTCCATCGCTATCTATACAAGTATGGAACAGCCCATCATGGACTCGATGAATTCCAAAGAAGCAGAGCGGCCTGTTTATGATGAATTTAATTAGCCGTATTAACGTCCACCAATAAAAGAAGCAGCCATGTCGATACCAGGGCTTCTTTTCCCCGAGGCCAATGTAATCCATCAAATCCTGAGTTCTACTTTTCATTAACTCTCTCGGTCTGTGCGGTCTCGTGCAATTGCACAAAGTTCTGCCAGTTCAATAGCAGTCACGGAAATTGTCAAGTCTCCGAATGCCACATTACAACTGCCGCTATCAATATCAGGAAATATGAACAGTGTACCATATACCCAACATGATGGCTTCTTCAGCAGATACTCAAGATCGCAAGGCGAATGGCTCCGTACTCTCCTTCTCATATCACTAAATGTAAAACTCATCAGCTCTCCCAATCGCTGAACAGCGGCTCGATATATCTTTTGAAAACATAGTCTGGATTGCGCTCCTGCCGTATCCGCTTCTGCTGCGCCAGCACGACGTTGTGGTCTAGCTCGTATGCTACCCGCAGCGCGATAGAACGGAAGTAATCGTCTATGTTATCATAATTCGTGGTGGTCTCCCCGTCCATCCCGGTCAGCGCGTTGATGCCGCTGCTGAACTGGTAGTAGGCCGCGTCGGGGCCGTACACGGACCGCATCGAGGGAAAGTCCCGGTTCAGCACCAAGAACGCGCCGCACAGCCCCGCCTCCTGCGTCACCAGGCTGTAAGTCTCACTCACGGACGGATGGACGTAGACGTTGCACAGCAGCATCAAGTCGCGTACCATCTCACGCGGCGCGTTGAGACTCAGGCTCTCGTCGAACTCCGAGGTGAACGTGACCTCAATGCTGTTGAGGTCGAGGTCGACCGCCAGCGTCTTGAGCCAGTCGCGGTACACGACTTTGTCGCCGCCGGTCGAGTGGAAGTCCACGACGACGGCACGCACGCTGCGCCCGACGCTCTTCAGTCCTGCTGCCGTGCGCAGGACGTACTCGACCTGCTTCCCGCGGTCGAGCCGGATCGGGTACACCAGGATGGCGTCGGCCTCCAGCAGCCGCTTCTCCTGCACCAATCGCCGCGTGGCGTCTTGGAAGCCGAGGTAGCCGCAGACGTCGGTCGGGTGCGGCACGACGGCCACCTGGTCGACCTCGCAGCGGAAGTTGGCCGCCACGCGCGGCACGTCGAACGAGTTCGGGTACACAGTGAGGCTGTGGGGGAAGTGGCTCTGCACCGACTCCAAGCGCGGGTCTCGCTGCACCCATACCGGGCTGGGCGTGGCCGAGTGTACCCAATGCAGCCAGCGCACATTGGAATGGTCTCGTGCATACCTCCGCGCCGCCATGTTGTGCCACAGCATCGAAGCCTGGTAGATGAGGTCGTGGGTGATGACTACGTCCACGCCTTCCAGCACTTCCTCAAACGAGGTGCGCAGCGTCCGCACGGTCTTCTGCCAGCCGTCGTGAAACTTCTCATTATTGGCCTTCGTCTCGTGCGGCAGGTAGCGCAGTTCGGCGTACTTCCAGTTGCGCTGCGGCTCAAAGCCCTCGTCCACGACACCGCGCGGCTCGTAGCCAGCGCGGTGGAGCATACCGAGCTGCTCTTCTGCTATGATGTTCAGCGAGTAGGTTGAGTCGGGGTAACCGAAGTCAGTCAGGAGTGAAATTGTGCGTGTCATCTTTGCCCTCCATAGCTTCTATGAGTTTTAGCGCCGCGCGACAGATTGCAAGCGATGGTGTAGAAGCCGTACCTCGTGTCATTGTTCCAATCAGCCTTCCATCTTCATGACATCCAAATCTAGCACACCAAGGAGCATCGGCTGTAAGTGAACGCTCCAAGAGAAAGGCAGCAGCGTCCATTTGAGTAATGATCTCCCATGCAGCAGCAATGTCAGTAGAATACGCAGGGACTTTCACCATAGCGGTTTTTTGGGATGGAATGCCCCAAGTTTCATCATACCTACTATCTACTCTTGTCCATCCCATCACCTTCTCCGCCACCAGCGCATCCATCGCGCGGTCTGCTTGCATCTCGTCGATGTTCATCGCCCTCCCTTTCTATCTCGTCAATCCAGCCCAATACTGCCTCGAGCATCACAATGCTGCCCACCTGGATGCCCCGCATCGTCAATCTGATCTCGCGATTGCCTGTTGGCAATTCGATCATTCGCACTTTTGTTGATGCCTCCGCAACCCTTTGCTTAAGCTTTGACATCTTAACCCCGTCAATGTTCATTTGCCCTCCTATGCTTCCGCCAGTTCATCCAGCAACACTGCCAGCGCCCCCTCGGCCCTGCCTTTCGGCTCCACCCTGGTCACTCGCGGCTCCAGCCAGTGCGTCGGCCTGCCGTCGCCGTCTACCACGACCACGAGGTGGATGACCTTGTATCCATCGCCGCCCGCCACGCTGCGCAGCCGCTCGATGACCGACTGCCAGGCCGCAATGGGCGCGGGATAGTCGTAGCGTGGCTTGCACGGTATGCTAGTCGTAATCATTCGTTCTCCCTCACGGCAGCCGTGGCAGCCGCCCCTTGCTCAGCGGTTCGTCGGTCACCTCAAAACTACACCCGCACAGCCACCCGTTGCACTCAAGATACGGGTTCGGCGGGTTCTGTGGCTGTACGCCCACACGCTTCCAATAACTCGCTCGCTTAACCTTGCCGTCTAGCCGAATGCAGGAAGAGCATGGGTCTTTTGTAACGTGCGCGCCGTGGAGCGTCCAGCGAAGTTTCTGGTCAGCGCAGGCCATGACCTTGGCGCGGTTGACTGTATCATGGTATCTGGCTATCCATGCCCCGGCCCGCGCCATCAGCGGCCCCAGCTTGCCGCCGTTCGCCTTACTGCCCGCTTCTACGACCTGCGCCAGCCGCGTGATGTAGTTTGTCTCGTGGAATATCGCCTGGCGCAGTGCGGTCTTTTCCTCTGGCGATAGGTCAGCGGGGCTGATACCACAGGCTGCTGCGCCTTCGTACCAGGCGGTCGTGATGCCAGTGTGAATGATCGTGACCATTCCGTCAGTGAATTGATTATAGTCCCAAGCCCCTACCCAATAACCTCTAAGGGCCGCCCTTATGCCTCGCCGGTAATTGACGCTGCCTGCGCTCACAGGGCCTCCAAGTCGGCAGCAGCATGGCGTAGAGCAATCATTGTGTCTTGTAACTCCTCCAATTCATACCAGTCCACCAGGGCAGCCTCGACAAACTCCCGCCATGCTTGCTCTCGTGCTGCCCCGTGACTGGGATTATACCAATTGTGGGGAATGTGAACAGACGCCTGGCTAGCCGCCAGATCGACATACTGGCGCAGTTTATCGAGAGTTTCCTTCTTCATCCTGCCCCCTATCCAACAGCATCCCCAGCGCGAACTCCGCCGCCTGCTCCGCCGTTATCGCGCGAATTGCCAGGTTCTCTCGTGTCACACGTACAGCATCAGAGATGGCCTCTTCTACCTCCTCCTCCCCCACGCCGAATGCCTCGTCGCTCGCCACCTCGTCGGCGTCCACCACACCCAGTGCCTGCAACGCGATGCGCCAAATCACGGCCACGATGCGCTGCGCCGTCTCAGACGGTATCAGGTCGGCCTCCACGGCCGGGAATAGCGTCTCGCGGAACAGGCCCGTGACGGCGTTTGATACCGCCACCAGGTCGACCTCCACCAGCCGGTCGGTGCTGACCTCCGCCTCGTAGGTCTCGAACGACATGCCGTCGTACCGCTCCTTCATCGTCAGCACGATGCGTACCATCTTGCGGAATTGTGCCGACCAGAACAGTTGATAGCGTGACCACTGCATCAGCAAGGGCTTTTCCATTGACGTGGCCGTCGCCAGCCGGTAGGCGTCACCCATGCCAGCATAGTGCGGGAACAGCCCGAACCCCAACAGCGCCTGCCAGGCCAGCGCCTCGCCGTCCGACTTGGCGTCACCTGCGCCGGTGCCCATCGACAGGCGCTCCAGCCTGGCGGCCTCGTTCTCTAGGAACGTGCCGGCCACCGGCGGCGGGTTGGTCTCTGATGTACTATCCGTGGCAAAGGCGCTTTCTAGTGTAGCTTTGACATTATCTTTGGCCCGCGTGCCGCCCTTGAGTTTCAACTTCTGAACGAACATCGCTATCGCCGCTGAGATGGTGGCTCGGTTCTCGCGAAACTGCTTGTGCGTACGGCTCCACGGCGCGGCGGCGGTGCTCAGCGGCCAGCCACGCAGGCCGCCTTTGCGGTTGTCTGCGATGTGGAGGATGCAGACTGTCGTTTTCTCATTCTGCTCGTCGGCGCGGACGGCGTCGCGCGGCAGCATGGAATCGTCGAGGGTGATGATATCACGCGGCAACGCGGAGTCATCTGTGCTATCTTGGCCCAGCGCCGCCTGCCAGTCGGGATAGTACCAGGTATAGGAAACACTCTTTTGATCCGTCCAGGTGCGCTTGTACCACAGCGCGACGCTGGCATCCTCCGGGTCGGTCACGATCTCTACGATCTCTTTCGTGTCGATCGTCCTGACGGTCGTCTCGCCGTCGAACGTGCTGGTGTAGAATACCGCCACTGTCTCGCCGTCCACCTTGAGCGTGTCAGACAGGTGGTGCAGTTCGTCGGCGGCCAGCACCGGCTGGTTACGGTCGGCCTGCCAGAACTCCAGCCACGCCTCCTCCGCCTCCTCGTCCAGCGGCTTGATCGAGATGTTCTCGCCGAAGCCGTAGTCGGTCCAGAGCTGGATCGCCCACTGCGCCAACACGTCGTACCTCCACAGCCGCCGACTCTCGTCTATGGCACGGGCGCGCTCCTGCTCCTCGTCGCCGCCGTAGCCCGCGCCCATCCGCTCCCAGGTCAGCCGCTGCACTGCATCATAGAGAATGGCCGAGTCTATCTCCTCCAACTGGCCGAGCAGTTGCTCGGGCGGCAGGAGGTAGGGGCCCTCCCGGTATGCGTGCATCAACGTGGCAGCGTGCTCCTGCAGGCGGCGCTTCTCGTCGCCCAGCACCAGGTCGGCGAATCGTTCTCTAAATGTCGGCATAGTCACTCCTCACCAGTCCGGCCCGATGCGCGTCGGCATGTAGACCAGGCCGGCTTCTTCCCTCGGTTCCGTCAGCCAGGCGCAAATATATCTCAGCGCATCGAGTGCATGGAATCGCTCTTTGTCTTTGATCTTATCTGTCATGTTACCCGCCTTGTCCCGCTGCCGCTGGTATGAGCCTAGTTCGTCCAACAGGTGCTCGCAATTGTCGTGCATGACTAAGGCCACGTCCTTGAATAGTTCGTAGACGCGACTAATGCCAATCCACACATCACCAAAAGGAGGTTCCATGAGCGGGATGCCGGCTCCCTGCCAGTCGGCCCGCGCCTGGCGCTCGGACGGGCCGCCGCCCACCCAGGCGGCGACGCGCTCGCTCTGGGACAATTGCAGAATGGCGCGGACGTGTCCTGGCGTCGTCTCGCCGAACGGCTCGTAGTATTCTCTATAGGCGTGGAGTTGCACCTTGTCGGGATCGAAGGCCAGCCACACGGCGGCAATGCGCTCTCCCATCGGGTCGATGCCGACGACGCGTGGCCAGTGCATCGGGATGGGGAACGACTTGACTTTGTGAATATCCTCATCGAAGCAATCATAGATCAGCGTCCGTAACTGCGCCACTCGCCCGCGCCAGAACATCGCGAACTCATCCGAGGGCATCGTAGCCTGTGCCCGCTGATACTCTGCCAGCGGATAGGCCGGGTTGGCGATGCTGTCGAATTGGACGAGGCAGATGTCAGCCTCAGCGTTGTCGGTGCGCTCGACCTCCGCGCCGGTGTCCAGCACCTCCAGCGTCACATCGCCGTCGTTCACGGCCGGGTCGATGAACTCCGACTTGACCCATCCCAGGTTGTAAAGCGTCGTCGTGACCAGCACGCGGCCCTGGTGCAGGGCGATGCGCCGCTGGATGCCGCGCCAGGCCGCCAGCGAGAACCGATCCTGCCCGGCCTCGTCGAGCCAGGCCGCCTTTGCCGTGGCCGACTCCAGGCCGCCCTCAGCGTCGGCGCTGCGTAGGATGATGCGGCCCCACATCGGGTCGATGCTGCGCTTGGCCTGGAACTCGCCGGTCTCGGGGTCACGCAACTCGATGATGCGGTCACCCGACCAGTAGCGCCCGATGCGCAGGATGTCCACGAACACCTTGAGCATCGCCGGCAGCATCTTCAGTTTGAAAAGGTCGTAGACGGCGGTCACCGCCAGGTAATCGCCGACGCCCAGCCGCTCAATCTCCCGGACTAGCCACCACGGGCCATAGCCGGTCTTGCCGCCTTGCGTGCCTGCGAGCATCGCCGTGTAGCGGCGCTCGCTCTCCCAGGCCCAGGTCTGTCCCAGATGAAAAGGTACGGGTGTTACTTCATCTGGCCCTACGACGTGGCAGGCGGGCCAGTCAATCCGTTTCTTTTGCTCTGCTACCTGCCGACTCGCCTCTATCCACACCTCCGCTATCATCTGCCTCGTTCCCTGCGGTGATAACGGAAATTGCTTCGCGGACAAGGCGCTTAAACATCTCGGCTGAATCAAGGCCCTGTGCCTCCGCCTCTCTGCGCCAATCTTCCACAATTAACCGATCTTTGAATATGCCGAGGGCGCGACCTATGTCAACAAGTGCGCGCTGGCCATCATAAAGCTCTACCTCTAAGCCGTGTTGTGTCTGCTTGGTTTTCTTGATGAGATGCGTCTTGTTGTTGGTCACAATAGCAGCCGCATCCAGTTCACCGTTGGGCCTGAAGTAATCCTTGGAGAGGCCGCGCGCTTGCTCAGTAAGACGCAAGAGGACTTCATCGGCTCGCATAGCCAATTCCTCTATGCGCCGCTCAATGTGCTCTTGAATCTCAACAATACTCAATAAAAACGACGCTTGTCGCGCAGGAAACTTGTACCCAGCACGCCGCGCCGCCTCTGCTCCATTCCAACAGCGAAGATACTCTTCTATGAAAACACGTCGTTTTCTAGTGAGTGCCATAGCCTACCCCGGCCGGGCGCCGCTGCGCTGCATAGCCATATTCACTCATCAAATCATCCAGCAACCAATCTACTACTTGGCGATCCCACCCGGTACTACGAGCAAAAACAATCATCTCGTCCCATGCTCGGAAAAAGCGCCTAGCGCGATAGCGTGGCAAAACCTCCCGGATCGGCTCATTGAGCAAGCCGGTGACGAGCCAAATCAGCTTATCGAGCAAGTCGAAGCCGAAGATGATTGCACAACCTATCTCATACATCTCAGGTCACCCCTGACCGGGGGCGCATGTAAGCCGGTTTCCTCTCCTTTACGCTTTGCGCCCCCGGCCGCCGCTCGCAGCCGCTGCTGAACCGGCTGCCGAAGTGCGCGGGAAGGAGGACCCGCGCCTATTTCTTGACTACGTCATACAAGCCTGACGTAGTGATACCCAGCGCCAAGCCGTAGATGACCGCACCGAACCAGCCGGCGAAGTCAGCAGGCAGCCCGCCCTGCACCTGGTAGGCGATACCGAAAACGACGCCGAGTCCCATGCTCAGCGCCGTACAAGCCTCGCCTTTCAATTTGAATTTCTTGGCGAACTGCACCAGGCCGGCGATGACGAGTATCAGCGGGATGCCGTTCACGATTGCGTCACTGAAGTCCATCGTAGCCTCCTAATCTTAAGTTTACGCCGGTTCACGCCTTGCCATCGCCGGCGGCCGTGCACTTTATATGACACCAGTATACCAAAAAAACGGGCTGGTGTCAAGTATAAGCCGTCGAGGAATGCTTGACAGTTACGGCGCCTCATGATATAATAGAAGTACTTAAAAATGGCTCTGGCAGGCCAGCTTAGCTAGTGGCAACATGCCCTTTTCGGTGTTGCTGGTTGTAGTCCCATAGGCTGAGGGGATCTGCCAGCAACCGGCGACACCGAAAAGGGCGTTTTGTATTCGAGGAATAGAACAATGTACTCCAAGCAATACCGTGAATATCTTCACTCTGAGACTTGGCGACGACGCAGGCTAGTGAAACTAGAGGCCGCCAATCATCGCTGTGAATATTGCGGCGAAACTGGCAGGCTATCCGTTCATCACTTAACCTATGAGAGGCTCGGCTGTGAGTATTCTAGCGATCTCATTGTCCTATGCAAGCCCTGCCACTGGGTGGCCGATCAGATGCGCAAGAATCCAGACCGCGACTTGCGACAACGCTACGAGGCCCCGCAGAAGCCCAAGCCAGAGATGAGCGAAAGGGAACTCAAAGTTGAGAGACATAGGCGAAAACGGGAGATGAAAATCCGCGAACGTAGATGGGGTCGGCACAGAGCGAAGCGATGAAACTACTAGCCATAGGGTGGACTCTGCTTCACTCCTTCCCTCTTGCCTGAGCCGACTGGCAATGGAGATCTTAAGAAAACATCCTCAAAACGTTAACCAAAACAAAACCAGATTCTAACTTAAGCTATTGACAACCTAGATAGAATATGCTATAATATAGGTAGATTGAGAGGGAACGTTAACAGGAATGAAAATCCAAAAGCCAGAGACTAGGGAACTAGCCGAAAGCGCAGTGGTAGACGAAGAACAGCACACAGCGAATAATACCGGAAGCGGGTCGGAAGAGACTAACCGAGGTTAAAGGCTCAGAGGGTCGGAAGATAGCCCAGACGCTGGAGGAGGCGGACGGGCAGGGTCGCGGGATGAGCAGCCCGCCCGATGAGTTCTGAGAGAACGAAACCCTGAAAGGAGAATATGATGAGTATTCTAAATATGACAATGAGCAGCAAAAAGAGAATGAGGAGCATCGTGAACGCCACATCGGGACAGTATTTCCAGATGCTCGATGAGCAAAAGAAAATGTCCCGCAACGAGCGGGGAGCACTTGAGAGGCAGGGGCGCCGCCTCAAGGCAGAGGCAAAAGAAGACAAGGGGCTCCGCACCGCCTGGAATAAGGCGGCGGCAGAGACGGGGCACAGTGACAAGATGTTCCATGTGAGCATCGGATAATACCCACCAGTTAGCGCGTCTGGCAAAAACGCGCAGTTCAATTGTATGGCGTTGATCACAACAAAATGATGAGGCTACGGGGTCCGGAGGGTTCAACTCCCTCTCGCAGTGGGTGCAGGGGGCTATGGTCTAGGGCTGAGGCCCGCTTCGTAACGGTTCGAGTCCGGTTGTGGTCAACGCCATGCAATGGTTCGATTCCATCGGCGGCGGCCAAGAGGGACCGAGGGTAAACTAATTAAAAAAAGGAGGCTGGTGATGCTAGAGCCAATAAGATGGGAAGATCGAAAAGTAGTCGTCTCTGGCTGGTTCGGAGACGAGTGGTTGAGCAAGCTGTTCCCGCGCAGCATGGGACCGTCTCCCGCCCCGTTTGAGTTCAGGGCCGAGAGAGTGCTCGAGGAGTTCGAGGACGGCAGCGCTCTGATCGAAACTGTATCGCGGGATAGGCGATATAGCGTGCGGGATCGCGTGACCGCTGGGGGCACGCAACTATATAAGACGGTCTACGAGTACGCACGCCGTCAGGCGTGCGTACCGGCCAGCAACTGGCACATGCTGGCGCAGGAACAGAGGAGGAGAAGCAAATGATTGAGGAGTTTTTCGCAATGGACGAGACCATTGAGTACTATAGGCAGAATGAACAAAAAGCCGCCCACATCGTAGAAGAAGTGGTCGTCCCAATCTGCCTCGAAGACGAGGCAGCGCGCCGAGTCGCCTTGACGTTGGCCTGCGCAATCATCGCGCTGGCCGGGTAACAGCAACCGCCGCCGGGGTCGCAGGGCGGCGGCAATCACACAGAAAAGGAGTAAGGGAAATGACAAAGTACAAGGAACTCGTAGAAGCTTATCGAGACACGATCGACCGGATCAAGTCTGAGCAAGCTAGGCTTGCGCAACTCAATCGTGAGATCAATGAACTCGAGGCTGCGCACGGCTGCTATGAACACGCTGACTATACCGCTATAGCTGACCTCGTAGAAGAGGCAAGCGAACTCAGTGAAGGCATTGCCGAAGACTAGGCATATCTCGATTATGAAATTCAGCGTGAATACGAGCGCGTGCCTTTCGCGAAGGCGCGCAATCAGGGTATAACTGGTTTCTATCGGCTGGCAGGGCTAAACCCGCTGTAGCCACCCCTATAGAGATAAGCTAGCAAAACGACGCAGGGCCTCGGCCCTCGTCACGTCGGCTTAACGAGCCAAGGATGGTTGCGCCGACGTGACGGCGACCGAGAGACGGTGGCCGGTTTAGCAGACAAAGGAGAGATAAATGTCTTACCACTATCATGTTATTGAGTGCCCCCATTGCCATTTGCGCCTACAACGGGGCTGCGGTTTGAAAAGTTGCACAACCGCCGCTGTCAGCACAGAGCCATTCGTATCTTCAGATGGACATGTGGCAGACAGGGCAACTTGTATTGAGACAGGCGGGGCCTACTATATAGATTATGGCGACAGACCCCGCGCATCCCGCCCGGCCCCGGCGCTGAGGCAATATAGCACAAGGAGAAAATAATGTACGCCGTAATAGAGGAAACTAATAGAATATGCGAGCGCAACCGCAAAGATTATGAGGCGCTTGCACGGATGACCGGCAAGACCATCGCGGAGATT
>Ga0114919_10002840_pt1 | contig 13987 bp, 10 predicted proteins | sample BlataG_FD_88682 | JGI IMG/M metagenome (GOLD analysis project Ga0114919, IMG submission 88682) | Deep subsurface microbial communities from Black Sea to uncover new lineages of life (NeLLi) - Black_00105 metaG | ecosystem: Environmental > Aquatic > Marine > Oceanic > Sediment | place: Atlantic... | reverse complement strand
TCGCCGCGTCAATGCCGATGATCGCCCCTGCTTCATCCTGCTCCAGCGGCACGATGACAAGATCACGCCAAACGACAGGCGAGCCACCAAAGCCGTGCGGGCCGACGAAGGGACCGAGATCAACTCCCCACCGCGGCTCCCCGGCATGCGTCAGCGCCTCGAGCCGTACATTTTCGCTCGTGCCCCAAAGCCAGTAGACCCCACGGTCATCCGCTGTCACCGTGCCCGAGGCCGAGCTGTTCTGTTGGTGGTGCCGTTCGATCGCACCAGGAAAATCCCGCTGCCAAAGCTGCTGGCCGGTTGTGAGGTGATGACACAGCAGGTAACGAACACCCGCCCCCTCGTCGGCTGAGGCGGTATAAACCCGGCCGTCATGGACAACCGGGGAACTGTGACCTTGACCGGGCAGGTCAGCTGTCCAGTTCCAGGCAACAGTCGACCAGTCCGCTGGAGAGCTGACCAACCCGCCCTGGCCTGCCGCATCCGCTCCGCGAAACCTCGGCCAGGACGCCGGAGACTGCGATGCTTCAGCGGCACACAGAGCCCCGGTGAGTACCAGCCCAAACACGACCAGACCGACTCGTAGCAGTGAGTTCATCACCAACATGCTCCCAAAAAGTTCGCCGACGGCGGTAGTCATCCACCGGCAGCCGCTCATCACCGATCGCATCGGTTCCCTGACGAGACTCAGAGGCTGGTCAGTCAGGTGCCACCAGCGTCACCCGGGCCAACCCATGAACCCGATACTCTACGCCGGTTGCTGCCTCGATGCACCGGTACCGGCTCCGCAGCCGGGGCCCACGGATAAACCGGCGGCCTGTTTCGAGCTGAAACAGGTCGCCTGACTCAAGTTGTTCAACCCGGGTCAGCCCCGGGTCAACGGGATCGTAGCGGCTGAGCGCCAGCAGTAGTCGCCTGTCGCTACAGGTCGCCGCCCGTGGCCTTGCAACCGCCGTCCGGAGGGCTGTGATCAGATCACCGGGCACGAGTCTTGCTGTGACAACCGGTTCGATGATGCGGGCAAACTGCCCCTGCCACTCCCGCCCATGGGGCCGTAATCGACGGCGGCCAGGATGCTCGACGTGCGTGGCCAGATGGGCCAATTCGTGCAGCAGTGTCACGAGAAAGGCGTAGCGGTTGAGATCTTCGTTGACGGTGATCCGGTGCCAGGGCACCGTAGGAGTCGGCGGTCGATGGTCCCCCAGCTTGGTTGCCCGTCGCGGCACTACCCGCAGTTCAACCGGATTTCGAGCCAGCAGTTCGCCCACATATCCGGCGGCAGCCTCAGGCAGCCGCGCCACCACCGCCGCAGGCAGCGATGTGGTCGACGGCAACGGCTGTCGTTTCTGTCGTCTGATCATCGAGTCGCCCTCACCAACTCGTCGTATGGCGTTTATCAATCACTTCAAGCCAAAACGAGTTCTCAGCTCCCAAGAGACTCGATCGGCAGCTATTCCGTCTAGCCCAGCAGCCACATCGCCGCAAGCTGCGCTTCCTGCCCGCGCAGCCTGGCTTCGTCCGCCGTCGCCGTTACCGCATCCTGCCGGGTCAGCCTGAGCTTGAGCAGCTCTACCGATTGTGCCGAAAAGAAAAGAGGTGGTTTTCCTCGCTCCGACTGGCTCCCGGTATGCCCCTTTGCCCGCTCCCTGACCAGCCTTGCAAACCACGGCAACTGCCGCGGGGCGTGCCGGTGATCTGCCTGCTTGTTGCCGGCGTGCTGGCTGGGGGTGGCGGCTGCGCTGGCGACCGGTTCCGAGGGGCGGTGGACCGTACGGCTGAGGCAGTGCTGCCGGGACCAGGACTGCCAGCCCAACCACTGACACCAGAGCCAGCCCCCCAGCCCGCGGCACTGTCTGGCGAGGTTGTGCTTGTTGGCCACGAGACTGAGATCCTCCATGACGCTACCGCCGTTGACACCACGCTGCCTCACGACACCGAAGGCGGGCTTTCCCTCGACGCCTGCATCGAGACCGCGATGCGGAGGCAGCCGCGGCTGCGAGCCGAACTGGAAAACATTGCCCAGGCCAATCTGGCCGGCGACATCTCCTCGGCCACCTTCCTGCCCCTGGTCAGTGCCGGCTACAGCGTCGGCGAGTTCGGGGTGAACGTCGGCGGCATTGGCATTCCGATCCCCGGTGCCCCCACCGCGCAAGGCACCTATGTGCCGCAGCAGGGCTTTTTGCCGATCGGCTTCGACTACAACACGACCTATGTGCTGACCGAAGCTCGGATCCAGTGGCTGATCACCGACTTCGGCCGCCGGCTCGGCCTGCACCGGCAGGCGGGCTTGGCAGAGGAGATCAGCCGGCTGAAATCGGTGCGGGCCCGGCAGACGATCGCCCACGAGGTCACGCTCGCCTACTACGAACTGCTGCGAGCCCGCAGCCTGTTTCGCATTGCTGATGAATCGGTGGCCCGACTCGAGAGCGAACGCGAAACCGCCGCAAAGCTGCAGCAGGGTGGCCTGCTCGAAAAGGAAAAGGTGCTGCGGGCCGAGGTCGCCCTCTCCGCCGCCCTCAAGCTCCGCGATTCGGCCGAGGCAGCTGAGCGGATTGCCGCTGGCGGCCTCAACCTGGCGATGGGGGTGCCGCAGCACCAGCCGACGGCGGTGGCCGGCTTCAGCGACGTGCCCGGCTTTGAGCTGTCCGTCACCGACTGCCTGCAGGAGGCGGTTCGCAGCCGCCGCGAGTTTGCCGTCGCCCGCCGCACGGTCGCCATCGCCGACTCCGGCCGCAAGGTCGCCAAACTCGGCTTCGCCCCCAAGGTCTTTGCCAACGGCTTTTATTTGAACTTCCGGGCCGATGACCCGGGGGGCTACGTCGACATTCCACTCGGCTTCATCAACCTCGAGTGGGGCGTCTACGAAGGGGGCAAGCGGGTCGCCGACATCCGCAAGGCCGACTCGCAGGTGCGGTCGGCGATGATCCAGGCCGAGATCCTCTCCGACACGATCGCCTTTCAGGTCAACGAGTGCTACCAGCAGTTCATCGCCGCCGCGCGGGCGATCGACCGCTCGGAAAAACCGGTCGAGCAGACCCGGGAGACCTACCGGATCGTGCAGGCCCGGGCCCGCGAGGGCGATGCCACCGCCGCCGAGGTCTTTGAGGCCGAGACCGCGGCCACCCAGGCCGAACAGGAATACCAAAACGCGATCTACGACTACCTGCTGACGCTGGCGCGGCTTGAGTATGCGATGGGCGCTGATGTCGGCTGTCATTTTTCCTCGCCGCACCAGCCAGCGTTTTTCACCGCCGAGCCCTGCCTCACGGCCACCCCCACCGTCCCTCCCGCCGCGACCGACACCAGTAACGGCCCTGCCCTGCTGCCGCCGCCGGAGGCAGCCGCACCGATCCCCGCCGCCAACGAGACGCAGCCATGACCGAGCCGACACCCGCCGCCGCCTTGCCGCCCGAACCGAAGCCCCGCCGCAGCCGGCGGCCGCTGGCCATCGGGCTGGCCCTCGTCGTCGCCATCAGCCTCGTCGTCGGCCTGGCCGCGCCGGAGATCTACCGCTACGTCACCTTCCGCAGCAGCCACTCGATCACCGAAGATGCTTTTATCGAGGGGCCGCTGATTCATGTCTCACCGCAGCTGGTCACCGGCCGGCTCATCACCTTTCCCGTCGAGGAGAATGATCGGGTTGCCGCCGGTGAGACGATCGCGGTAATCGACCCGACCCCCTTCGAGGATCAGCTGGCGATGGCCGAAGCGAAGCTGGGCATCGCCCGGGCAGAACTGAAGCGGCAGCAGGTCGGCCTGGCCAAGGTCCGCAAGGAGGTGCCGCTGGCGATTGCCCTGGCTGAGCAGACCTATCGCATGGCCCTGGCGGAACAGGAGAAGGCCGAAGAAGGCCTCGCCTTCACCAGGGAAGAGGTCGCCGGCAACATCGACGCCTCGGCGGCGCTCGTCGCGGTGGCCCAGACCAATCATGCCCTCGCCACCAGCGACAGCCGCCGGTTCACCAGCCTGGCCGAGCAGGAGGCGGTGCCGACTCGCCGAATGGAAGAAGCGACACGGGCCGCGGAGGCAACGCAGTCGGAACTGGACGCGGCTCTCGCCAAGCAGCGGATGGCCAAGGCGGGCACCAAACAGACTGCGGTGGCCGAGAAGAATCTTGTTCTCTCCCAGGCGGCAGTGAAGAAGGCAGCCCTCGACGTTGCCATCGCTGAGACCGGCTGGGAGACGGTGGCAGAACTGGAGCAGATGGTCGTGCTGCGGGAGGAGGCGGTCCGCGATGCCGAGGCGGCAGTCACCGCGGCCCGGCACACCCTGGCCCACACCGAGGTCAAGGCACCGGCCGCCGGCATCATCGTCCACAAGGCCAAGCATGCCGGCGACGAGGCCCCGCCCGGCCTGCCGATTGCCACACTGCTCGATCCCGACGCACTGCACGTGGTTGCCAACCTCGAGGAGACCCGGCTGGCCGGCGTGAACCCGGGCAACCCCTGCTCGCTTGAGATCGAGGCCCTCGACACGGTCCTCCGCGGCCGGGTGCGGTGGATCAACCGGGCGACCGGCGCGGAGTTCTCGCTGCTGCCCCGCGACGTCGTTGCCGGCGAATTCACCAAGGTGGTCCAGCGGGTGCCGGTAAGAATTGAAATCGAACGCGACGACCACTGGGACGCCCTCCGGGCCGGCATGTCGGTGCGAGTGACGATCGCCCACGGCCCCGGCGGCCCGGCCTGGGTTGAGCAGGCCGGGGTGGCCCGGCGGCCCGAGCCGCCGCTGGAAGACGATCACCACAGCGGCACAAAGGACACAGAGAAGACGGTGACTCGATGACGTTCGAAGCGAAGGGATCAACTCTCCCTCACCCTCTGGGAGAGGGTCGGAGTGAGGGTGCTTGCTCCGAATGGTCCGCAACTGAAAGCCCCCTCACCCGGCCTGCGGCCGGCCTCTCCCCGAGGGAGAGGCGATTGAGCAGTGTTCATGCTTGGATTCTGCGTATCTCAACCAACGCCTGACGCCATGACCACATCAAAGTCAACAAACAGCCGGCTGCGGCTGGCGGTGACGGTGGTGGCGGCGCTGGCCGTGCTGGCGACGGTCTATCAGACGCTGGTGCTAACCGGGCTGGTCAACGACACGATTCGCCGGGCGCTTCAGTACGACAAGGCCGACCAGCTCTGGGCCGAACTCGCCTGGGGCGTACCGATGCTCTACGGCCTGTTCGGCAGTCTCGGGCTGGCCGGAAAGATCGGCAGCCGCGACACGCTGATCATCGGCCTGGCCTTCTTCGCCGCCGGCAACCTACTCTGCGGCTGCGCCACCGACTTTCCCAGCTTCTGCTGCGGCCGCATCGTCGAGGGCCTTGGCAAAGGCATGACGATCGGGCTGTTTCGCAATTACCTCTACGGCCGGTTCGACCGGCTGTTCCTCGGGGCCGTGCTCTTCTACGGCGTCTTCGCCTACGCCAGCCGGCCGCTCTCGCCCTGGCTGGCGGTCTGGCTGACCGAAACCTTTTCGTGGCGGTGGGTCTGGTGGATGAACGTGCCGGTCTGCCTGGTCGGTATGGGCCTGGTCTGGGCCGGCCTGCCGAATGATCGACCTTCCCCCAAGCCGGCCGGTGAGGCTGGGCCGAAGGTCGACCCCCTCCTGATCAATCTGCTGGTGCTCTGGATCGTCAGCCTGATGGTCGTCACCGACAAGGGCCGGGAACTCGGCGGCTTCACCAGCAACGCCTACGTCGTGATGGTCAGCGTCTGCGGCCTGCTAGGCGTCCTGCTGATCCTGCGATTCGCCTTCGGCATGTCGCCGGCCGATCACGTCCGGCAGATGCTCAGCTCGCGGGTCTATGTGCTGGCGATCACCACGCGGATGCTGCTGATTCTGCAACTGGCCGCCGTCCTCGGCGTGATTGGGCAATACCTGACCGAGCTGCGGCACTATCCGCGGGAACTGGCCGGCACACTCTTCTTTCCGGCAGCCCCCGGCATGCTGGCCGGCACCCTGCTGTGCGGGCCGATCCGCAGCCGCCGGCTGCGGCATGCCACCCTGCTGGTGGGCAGCCTCGGATCGGCCGGGGCGATCTGGTGGCTGGCCGGACTCGACCTCGGCACCGCCCGCTGGCAGACGGCGGCGGCACTCGGCGTCTGGGGATTCTTCCTCGGCATGATGCCGGCTTCGTTCTTGATTGACGAGGTCGAGGGCATCGACCGCCGCGACATGCCCTACGCCGGTCTGCTCGCTGTCGTTGCGTTGGTGGTGCCGCTGGTGATCGTGCCGTCGATCATGTCCTCGGCAGTCTCCTCGGGCGCGGACGTTGCCTATGCCAAACAGCGACGGGCGGTGCGGGCCGAACGGCCGCCGGTGATGACGGCACTGGGCCGGACGGCCGACCATCTGGCCATTCGCGGACAACCGCCGCGAACCGCGGCCGCCGTCTCGGTGGTCACGGTTGCCGCGCTGGTCAAACTGCGAAGCGCCATCACCGGTGTTCAGTCGGCCCTGGCGTCGCTTGCCATCTTCTGCGGCAGCCTCGGTGGCCTGACCGCGGTCGCCTTTCTGGTGCTGCCGCACGACTGGCCCAACCAGCGGTTCTCGCGGTGACTGGCCCCGACTCGCGGCAACCTCAACGCAACCGCGGGCATCCTTCACACCGGCAGGTCACCTGCAAGCTCTGGCACACCAGCCGCATAGGATTCGCGGGTGACAAACACCGCCTCAGCGGCGTTCTGGTGGGCGGCCTGAAACTCGTCCACGGCCTGCCGCGCCCGTTCGGTGGTCGTGTCCCAACTGACCTGCACAGGGATCGGGCCATCGGCTCCATTCACGACAAAGTCCACCTCGCCGCGCCCCCGCCAATAGGACACATGGCGGTAGCGGCGTCGCAGGAGCAGGAACGTGGCACATTCCAGCTGCTTGCCCCGGTCGCGACCGGTCGTGCCAACGCAGGTCCGCCGGAGACCGGTGTCGATCGGATAAAACTTGCGATTCCGCGCCAGCCGCTTGCGCATCGACCAGGTGAAGAATGGACAGCCAAAGGCGAGGTAGGCGGTCTCGGCGGCGGCGACGTAGAGCCCCGTCGTATCGACCGATATTCCAAGCGCCGCGCTCGCCCGCCGGACGCTCATCTCCGCGCCCGCCGACTCGTAGAGTATTTGCACCAGCTGGCGGAGAGGCAGGCTCGATCGCGCGGCCACCCGCTCGCGCATATCGCGTTCAACGATGTCCTGAAAGTAGCCACGCAGCAGCATGTCTCGATCGGGAGAGGTCGCGGCCGCAGGAAAGCCGCCACAGTCGAGATAGTCCTCAACCGTGGCTCCCGGCCGGGCCACTTTGAACTCATCGAGATCGAAAGGAAACAGTTCGACCGTGAAATGGCGGCCGGTGAGCGACGACCCGAGTTCACCCGAGAGCAGGTGGGCATTGGAGCCGGTGACAACAAACCGTCGCCCGCGCGGGCGGTCAAGTTGTGAGCGGAGCCAACGCTGCCAGCCATCAACCCACTGGATCTCATCAAGCAGGTAGGTGCAATCGGGACCGTGTTCGCTCTCGAAGGCGTCGACCATCAGATCGAGCGTGGTGTGGTTGAGCGCCGGGGCGAGTCGAGGATCCTCAAAATTGATGAACAGGCAGTGGCGACGGTCGAGCGCATAACGGTCGACAAGCTGCCGGAGAAGAGTCGATTTTCCGCAGCGACGCACGCCTTGGATGATCAAGGCGAGATCAGGACGCAGGCTGGAGGGAAGCGCGACCGAACGGGGAACCGTGGGCGGGGGTGGGGCGTCCCAAAGGCTCCAATCAGCAGCGATTCGCAGAAATTCAGACGAATTCATTAAGCGTAGAGTTTACTCGACGCTTTTCATTCTGTCGAGTTAAGTTGACAACAAACAGATACCGCGACCCTCTGGTTCCGGCCCACGGACGTGGTTTCGGGGCGCAGGAACGCCCTCGGACGGCCACTGGGAAAGGTTCAGCGGCCAGACCGTCATTGTCGGCGGGTGCTGGCTGAACCGACTGGTCTCGTGATGAGTCCCCAGTCTTTCATGAGGCTGGCATCGGTGCGAAGCCGATCTCTGCTAGGCCACTGCCGACAGTCACGCCGTCCCTGCCGAGCACCTGAAAGGCGGTTTGGCCGGCAGAGTCGGTGGCCGTTGGGGGAACCCAGCGAAGCCGATCAGCTGGCCCAACCATGGGCAAGCTGAGTGCGGCCAGCAGTTGCCGGGGGGAACTGTTCGTCGGAGTGCTCGAGACATCGATCCAGCGGCTGCCATCCCACTTCTCGACCCGGCCGACCACGGCCTGCGCGATCACGAATCGTTCCGAAGTCGGCTGCGTGAGGGCCGCGGCAGAGCGATCAGCCCACGAAAACTGAATCGGCTGCGGGCCGATCACCGGTTGATCAATCCGAATCGTCGCTGATCGGCGCAGCGGCGGCCGGGCAATCAGCATCGGCAGGCTGACGGCGAAGTTCACATCGGCCGGCAGCATGAAGGGATAGGGATCGAAGGCGGACGCCCCGCTGCCTTCCCCTGCGACGACCGTGCCCCGCAGCGGCACCCGGATGCCAGCGGGCGAGACCAGTGTGACAAACAGCGGCCCCACGGCCGTGTCGGCGAGGACCTGATCACTCTCGAGCCTGAACAGCACCCCGATGTCGGTCACCACGCCGGGAAGCCCCGCCACATCGACTGGCGAGGCCGCCGTGAAAGGCCGCTCGAGCGGGCCGGTATTCGGCTCGTTGGGATTGTCGATCAGCTCGCGGATGCCGATGGCCGTCAACCCTGTTGACTCAAAGCCGACAAACAAGAAGGCCGCATCAGCTGCCGGCGTGTGGTCGAATTCACCGTTGCCATTCAAATCGAGAAAGACCGTCGCATCAGCCACGGGCAGTTCATCGGCCGCCCGGCTACCATCGCGGTTGAAGTCCTCAAAGACGCTGCCCGCCACCGTCACGCCGGCAATGAACGCCAAGGCGCTCTCGGCATTGATCAGCCCAGCCCCTTTTGCCAGCGGCCCGCCGGCACCATCCATACCGCTGGCCGTCGCCCCGAGGATCGCAAAGATCTCTGTCGAGGAGAGCGTCGGGGCAAGCTGCTTCATCAGGGCGGCCACGGCCGCTGCATTGGGCGCCGCAGCGGAGGTGCCCGAGAAGTTCGGCAGGCCGTTGAGATCGACATCCTCCCCGAAGAAGGACGTGTCGCCGAGGTTCGGGGCGACGAACCGGGGCTGCTGCCGCTGGATCGGGCCGTCCAGGGAGCTGCCATCAACGCCGCGGAGAATCGGCGTGCCTCCCCAGGAACTTAAGGGAGCTAGTTCAGCCGGGGTCTGCCGATAGGCCGGGGTCCGAAAGTAAAAGCCTGCCCCGACGGCAGCCGCGGTCGCCGAGTTGGCATGGCCGACGATCATGCTCGACCCAGCGGCGTATTCGGCCTCCAGTGCGGTGTGGTAGGTCAGGTATTTGAAATACCACGGCGACACAACGTCGGCATGGGTGATGAACAGTTGCACCTCCGTGAGCCCCGCGGGGATCGCCAGGCTGTCGCCGAGCATCGGATCGCCACCGGTCTGGTGGCTGCCGTCGAGCCGGGCAAGCAAGGTCTCACCATCGCCAGCGTAGACGAACACGTCGACGTCGGCAGCGTTCGACCCCCACGGCTGATCCCACTGCATGTTCAGCCGAATCTCACTGGTGCCGGCCGGAATCTGCACACGCTGAAAGACATCGACCGCCGGATCGGAATCGAAGTCGTGCAGCACAAGGCCGGCGATGCTGCTGAGCTCGGCCGGCAGATTGGCGACGGTGGCAGCCGCCACGCCGCGAAAGTCTGCCGCGTAGCTGTTGCGGCCAAAATTACCCGCCGACGTCACGTAGGTGACACCTGCATCCCGAACGGCGGCATCCACCGCCTGGGCGACAACACCGTCCTGAAACCTGGGCACGCCCCCTTCGGTGATGTCGTCGACGATGATCTGGCAGCCGGCGGCGACAAGCTGCTCAATGCTGTCGGCAAAGTCTGCCGGGCTGTTCCCGGAGATGGCAAAAAACAGCCCCGCGCCCGGGCCAAATCGGCTTCTAACGCCAGACCCGCCTGATTGACAATTGCGCCATTTCCGTGATGGCCGACAGCGGCATCGGCGTACCGCAGGCTCGGGACTGCGGCCAGCTCATCGAGGGCACCAAAGGGAACGGCGGCGGCAATCGAATCGGCAGAGGAAACAATGCGGGGACCGCCAAGCTCCTCGAGGGCGGCCCGCAACTCCGCCGTCCCGCCAGCCTGGGCAACCGCCGCCACCACAATCGACTCGCCATCCTCCCAGCTCAACCACTCACGCCGCGGCACCTGTCCCGGCGGACTGTAGTCCGCCCCCGGCGTGGGGAGGCTTTCGTATTCGGCCGAGATCAGCGCCAGCAAATCGCCCAGCTTTGCCTGCACCTCGGGCTCAACCGCCAGCCGTTCGCCGCTGCGGTCGTGAATAAAAGCGGGCTGGCTCGCAAGCAGTTGGCGTGGCTCAAGTTGCTCCCGCGCCGGCCTCGTCACCGAACGACGGCCACTCTCTCGGCTGGCTGCCCGCCGCCTACGGGCCCACAGCATCACGACGCTCCATGCAGAAAAATCAAATCTCTTCTTTTTACGTATCGGCTGCTGTCGATTGCTCAACCACTTTTTGCTGCCAGGGCAGCCGCCCCTCAACCTCCATCTGCAAGGCGAGGCTCAAAAAGGTCCGAATCACCACGATCAGCCCGAGGACCAAGACACTCTCAAGCGTGGGTGTGACCGCCACCGTGCGGATGATGTCGGCAGCCACGAGAAACTCAAGGCCCAGCAGGATGCCCCGCCCAAGATCCTGGCGAAATTGCCGATAGGGCCCCAGTACCGGAGCTGGCCGAAAGAGGAGACGACCAACCGCTGCGACAATGCCTGCAACCACGACAAGCACACCCGCAGCGTCGATCGCAAGGCCGACCTGTTCAAAGCCCGCTCGAACTGAGTCAAGTTGCATCTTCCCTCCTCATGGAATTCGCGCCTGACTACGGGCTAGGCACCTTCCGACGTGATGTCTTCCTCGACTGCTCATTGTGCCCGCTCAGTCGGCAGTGAGGCAATTCTGGCGATCAGCGTGGCCGGAAAAAGAATTCCAGACAGACTCTCAAGCGTGGCAATGGTCAGGGCCAATGACCCCGTTGGCACAAGATCGCTGAAACCAGCCGTGGAGAGAATGCCGAATGAGAACCAGATAAAATCGACCCAACGTAGCTGCCTCCCCCCCTCAAACTCAGCTGGCAACGCATAATGCCCCAGCCCAAAGTTGTGCACAAGCAGGTGCACGGCCGCAAAGAAAGTACCGATCATAATGAAACTAGCTGCACCACAGTATATCCGCTGGCCGCCGGACACGCCGGCCCGAAAGGCCTGCCGGATACAGACAATCACACAATAAATCTTCACCAGCAAAAACAAGAGGAGCGGCGGTGGACCGAAGAAGGCTAATTTAGCCAACCCAAATTGAAACCAGAGGCCGGACGCCACGCTTGCTACAATCAAGAAATAAGTCGAACGCTGATACCCAAGAATCCAGACGGTAGTCGTGGCAATTGTTAGCCAGGTAATAACAAGCGCTGTCGGCACGCCCTGCCTGCCGTCATCAACCAGAGGCACGACAGCGATGCCGATAATCTGTCCCAGAAAAATCAACAGGCCGTGCCGTTCAAGCCTCGCCTGTCGCTCTCGTCGCTGCACTCCGGTTGCCCCATCACCCTGCGTCGAACGGCCGGCGTCAATCGCTCGATCTTCTACCGACATTGGCTTGCCTCTATCTGTTAAAGATTTATCTCCTGCATACCTGTCATCAGGATTGCTGTTCACAGGATGACCCTTGCGGAAGTATTCTGCCACGTCAGTATCGCCCGCGGTAGGCGAGCCGCTTGTTGTGCTTCATCTGGTTGAACGTGTTATCACTCAATGGCTTCTAGCCTGCTTCTCCTGCTCGACGATATTGCCAGCGTCCTCGATGACGTTTCGGTGATGACCAAGGTTGCGGCCAAGAAAACGGCCGGCGTCCTCGGGGATGATCTGGCCCTCAACGCCAAGCAGGTCACCGGCATCGCCGCCGACCGAGAACTACCAGTCGTCTGGCGGGTGGCCATTGGCTCGCTGATCAACAAGTCGCTGCTGGTACCGGCCGCCCTGCTCCTCGACTGGCTGCTGCCAGCGGCGGTCATGCCCCTGCTGATTGCCGGCGGGCTGTTTCTCTGCTATGAGGGGGCCGAAAAAATCCTCCACCGACTGCTGCACGGCGGCGAGGCCGAGAGCCATGACGAAAATCTGGCGGAGGCTGTTGCCAATCCCGAAACCGACCTGGTCGCCCTCGAGCAGAGACGGATCAGGGGGGCGATCAGGACCGACTTCATTCTGTCAGCCGAAATCATCGTGATCACCCTCGGCCTCGTGGCTGAGCAAACCTTCGCGGTTCAGCTGGGGGTGCTGGCCACGATCTCCTTCCTGATGACCGTCGGTGTCTATGGACTTGTGGCTGGCATCGTCAAGCTTGATGACCTCGGACTGTGGCTGGCCAGGCAGCAGCCAGCAGTTGCTCAGGCCATCGGCCGTGGCATCGTGACAGCTGCACCATGGCTCATGCGACTGCTTTCTATCGCCGGCACAACTGCCATGTTCCTCGTGGGCGGCGGCATCGTGCTGCACGGCATCCCGCCGCTGCACCATTTCGTAGAGGAAACGCTTCCGCACAATCTGTCAGCCTTCTCACCCTTGGCCATGATGGCAGCCAATGGCATCTTCGGTCTCACCGCCGGCTGCATCGTAGTGGCAGTTGTTCAGACCAGCAAAGCGGTGCTCAGCCGGACCAGCTGAGCACCGCTCAATCACCAGCTGAAGAATTCTCTCAAGAGCCGGCGTCGGGGTTTTCTACCCGGACGAGCAGATACGTTTTGGTGCCCTGATCTGCAAAATGTACCAGCACCTGCGTCTCGTTCATCGTCAGGTTTTGAATGCCAGTCTCAACAATCGGGCTTGTCTTGCCACTGAAAGTCCAGGCTGCCCGTTGCGACTTCTGATCGACCATGCCCTCAACTCCGGCAGTCTCGCCTGTCTTTTTATTTTGGTACGTCCCCGCGATGACTCCGTCGCTACGAATTGCAAGCTGAAGAAACATGGTTGGAGTGGCAGTTGACTCCCCCTCTTGGGCAACTGCAAACACACCCAGCGGCAGCCACTCGTCACTCGCGGCGTCTGAAGCTTCTGCATTTTCCTCTGGGACACTCAACGCCAATTCCTCAGCCTGCTGGGCATACTCTTCGACAGGCACTGCCTGGCCGTCAGCCATGACGGTTGACCCGTCATAGTAGCTGCCACCACCCGAGCCATAGTCATAATAGCGGCCCTCACCCCAGTTCCATGGCATCAGCCGTGAGACTGTGCTGAAGCCCACCCAGCTCCAAAAGATCGGGTTCTTGTCAAAGTAGTAGTGCCCTGTTTGCAGACCTGACCAGAAATCATCGTGGAGGTCGTTGTTATACGCAGAGTTGAGCTCGGAACGGATAGTGTCGGCCTGCGCGCCCAAGGCCTGCTGACGGGTGGTCCTTCGTTCCGATCGCCCCGCGGCCAGATCACTCCTGACATCACCCCGATTGTCCACACGCACCGACTGCCGGTCGCCTCGAGACGACACCCGATCCTGCCGATTATCAGAAGCGAAGTTTCGGTTCTCACCACGACTCCCCCGCACGTCTGAGCGGGCGTCGGTACGATTGGAAATAGCATCCGACCGGGCTCCAGCAATATTCTGAGGGGCTGTCGCCGCAGCAGCACCCGCTGCCGCGCTACCGCTTTTATTCAGGAAATCAGAGACCGCTGAACCGCTTGTTGTCTTGGCTGCATCGACCCGAGCCCGGGCGTTGCCAGCAGCTGTTCCATCGCCGGAAGCCCGGAGGTAGTCCTGCACTTGCTCCTGCGGGGGCGGTGCACCGGCGCCACGACTTCCAGCCCCCGCGGTGGCTTTACTCGGCCGTCCCGTTCCCGCGGCG
>Ga0114919_10002836_pt1 | contig 13992 bp, 10 predicted proteins | sample BlataG_FD_88682 | JGI IMG/M metagenome (GOLD analysis project Ga0114919, IMG submission 88682) | Deep subsurface microbial communities from Black Sea to uncover new lineages of life (NeLLi) - Black_00105 metaG | ecosystem: Environmental > Aquatic > Marine > Oceanic > Sediment | place: Atlantic... | reverse complement strand
CTGCTGCAGTCTGTTACATCAACGGGTTTGGCCCAAATCTTGCCTCCCGTCCGAGCGTCGAGGGCAATGGCGAGGCGTGCATCGAGTTTCTTTGCTCTTTGCTCGGCTTTCTTCGCCTCCTCGTCAGTCAGATTTTGTAGATGGGATTTGTCTTGCTCCAGCAGCGCCTGCCGCTGCTCGGGTGTCAGAGAGCTGTCGATGAAAAAGAACCAGCCATCTCCGACGGCAATAGTCAGGTTTACAATATTTTTCCCTTCGTATGTCCAGAGTGGTTTTCCATTTCGTTCATCGATGGCGAAAACCGAGCTTGAGACACCCGTTTTTGTTTCCGTGCTGCCGTAGAGGATACCATCGACATAGGCCATATATCCCCATTTGCCGGATGAACTTTCGAGAGCGGTCCGGCGAGGGCCGGAATAAATTGCGCGGGTCTCGCCGGTTTCGGCATCGAGCCGAAGGCATTTGTGGCCCACCGCGACGAAGAAACTATCTTCCGAAGCAGCCAGATTGCTGCATTCGGTTCTCTTTAACCTTGTGCGCATGGCACCGGGTATGTTGCGCTTCCACAGCAGGGTGCCGTTGTAAGAATCGTATGCCATGACAATATTCTCGCCCTGGATGAAGGTCCGGCCGTTGACCACAAGCGGTGCAGCGGCTGCGTCGTGGCGATTGACCATCGGCGAGGGCCCGGGCTCGCCAAACCACAGCAGCCCAAGCGGCCCGCCCAGGGCCAGGTCGTCACTGCAAGCGGTGTTGCCCGGCTCGGCGTATTGATGCGTCCACTTGCCGGCGCCCGGCAGCGGGCCTCGCTTCAATGTTGCCCACAGTCCGTTTGTCTTGCTTATTCGGCACTGCCCCAATTCCAATTGTGCCAGCCACTTCTCGAGCTGTTCGGGGGACAAGGATTTGGCCTGGGCAGGTGCGTTGCCGCCAACGCCAAGGCACATGACGCCACCGCAAGGCTTCAGGTGCTGCGCAAGTTCGTCCGGGTTCCCGGGAATCTTGCCGGTCAGAAGCAGAGTGTCAGAAACAACAAGGTTGGCGAAGTAGTTCGAGTATGGCAGCGCCGAAAGCTTGCCCTGGTCGATTGTTACCCGTTTACCATACAGCCCGGCCGCATCGAGAGCCAGCCTTGCCGCCCGGACTTTTTCCGCATCGGGTTCCACCCCGATAATCGTCAGTTCTGTACGTTTTGCGATTTTGTAGGCCAGTCGGCCCCGTTCTGCGCCGACAACAAGGCAATACCCTTTTTTAACTCCCGTTTCCATAACGATGGCTTCGGCAGCGGCGTCGTAGACTGTAGTGAGTTTGTCTTCGGGATAAGGATTGACGACCGGCAGGGCCGACACCAGGGACACGGGAGTTTTCCTTTTTGCTATCTTGCCTGAAGCAAAGCAATAAATCTTTCCTTCATTGGTGCTGACGTAGAGACGCCCGTCAGCCACGGCCAGACCCCGTGCCTTGCCTTCGACTGTTGCATTCCAAACGACCTTGCCGCTCTGGCGGTTGAAAGCACTTACCTGTCCTTGGCCGCCGGCAAAAACATTGTTGGTGGTAACTATCAGCTCGCTGTCTGCCGTGCAAGGCGCTCGCCACTTGATTGTGGGGGCGATATTTTTACGTCGGTGCTGCTCAAGCTGCTCTTCAGAGGCCTTCAGGTCCTGCGTAAGTTTGCTGCGTCTGTCGCCGCTTGCTTTTCTGACGGAGCTTCGAAGGCCCTTGATTTTATATTCCAGGGCATTTCGCCGTACGCTGGCCTTGGCGTAGGGCGAGCGGTCCATAGCTACAAGTTCCTGTCCTGTTGCCAGATAAGCCATATCGCCTACTACCGCAAGCCGTCGGCCCGGGAACCAGCCAAAGCCCGTCCTGCCGGTCTTCTGGTCGAGGGCCAATAGGTGCTCCTGCGTGCCCGTATAGACCTGTTCATCGGCCAGCAAGGCATACGTGCCGCCAATGAGGCCTCCAGCTTGCTCACCACGCCAGCCATACTTGCGGTTGAAGACTACCTGTCCGGTTTGGCGGTCAAAGCCTTCGGGCAGCGACCTGCCGGACGGAATGAATAGCTGACTCTTGCTGGCCAGGAGGTACCCTTGCGGCGAAAGCTCGTTGCGGTTTGCGCTCTCCTGGCTGATGGTATCGTTCTTCCAGATGAGTTTGCCGTCGTCGGCACGGACGGCATAGAGATAAACGTTTTCATGCGGAAATATCCCGGCGGCAAAGTAGGCGATGCCGTCGTCTATGAGCACTCCGGTTCGGATAGGCCACCGCGAAATCATGCTGCCGTTTCCGAGAAGTTTTTCGTCGTTTGGGCCGCCGCGCTTGGCCCAGATTACCTCTCCGTCGGACGCTTTTAGACAATAAACGAACCCGTCATCAGAGCCAACAAACACTCGGTCCTTCCAGACCGTCGGTGCCAGGCGAATGGGCCCGCCGGTAAAGAAGGACCAGCATTCTTGGCCTGTGGCCGCGTCGAGGGCATAGACCTTATTGTCTGCCGAAGAACCATAGTATAGCAGCTTATCCACTGCGGCTACCTGGAAGGCGTCATCAAAAATGACACGATGGCGCTGTCTGAAACCTTCTCTTGGGCGCTCGGCCGGCCCAGACCAGGCCGGACGGGGAGGATGGACCGGTGTGTAAACCCACTGCAGGACCAGTGGTGCTGCAAGCGACTCGCGCGTGCACCCGGTCCGCGCATTGTCGTGGCGATAGGTCGGCCAATCCGCTGCATCGGCGCCCGCACCGACAAGAAAAATGCACAGGAAAAGGCACACATTCGAATGAAAAGGGCTTGAAGTCGTCATCGCAGGTTCTCCTAAATCAATATTCACTTTGCAGAGACCATCTTACGTTTCTATAACGTTAATCTGCAACGAAGCTTGACGGATTAAACTCATGCCTTCCTCAGAGGGCAAAATACGTGGGCATTACTTTTTGGCAAAAAAACCTCAAGCAGGCCCTTGTGAAGTAAGTATAATCTCATCGAAGCAAATTGCAAGTCTAAAATGTTCGGCTTGCCCCGTTGGGTGCAGAAATTCGGGACTGCCAACGGTTTTCTGGCTGTCCCAGAATTTCTCAGGACAGGATTTGAGGCTGCCACGCGCTATGGAGCCACCAATGTTACCCGGAATTTGACTTATTTGAACCATGCCGTAATTTGACCCTTGCTGTTCCTTCCGTTATCGATTACTCTTTTTGCTGTGAGTGTATTTTTAGGTGAGTTGTTTTCGGGGTCCGTCATTGCCGCTTATTCGGCAATGCCGGACTAAAATTTCAGTAACATAATAGCGGAGTACACGAGGAGGTCGGATATGGCAGTTTTTACACCGGTTGTTCCGGCGGTTATATTTTTCGCGCAAGTTTTACTGATGAACGCTGCCGCTGACCCAGTTACTTCCGGGCCTGATAGTCAGCGTGCTGTCAACGAGCTGTTAGCCGGGCGATTCAGGTGGACTATCAGTCCACCCCTGGTTAGGACTGCGGACCGTACCACTGATACACTCTATTCTATTAAAGACCCTACGGTTGTCTACTACAAGGGGCGCTGGCACTTGTTCTGCACTATCCGCGGTAAGCAGCGGTCCCACCAAATAGAGTACCTTTGTTTTGAGGATTGGAAAAAGGTCAACACTGGCAAGCGACGTATGTTGAAACTCACCGATGGATATTTCTGCGCACCGCAGGTGTTCTACTTCAAGCCGCACAAGAAGTGGTATCTCATCTGCCAGGCCAGCGACGAATCATGGGACCCCCAGTATGGGGCGGCGTATGCCACTACTACGGACATTGCCGAGCCTTCTTCCTGGAGCAAGCTGCGGCCTCTGGGGCACAAGCGTGCCAATGGAAAGGCTGGATTGGATTTCTGGGTAATCTGTGACGATGCCAGGGCGTATCTGTTCTTCACCACACTCGACGGACGGATGTGGCGTGAGGAGACACCGCTGAGAGAATTCCCCAAGGGCTGGTCCGAACCGGTCCTGGCTATCAGAGGTGACATCTTCGAGGCGAGTCACACATACTATTTGAAGGGATTGAAAAAGTATTTGACCGTAGTCGAAGCACAGGCGGGCGGCCGACGGTACTACAAGGCCTACCTCGCCGAGAAGCTCGACGGGCAGTGGACGCCGCTGGCGGCAACAAAGGACAAGCCGTTCGCCGGCCCTGTCAATACCCGGCACACAGGCACGCATTGGACGGACTCATTTAGCCACGGCGAGCTTATTAGAGATGGTTTCGACCAAACTTTGCAGGTAGACCCTGTTCACCTGAGATTCCTGTTCCAGGGAGTAAGCGACCAAGCAAAAGCAGGAAAGAAGTATGGCCAAATCCCCTGGCGTCTGGGAATGCTGGAGCCGGCACCCAAATGCAATAAGTGATGTCTGGGGGCCCCGGCGAAATATCGAAGCCATTTCAAGCCCTGATGTCGAAATTTACTCGCACAGTTGAGGCGAACTTGTCCTCGTCGATTTTCAGACCGAATCCCGGTGTATCCGGCACGCTGGCCGAGCCGTTCCGGATATCGTAACCGTCCGCAATGAGTACCGCGTTCGAAAGAGGGTCGTGTTCTGCTCGATAGAAATTGGTGATGGCCCGCCCAACGTGCAGCTGCATATAATAACCCACGAGGGAGCCCCAGTTGTGAGGGGCCACTTGCAATCCCTGAGGCCTGCACCAGTCAGCCTCGGTCAGGATGCCTTCGAAGCCAAAGCGATTCATGTCCCCCTGGAATATGTCGATTGCACGGGCCTCGATGAATGGTTTGTAGGCGTCCAGCTTGCTCTGAGTCTCGCCGTCTGCCACGAGGCTTTTCCATCTGTGCCGGCGTATAAAACGTTTAAGTTCCAGACACTTCTCAACCTGCTCCGGAAACATTTCCTCTAAGAAGGCGAAATTATAGTTGGGTAGTTCCTCCATAAGCCGTTTGGTCTTCGCCAGGTCATAACCGTTGTTGGCATCCACACCGACGAGAATCTTTGGCCCGGCGTGTTGACGGATGGTTTTCAGTACGAGAGCGTCACGAGCGTAACCCTCTTTTGGCGGCATCCACTTGGCCCCTCGCCCGATTTTCACTTTGAAGGCGCGGTGCCCGATAGCCATTCCCATATCGATTTCTTCTTTGAACCGGTCGAGTGGCTTGTGACTATATTCCGGGAGTAAGTCGCTGAAGTAAATCGACCCGTCATAAACAGGGACCCGTTTAGGGCCTGCTCCACCTAATAGTTTGTAAACCGGCTTTTTCAAAACCTTCCCAACCAAATCCCAGAGCGGCATCGTCCCGGCACCTAACGGGCCGGTCATCCTCCGATTTGCACCTTTGTAAAAAATCAGAGGGTCCTTTCCTAACAGTTGGGCAAGTTCTCTCTTTCCTGCACGGCAGTTACCGATTCCTTCCAAATCCATATTCGTGAAAAGCCGGACCATTCGGTCGGCGGCTCGTCTGCCGTGCACATCACGTCGAGAGTTCTTGCCGGCCAGCTTGGCTCGTTCGCTAACCAGGTCAAAACCAACAATACGGGTGATTTTAAGCTCGCCGGGTATCTCTTTAGCCCAGCTCCATAAGGGCAGAAGAATTGTGCCGGCGGCCGCTTTAAGGAATTCACGTCTTCTCATAATAAATCCCAAATTCAAAGGTTATGGCTCGTGCTTGGTCAATATCGTCAAGACCTGCAATTGCTTTTCCGGCCATCCCAGTTTTTTGGCAACAGCCCTCGGAAACTGCCATTCGGAATCATCTTTCTGATAGAGTTGTACACGGCTGCGTTCGGCTGCCATTGCTGCGGCCTGGGGCATGTCCAGATAACGCAGCACATTGAGAAATATCGGTCCATCACGGTGAGAGTTTGGTAGATTCCACAGGTCGAGACGGACAATGCGGGGCTCGAACAGCGAAGAGTACAAAACGATACCGGCCATATTCTTTTTGCCTTGTAGCTCCAGCGGCTTTCCGCTCAGTGAATTGATTGTACGCAGAGTCTGAATCGCGCGACGTACGTCCCACACCCGCATACCGTCAAGCGTCTGTCCTACTAACATAAAACGCCGGCGGATTTGCGTTTGTTTGCGTTCGTCCGGGTTCCAGGCAGTCAGTCCGATGCCGCGTGGCACAAAGTATGCCATGACCCGCTTCGTATTTTTGAAAAGCTCCTGCTTACGCTGGAAAGCCTTCTTATCCGGCTCAGGCAGCGTCTGGTCGTTGAGTTCATTGGCAAATCCCACTCTCATAGCGGCCAGCCATTCTTTCCATCCCTCTTCATCTAACACATCAAGCATAACCATCTCCGCCTTGTTGAGTCCGGCCCGGTGGGCCGTGTACAATCGCAGACGAACGTGTGGTTGGCTTGTGAAATCGTACGCGCTAAAGCGAATGCCGTGTTTCTCAACAGAGAATACCTTTTTTGTGTCGAGCGAACCTGCCTCCGCTTCGGGAGGCCAGCCGCGGAACGATTTCTCACGAAGTGCTTTCATCCAAGCCTTGCTTTGCTTTGCCCATTCGTCGGCTGATTGCGGCACCAACGGCGGGGATGCCTTGGGCGTGAACGATTCGTGTATCCGTGAGTTTATGCTGTCAGCGGGCAGCTTATCGAAAACCCTTAGCTGCTCCGCCTCGAAGAAACCGACAGCCGGCTTGTCAATCAGTGGATTCTCATCTTTAAGAAAACGATTGAACCATACAAAAGCATGGACGCGCATCTCCTGCGTGTCTTTGTGCGGGCCTTCGGTGATATGCAGACCAAGGTTCTTATCGGCGTTGTACAGCTTGTAGATGTCCCGCACCTTTTCGTGCAGCCGAACGACACCGTCCAATGGGAAAATACTATCTTTGTCACTATTAGATATAAGAAGCGGTCGCGGCGCAACGAGTGCGGCCGCGAGAGGATAATCCCACCGGTAAGTATTCACGATGTACATACAGTCGCAGTGGCCCTCGACACAACCGTCAACAACATGATTTTGAAGGTCGGTTATGCCGGCTACAGGCACCGCTGCCTTGATACGGTCGTCCAGAGCGGCGAGCCACCAGCTATACGCGCCACCGCCGGAGCGGCCTGTCACCCCGATGCGGTCTTTGTCCACTTCCTTGCGCGTTTCCAAATAATCCAGCGCGCGAATGCAGTTCCACGCCTCGACACCGGCCGGCGTATAGCCCCGGCTGTTCCACCACCACATCTTATAGCGGTATGTGCCGTGATGGATACCCTCAATCTCACCCAATTGCAGCGTGTCGATGATGAAGCAAACATAGCCGTGCCGTGCGAACCAGGCTGCGTGGTGTTGATAGAGGGCCTTGTTCCCATAGCTTATACCATTCTTCTTGATACGGCCATGACCGCATACGTAAAGAATCGCCGGCGCAGGTTTCTCCAGACCTTTCGGGATATAAAAGTTGGCCGTTACATAAAGCCCGGGCCGCGATTGATAATGAATCTTCTCGACAGTAAACTCGTCGTGCTCGAACTTGCCGGTTATGACGGGCGACAGCTCGGTCTTTTCCGGCAGTGGTTCCAGACTGAGCATCTCGAACAGTTGTTTTCGATAAACTTCGCGTTTTGTCTTCCATTCATCGAGCGTATGTCTCCCGGCCAGGCACCGGTCGCGCAGCCTGGCAGTCTCGGTACGAAAGTATTCGGCAAGCATACGGTCGGCAGCGCTTGTGCCAATTGTCCGCCAGTCTGCGGCCATACAAGGAACGCAAAGGCACAGCAGCGTTAACGCGAGCAAAGCCCGGCATGTCAATTTTGATTTTTCATAAATAGCCATTTTCACCTCCTGAATTGGGACATCAACACTCATTTTATTACGACAACCATACATCAAGATTTTCTTTGACAAAATCATCATCGGCAAGCTGCGGATAATTTTCTATTATTTTGTCTATCTTTTCGGCCTGGCCAGGCGATAGGCATTCATGCTCATCGAGCGTCCGAACTTCTTCCACAAGGCCCTGCCGTTTCAACACGTACAATATGCCGGGAATGCAACCGGCGAAATGATTATCAGCATCGAAGATGGCCTTATTGGCCAACGTCAATTGACCCGCTAATGTCAAAATCTCCTGTGGAACCTGCATCCTGGTTTCACGAATTTGCTTGTGCCGAGCGAGGTATTCAACCGCTCGTTTCGTCCAGCAGGCCCACTGGCCTAACAGACCGCCGACAATCTGTAGTGTACCCTTTCGACCATTGATAATAAACTCATATTGTGTGAGTAAATCGAGGATTATGTTATCGTCGTTGCCCGTATATAGTGCGATTTCATCGGCTCTACCGGAATATGCAACCGCTTCGAGCACATCAAGCGTTTGATATCGGTTAAATGGCGCAATCTTTATGGCAAGCACGCCGGCAATCTCAACGAATTTCCTCCAGAACTCAACACCAAGCACCATTTGGCTAATCGCCTCTTGCAGATAAAATCCCATAATCGGTATTACTTTGGCCACCTGCCGGGCGTGATCTATCAGCTCGTCGATTGATTTTCCTCTTAGTGCTGTAAGAGAAAGCAATCCGAGATGATAACCAAGGTCCCGGGCCAGCTCGGCTTCTTTGACAGCCTGTTTCGTCTCGCCCACGATACCCGCAATCATTATTGGTTCACTGCTGTTGGAGGATTTAACGAATTGTTGCGCGGTATCATTAGCCAACTCCAGCACGGGCCGATACAAGCCTGCTCTCGGATTATGGATGGCAAACTGCGTCGTGTGTACACCTACCGCCAACCCGCCCGCGCCGGATGCCAAATAATAACGGCTCAATGCTTTTTGATGTCGCTCATCGATGTTATTGTCCGCCTGAAGGGCCAGTGGATGGGCGGGAATGACACAACCTGAACGAAGTTTATTGATGATATCCGGGTTCACCATAAAAAGACCGCGATTAGAACTTGCCGTCACGTATATCATATTTTGTCGGTTTGTTTAAGACCTTTTTACCTGTGCCCACCCATTTCACTATCAGAGACACCATCTCCTCAAGTGTTGTCTTCGGATGGCCAAACAGGCTAAAACAATAGGATGCGTTCGAAAGCAGGGCTGTTTGCGACTCCCGGGATACAAATTTCGGTTCTTTACCGAGCTTCTTGCCAATTTGCTCAGCTAATTGACGAATCGTCACTGTATCCGGCCCGGTAACATTAAGAACAGCCGGCGGCGACTTTGCGCAACTGTGCGCCTGGATGATATAGTCATTAGCGTCCCTCTGCCAGATGAGATTGACGGCGCCCATAGTCAGGTCGATTGGCTCATCGTTCAATATCTTCAGTGTAAGGTCAACAATAATCCCATATCGAGGCTCGTTGGCGTAATTGAGTCGGACAAGGGCGACTTTCGTATTATGAAGCTGCGAGAAATACTGGAACATTCGCTCTCTGCCCAGGCACGACTGGGCATATTCACCTACCGGAGCGCCGGCAGTTTCTTCACTTGCCCCGCCACTGTTGATATCGACGAGAGGATAAACGTTGCCGGTGGAAAAGACCACAATTCGCGCATTTTTATAATGTCGTGCCGCCATACCCGGTACGAAGCTGTTCAGCGCCCACGTTAACGGCTGGTTGTCCATAACGCCGAATTTCATACCAACCAGATAGAATACATTTTCTACTTTTGGCAATTTTGAATAAGATGATTCATCCAGCAGGTCTGCCTCGATGGTCTTAATTCCTGCATCCTCCAATCTCGTCTTGACCGCCTTATCACTAAATCGCGAGACCGCATAAATATTCTTGCCGCCTGATGCTTTTTTAAGCATCATCGCCAGCGTCGGCCCCATCTTACCACCCGCTCCTAAAACGACGATGTCACCATTCAAAGTGGCGACGACTCTCTTAGTTGCCTCCGTTGGCTCGCTAAGAATGTCCTCCAGGCCGCGTTCGTCTATTGCAGATATATCTATCATACCTTTCTCTATATTCGATATCGGATTCTCGTGAGTATCTGCTAAATCACCCATATTAACAAAAAATCAACCAGAAGCACACATAGTAAATCAAAAAATCAAAAAAAACCCTCAAGAAGAGAACGGCGATTCTACGAACGCAAAAGCCCTCTGATAGCTACTCTGGGGTATCTATTTGCAATTTGGCAATAAAATTCAAATTGTTGTTTGCAATGAAACTGAGATTTGCTACAATATGTAAAAATGGAGGATTTAGGGTAAACGGCAAAAAGGGAGGTTGCATGAAGAAAACAATTTTTTTTCATAAAAAGCCGATTTTATCCTTGTAATCCCCATATTATTTACCAAACTTTGTATTTACTAAATTTTCACTTAACCTGCATTCTGTCAGAAACGATAACAGAGGGTGATTTGAGATAGGTTTTTGGGTAGTACGAATATGAGAAAAAATAACAAATCCAAGTACAATTGTCTCATCTATTATTCGCCGGAGGATGAACGCTGGATAGCTCACAGTCTGCACACCGACCAAATCGGGACCGGGGAATGTGTAACTGAGGCTCTTGCCGATCTAATACAAGGCTTGGTGAATTTATTTGCGCTTGCTGCTGAACATCCTGATATTGAAATTTTCAGAGAAGCTCCTCAAGATATTAAGCGAATGATTCGTTCTGCCAGGCCTCTACCTGGAGAGATTTTTGATATTGCGTATCATCGAGTTCATGGTGATTGGCCGAAAGATTTTGCTGTAAGCAGCACCTCAATTAAACGTAAATTCAAGACCGAAGTTGCCGTTGCTGTCTAACGGAGTATTTCATCTATGGGTCAGCAAGACCGAAGTGGAGGCAAGTCCGGTCATACTTCACAAAACGTGGTTTCACTATTTATCACAAAGGCGGTGATGTCTTTATAAAAGCACCTCAAAGTTTTGCCTCGCAAGGCAAATGTCCTATCGTCAAAATTGGTCATAAATATTGCTGTAGTGCTGGTGCTGAGTTATTACCCTGTTATTGTAAAAAGATTGAGCGCACCTTTGGCGTCACGATAGATGAGATTTTAAACGGTTAATTTTCTCCCTTCGTTTGCTATTGCTTAGCTACGGTTTCCCTTCCTTCTCAACATCACCGCACCCAGGCCCCGTTAGAAGTCCGAACAGAGTCTGGCGCCTTACTTCTAACGGGGCGAGAATCAGCAATCAGCCCAACATAAGCACGAGCCGCCACAGGACCCTTACGGCCATAAGTAAGACAACAAGCAATCCCACCCCGCCGAGAAGGTTGAGGACTAACGTATTACGCCTATCGCCCATGACGTCCTTTCGGTTGGCGAGCCAGAGCATTGTAACTGCCATCAACGGATTGCCGATTACCGTCAATGCCTGACCGAAGATTATGAGCTTAACTGGTTTCTGGCCGGTCCTCAGCGCAAGCATCGCTATGACCATACCAATTAGCAATACCGCGACCGTGAAACGCCGGGGCCACAGGTCGCTGAGCTTCGGCGCTCGACCAATGCCATCGGCTAAGATACTGCCGCCTATCATCGCGTTGATGAGGAACGGGTTCATCGCCACGGCCAATAGGCCGATGCAGAAGAAAATGTGGGCGATGGGGCCCAGGAACGGCCGCAAAGACTGGGCCAGTACGCCGATGTTGTCCGCCTGTTGGCCGGGGATGACTGTTGCGGTCGTAATCAATATGATTGCGCTGATGCCTGTGAGGATACCAACACCGGCGATAGAGTCACCAATTCCACGGGTGTACTCCTTGATAGTCCAGCCTTTCTCACGTACGAGGTTGCCCTGGTAGAACGCAGCCGCTACAGAGAAGGTCGTACCGAGCAGCGAGGCGATAAGTATCATTGGGTCCTTGATGGCTCCGTCGATTTTCTTAGGGACACCCAATGACAGTCCTTCCGGCCAACTCGGGACAAGGCCCTTTATTATACCCAACAGATTGGGGCCTGCTATGACCAGGTTGATGACAAAGCAAAGGAGCATTACTCCCACCATAATCTTCATCGTGCGTTCGAGAAAACGATAGATTTGCGTAGCCAGGAACAGAAAGACGATAATGAGGCCGTTTAGTCCCAACAGCACCCAGTGGGTATCGAGCTTGGGAACAAGTGTCTCGGCAGCGGCGGCGACCGCCAGATTATTCGAGAATTGGAACGTGGTGCAGATGAGGCAGAGATTAATGCCAATTACTGCGGCAATCGGCCGGCCGAGACGCTGAGCTACCAGCGTGCAGGGTGTCGCGCCGCCCACAACACCAATTCGCGCCCCCATAGTCACGTACGTGCCCATCAGGACCCCCGTGGAGACAAGCAGCCACAGCAATTCGTATCTGTGATTGGCTCCGACATTGGCGCTTATCAGCAGGCTCCCAGGCCCCATCACTACACAGGCGGTGATGAGGGCTGGACCAAGCGAACGCCACCATGGGGGACGCTTGTCAAGGTTCGAAGCAGTGGATGGTTCAGCCATAGGGCAGCTCCTAACTTAAGTGTGTAATCCGCAGGATGCCTTACGGCATTACACCTGCTCCGGCACAACGAAAGGCCCGCGATATTTACGCTTCACGAGCTCGTTTGCCTGTTCACTGAAATCGCCGACAAACCTCTCGTTACTGGTATCCATCTTGAGCCACGGCCCGAGAATCCTCGGCGTCGCTTTAACATCCACTCCATTAACCAGCAAGTGCTCCTGCAAACGCTCGAAGGAATCCACCATTTCCTTATTTCCCTTGATGACTTCCAGGACCTGGTCACGTGAGGTCTCCTTGCCGAGCCGGTAGGAGATGTTGCCTATATGACAGAGGGCGCTGGAAAGATGACCTTCGGCGATGTCGGCATTCAGGTCGCTGACTTTGCGGCTGCGAACGGCCTTGATGAAGTTGGCGTGGTGTCCACTGCCGCCGGTGCGCTTGAACTGCTTGATTTTTTTGCCGTCCTTGTCATACGCCCAGCCGCCCACGAAGTAACCATCTTCGCATTGAACCACAACACCGGCCCGAGTCCCCCGAAAGGCATCCATCGCCGAATCACCTTTTGCTCTCGGCAGCCCGCGTACTTCGAAGATGATAGGGGCCGGCTCGTAATCCAGGAATACTATCTGCGTGTTGGCCGTTTCCCCATCGTCAATATATCCGAACCGTCCCCCGATGCTCATCACTCGTGGTGGAAGGGCACTTTTGTCCAGGAACCATTGACAGATGTCCGTAAAATGAATTCCGTTGTTGCCGAGGTCACCATTGCCGGTAGACCAGACCCAGTGCCAGTCGTAATGCAGATTCTTGCGCATCAGAGGCGCCGTTGGAGCCGGACCGCACCACAGGTTATAGTCCACTGATTTGGGAATCGGCTGCGGCCCATCAACCTTTCCGATACTGCCGCGTCGAACATAGACAATGCCGTATACAATAACAATCTTGCCGAGATTGCCCTGCTGAATATACTCGATGGCTTCCTGCAGCCCTTCATCGGAGCGGCGCTGGGTACCGGCTTGAACAATTCGGTTATACTTGCGGGCCGCCTCGACCATTTTCCTGCCTTCCCGGATGTTATGCGAGACCGGCTTTTCAACATATACATCCTTGCCTGCCTGGCACCCCCAGACCGTAACAAGAGCATGCCAGTGGTTAGGCGTGGCCGTGATGATTGCGTCGATGTTCTTGTCTTCCAGCAACTTGCGATAATCGATATATGTGTCGACCCTTTCATTGCGGTCTCTGATTTTTTTCTCTTCGCGTGCGAGAAAACTTTTATCCGCATCGCAGATTGCAGCCACGCGGACGCCGGGGATTTTCCGGAACCAGTTGATATGATTACTGCCCTGGTTACGGATACCCACTACAGCCACGCGGACATCATCGTTTGCCCCTCGTATGCGGGAGAACGGCATCGCAAGTGCAACACCGGCAGCCACCGAACCCTTCACAAAATCTCGGCGATTGATACGTCTCATCAGCGGTCTCCTTAATTAGTATCTGTTGCGGAAACAACATTTTGTCATTCCCGCGAAAGCGGGAATCCAGTTTTTAGGCCATAGACCCCTGCTTTCGCAGGGGTGACATTGCCAATTTCGGCTTTCCGCAACAGG
>Ga0114919_10002834_pt1 | contig 13999 bp, 11 predicted proteins | sample BlataG_FD_88682 | JGI IMG/M metagenome (GOLD analysis project Ga0114919, IMG submission 88682) | Deep subsurface microbial communities from Black Sea to uncover new lineages of life (NeLLi) - Black_00105 metaG | ecosystem: Environmental > Aquatic > Marine > Oceanic > Sediment | place: Atlantic... | reverse complement strand
GGTTTAGGCCCGGGAGCTAACATAGGGGATAAAATAGCTGTATTTGAAGCTACCCATGGAACTGCGCCTAAGTATGCAGGCTTAGACAAAGTTAATCCTGGGGCTTTAATTCTTTCTGGTTGTCTAATGTTCGATTACTTAGGATTGAAGGAATCGTCAAATGCAATAATTAATGCTTTGGCAAAAACAATTTTTTCTAAAATTGTTACTTATGATCTTGCCAGACAGATTGAAGGCGCTAGAGAAGTTAAATGCTCAGAATTTGCTAAAGAAATTATAAAAAATATCAATAAATAATATATATTTCTATTTTTAGATTGTCTTTAAATATTAAAAAACTATTGAAAAGGAGGGGATAAATAGAAAAAAGTAAAATAAAAATAAATAAAAAATTTAAAATAGAAAGGAGAAATTGTAAAATGTTTTTTCAGAGTAAAAAAAATTCATTGAAATTTACAATATTGTTTAGCATTGTTTTATTAAGTTTTTGTCTTTTATTAAACGTAAATGCCGAAGAGAAAAAGCTTATAACTTATGGAGCAGCCCCCGCTACTTCGCCGATTTACTCTTATGGAGTTGGAATGGCGAAATCTATTATGGATGCTTACCCTGAAATCCAAATAACTGTTACCGAATGTAGAGGCGCTAGTGATATCACGAGAAGAGTTAGACAAGGTCTTGTAGATATTGGGAATTCGATGTCAAATGCAGATTATTCTAATTATTATGGAGTTGATATTTTTGATGGTGAACCTAGGGCAGATGCAAGAATTATATGGTATTTTAACGTAACACCTCAGCAATGGGTTGTAGCTAGAGACTGCAATGTAGAAAAATTAGCGGATTTGAATGGTAAAGAATTTAATCCAGGTGGAGTAGGATGTACTGCATGTGATATAACTAAATCTGTTTTTGAATTATTGGGAATTGAACCTAAATATTATGAGGGAGCTCAAACTGATGCAGGTAATGCATATAAAGATAGAAGAATTATTGGTCTTACTAAAAGTGGACCCCCAAAAGATAGTTTTGTGACACAACTCAATATTGCTAGGACAGTTAGAGTATTAAGTTTAACAGATGAACAATTTAAAGTTATATTTGAAAAGTTTCCCTATTTTACAAAAGTTACAGTTCCTGAAAATACATATAAAGGAGCTGAACCATATACTACTATTGCTGTAATGATGGGTACTCAAACCACTGCAGACCTTCCGCAAGAATTAGGTTATAAAATGTTTAAGGCGGTGTGGGAATTGGCACCCCAATATTGGCAATCAGCATTTCCAGTAGGTAAAGATGCAAATTATCCTGAATTAACTTTAAAATCTAAAATACCTTTGCATGCAGGAGCTGTACAATATTTAAAAGAGTTAGGTTACGAAGTCCCTCCTGAAATTATTCCTCCAGAATATAAAGAATAAAGAATAAAAAATAAATAATTTATTTCTGATGGCATTTGGTAAATACAGATATATTAATTATCAAATGCCATTAGAAAATTAAATTGAATTAAGAAAGATTATTGGTATTGAAAAATAAAGAAAAAATAAATATTGAAGAAAAAGATAGTGATAGAATTAGAGATTTAAAGGGTATTTGGAAGACATTGGTTGTGGTTGTTAGTATAAGTTTAATATCTTTTCATCTTTATACTGCAATTTTTGGATTATTTCCAAATGTTATTCAACGATCTTTACATTTAATGCTTAGCTTAACTCTTTGTTTTGCATATTTCCCATTAAAAAAACAACAGAAGATACAAAGTTATATACCTTTCTATGATTTAATGTTTATATTAATAATAACAATTTCTTGTATTTATATTATTTTAGTATATGACGAGATAATGTTTAACCCAATGAGAAATTTAAGCAAAATTGGTTTATTCTTAGGAGTTGCTTTAGTTATATTAATATTAGAAGCTGGTAGAAGATCTGCAGGAATTATTTTTTCTTTTATTGCGGCCTTTTTATTAATTTATGCTTATTATGGTTTGTATTTTCCAGGCATTTGGAAGCATAAAGGATTTAGTTTTTTTGTTATATTACAAACTTTATATCATACTACTAATGGAATATGGGGATTACTTTTAGATATATCAGCAACAATATTAGCTGTTTTTGCTATATTTGGGGGGATTTTATTAGCAACAGGAAGTGGTTATACTTTTATTGAAGTTGCAAAATTTATGACTAAAAGAAGCATTGGAGGATCTGCCAAAGTAGCAATTATTTCAAGCTCTTTATTTGGGATGGTATCTGGAAGCGCCATAGCAAATGTAGTAACGACTGGTAATTTTACGATACCAGCTATGAAAGCATCAGGTTATAAAAATTATTTTGCGGGAGCTGTAGAAGCTGTAGCTTCAACGGGAGGTCAATTAGTACCTCCAATTATGGGAGCTGGAGCATTCATAATGGCTGAAATAACTGGAGTACCCTATCTTCATATTGCAAAAGCTGCTATTATTCCTGCATTACTATATTATATCGGGTTATATTGGAGTGTTCACTTAGAAGCTATTAAACAGAATATAACTCCTACTAGTGAAAATAATAAATCTAATAATGTTAATCATATTAATTTTATAAAAATAATTATCTTAATTATACCAATTATAATTTTTTTATTTTTTCTGATTTCTGGTTATACACCAATGAAATCAGGTGTGTGGGGCATAATTGTCGCATTCTTTTTGTATTTATTTTATAATTGGAAAATTATTTCTCATGATATTAGGTTTTTACTAAAAGTAATTTATAAAATTTGTATGACATCTGCGGATACTATTATGAGGATTGTTGCTCTTTTAGCATCAGCGCAGATTATTATAGGTTTGATTTCTTTAACTGGTATTGGTGTGAAATTTTCTGATGTAATTGTCAGTTTAGGAAAAGAAAATTTATTTTTAAGTTTACTGCTTTCCGCGATTATATGTTTGATATTAGGTATGGGATTACCTACTACTGGAGCATATGTATTAGCTGCATCAGTATTAGGTCCAGCGGTAATAAGATTAGGAATGCCTCCAGTTCCAGCTCATTTATTTATTTTTTATTTTAGTGTTCTTTCTACAATTACACCACCTGTATGTGCGGCTTCTTTGCTAGCTTCTGGTCTAGCAAAAAGTTCGTGGGTAAAAACTGCTTTTACCGGAGTTGGATTAGCATTTCCAGGATTTTTAGTTCCCTTTGCCTTTATTTATAAACCTGCATTATTACTCACTGGCGGATCAATATTAACAACAATATTATTTTTAATAATGACAATTATTGGTATTATTTCTTTAGGATCTGGAATTGTAGGTTATTTATTTGGTTCTATACAAAATATAATTTTAAGAATTATCTTAATAATGGCTGGAAGTCTAATGTTTATCCCAAAAATATCAATAAATATTATAGGATTAATTATAATTATTTTTATTTTTAGTTTGAAATATTTGAAATATAAGAATATAAAAATTAAACAATATTCCTAAACAAATATTAAAAACAATTTAGAAAAATTTTAAAAATCAAAAAGAGGTGAAATTAAAATGTCAAGGGTAAAATTAAAAAATATTTGTGATCTTCATATTCATGCTTACCCATCTTTAATGGAAAGAATAGGAGATGATATTGAAATTGCAATAGTTTCAAGAGATGCGGGAATGCAAGCAATTATGTTTAAATCTCATCATGAAAGTACTGTAAGTAGGGCATATCATACAAGTAAACATGTTCCAGGTATTAAAGTATTTGGTGGTATAGTATTAAATAGAACGGTAGGAGGAATTAATCCATTTGCGGTAGAAGCTGCGCTTAAACTCGGAGCAAAGCAGATATGGATGCCTTCTATAGATTCTCAAGAACATGCAAAGGTTTATGGTTCAACAGGTACATGGGGTTATCAAAGCACAAAGCTATCATTAAAAACAACAGGGATTTCAATAATTAAAGATAATAAGTTAGACGAAGATATATTAGTTATACTTAAATTAATAAAAAAGTATAACGTTATATTAGGAACTTCTCATTTATCTGAATTTGAAATATTAGAACTTGTAAAAAAAGCAAAAGATATCGGCCTAAATAAGGTTCTTATTACTCATCCTTTTTGGAAACCACCTTGTTTGAGTATTAGTTCTTTAAAAAAGTTAGTTAAATTAGGTGCAATATTAGAATTTTGTGCTGGAACAGTTTATCCCGTGCCAGGATACGGTAATATCTATACTTATCGAGATGCAATAGAAGAAATAGGTGCAGAACATATAATTATATCTAGCGATGCTGGTAGATGTGGAAAATCATTGCCTTATGAAACAATAAGAGTATTTAGTCAATGTCTTAATGATATAGGTATAGATGAAAAAAAATTAGAAATTATGTTAATTAAGAATCCAGAATGGCTATTAGATATTAATTAGTAAATTTAAAAAGAATTAATTATTATTTAAATTCAAAATAAAAAGAATATTCTTTTTTAGTTTGTTTAGATTATAAAAGATTTTTATTAGAGGGAAATAATGTTGTTTTTTAAAAAAATATCAGTTTATCTTTTATATATTTAAAATGCTATTAATTAAATTATCATATTGAATTTATTATTATTAGGAGAGATTATGAAAATAAAAATACCTTATGGGAAAAAAGTTCAACAGGCAGTTATCGATAAAAAGAATTTTTTAGGTATTATTCAATCTAAAGAATGTATCTCAGTTAGAAATGAAAGAGAAGAGGTAAAAAAAGCCTTATCAAATCCTATAGGTAGTCCAAATTTAGAAAATATTGTAAAATGTAAAAAAAATAAGATAGTAATTGTAATAAATGATATTACTAGGCCAACTCCAAGCAAAGTGTTAATTGATGCCTTAATGGAGGAATTACAAAATATTGGAATTAATTATGAGAATATTAAATTAATCGTAGCGACTGGAAGTCATAGAGCAAATACTATAGCGGAATTAGAGATGATGATTGGAAAAGAAAATGTAAGAAGATTTAAAATTGAAAATCATTGTTGCACTGATGAAAATAATATTAAATATATTGGAAATACTAAGAAAGGGATGCCAATTTATATAAATAAAACAGTAGCAGAAGCAGATATTAAGATATTAACAGGAGTAATTGTTCCTCATCATACTGCTGGTTTTAGTGGTGGAAGGAAAAGTATTATTCCAGGGGTTGCTAGTCTTAATACATTAAAGATTCATCACTCTTTTCCAATACGTCCTTATGAACCCTCAATGGGAAATATGGATTCAAATCCTTTTCATCAGGAAGCCTTAGAGGCGACTAAAATGGTAGGTGTGGATTTTATTTTAAATGTGGTCCAAAACAGTAAAAAAGAGACTATTGCAGTAGTAGCTGGAGATTTAGAAACTGCTCATAAAAAGGGAGTTGAAATTTGCAAGAAGATATCAGAAGTTGAGATACCAGAATTAGCCGATATTGTGGTAACGAGCCCAGGTGGTTTTCCTAGAGATATTAATCTCTATCAGTCTCAAAAAGCAGTTTCTGTAGCTGAAAAAATGGTTAAAAAAGATGGAGTGGTTATTTTGGTTGCCGAGTGTAAAAATGGCATTGGAGAAACTAATTTTGCGGAATGGATGAAACAAGCTCATTCACCTGAAGAAGTAATTGAACGTTTTAAAAAGGAGGGATATTCAGTGGGCTCGAATAAAGCTTTTATGTTTGCTAGAGCATTGACTAAGAGTAAAATTATTGTTTTAACAGATAATATTTCTAAAAAGTATTTAAATGATATGTTTATGTTAAAGGCAAAATCTTTAACAGAAGCGATTAATATGGCGTTTAAGATAAAAGGAAAAGATAGTAAAATATTATTCTTGCCCAATGCAATCAGTGTAATACCTAAACTAAAAGGAGTTAATAAATGACAATTTCTACTAAACTTGCTAATTTTATAAAAGATTTGAAATATGAAAAATTACCTAAGGATGTTATTAATGTTGCAAAAGATTGTATTTTAGATACTTTAGGGGCAGCTTTGGCAGCAGTAAATATTCCTGATGTAAAAGGTATTTATAAAGAAATCAAAAAATATGATTTTCAAAATGATTGTAAAATTTGGGGAATTAATAAAAGAGCTTCAGTGTTTAATGCAGCATTAATTAATGGAACTATGAGTCATGCTATAGAAATGGATGATGTTCATAAAAGGTCTAAATGTCATGCAGGAGCGGTTATTATTCCAACTGCGTTAACATTAGGAGAAATAAAAAACATCTCCGGGAAAAAGATATTGCTTTCTATTATATTAGGTTATGAAATAATATTCCGTATTGGAATGGGGATAGGAGCTACTTCTCATAGGTTAAAAGGTTGGCACGCTACTTCAACTTGTGGAACTTTTGGTTCAGCAGCTGTTGCTTCTAAAATCTTAGATTTAAATTTAAAACAAATTATTAGTGCATTAGGAATTGCGGGTACACAATCAAGTGGTTTGTGGGCTTTTACCGAAGATGGAGCAACTAATAAAAAATTCCATTCGGGCCACGCTGCCCAGTGCGGAATATTAGCTGCTATTTTATCTGCAGGAGGAATAACTGGTCCAAGTAATATTATCGAGGCAAGAGATGGTGGCTTTTTTCAAGCCACTTCTGATGATTTTGATTATAAAACTGTTACTTCTAATTTAGGAAAGAAATTTGAAATATTGAATATTGATCGCAAGCCATATGCTTGTTGTCGGAGTATGCATTCTTCAATTAATGCAATATTAGATCTAAAAAAGGAGAAAAATATTCAGCCATATGAGATTGAAAGAATTGAAGTCGAAACTTATGAAATTGCTATAAAACAATGTGGACTTATTACTCATCCAAAAAATATTTTTGAAGCAAAATTTTCAATTCCTTATGGATTATCTGTAGCTTTGTATGATGGGCAGGTTCTCAACGAACAATTTACTGAAGCAAAATTAAAAGATAAAAAATTATTAGATATTGAAAAAAAAGTAGTAGTTCGTGAAAATAAAAAATATACTAATATGTATCCTGATAATTGGGGTAGTAAACTTAAAATTATTACTAAAGATAATAAAATCTTTGAAAGAGAAATTATAAATGCGAAGGGAGATCCAAGGAATCCATTAAAAAGAAATGAATTAATTGGTAAATTTGTAAATTTATCTAAAGGTATTTTATCAAAGGAAAAGCAAGAAAAAATTATCGCTATCATTAGCAAAATCGAACAACTAGAAAATATAAAAGAGTTAGTAAAATATCTTTAGATCTTTAGAATGTATGACAGGGGACGGTTCTTTGACATATTTTTATTAACAGAAATATAGTAATAACAGAAATAGGAGTCTATAATAAAAAAATAGTTTTTAATTATAGACCCCTATATTACTCTATAAAAGATGAGTATGTTCCACTGGCTCCACATCTCCTATTGCCTCATTATCTGAATGAAGGCAGAGCGGGACCTTGTTCTTTTACATGGACTGGCACTGCTTCGGGCAGCCGATGAGCTATGGATCGTATCAGAGGATATTAGCGAAGGGATGTAGGGTGAAATTGATGAGGCAAAGAGATTAGGAATCCCGATTCGCAGAGTTAAGCCGTTTAATCTTAAGATGTTAGAAATTTTATAAGGTTAATTGGATGCTCTCAAATTATCGCAATGAAATCTCTAATAAGGGGGCAAGATTATATTATGAATGCAAATTGTGTCCTGTGAGGACACAAAATGCAATATAAATACCAGACAATTCGAAAGGTTGACAAGCTTCTAAACTTTATATATAGTATTATTAAAAAGACAAGCCCGCTTACCTCAGTCTAAAAGATATAGTGGTCTCGAAGGGGAGCCGAAGTTCTCTACTGTTCCTCGAGCTCTTAATTTATTATAGCATATATCTTATAAAGATGGTAAAGGCTTGGCTGCGCTTAGGGCTAGGCCTTTTTTTATTAGGAGGCGAAAACAGAATGATAACTAACTCGATTGATCCGAACAAGAAGAGGAGAGAGGAAAAGAGATTAACTCAATCAGATTTGCCCCTCCTGGTAGGAGTATCTCAACCCACTATTTCTCAATTTGAAATAGGAGGGGTAATCCCTTCCGAGGGGCAGATTAAAAAGATTACCGAAATTCTGGGCATCGGTCCGGGGACGCTGAATAAAAACTCCGTCAATTCTATAAGGATAGAAAGAGGGAGTTAAAGAAAAGGATAGAAGGTGATCAAGAGAAGGCCGAAATACCAATGTAAAAAGTGTGGGCAGTCTTTTATGGCTGGGGAGAAGATAATATTTGTCCCCAATACGGGGGCGAATTAGAACCTGTCTCTGAAAATACTGCTACTAAAAAATAGGTAGGTCCTTTCACATGGCCAAGCTAGATTTCTCATACCCATGACTTTACTTAGCCCATACCTAATTATTTTGGTGATTTACAGGATGTTCAAGTCTATCCTAATAATTCAACTTATCCGATAGTGGAATACTAAATTAGTTAACTAGTTAATAAAATAAAGGCAACTTTTATAAACTAACTTTAACTCCTTAACCGATGAAATTAAGGTAAGCCATAGAAATAATCTTACAAAAAAAGGTATATTCTCCGTAAATATGAGAAGGTGTACTCCTTCGCTTTTACGTAATCATAAGGTCTAAAATCTTTGCCTTAGAGGCAAAAAAGTGCTTTGAATGTCACCTAAGTACAATTACATGACATTGAAAGTGAAGGCCTAAAAGAGATGCCGGATTGTGGGTTATTTTAAAAAATCGGATTTTCGAAGAGTTTTATATAAGGGTGCTCAAAAATTTGAAGATAGGGAAAATAAAGATGAAAAGCCAATACAGCCCCATAGAAAATAAAACTTACATTTGGCTTTCATAGAAGGAGGGGATGATAAGAATAAATTTTATAAAGATAAATAAAAATAAAATGAAAAGACCAAAAAAACGAAAAGGAAGTGAAAAAGTATGTAGGCCATTAGTTAGGGAAAATGAAAAGCTTTCCACAAATGAGAGGTTAGTCGAAAGGGGAATTTTTACTCTTATTAGTGGGAGCTCTTAAGGAAAAGTAAATCAAATCTTTTTTTATAAATTAATAAGGAGGAAAGTTGATGAAAAAAATTATTTTGTTTTGGGTTATTTTACTTTTCATTTTTGGAATCTTTAGTCCCCTTTTATCTGCAGATGAAAAGTGGCCCACCAAACCTATTCGTTTGATAATTGGTTACGGGGCTGGGGGAACGACAGATATGAGTGCCCGGCTCTTAGCCTCGATTGTTGAGAAAGAGCTTGGCCAACAAATTATCTGTGAAAACAAACCGGGAGGAGCTGGATGTGTTGCTGCTACATTGGTGTCAAAACAGAAACCCGATGGTTATCATTTATTTACTTTTGTAACAGCACCAGCAGTCTTGACTCCTCATATGCAAGATTTACCTTTTGATCCACTAAAGGACTTTACCCCGATTTGCCGCTATGCTCTATGGCACTATGCACTTGTCGTCCGGACAGATTCTCCCTGGTACACTTTCCAGGATTTTATCAAATTTGCAAAGGAAAACCCCGGAAAAATATCTTATGGTCTTTCAGGAACAGGTAATCCTCAACATCTGGTCATGGAGCGTCTAAGATTGCTACATGGGATCGAATGGAAGGCTATACCCTTTAAGTCGGGTTCGGAAGCTGTCGCTGCTTGTATGGGTGGCCATGTGGACGCAGTAGCTGGGGTTACTGAGTGGGTACCCCAAGTATTATCTGGTGATCTGCGTTTATTAGCAGTTTTTGATGCAGAAAGAATGAAAGAATTTCCCGAAGTTCCAACTTTAAAGGAGTTGGGTTATGATATAGTTGCTCCTTCCGTTCTAGGTATTGCTGGACCAGCTGGCATACCTGAAGATATTGTGGAAAAATTGGATCAAGCTATTAAAAAAGCCTTGAATGACCCTAAATTTGTTGAGCTTATGGAAAGAACAATGTTAAAGATTGCTTATTTAGACCATAAGGAATTTGCTGAACATTTAAAGATAGTTTATAAAGAACAAGGCGAGATAATTAAGAAGGCAGGTCTAGCCAAGGAACAATAGCTTCTTCTGATTTAAAAAAGAAGGGAAGCAATATTAAATTGTTTCCCTTCTTAAATAGTTTAAGTTTGCAAAGGAGAGAGATGGTGATAGAAAAAAAAGACATAAAAATAGGAATTATTTTATTAATTTCTTCTGTTATTAATTATAATATTATTATTCCTCGTTATGTAAGGGGTCGTGCGTTCACAGGTCTTTCTCCCAATTTTTTTCCAGAATTGGCAACAATTCTTTTGGGAATTTTCAGCTTAGCCCTAATCTTAACTAGATGGTATTCCATTTACAATAAGAAAAAAAAAGAAGATAACAAAAGGAAGGAGAAAGAGGTAGAAATTGTTAGTTATGAAAACTATCGCGTATTAATTACTATAACTATTATATTTATTTATTTTATACTTTTTGAACATTTTGGCTTTTTATGGACGACTCCAATTATACTTGCTCTTTTGATGTTTTGTTTCGGAATGCGTAATTCTAAACGTATATTATTTTTTTCTATCATGACTACAGTAATTTTATTTTTCTTGTTTGAAAAAGGCTTAAAAATTCCATTGCATTAGGGAAGGTGAAGGATTTGATCCAAAACATAATAGGCGGTTTTCATTTAATGTTAACTTTAGGAAATCTTTTTGCAGTTATAATTGGTGTGAGTTTTGGCATATTTATGGGTGCTATACCTGGATTAACTGGAACTATGGGTATAGCTCTAATAATTCCTATGACTTATTTCTTAGATCCAATTACGGCATTTGCTATACTTCTTGGAACTTATAAGGGTTGTCTCTTTGGGGGATCGATACCAGCCATACTTATAAATACACCTGGCACACCAGCGGCAGCAGTTACAGTTTTTGATGGATATCCTATGGCACAACAGGGTAAGGCAGGTAAGGCAATGGGCATAGCCTTGTATTCTTCAGTAATAGCTGATGCCTTTACTACTATATGTTTAATATTCATTGCTGTTTGGTTAGCAAAAATCGCTTTGAGATTTGGTCCTCCTGAGTATGCTACTTTAATAATTTTTTCTTTGACAATAGTTGCAAGCGTTTCGGGTAAATCTTTAATAAAAGGATTGCTGGCCGCCATAGTGGGATTTTTATTTGGTACTATAGGATTAGATCCAATGCTTTCTACCCCACGATTCACTTTCGGAGTGGTTTATCTTCTCAGCGGTATCCCGATGATGGTAGTAATGATCGGACTATTTGCGATTTCGGAAGTTCTTATCCAAGCCGAGCATAAGGAGAAAGAGTCAGCTACTTATATCCCAGTTTCCAAAGGTGGTGTTACTTGGGAAGACCTAAAAAGTTGTTTAACCACTATACTCCGCGGAAGTTTAATAGGCCTGGGAATTGGTGCTATTCCTGGTATTGGAGCAACACCATCCTCTTTTCTTACTTATTCAGAGACTCGAAGAGTTTCTAAACATCCTGAACAATTTGGTAGAGGAGCGATTCAAGGTGTTGCTGCTGCTGAATCAGGGAATAATGCTGTCTGTGGAGGGGCTCTCATCCCATTAATGGCCTTGGGTATTCCGGGAGATATTACCACAGCAGTATTATTGGGAGCTTTTATGATTCATGGGCTGACTCCCGGACCTATATTATTTGAAGAACATTCTGAAATTGTTTATGGAATTTTTGCGGGTTTACTTATGGCTAACTTGCTTTTATTAGTTATTGGAAGTCAATCGATTAAACTATTTTCTTTAATTACAAAACTTCCTAAGTCTGTGATTTTTCCAGTAACGGCAATTTTGTGTACTATCGGTGTTTATGGATTCAATAACAGTTTTTTTGACCTTTGGGTAATGCTCCTTTTTGGAGTAATCGGGTATTTAATGAGAAAATATGATTTTCCTTTAGCACCACTTTTGATAGCTTTTATTTTAGAACCTATTGGAGAAAGAGCGATAAGACAGAGCTTGATTTTGTCTGGGGGTAGTCCTCTTATCTTTGTAACTCGACCTATTTCTGCTTTTTTTCTTTTTTTGGCTGTTGTTTCTATTTTTATCCTATTTTCAGTAAGGAAAAAGACTAAATTATTAAATTAAAAAGAAAGGAATCTATTTTAAAGTGAGTAAAAAAATTTTTGATAAGGCTAGAGAGTTAAAAGGAGAATTAATTAAAATACGCCAGGATGTTCACCAACACCCCGAGATAGCTTTTCAAGAAGTTAGAACAACAGCCCTTATTAGGGAAGAACTGAAAAAATTAGGGATTACAATAATACCTCTTAAATCTGCAACTGGGGTGTTGGGTTCTTTAAAAGGTAAAAAAAAATCAGCAAAAGAAACAGTCACAGCTTTAAGAGCTGATATAGATGCTTTACCAATTCAAGAACAGACAGGTTTAGAATATCAATCTGTGAATGGAGGGATTATGCATGCTTGTGGGCACGATGGGCATATTGCCATATTATTAGGTGTTGCCAAGTTATTAAATTCGATGAAAAGTGATTACTCCGGGACAGTAAAATTTATTTTCCAACCAGCAGAAGAAGTATTTAGAGGAGCTAAAATGATGATTAAGGAAAGAGTTTTGATAAACCCTTCAGTTGATACCATAGTAGCCTTGCACTGTTGGCCACAGATAGAGGTAGGTAAAATAGGAATATACAACGGGCCTTATATGGCTTCTGCTGATAAATTTACTATAAAGATTTTAGGTAAAGGTGCTCATGGGGCCTATCCTCATAAATCTATTGATTCTGTATTAACAGCAGCCCAAGTAGTTGTAGCTTTGCAAGAGATCGTGAGTCGAGAGATAGATGCTTTAGATAAAACAGTAATTTCAGTCTGTGCTATAGAAGGAGGTAGAGCCTTTAATGTTATTCCTGAAATAGTTACCCTAATTGGTACAGTAAGGTATCATAACTCAGAAGTAAAAAATACTATAAAAAGGAGAATGGAGAGAGTTATAAAAGGGATTACTTCTGCTTATAGATGTGGTTATCACTTTGATTACGAATTTTGTGTTCCTTCGCTGGTAAATACTCCAGAAGTAAACGCCTCAATTACTAAAGCCACTAAAGAAGCTTTAGGAGAAGGCAAGGTGGAAACATTGGGTTGTCCAGCGATGAGCTCAGAGGACTTTTCTGTTTACCTGGAAAAAGTATCACGAGGAGCTTTTTTTAGATTAGGAATTACTAATCCAGGAAAAGAGCCTTTAATTTTGCACAATGATCGTTTTAATTTTAATGACGAGGCTATTCCATATGGTATTGCCATATTAACTCAATTAATATTAGATTTAAATAAATAAAGGAAAATCTAATAAATGATTAAAAATATGCAAAATGTTCAATTTTAGCGATTATAGGATACAAAGCAAGTCTAAAGATTTTTAAAGAAATTAGGAGCTCAATAATCTATTTTAGATTATTATTATGAACACAAGAATTAAAAAAGGAGGAATAAAATATGAAAAAGATTAAAATTGCTATCACAGAATAGGAAACTGACATAAAATAGGGACAGACACCTATTTTCATTGACATCACTTCTGCGGAGACCTATAATCTATATATGCCAAGAATAGACTGTCTCATGTTAAACCATGTTCACTTTATGGCGGTTCCCGAAAGAGAAGATTCCATGGAGAAGGTATTTAAATAGAGACCCCATTTTCTCCATTTCATGATTTTTTCTCCACGTGACGGGCTAATCCCATCCGGATAAATAACCAGGGTGCCTCAAAACTGATCCATATACCCAATAACAGATAACGGAAAAATCGGCTTAATTGATAGAAAAGTTGGCCCTCTGAAGGAAGTATTAATTTCAATCCAAGATATAATATCCCAATTCCGATAACCCCAACCAAAAAACTGATCAGCCGCTGCAGCCAGTGCCCCGGTTGAATCCCTCCAATAATAGAAGAAGAAAAAAGTAGCAGACCATAGCCAACACCGGTCAAAGCAGCCACCGAACTGATAATATCCGGTG
>Ga0114919_10002832_pt1 | contig 13999 bp, 16 predicted proteins | sample BlataG_FD_88682 | JGI IMG/M metagenome (GOLD analysis project Ga0114919, IMG submission 88682) | Deep subsurface microbial communities from Black Sea to uncover new lineages of life (NeLLi) - Black_00105 metaG | ecosystem: Environmental > Aquatic > Marine > Oceanic > Sediment | place: Atlantic... | reverse complement strand
TTGATCGAATTGTATGAGGCTACCTTTGAGGTTTCCTATCTTGAGGAGGCTATTACCTTGAATAAGGCAATGATAGATATCTTCTGGGATAAACAAGGTGACGGGCTTTATTTCACGGGAAAAGGAAACGAACCTCTTATTGCGCGGAGCAAAGAGATCTACGATGGGGCACTGCCTTCAGGCAACTCAGTTGCAGCCTTAAATTTCTTGCGCCTGAGCCGCCTTACAGGCAATTTCGATTTGGAGCAAAGGGCCGCGCAATTGATGCAGGCTTTTGCCGGACAGGTTACGGACCAACCAATGGCTTATACCCAGCTACTCATTGCCCTTGATTTTATGGTCGGCCCCAGTCAGGAGGTTGTGGTTGCCGGAGACCCTGCCCTCGAGACCACCCAGAGCATGATCAATGCTATACGCAGTAGGTTCTTGCCCAATAAGGTGGTGGTGCTGCGCCCGGAAGGGGCCGGGGCAAAAAGGCTTGTTTTATTGGCTCCCTTTGTGGAAGCTATGGTTTCTACGAATCATCAACCCACGGTCTATATATGCGAGCAGTATACCTGTCAGGCACCTATAAAGGATGTGGGGCAATTGGAGGCAGCCCTTCATTGACTTTCCGTCAGAGATGTCATATTGGCAAATTGGCAACAATTTGGTTTTCCAAAACATGTGAAAGGGAATAACGACGATGAGCAAGACTGAACAGAACTTGATGGAAGCTTTTGCAGGGGAGTCACTGGCCAACAGGAGGTATCTGGCCTTTGCCAAGCAGGCAGAAAAAGAAGGTTATCCCCAGGCAGCCAGACTCTTCAGGGCGGCTGCCGAGGCCGAAACTGTGCACGCACTAGCTCATCTGCGTGCCCTTGGCCAGGTTAAGGGTACGGCTGAAAACTTGAGGGAAGCCATTGCAGGCGAGACGCACGAGTTTGTGGAGATGTATCCGGCCATGATCCGGGCTGCTAAGGAGGAGAACAATAAGGCGGCAGAGACCTCCTTCACCTATGCCAATAAGGTGGAAAAGGTTCATGCCTCACTATATCAGAAGGCATTGGACAACCTGGAGTCTGCCGAAGAAACAGACTTCTATGTATGTTCTGTATGCGGTTACACCTGCGAAAAGGAACGTCCGGACAAGTGCCCGGTTTGCGGTGCCATATCGAAGGCTTTTCTTAAGGTAGATTAACGGTTAAGGTTAAACGGGGAAAAGGGAGGTTGCTATGGAAAAACAAGCATTGATTGATGTGTTGAACAAAGATATTGCCGATGAGCATGCAGCAATCATACGGTATCTAGTCCACGGGTGGATGGAAGGGGAAGATACCCCTCTGGGGGCGAGCCTCATTTCCATCTCCAGGGATGAGATGTGGCACATGCACTGGCTGGGGATGATCCTAGGCGAATTGGGAGGCGAGCCCAACTTCACACCGGCTCCGTACCCCTATGATCCAACCAGCCGGGCCACGATGCTCAAGTCCTATGTCGAATACGAGGAGAACCTGATCCCTCATTACAGCGGAGAAGCGGATAAAGTAGATGACCCCCATATCAGGCGGGTCCTTGAAAGAGAAGCCTGGGAGTCAGCCATACACGCCAGGAAGTTTCAAAGAAAGCTCGATAAATTGAGTCCGGAAGAGGCTGCACGTCCTCCAGGAAAAGCAAGTGAACTGCCCAAGGAATTGCTGGATAGTCTACAGGCAGAGGTGACAAGTAAATATACCGAGATGCTGCAACACCTGCGCACTGCCTGGGTCTTCCAACAGGATAAAACCATGGGCTGGAAGATTATGGACCAGGCTATGGAAAAAATGAGACATCTTGCGCATTTTGCCGAAGATATTGCCGAAGATGGTGTTGCCCCTAAATTCAAGGCGGGACAGATTGACATAAGTAGTGCCATTGGGCAGGCCTTGAAAAAGGGACTGGAAGATGTCCGGACAGATCGTGAACGGCATTTAAGGTTCAGGCAAGACAGCGAAGTGCAAAAGCACTCCGGGCTTGTGATCAATCTGGACCTCACCGTCCAGCAGGAAGAATACGAGGCGGCAGAACTGAAAGACTGGGAGGGAGCCCATGTTACAAGTTGAGGATTTGCAGGTTAAGCTTGGTGACAAGGAAATCCTGAAACACATCGATCTTGAAATTCATCCAGGGGAGACCCATATCCTGTTTGGTCCCAACGGGTCGGGCAAGACATCTTTGCTTATGACGATTATGGGCTATCCCCAGTACAGGGTCACTGGCGGAAAGATTGTCTTCAAAGGAGAAGACATCACCCATATGCCTGTGAACGAGCGGGCACAGCTTGGTATTGGAATATCTTACCAGCGGCCTCCCACAATCAATGGCGTGAAGACAAGGCAAATGATTCAAATCTGCGCCAAGAGAGCAGTGGACACGGAAGCCCTGGCGGAAAAGGTGCATTTTTCTGAATTCCTGGAGCGTGACATCAATGCCGGGTTTTCGGGCGGCGAGATCAAGCGCTCGGAGTTGTTGCAGTTGATGGCACAGGATCCGGACCTGTTGCTCTTTGATGAGCCTGAGTCAGGTGTGGACCTGGAGAATATTTCACTCATAGGAAAGACCATAAGCGAATTGCTTCAACGTGACTTCAGGCTGAACGCCAAGAGAACACAGAAGGAGCGGCGCCAAGAACGGACCAGGATGGGCCTGATTATCACGCACACGGGCTTTATTCTCGATTACGTGACAGCCGACAAAGGACAGGTGCTTTACGAGGGCGTATTGACTTGTTCGACCAACCCCCGGGAGATTTTCAAGTGCATCAGCCAAGTCGGATATGGGGAGTGTGTAAGATGTGCGATTTAGACGAAAAAGCCCGTCAGGCAAAGGAAAAGAAGGCAGGGCTCGGCCCGGACATTGATCTTGATGCCTATGAGTCGGAAGCCGTTGCCCATGAATATGTGGAGGATCTTCATGTCTTATCTGAAGCCGATAAGAAACGGATGATCCTGGCGGGGGTAGATGCCGAGGAAAAGGATAGGTCGGGCACCTTCATACAAAAAGATACGGTGGTGGTCCATGCCCATTCCAAGCAGGAGGGGCTGGAAGTGATACCAATTAAGGATGCCCTGAAAAAGTATGACTGGGTTCAGGATTACTACTGGAAACTGGTGGCAGTGGACGCTGACAAGTACACCGCCAGGGCCCAGCTTGACTTGCATAACGGCTATGTCATCAGGGCCCTTGCAGGCAGCAAGGTGATCTATCCTGTCCAGGCCTGTATGTATCTGGAAAAAGAAGGCCTAAGCCAGAACGTTCATAACATTATTGTTGCCGAAGAAGGCTCTGAGCTTCATATCATCACGGGTTGTGCAACGGCGCCCCATTTGCAACGAGGCCTCCACGTTGGCATCTCTGAGTTTTACGTCAAGAAGGATGCAAAGCTCAGCTTCACAATGATTCACTACTGGGCAGAAGAGATGATGGTTCGGGCCAGATCGGTGGGACGGGTGGAGGAGGGGGGTCTTTTTCTCAACAATTACATTTGCATGAGGCCGGTGAAGTCTCTCCAAATGTACCCCACCACGCATTTGGTTGGAAAGGGTGCTGTGGCGCGTTTTTATAGCCTGCTTGTGGGAAGTCCCGGCTCTGAGATGGACGTAGGAGGCCGGATTTTTTTAAAAGAGCCGGATACGCGTGCCGAGATCATCTCCCGCGCCATCACAAACGGCGGGAACATTATTGCCCGGGGGGACCTGATAGGTGAAGTCCCCGGGATAAAGGCCCATCTGGAATGCCGGGGTCTAATCCTCAAGGGCGGGACGATTCATGCCATACCGGAGCTTCAGGGCATGGTCGATGGTGTGGAGATGTCTCACGAGGCAGCCGTGGGAAAGATCGCACAAGAGGAAATTCTTTACCTGATGTCCCGGGGCCTGAGTGAAGACGAAGCCACTGCAACCATCGTGCGAGGGTTTTTGAGCGTGGATATTCCGGGGTTGCCGCCTCAGCTCAAGGCAGAGATTGATCGTGCCGTGGAACAGAGTGATAAGGACATGATGTAGACCTCACAGAGTGTTTTTTATACATCCTTCCTTGTCGACAAAAAGAGTGTTCATCGTGTTTGCCAGCAATTGTCAACCAACTATGTTAAACAAGGGGCCGCATCAAAACTAAACACATCATAGCTGTGCTGATACCGACCATGGGTTTCTGCTCAGCTTTATCTGCTGTTGGTGATAACAGGGGCGCGCAGAGCATGGTGCTTCATGGTGGAAGGTCTGGGGAAGGTTCCTGGCAGCATTGAGCATCTAAAGGGAGAAGGAAAACTGCAAAGGAAAGAGGCCATGAATCAGTGCCGGGCCTGTCGCATAGAAAAGGCCAGAAAAGGTGAAAAGACCGGCCCGACCAGGTGCACGGGGTGCCACAGTATCAAGTAAAAGTGGGGTTCGAGTGTTATTCAGCCAGATACATCATTCTTAAGGCTTTCCCTGTTCTGGGGAGGCCTCCTTTTTTTTCTCGTCTTTGAACTCCTGGCCGCGTACCGGCGGAGTTCTGTGTCAAAGTTGAAGCGTTGGGCAAATAACCTGGGGCTTACCCTGTTCAACAGCTTAGTTCTTCAGTTGGTCTTTGCAGGGTCCATTGTCAGTACGGCTTCTTATGTCACTACCCATCAATTGGGGGTGCTCAATCTGGTGGATTTACCCCCATGGGTGAAGCTTCTTGCTACGTTGGCCTTCATGGATTTCATGCTGTACGTCTGGCACTTGCTGAATCACGCAGTCCCTTTTTTGTCATAGTGGATACTGAAGCAGGAGATTTCAAGGCCTCCGAGAATCCCGGGGCCTCAGCCAAAGATGCTGCCTGTGTTGATGCTGTGGAATTCTTGGTTGCCAAAGGGGTTAAGGCTGTATTGACCGGGAATGTGGGGCACAACGCCTTGGTTACGAGGCAGGACACACCCATACGAATCTACTTGGGAGTCTCAGGTACGGTTCGCAATGCCCTTGAAGAATTCAAGAAGAAGAAATTGTCGCGGGCAAAGGAACCTTCTGTGGGATTCATGGAGGGACTTAAGAAAGGGGATGAAAAAGGCTAAAATCATCCTTACCGTCTTCATTTTTGTGTTTGCCACAGCGGTCACGGCCCAAGATGATCCCATGAAGGGTCCGTGGCAAGGCTCCAGGGTAAAGGCAACGCGCCACGAGGGACCAGGAGATCCAGCGAATGCAGGGATTTTTCTGGTCGAATTCTATAGAGAATATCTTTCACCCGTTGTTGGAACTCGTTGCCCCATGTATCCTAGTTGCTCTCAATATAGCATTGAATGCTTTAGAAAGCATGGCCAGCTCATGGGCTGGGTCATGACGTGGGATCGCCTGTACCGGTTGCGGGCGCGATGAATTACATCGCTCTCCATGGGTGATCGTTAACGGGGCGCAAAAGTGCTTTGACCCTGTTGAAAACAATGATTTTTGGTGGAACGATCGGGCAACTCGGACAACAACAGTGAACTTCAAGTAGCTGCAACGAGCAACGTTATGCCAAACAAGACGATGGGCAGTGATCCAAAGACGGATAAAAGCCCGCTGGACGCAGATACGCGGGCTTCATGCTTTGTGCAGATGATTGTTACGAAGCCGTCATGTTATGATGATCGAAGAGAACGCACTTTCAAGAAACCGGCGTATGCCATGATCTCATTGGTTGGCGAGGCATCGGATCAGATTGGCCATTCGATCCTTTGACATCGACTGAGTTTTGGGCTACAAGAACTAGATTTGAATGCTTCGTTAGTCAAGCAGTGCCCTTTCCACTTTTCTTCCAAAAAATAATTGTTACTCAAGAGGTGCCATGATGACAAAAAGATGTTTCAGGGGTTCCTTCTTGGTATTGATTTGCGCCTTGCTAGTCAGTTGTGCCGCCGACACCCCGGAAGGTCGAGCACGGAACCGGAGGGTCGAATTGACGCCGGTTCATTAGGAACTGGTGAGTTGTGGCCCCCCTTTCAGGGGACAAATCAGAGTCACGTCCTTACTCGCAACGCCTTCAGAAGATCAACGGGCCAACGAGCGAACCGGCAAAGAAGTTAACCGAAAACATACAACTGGTGTCTGACCAAGACTTTCGACCTGGCTCCATCGTATTACGGTTAACCTATGTCTGAACTGGAAGAGAAGGTGGAAACGGAGGTTTGGATGGTATCATCAACCCCTTGAAAGAGACGAAACTGGTAATCACCCAGAGGTGGGGACGGAGGATTATTGTCTGGAGTCTCTTTACGAGAAAAAGGAACTTGAAAAGATATTGTGCGAAAGACTTAAGGAATTGCCGGGGGAAGCAAGGGCCGTGTTTGTACTCAAGGAGGTGGAAGGTCTTTCTTATCTGTAATGGCACAACCCTAATATTAGATATTGCTTCTACTTTCGCCCATCCATGGCTCCGTCAATCGTTACCAATACTCCTCACCAATACTCCTCCCTCTTGGTTACTAACTGTGTCGTTGCACCGTACCGATTCGACCTTGCTGGATTGATGGTTACTTGTGTGAATTCCAAGTTCGTCTACCCAAAAACATTCTTAGATTTATCCGATAATGTCCAGATAGGAGCTGCTATCCATGACAATTTAGAAAACTGTCTCTTCTAATCTCTCAATAATTCTTTTTACATCTTCTGCGGCCTCACATCTTCCAAGAGGAGTTCCCATTAAACCGGCTTTCAATATTTCTGGGTCGTAATGTACTAAGCCGAGAATTTCGACCTTTTTCTTTTTTAACGCTTCAATCATGAGGGATTCGAGTTCTTTTGATTGAACTTTGTTTAAAATCGTCCAGACCCTTTCTATATCCATTTCACTGCAGAGTTTAGCCACTTTTTCTGCGATAGAAAAAGACTCAAAAGTTGGGTCGGTAATAACAATAACAATATCTACATTCTTCTCAACCCCTCTGCCAAAATGCTCAATTCCAGCTTCAACATCGATTAATGTTACGTAGTCTCCTTTGACGATAAAATCCCTGTTTACTTTTGACATTGGTCCATCGCAACCCTCAAAAGCCTCTTTAATCTTTCCTGCCTGAAATAGCACTATATTTCCTTTTTGAACAAAGTATTCGCGTGGAATCTCTGACAAATCTATATTTTTCTCTGTAACTGCCGATGTGTCATCTAATCTCGTAAGGGGTTGGGGATTATCCACCGGACACTCTACACTCTTTCTTCCTCCAAAAAATTCTATAAGAGGCTTAGGCCCTCTCTTTAATCCAAACATTAATCCGGCCAGACCTCCAGGATTGGAAGCATCACCATCTAAAACCACGATCTTATATCCTCTATCACGTAAAACATGTGACATCAGAGCAACGAAAGAGCTTTTCCCACTTCCTCCCTTACCACAAACTAATAACCTCATTCCTGAAAATGATTTCCTGGATTCAGAAACCTGATCTGTTTTTTCTTCGCTGATTTTTTGCACCCCTAATACCTCCTCTGTATTATTTTAGCCTTCTTCTTCATTCTCTATCTTCTTTACGCCCTCAGAAGAAAGCAGCCCAGATTTTAGGGCTGAACCTGCTATCAATTTCGAGGATTGTATCGTAAATACAATGAGGAAATCAAATAATCCGTCTGAAACAGGTATATCTCTATCAAAACTTCCTGGCAAATCCAACTGTCATTGCGAGCAGATAAGCGACGTCGAAGCGCGTCATGAGGTCATGAAGCTGGCCAGATTCTTACCAGCCTCATCCTGTTTCATGTATTGGGGCTGGGGCTGTTTTCGGAAGGCGGTATGCAAAAAAAACCGTTGCTCACATTGGAGCCACTGCCCACGCAATTCTAGCCATGCCCTGAGCTTATTCTTGACTCTGCCTACAGTCAGGAGATAAGTATGGTGTTCTTGGAACTTGCCCAAAATTAGGAACTGCAATCCTATGTACAATAAGTAAAGAATATTTGTCATTGTCCACGAATCCGCAAAGGAAATGGAACGAGACGTCCCTTGACCTTGGACCCCGGTTAAATAAAAAAAATTTAACAGGGCAAGCAAAATTGAACGCTTTGCAAAGGTCTCGAAACTTACAATGGATCGGAGGAAACCATGTCGTCAGACTTGTCGGAATTGACTGAGGCCATAGAACCTATTCTGAAGGCCGCGAATAACCTCAAGAATGTGGGTCATATCTTGCGGGAGAGTGAGAAGCTCAGAAGCGACCTTAACAGGAACGCATTTGTCCTGGAAATCCGGGCCGACAAGCTGGACAAGACCCTCAGCAAACTGAAAGATCTCCAGGATTCCATCGCAACAGCAGGAGAGTGGCGGGAAAAGCTTCTCAAAGAAGCAAGGCAGGCTCAAGAGAGATTCAAGAATTCCATTGCAGCAGAGTTAGCAGAGATCCTTAAGCCTCATGGCCTTGAGATTATAGGAAATTTTCCGGAACTCAAGTGCTGGATACTTACCCTCCTCTTTTCCTTTGAAAAAGGTGGGTCTGTAAAGATCTATTATGGGCCGAAGATAAGCCTTCTCAAGAAGGTCCCTGTTGAGGCCGGAAAGATAGCTGAGGCTGTTATTTCCCTCGTCAAAGAGCTCAATGACCCCCCACTTGACGATGAGCAATTTATTAAAGAGCTTTATGTGTCCTATTCACGTGCACTCGTAAGGGAGGAGGGGGGCAAAGTTGAAGGGAAGCAGCCTTCTACTGTGCCGATTGGAGGGGTTATGCAGGAGATGAGCTTTTTGAAGCAAAAGAGGAGCTTCCGCATAGACCCTAAAAAGGAGAATTTCACCTCATATGGCAGGGTCAAATTTTCGTATGATCTTGCCAGGCTGAAGACCAGAAGGTTTGGAGACAAGGAGCTTCGCCTTGTTGTTGCCTCCTTGGAACAGACAAAGAAAGAGGAAACAAGCCTCTGGGTGCCGAAGATCCCGCAAGGGGATGGAACCCATTATGCGAGTGTAGTTTTTGTGTAACCTGATAAAATCGCGTAGCGATTTTATATAAGGATTTGTCATGATCGGACTCACCCTCACCCAGAATATTGCGAGACAGATTATAGAAAGGGTAGGCTCATCCGGCTCCCCGCCCGAGTGGGGTTTCCAGTTCTTCACAGCAGGCCTGGACTGGTACCTGGAAATCCTTGAGGAGGACTACCTTAAGACATTCATCAAAGAGGGTGGCGCCTCATTCAAGATGCTTATCGGGACCTACGGTGGTGGAAAGACCCATTTTCTTTATAATATCAGGGAGCTTGCCTGGAAGAACGGCTACATCGTGAGCTACTGCTCCTTAAGCCCCGAGGAATCGCCTTTTTATCGGATGGAGAAAGTTTATAAGACAGTTGTGGAAAACGTGATGTATCCGCTCACACCCGAGGAGCTCTTTTCCGGAAGACAAAAAGGTATAGAGGCTTTTCTAAAGGTCCTTTGCCAGAACGCAAGGGAGACGTTTAACAGGGAAACGACCGATAATGAAAAGCTGGTGGAGCATCTCACCGGTTACGCCGCAGATTTTGTGAGGGGAATAGAGAGTGTTAATTTTACAAGAGCCATAAGGGAAGCATTCATAGCTCTTAGTGAAGGAAACGATTCCGATTTTGAAGATCTTATCCAGTGGATCAAGGTCGATGGCTATGACAGACACGTCCATCGGCGGTTCGGTATCCTTCAGCCCATCGATAAGGGGCAGGCATTTTCCGCTATCCGTTCTCTCATTCAATGGATAAGAAATCTCAGGTACAACGGCCTTGTGATCCTCTTTGACGAAGCCGAACAGGTGCCGAGCCTCACCTCAAAACAGCGAGAACTCATGTTGAGCAACATCAGGGAGCTCATCGATGAGTGCGGACATGCTGCATTTAAAAATGTTATGATATTCTATGCCATTCCTACTGAAGCGTTCTTTGAAGGGAAGTCCGGTGTCTATGAGGCCCTGAAACAAAGAATATCCACTGTCTTTGACTTTTATAATCCAACAGGAGTCAAAATAGACCTGGAGAGACTCGGACAAGAACCGGAGGCACTTCTCAAGGAAATTGGGGAAAAACTTCTGGTCATTTACGAGACCGCATTCAGGGCCACCCTTCCAAGGAAAAAGTGCAAAGATGCCATCGCCAGGATTGCCCATGCCGCATATGAGCAGAGATTCGGGGACATAGGCTACAAAAGGCTCTTTGTTCAAGGCCTCATAAAGGGATTTCACTTCCTGCGGCATGAACCTTCTGCTCAGATAACTGAGAGCTGGGCCTTCGATATGGTTCAGAAATGAACTTAGGGGCTTTGCTCCAATACTCCAATACTCCGGGAAAACTTCCGAGATGCTTATGGTCAGACCAGACAAAGCAACTGTGGACGATATCATGGTCATTGAAGCATTTCGGCTGGGTATCGTCCCGTACAATGCCATTGAAGCGTGGACACAAGGGCGCTCAAGGGAACTAAGGAGCATAAGGGAATGGCTGAATGATCTGGGCCAGGGAACCCTTATTATCGAAGGCCCGTATGGAAGCGGCAAGACCCATCTTCTCCACCACCTTTACGCTACTGCCATAAGGTCTCGATATGCGGTATCACTATCCGATCTTGAGCCCTCTGAGGCAACCGCTGCATTTCCAAAAAGGATTTACCGACGGATTGTGAAAAACCTCAAAGCACCGATCGGCGGCGAGCAGGTTGGATTCAGGGGCCTGATGCGCGCCATTGCCGAGAATGCGGATGGCAACCCGGTTGCCGATCATCCTTATTTCGGAGCCCTCATCGATGAACTCCGGAAGGGCGAGCTCAAAGAAGATACCTGGGCGTGGATCGAAGGAAGGGAGGCTGTGAAAGGAAAATACGGGAGCCTCTGGGACTATACCACCGTTGCTAACGTATACTGCCACATGCTCAGTTGCATTGGCTGGCTCATGGTGAAGGTCCTCGACTTGGACGGATTTCTGATACTCTTTGATGAGGTTGAGACAGCAAAGAGTGTGTTCTATCAATACCAGTTCGTGAGAGGGCTCAATTTTTTCAGGGGGCTCTCTATGGTAGCCAATGACGAACCAGTACTTCTCGAAGAAAAGGTAGTAAAAAATCTCACGAGAAAAGGGGAAGAGACAGGACTTGTCTATTCAGGGCATTTCCCGATCCCTTATCTCTATCGGATCCCGTCCTATCTCAAAGTCGTATTCGCTATAACACCAGCAGTTTTGACTGGTGAGTTCCGCAGATGGCGCAGCACAGTTCCCCTCCTTGAGCTTGACTCGCTGGGCATTGATGACCTGCTCAGATTGTTCGACACATTTGTCAAACATTACGAGAAGGTTTATGGGGTTCATATTGACCGTGCTGACATGAGGCGGTACTTTAGAATTCTGCTTGAGAGAGGCGGCTATGCATCAACGCGCATATTCATCAAGTCTATGGTGGAACTGATGGACTTCATCAGATTCTATCCACACGCTAACACAGAGGCGATCCTGGGTGAATGAGGCAGAGATAAAAAAGTTACTCAAAAGGGCCTATGGCCCTTTTTTCGGAAGCTTCGGAAGGTTAACCCCGATACAGTCACTCTTGGTCCCGGCCCTCATGAAAGGGGAAAATGCAGTTGGTGTCTCTCCTGCTGCGAGCGGAAAGACGGAGGCCGCCCTTGCCCCCATTGTCGAAAGGGTACTCACAATCGGGGGAAGACCTCTTAGCATCTTATACGTGGCTCCTACAAGGGCCCTTATCAACGATATTGAAAAAAGGATCAGGGAACCGCTTGCATCTGTCGGCTTGAGTCTTTCGGTGAGGACAGGAGACAGGCCTGAGTTGCGCACTACGCGCCCGGAAAACGTGCTCCTTACCACCCCTGAGTCGCTTGACTCTCTCCTTTGTCGCTACCCCCGCATATGGAAGGATACAAGGGCTGTCATCCTTGATGAGATTCACCTGCTCGACAATACTTACAGGGGCGATCAGTTAAGGATATTGCTCCGCCGCCTCGAAAAATGGCACACAGAAAAACCCATCCAGTACTGCGCACTGTCAGCCACAATCTCACAACCTGCAGATATGGCAGGCCGTTACTTTGAATTCGCTGCGGTCGTAAGGCCTGGCACAATGAGGGGAATATCGGTTCACTTGTTTCCGGATATGGAGGGGGTAATCCAATTCCTGAGACAGAATAAGTACCATAAGGCTCTCATCTTTTGCAACAGCCGGAAGAATGTTGAAGAGCTTGCCCTCAGCCTAAAGGGTTTCTGGCCCCAGGACAGGATTCTTGTGCACCATGGAAGCCTTTCCAGAAAGGAGAGAGAGTCTGTAGAGAAGGCCATGCGCACCTGGCAGTGGGGCCTGTGTGTCTGTACAATGACCATGGAGCTGGGTATAGATATCGGGGATATCGATGCAGTGGTCCTCTACGGCCCACCACCCACCCCCTCGGCCTTTATCCAGAGGGCGGGGCGTGGAAGCAGGAAGAGGAATGAGATGCTGGCCATCGGCTGCTACAGAAATGATCGTGATGAGAGGGCGCAATTTGAGATATATTCGCATATGGCGGAAAAGGGGTTGGTTGAGGAGATTGAGTACACGGCTGACATCTCGGTCTGTGTTCAACAGGTATTTTCTCTCCTTTACGCAATGCCCGGAGGTTTGAGATGGGATGACATGCGGGATATACTTTCCCCACTTTGTGAGACAGATAGCTTCAAGGCCATATTAGTCCATCTTGCGGATCTCGGCTTTGTCGAAGAATCCGCAGGCAGGTATCGGGCAACGACCAAGCTCATGGATATGGGATACAGAGGATACATACACTCGAATATCCCCCAAACCCGAGATTTTCGTATTATGGACGCTGGCACGGGAAGGGTAATAGGAGAATTATTCATTGAGGCCGCTGTGGGGTCCCATTTCGTCCTCTCTGGTAAGGTGTGGCAGATTCTTCAGGTAAAAGCAAAACAGAAGACGTTAATTGTTGGCCAAGTCGGACCATTAGATAGTCTGGCTCACTTCAGGAGAAGGTACTCCTGCGGTGCATTTTCTAGATACCTCCCCAGAGAATTAAGGCTTTCTGCAAGGATTGATTACTAGCCTGAATTTTCACCTTACTAATTGGACTAAGAAATTGCCCGTCGGGCTTCAGTAGAGCGCGAGAGTGACAACTGCGGGAACATCGAATTACCGCAGGGTTATGCGGACGGTTTTGTTCTGGAGCCATGGGAGCCGGAAGGGGCTATTAACGAAACCTGAATGGATAAGGATCGGATTGTTGGCCCTTTTATTCAGCCGCACCTCGATTTCTTTTGGCCCGATAAAGATTCTGGCTGGGGTATCAATGAATTTTCTAAAGACGACTCCAGCGCCGCTATGTTCGTAACCCCTGAGATGTTGTGCGAACATTTGATATGTCGCTTTCCCGCAAGCGTGAGCAGGACATCAAGGTCAATTCTGATGGCTACAGAAGATGACAATGCGATCGTGTGAAAGAAGGCCACTGTGTTGGCGATTGAATTTTCGATCAACATTCGCAATGCATAACGTGAAATGAGATCGGAACAGGATGTCTTCTTGTCGTTTGTAATGATTCCACACTATCAGCTAGTTGGCGTGGCCCGACCCCCGTTCGTTCACTGGAAACCATAATGCGTATTGATCTCTACGCCGAAGATGGTTGGCTGGGGGATGCCGTGCAGTTCCATGGGTCCGCCGGTAAAAGAAACCCAATTGTTCATCACACTGAACGTGATGACCTGGAAGGCAAAAGTGGCAATGGCAAAATAGTCGTCACGGACTGGTTATTCGCGTTATTCGGGGACGCCCTTCAGATTTCCAGATGTGTGTAATATGATTAAACGCCAAGGTAGTCCATCGTGTTTAGCCACTGCAAATTTTAAAGCTATTCCCAAGCTTTGGTTAAAACTGTAAAACTGAAGGGCGTCCCCAATTTTCCGACCGGATGAATAACCCGCTCCCCGGGCCGTACACGGGGGTTTTTGGGACGGAAAGTCAGCCCGATCAGCATCTTGCCGGAAAATCCTTTTCCCCTCAATGCCCCTGACAATAATGTGGTGGAACG
>Ga0114919_10002830_pt1 | contig 14008 bp, 15 predicted proteins | sample BlataG_FD_88682 | JGI IMG/M metagenome (GOLD analysis project Ga0114919, IMG submission 88682) | Deep subsurface microbial communities from Black Sea to uncover new lineages of life (NeLLi) - Black_00105 metaG | ecosystem: Environmental > Aquatic > Marine > Oceanic > Sediment | place: Atlantic... | reverse complement strand
GGTCGTGCGGAGTTCGGCGCAGGCCCTGCCGACCCGAACGAGTGGTGGGACCGATTGACCTGGATACAGCAGGAGCCGGAGGATTATATAGGCCAGTGGAGTCACTATGCCTTTGTGAAGGATTCTGATGATAGTATGATGCGGATGTATCATAATGGCCTGCTGGTAGCTCAGAACATCGATGCGACCCAGCTAATGGATGGTGCTGAGATAGGTCCATCCGTCATTGGCTCTGCTGTTGATGCCAACAGCGGTTACTACGAAGGTAAGTTGGATGAGTTTAAGATTTACGACTATGCTCTGTCTCATGCTGAGGTGTTGTACTTAGCTAAAGGCGGCGGCAGCGAGTTATATCAGCCGTTGCAGCCGGTCCTATCGCCCGTTGACCCGTATGTGGATGGCAGAATCAGTTTTAAGGACTTTGCAGTTCTTGCGGAAGTGTGGCTTGAGAAACAACTGTGGCCGTAATCGGTGTTGACACAGGGCTGAATGTTAGTTAGCCAGAGAAGTTGTATTAATTCGGGGTCTATACTGGTTAGTTTGGTATAGACCCCGCTTGTATTTATGAGGGGCGCTGCTGGCCCGGCACGCCGGGGCACGAGCTTGTGGGGGGAAGATGTAAACTGAATCCTAAGAACTGAAGTCTGTCAACTATGCGGAAGGTTCGGACGGTGTAAAAAAGATTTGACGGTAACTCGGAAAATCATCAGCGTTTTAAGTGGATAAAATGCAAAAGAACTGTTGATTTTTATCACGAGTCGTTCCACAATATCTCGGTTTCAAAGAACATCGGCGAAAGATTTGCTGTATAAAGAAACAGTATATTTTGTAGGGATGTGTGATTTGTGCATAGAAAAGTGAATCCTATTCGAGTTGATTGTTAATTTTTTTGGAAAGGAACGTTAATCATGGAACTTAAAGAAAGCAAGACGGAGAAGAATCTGTTGGCTGCGTTTGCAGGTGAATCACAGGCAAGGAACAGGTATTCGTATTTTGCCAGCCAGGCCAGGAAAGAGGGGTATATGCAGATATCGGCGATATTTGAAGAGACGGCCAATCAAGAGAAGGAGCACGCCAAGCGAGAATTCAAATTTTTGAAGGGTGGTGAAGTGGAAATTTCGGCGGCATTTCCGGCTGGCGTCATCGGTAGCACGCTTGAGAATTTGAAGGCGGCGGCAGCGGGTGAGCATTATGAAAACACTGAGATGTATCCGGCGTTTGCTCAAGTAGCGGAAAAAGAAGGATTCGACGAGATTGCCGAGGTTTTCAGGAATATTGCAATTGCAGAAAAACGTCACGAAGAAAGATACGTGGCATTGGCGAAGAACATACAGGCAGACAAGGTCTTTAAGCGAGAAAAACCAGTTCGCTGGGTCTGTAGAAACTGTGGCTATGTACACGAAGGCGCCGAAGCTCCCGAAGTATGCCCGGCTTGTGCACATCCACAGGCATACTTTGAATTAGATGCTCTCAATTACTGATAGTTGATGAATATATTGTGAGGCAGTACTACAAGGAGAGATTCTGTTATGAGACCGATTAAAGCTAACGTGTATGCGGTTGGGGCGATTGACTTCGATGCCCGACTGTTTGACAGGCTTATTCCACTGCCTGATGGGACAAGTTACAATGCTTACCTGATTAAGGGTGGTGAGAAGACGGCGCTACTTGATACAGTCGATCCAGCTAAGACAGAAGTTTTATTGAACAATCTTGTCAAGGGTGGTGTTGACAGAATCGATTACGTGATTGCGCATCATGCTGAGCAGGACCACTCCGGCGTCATACCAGATATATTAGCGTTCTATCCCGGCGCAAAGGTGGTAACAAATCCGAAGTGCAAGGGGATGCTCATTGATTTATTGGGCATTGACGAGAATAAATTTATTACGGTCGATGATGGTCAGTCACTTTCGTTAGGTGATAAGACTCTGCAATTTATTTATCTTCCGTGGGTGCACTGGCCTGAGACGATGGGGACATATCTTAAAGAGGATAAGATGCTATTTCCGTGTGATTTTTTTGGCGCTCACCTTGCTTCAAGCAGTCTGTTTGTGGATGATGAGGCGGTTGTTTATGAAGCCGCCAAGAGATATTACGCAGAGATTATGATGCCGTTCAGGAAGCAGATTAATTCCAACCTTGCAAAACTTGATGAGCTGGAAATCGAAATAATAGCACCCAGTCACGGACCGGTGCACAATTGGCCTGAGTTCATCGTTAATGCTTATAAAGACTGGGCTTGTGATACTGTCAAAAATGAGTTGGTATTGCCTTATGTTTCGATGCACGGCAGTACGGCTAAAATGGTGTCATATTTTGTCGAGGCCTTAATTGACAGGGGTATTACCGTAAGGCAGTTTGAGCTGTCAACAGTAGATATCGGCAAACTTGCGATAGCGCTGGTCGATGCGGCGACTGTGGTAATTGGCTCGCCCACGGTGCTGACAGGCCCGCATCCGTGTGCGGCTTATGCAGCATTTTTAGCTAATGCACTTCGACCTAAGACTAAATTTGCTTCTATCATAGGCTCTTACGGCTGGGGCGGCAAAATGGTCGAGCAGCTGGTGGCTATGATGTCAAATCTCAAGGTCGAGATTCTCGAACCGGTGTTGGCAAAGGGCGAACCCAGGGATGACGATTTTGCTGCGTTGGACAAGCTGGCCGATGAAATCCTGGCAAAGCACAGAGAGCTTGGAATTGTAAACTGAAATTTCCAAATTACGAAAGGATTGATTATGGCTGAAAAACTTCAAATCTATAAATGTAAGGTCTGTGGCAATATCGTGGAAGTTCTTCACGGCGGGGCAGGCGAGCTGGTTTGTTGTGGTAAGCCGATGGAAAAACTGGATGAGAAAACGGCTGATGCTGCAACGGAAAAGCACGTGCCTGTAATCGAAAAAATCGATAGCGGCTACGAGGTAAAGGTCGGCTCTGTACCACATCCGATGCAGGAAGAACACTATATTGAATGGATCGAACTGCTGGCTGACGGAAAGGCATATCGGCAGTTTCTTGAGCCTGGCGATGCACCTGAAGCCGTATTTAATGTTGAAGCAACTGAGGTCAGCGCACGGGAGTACTGCAATATTCACGGGTTGTGGAAAGGAGAGTAGAGATGGTCAGCAAAAAAATGGGAGAAGCCTTGAACGAACAAATCAACGCAGAGTTGTATTCGGCTTATTTATATCTGTCGATGGAGGCCTATTTTGAGTCTGTGAATTTGCCTGGCTTTGCAAATTGGATGAGAGCCCAAACGCAAGAAGAGCTGATGCATGCGATGAAGATTTACGATTTTGTAAATGAACGGGGCGGCAGGGTTATGTTGAAGTCCATAGCGGCACCTCCGACTGAATGGGAATCGTCGGTAGCCGTTTTTGAAGCCATCTACAAGCACGAGCAGAAGGTAACCGGACTGATTACCGAGCTGGTAAATCTTGCTATCTTGGAAAAAGACCATGCTACGAACAGCTTTCTGCAGTGGTTCGTTAATGAGCAGGTTGAAGAAGAATCGTCGGCTAACGATGTGCTACAGAAGCTAAAAATGCTGGGAAACGCGCCGGGCGGGATGTTTATGCTTGACCGTGAATTAGGCCAAAGAGTATTTACACCACCGGCTATGGAAGGAGAATAATAATGGGTATTACATTCAATGCAGATGAAATCTTCGAAATGGCTGAAGAAATTGAGAGAAATGGCGCAAAGTTTTATCGTGAAGCAGTGCAAAATACCTCGGACGAAAAAATAAAGAAAATGCTTCTTGATATGGCTGCTATGGAAGATGAGCACCTGGAGACTTTCCAGCAGATGAGGAAAGAGCTTATCGCCGCCGAGAAGGAAATGGTAACTTTTGACCCTGACAATCGGGCTGCACTGTATTTGCAAGCGATGGCTGATGCCCGTGGATGGGAAGGCAGAATAAGTCCGATGCAACAGCTGACCGGCAGCGAAACGATAAAGGATATTCTTGAGATAGCTCTCAATTCTGAAAAGGAGTCAGTTGTTTTTTATCTTGGCTTAAAGAGCTTGGTGCCTGTCAGGGCCGGCAGGGACAAGGTCGAGGCGATTATTATAGAAGAACTGGGCCATATTACCGATTTGCTCAACCAGTTAAAAGCTTTGCGATAGCAGACAGGGGCGAAACCGTTTCGCGAGGTGCAGATGTTAGATTTGGATTCGCTGTTTAATTTAAGTTACGGTATGTGCATAGTCAGCTCGAAAAAGGGCGGCAGATTCAATGGGTGTATTGTCAATACGGTATTCCAGATAACGCCAGAGCCGCCAATGGTGGCGGTCAGCGTTAACAGGCAGAATTTGACCCACGAGTATATTACCGACAGCAAAGTTTTCACCGTATCCATTCTTGCAGAGGGTGCACCTGTATCGTTTATAGGCAGGTTCGGTTTCAGGACCGGCAGAGATATAGACAAGTTCGAGCAAGTAAACTACAGGATAGGCCAGATGGGCGTCCCAATAATTATTGATAACACCGTGGGCTTTCTCGAGGCGGAAGTTACCAATGCGATTGATGTTGAAACGCACACGCTATTTATCGCAAAGATAGTAGCTTGCGAAACACTTGATGACAGCCAAGAGCCTATGACGTATGCTTACTACCGCGATATTAAACGGGGCAGGACCCCCAGAACTGCTGCTACATACCACGAGATGAAACCAAAGATAAAGGCAGGGGAAGGAGTAAAAGACATGAGAAAATACAAATGTCTTCTGTGCGGATATATTTACGACCCGGCTGTGGGCGACCCTGATAATGGTGTCGAACCCGGTATGGCTTTTGAAAACCTGCCGGATGATTGGGTCTGTCCGGAATGCGGCGCTGGCAAGGATGAATTTGAACCGGTTGAAGATTAGCATATAAGAACATATATAAGGCTATGACTTACCTGGTGTCGAGTAAGGCATAGGATATACGCTATGCAGGAAATTCAGCCATCCATAGTTGGGCAGGATATAATCTGTGCGGAGGTGGAGGCACCGCCAAACGCTTTGGTGGTTTTTGGGGCGTCCGGGGACCTTACCCATAGGAAGTTGCTCGGCAGCCTTTTCCAGATATTCGAGCGGGGTTTGCTTGGCGAACAGTTCTATCTGTTAGGGGCGGGGAGAAAAAAACTTTCGGATGAAGCGTTCCGCCAAAGGGCACAAGGAGCAGTACAAGAAAAATCCGGCAATGTATCAGTAAAAGCAATAAAGCCCTTTATCGACAGACTCTATTATATAAGTGGTGATTACAGTAACACTTTATTTTATGAGGGCATCAAAGCCAAGCTCGCCGAATTAGACAAAAAGCGTAAGGTTAACAGCAGTCATATTTTTTACCTGGCTGTTCCTCCATTTCTATATGGCACAATAGTAGAACGGCTCGGCTCAACGGAGCTGTCTTGCCCCGGCGAAAAGCAGCGGGCCAGATTAGTTGTTGAAAAGCCTTTCGGCAGGGATTTGCAAAGTGCCGGCGAGCTAAATGACAAAATCCGGCGGTGTTTTGATGAGTCGCAAGTATATCGCATAGACCATTACCTCGGTAAAGAGACGGTTCAAAACATCTTGGTATTCCGCTTTGCCAACACCATTTTTGAACCCGTTTGGAATCGCAATTATATCGACAGTGTTCAGATTACAATAGCTGAATCGATAGGCGTTGAGCATCGCGGCGGCTATTATGACCAAGCCGGTGCTCTTCGTGATATGTTTCAAAATCATATGCTTCAAATGCTTGCTTTGGTGGCGATGGAGCCGCCGACATCTTTTGAAGCCGACCGGCTCCGTGATGAAAAAGTCAAGCTTCTGCGTTCAATTCAACCGTTCAGACTGGATGAGTTGGATAGGTTTTTTGTCCGAGGCCAATATGGCCCCGGCTTGATAAACGGCGAAGAGGTTATTGGCTACCGAACAGAGTCTGGAGTGGACCCGCGGTCCAAAACTGAAACTTTCATCGCTGCGAAGCTGTTTATAGACAATTGGCGATGGAAGGGTGTTCCGTTCTATCTGCGAACCGGCAAAAGACTTCGCAAAAAGGACACCGAGATTGTTATCACTTTCAAAAAGGTTCCACATTCGATGTTTGTGTCGGCCGGCCTTGGTGATATGCCGTCAAACGTTCTCATACTGCAGATACAGCCGGAGGAAGGGATTTCTTTGGGCTTTCAGGCCAAAAGGCCTGGCTCAAAGATTTGTATGAGTACACTGAATATGAATTTTAATTACCGCAGTGTCTTCGGGGTTGATATGCCGGAGGCATACCAGAGATTACTTTTGGACTGTATGGTGGGTGACCAAACGCTCTTTACCAGATATGACGGCGTGGAAATCGCCTGGCAATTATTAATGCCTGTACTCGAGGCCTGGCAAAAAGATGATTCGGTGCCTTACGAATATGCTGCCAGCAGTGACAGCTTCCCTGAGGCCGATGCTCTTATTGAATCTGATGGCCGAAAGTGGCGAAAACTTAGGGAAGTATAACTGATGTTAACATAAAACGACCACATACCGTAATCGAGAAATTACGAACAGCAAGTTGATAGGAGATGAAAATGTTGCAGGATGGCGAAAAAGGAGTAATTATCCAGCGGGACAAGCAGACGTATGCGGTGGCTCCGCATATTCCGTGCGGGGTTGTCGGTAGTGATACACTGCGGAAACTTGCCGATGTAGCGGAAAAATACGGGGCAGCGGCGCTTAAGATAACCAGCGCGGCAAGAATCGCAATAGTAGGCCTGAAGGAAGAAGATGTTGATAATGTCTGGTCTGAGCTTGGAATGAAAGCCGGTGCGGCGGTTGGGCTTTGTGTCAGGAGCGTTAAGGCCTGTCCGGGGACAACGTTTTGCAAGCGGGGCATACAGGATAGTCTTGGACTGGGATTGAAACTTGATGAGAAGTATCATGGTCTGGAGTTGCCGGCCAAGTTTAAGTTTGGTGTAAGCGGCTGTCCGAACCAGTGCGCCGAGACCTGCATAAAGGATATTGGACTTGTGGGAATAAAGAAGGGCTGGAGATTGCTGGTTGGCGGCAACGGCGGCGCAAGACCGAGACTATCCAAGGAGCTGGTCAAAAATATTACTGCTGAAGAGGCAATTGGATTAGTCGAAAGGATTATTGAATATTATAAAGCCAATGCCAAACCACATCAGAGATTAGGCGCGATGATAGAAAAGATGGGCTTTGATGAGTTCAAATCGGCAGTGCTTGGTGAGTAAACGAATGGCTCGAATAAGGGATGTTCTGGAAAGACTATATGCCAGGTATAATCGTCGCCAATTTATTGATAGTGACCCGTTGCAGTTTGTATATCGATATTCTAATCGAGCAGATATGGAAATTGTAGCGTTTTTGGCCGCTGAGCTTGCTTACGGCAGAGTGCTGCAAATCAAACAAAGCCTGGCTGAGCTGTTGGGACGTATGGGAGATAGCCCTTTTGAATTCGTCCAAAACTTTGATGAGCACAAGAGACGAAAGCTAAAGGATTTTAAACATCGCTTCACGAGTGGTGGTGACATATCGGACTTATTGATTTTGCTAAAAGGGGTTTTTGGCCAACACGGAAGTATTGAAAGATTTTTTGTTCAGGGCTATAGTCCCAGCGATAAGAATATCATTCCTGCGTTGTCGAAGTTTTGTGATTTGCTTTTGGATATGTATGCTAAAGCCCATAATGGGCGCATTACGAAGGGATTGAGCTATTTGCTGCCCCGGCCGGCATCCGGCAGTGCCTGTAAGAGATTGAACCTTTTCCTGCGATGGATGGTGCGCGACGATGATGTGGATGTGGGATTATGGAAGTCGGTAGATAAAGCCAAGTTGATTGTACCGATAGATGTGCATATGGGCAGATTATGCAGGATTTTAGGGCTTTACGACCGCAAGACAATTTCTTTATCAACCGCAGTAAAAATCACAGAGAACTTTGCCGAAATTGAGCCGGCTGACCCTGTAAAGTATGATTTCGCATTGAGCAGGATTGGAATCGTAGAAGACTGTACCGGCAATTTCCGAGCGGAATGTGAAAGCTGCGAGTTGTTGGAGTTTTGTTATAACGGATAATTTGATAATCAGATATGAATCGCTATGGCAGAAACTAAACACAAGATAAAGGTGTTGTTTCTTTGTACAGGTAATTCGTGTCGCAGCCAAATTGCAGAGGGCTGGGCCAGGCATTTGAAGTCTGATGCTATCGAAGCGTACTCAGCAGGGGTCAGTCCGGGCGGGATTAATACCAGAGCCATAGCGGTGATGGCTGAGGCGGGGGTTGATATTTCGATGCAAATGCCCAAGCACGTCGATACGCTGGGAGGAATTGATTTTGATTATGTAGTAACACTATGTGATGATGCAAGGGAGCGGTGTCCCGTTTTTCCCCACCGAACCAGATGTATTCACAGGTCATTCGAGGACCCATCTTTTATGGCTGGCAGTGAAGATGAGATTACGACAGCTTTTCGAAAGTTACGGGATGATATAAGAGCTTTTATCGAAACGATGCCTGATAGTCTGAGAAGCGAAAGCTGTTGTGAGGCTAAAAGCGATGAATTCTGAGCAATTGGAAAAATGCAGTTCTGCGATAACGCTTTCGGACATGGAAATCTTTGTGTTTCCCGAGCTGATGTACAGTCTGGTCCTGGCCAATATTATGAGCCCGATTATCTGGCAATGGCGAGACCTGGACTGTTTCAAAAAGCTGGAGGGCAAAAGCAGCTACAAAAAACTGATGCGGCTGAAGCAATTTATAATGGATGAGTACGAGTTTAATCTTGACCTTGAAACGTGGGGTCTGACCAGCAAGGCCAAAGAGCTTAAGCGGTTTGAAAGGTTTGTTTCGCCCGATGATATCGCTAAAAGCAATGCTTTATTTGGCTATCACGGCGACAAGTATTATTTTGATGTTGATATCCGCAGGCATTTTGGCCTGGATAAATATGATGATGACATTATTCCGTACTGGAAGACAGAGACTGTCGAGGCGATGGATGCCTTTAAATACAAAACCGGCTACTCAAAGCAGGCAGGAGAGTGCATTTCGTTAGCGGCTTTGTATGTCAGCGCGGCATTTACCGTCTGTGGAATACCTCTGGAAGATATTTATATGATACTGACGCCACTGCACTCGCAAAATTTCATAGATATAAAAGATGGTGTCCTTACCAATAACCGAAGGCTCGTTACGAAAACGATGTGGTTCAATGGTACGGCTATTTCAAACAAGGCCCAGCGGGCACTGCGCAATGAGCAGGTCACCATATTAGCTCACAATACTGGTTTTGTGCACTGCCTGTACAAAGAGGCAACAATGAAAAAGGATGCCTACGAGCATTTTACTGAGAAGATAAGTGAATATAACTCGACCGATTTGTCAACACTGACTCTTGCGAACTTCCTGAGATGTCACCGTGATTATCAAAAGTACTTTCAGTTTTGCTGCGAAGACTGTCGGGGCGGAACGAAATACGCAAAAGCCGAGGTATTGTTTCATTATGAACATAGCAGCAAATACAGGATAGCCGACGACACTTTTGAAAAATTACTCAAGGAGGTTTCTCAAGAGGATATTTTGCCGTATAAGCTGCCGGATAGAATGTGCTGTCGGCAGCTTCACGCCTTTGTCGAATACGAGAAAATCGATATAAAAGGGAAATCCGGCAGAGACGCCGTAAAGAAATATTTGGCGCCATTTGTCCCTGATGTTGAAGATTTTATGAAGAAGTTTTACGATTTCATTCATATTGAGCCGAAACTGCCGGCTTATGGTAAAAACTTTGTAGAAACTCGACCCATCGTTCTTTCGGTTGACCAAAACCGTGAGCAAATAATCGATTACCTGCAGTCAATTCGCCCAACCAATATCACTGCCGACCTTGCTTTTTACGCATATCGCGATATGGAAAGTTGTGACTGGGCTCCGTTTATCAAGGCGGCGGTGGAGCGCAACCCGGTTTCAATTCAGGTTGCAGAATCAATGTCGGTCGAACAAGTTTACACGTGGCTTGAAGGAATGAAAAACGTCTCAATTTACGACGGTAAGCGTCTGGCCCAGCCGGATGAAGTGGCAAATTACAAAACCGGCGACGGACTCGAAAAAGCCTTTCTGCTGGCCGATGTGATCCGCCAAAAGAATTCCGAACAGAATATTGAGTTAACTGTAGATAATAATGAGGTAATACTGAAAGGACAGAGTGAATACAGGTTTGTATCCGGCAAAGGATTTAAGAAACGGATTAAGATTCCAGCTGGAGAGCCGATTGACTGGAAATAAATGAGGATGGTCATATGGTCAGATGTCCCGGACAAGACGGTCGATTTTGGAAGCCCGATGATATTTTTGAGGTGCAATGTCCCGGCTGCGGTCAGGCGCTAGAGTTTTTCAAGGATGAGCCGAAACTTAAGTGCCGCAAATGCGGGCGGACTGTTCTTAATCCAAAGATAAATCTTGGCTGTGCCAAGTGGTGCAAATATGCAGAGCAATGCCTGGGTATTACGAAGAAAGACGATGATAAGACTGACGGGTCAAAAAGTTCACGATGAGGGATTTCGAGATGGTTATGCGAAACATAGTAAAAATAGATGAGGAAAAATGTGATGGGTGCGGCATTTGTGTCAATGCCTGCGCCGAAGGCGCTATAAAGATAATTGACGGTAAGGCAAAATTGGTCAGCGAAATTTACTGCGATGGCCTGGGTGCTTGTATCGGGCACTGCCCGCAGGATGCGATAACCATTGAAAAGCGCGAAGCCACCGAGTTCGATGAAGAGGCGACTAAGAAACATTTAGCCGAAGAGCAAAAAGCTCAGACGAAAACTGACTTCGTATGCCCGGGGATGATAACTAAAGAGCTGAGAGAAAAGGGCAAACCCGCCCAGTCTGGTACGACAGATGTTCCGTCACAGCTAACGCACTGGCCGGTTCAGTTAAAGCTGGTCTCACCACACGCCCCGTATTTTGCCGATGCTGATTTGCTGCTGGTTGCGGACTGTGTCCCGTTTGCGATGGGTGATTTTCACAACAAATTTTTGAAAGAGCACAGTATCATTGTGGGCTGTCCGAAGTTGGACGATGCAGAGTTTTATACCGAAAAACTGGCGATAATATTGAAATCCAATAAACTCAACAGTCTGACGGTGGTTTATATGGAGGTGCCATGCTGTTTTGGTCTGACTCAAATTGCAAAAAAGGCCATTATGCTGGCCAAAGTAGATTTGGCCTTCAAGGATATCACTGTGACTCTGGACGGCAGCATCAGTAAAACAGATACTGTTCGTGTTAGATAGTTGTACTCAAATAGATGGTACATAGGAAAAAACTGGGAGTGGAAGCGTGGAGAAAAAAGAAAGAAAAGTAGTTGTGATAGGTGCCGGCTTTGTTGGTACGACCTATGTTTATGCGTTAATGCATACCGGCCTTGCAGGCGAGATTGTCCTGATTGACCTCGACCAAAGAAAAGTTAAAGGGGAAGTTATGGACCTCGAACATGGCTTAGCTTTCGTTCAGCCTGTAGAGGTTCGTTCAGGTGATTATTCTGACTGTGCTGATGCAAACCTTATTGTTGTTACTGCTGGTGCCAGACAGACTCCAGGTCAGTCCCGTCTTGAGCTTATCCAGCGCAACGCTGACATAGTTAAATCGATTTGCGATGAAATTAAAAGATGTGATTCTGATGCCGTTGTCCTTATGGTGGCAAATCCAGTGGATGTATTAACCCAGGTGGCCTTAAAACGGCTCGGTTGGCCTCGCGAGCGCGTCATCGGTTCAGGAACTGTTCTTGACAGTGCCCGTTTTCGCTCTATGTTAAGCCGGCATTGTGGTGTCGATACTCGAAATGTTCACGCTTACATTCTCGGCGAACACGGGGACAGCGAAGTCGCCGCCTGGAGTATGACGCATATTGCTGGTGTTGCTATGAAGGACTACTGCATCATCTGCCAGGGTTGCGATTCTGAAAAGGTGCGTGAAGACATCACACGTCGTGTCCGAGATTCGGCCTATCATATTATCGACTACAAGGGCTCCACGTATTACGCTATAGGTTTATCTTTGACTCGGATTTCCGGAGCAATTTTGCGAAATGAACACAGCATATTAACGGTCTCATTGCTGCTGCAGGGAGAATACGACATCGATGATATTTGTCTTAGCGTTCCGTGTGTTGTTGGAAAAGCCGGGGTTGAGCGGATTATAACAGCCCAGCTTTCCGAGGACGAACAAGCCGCCCTGAAAGCCTCGGCCCAAACGCTTCGAAACGTGTTAGACGACATAAAGACCTAATTTTGTTGTAAAAAAGAAATGATAGAAAATTAGTAACTGATTTGAAAACGACGGGGTGTAATGGTTAATTTTGCCAAATCGATAATAATGGATTTTTGGGGCACTGTAGCCGAGATGTCACCCTACCTATTGTTTGGCTTCTTCGTGGCAGGAACGCTTTCAGTGCTCGTATCCCAGCGTTTGGTGGAAAGGCATCTGGGCGGTACGGGGATATATCCACTTGTTAAGGCATCGCTTTTCGGGATTCCGCTGCCTTTGTGTTCGTGTGGTGTGATTCCGGTATCAATGTCGCTGCACAAGCACGGAGCAAGCAAGGGCTCCACAATATCATTTTTGCTATCCACGCCTCAGACCGGCATGGACAGCATCTTTGTAACCTTAAGTCTTCTTGGTCCGCTCTTTGCTATTTTTAGACCACTGGCGGCGCTTGTTACCGGAATTGTCGGCGGCGGGCTGGTCAGCATATTTGACCGGAGCAAGGAAAATGAAAATCAAAACCAGCCAAAACGTTCGGAGCAATCCTGTAGCAGCGCCAAGAATAGTAAAAGAATCGCTAGGGGATTAAAATACGGCTTTGTTACATTGCCGCGTGACATTGGCAAGGCAATGCTGGTGGGACTGATTATCGCAGCCGTTATCTCTGCGTTGGTACCCGATGGTTACTTTGCAGAAAAATTAAGGAGTCCGATTTTAGTGATGGTAGTGATTATGTTTTTGGGCATACCGGTTTATGTGTGCGCGACGGCCTCGGTGCCGGTAGCTGCGGCGTTGATATTGAAAGGATTAACGCCGGGAGCAGCACTGGTCTTTCTTATGACCGGCCCGGCCACCAACGCCGCCTCATTTGTAACCATTTGGAAAGTTTTAGGCAAGGTTACAGCAATTACATATCTGGCTACCGTTGCGGGATGTGCTCTCTTAAGCGGCATTTTGCTTGATTATATCGCTGCCGGTGTTGACTTTGAAATAGCTGCCCGACCTGCTTGGATGCTGCCGCCTGCTGTTAAATACATATCAGCTATAGTGCTTTTGGTGGTTCTGGCCTTTGCAATTTTGAGCAAAACGAAGCAGGCCGCCGCGGGAGGCAATTAGATGAATCGGCTTAAGACGATAACAGCGTGTTTGATTGGATTCACTGCTTTTTTTTCTTTTACACCGGTGTCCCACAGCAGCAACGAGAATGGCAACGACTCATTCCTTTCTGGCTTTCCACCGATTGAGATTCACGGATTTTATGAGCTAAGGTCGGGCTACCGCCTTCGAAAAGACAAGTACCAAAAGGATATGTCGGTAATGGAGACCCGCCTGCAGCTTGATTTATCATCAAATCTTGATTGGGCTGACCTGAAGTTCAAGGGCGATTGTGTCGGTGACCTGGCGACGGAAGAAGCCGACTTCAATATCCGCGAAGCATATATATTCACCCTGCCAATCGATTCTATGGATTTAAAAATCGGCAGACAAATCCTTACCTGGGGCACCGGCGACCTTGTTTTTATCAACGATTTGTTTCCCAAGGACTGGCAGTCTTTCTTTATCGGCAGAGATACCGAATATCTAAAGGCACCATCCGATGCCGTTAAGGCAAGTTTCTTCAGCGACTGGGCCAATCTTGACCTCGTCTATACCTCCCGATTCGACCCTGACCGCTTCATAAGCGGCGAGCGCATTTCGTACTGGAATTCAAATCTTGGAAGATTGGCCGGCCAAGATGCAATACAGCATACTGACAAGCCGAATC
>Ga0114919_10002828_pt1 | contig 14010 bp, 13 predicted proteins | sample BlataG_FD_88682 | JGI IMG/M metagenome (GOLD analysis project Ga0114919, IMG submission 88682) | Deep subsurface microbial communities from Black Sea to uncover new lineages of life (NeLLi) - Black_00105 metaG | ecosystem: Environmental > Aquatic > Marine > Oceanic > Sediment | place: Atlantic... | reverse complement strand
TGTACTCCGCCACCGGCACGGCGTTGGCGGCCCAGGCGCTGACGACGCGGACGCCGCGGTCCCACATCGCGTCGGTCACCACGCCGCGGACCGACCCGGCCCCGTAGAAGACGACCTTCAGCTTCGGCGCGGCCGCGAGGAACTCGGCGTCCAGCGTGGGCGCGCCCCAGCCGGTGAATAGCAGTTCCACGTCCGCCAGGGCGGGGCAGCGTGCGATGACCGTCTCCCGTTCCTGTCGCTCGGCCACGAGGCCGACCAGCTCACCGACGGCCTCAGCCGCCCCGAGCCCGTACAGCAGCTCGCAGTTATCCCGCGGCAGAACGAACAAACCTTTGGGTTTGCCTTCTCGCTTCGCCATCAGCGCCTCCGGCCAGGCCCGAAGGGCCGATAGTGAGTAGACGGGGCCGTCAGGCCCCGGAAAGCGCACCCGATCTCTATCGAGCCCCGGAGGGGCGACAGTGCGCCAGCGACGCAACGCACAGGGCCGACGCCCACTGCCGCCCCTTCGGGGCTCACTGCCAGGCACACGTCCGATTCCGGTGGCTGACGCCACCAGCTACTGGCTGACAGCCCTTCGGGCTTGGGCAAATGCATGTCAGTCCACTCCTGCAGGGAACGGAATCAGGCCTGTTGGAGATACTCAAACGCCCTGTCAAAGAATAGCCGGCCGTCCGCGCGGCGCACGCCGCGGCGGGTCCACCGCGGGTGGTGGGTGATGTCAACGAACCGCTCGGGGTGGGGCATCAGGCCCATCACGCGGCCGGTCGGGTCGCATATGCCGGCGATGTCGTCAACGCTGCCGTTCGGGTTGCTGTCGGCGGCCCCGCCCTCGCCGGCGGACCTGCCGTCGGCGTCGACGTACCGCAGCGCGACCTGCCCGGCTGCGCGGAGTTCATCGAGCACGGCGTCGTCGCGCGGCACGAACTTGCCCTCGCCGTGGGCGATTGGCAACTCGACGACCTCCCCGGCCGGCAGGAAAACGCATTTGTCGCTGTCGGATCGCAGGCGAATCCACCTGTCGACGAACTGTCCGCTGTCGTTCCACGCCAGCGTCGCGTCGTTGTGGGCCTTGGCTGGGTCCACCTTGCCGCCCGGCAGCAGGCCGGACTTGACCATCACCTGGAATCCGTTGCAGATTCCCAGCACGCACTTGCCGGCTGCGACGAACTCGTTCAGCGGCCCGGCCAGGCGGTGCAGCAACTGGTTGGCGAATATCTTGCCGGCCGCTACGTCATCGCCGTAGCTGAAACCCCCCGGCAGCAGCAGGAACTGGTAGTCGCCCAGCAAGGCGGGGCTTTCCATCACGCGGAACACGTGCACGCGCTCGGCGGCAAAGCCCGCCTGCGTGAGTGCGAACTCCGTCTCGCGGTCGCAGTTAGTCCCCGCCGATCTCAGTACCAGTGCTTTCGGTTTCGCCATTCTTTCACCACAGAGAGCACAAAGAACACTGAGTTTCAGAAACAGCGGATCGTGTCGTCTGTGCGCTCTAGTTCACAATTCTCTTTATGCCGTCCTTCAACAGCAGCTGCCCAAAGTTGATCAGCAAGCCCACTCGATGGCCCGTGCTCTTGAGATAGCTCATTAACTGGGCCTGATGGACTCGACTCAGGCTTTCGACAGCCTTGATCTCCACGATCACGCCCGGCTCCACAAGCAGGTCCAGGCGCTGGCCCTCGATCTCAATATCCTTGTACGTGACCTTCACTTGGGCTTGTTGGTGTACGATGGCGCCACGAGACGTCAGTTCGTACACAAGGGCGCGCTCATAGACGCCTTCGAGCAGGCCCGGCCCAAGATGGCGATGGACCTCGATAGCCGCCCCAATGATCAGGTCGGTCGTCTGATTCAAGTCTTCAGGAATGGGAGGCGACTTGCGATTCGTCATGTTCTCAGGCGTCGCTTCAACCATATGCCTCTTCCCTGCGGTCTCTGTGTCCTCTTTGGCTAGCTTCTTCCGTCGCTTCTTCTTGCTTCTTCTGCTGCTGTTGCTTCTGCTTCTGTTGATCTCTGTGTTCTCTGTGTCCTCTGTGGTGAGCTTCTTCTGCTTCTTCTCTTGCTGCTTCTGTTACCTTTGTGCTCTTTGTGATCTCTGTGGTGAGTTGTTGTTTCACCAATTGAACGTGCCCTGCCAGGCCGCTTTCGCTTCGTCGGCGGACAGGTCTATTACTGTTCGATTGTCGGCGTTGATGACGACTCGGCCGGTGTCGGTCACTCGGCCGATTTCGCCGACGGGGCAGTTGGCCAACGTCCGCATGAAGTCGTGATGGTCATCCGGCGCGACTTCCACGAGGAATCGGCCGGCGTCCTCGGCGAAAAGCAGCGTCGCGTCGGATATCGCTGCCCCGTTGCGCGTGGGCATAGCCGAGAGATCCAGCTCCACGCCGCACCCGCCGGCGAAGGCCATTTCCGCAGCCGCCACGGCCAGGCCGCCCTCGGACAGGTCATGACATGCCCGCACGCAGCCGGCCTGTATCGCCGTCTGTAGCGACCTCATCACGCGCAAGTTCGTCGCCAGGTCCACCGGCGGAACGTCCGTGCCGCTCGCCAAGCCGCTGACCTTCAGGTAGTGGCTGCCGCCCAGTTCGCTGCCGGTCCGCCCGACGATGAACAGGTAGTTGCCCGGTTCCTTCGCGTCGGAGGTCACGCACTTGCCGGCGTCGTCGATGACGCTGATGGCCGAGATCAGCAGTGTCGGCGGAATCGCGATAGTCTCGCCCGCAGCGGTCTGGAACTCGTTGTTGAGCGAATCCTTGCCGGAGATGAACGGCGTGCCGTACGCCAGCGCCGCGTCGCGGCAGGCCTTGGCCGCCTGAACGAGCGAGCCCATGCGGTCGGGCTTGTTGCAGTTGCCCCAGCAGAAGTTGTCCAGCAGGGCCGTCCGTTCGATGTCGCCGCCGACGGCCAGGCAGTTCCGCAACGCTTCGTCCACGGCGTGCAGGGCGCTTTGGTACGGGTCGTACTCGCCGAGGGCGGGGTTGAGCCCGCAACTGATGACCACGGCCCTGGCGCTATCCAGCACGGGCCGCACAACGGCGGCGTCGCCGGGGCCGTCTTCCGTCACGCCGACCAGCGGCTTGATGGCGCTGCCCCCCTGCACCTCGTGGTCGTACTGGCGGATGATCCACTCCTTGCTGGCGACGTTCGGGGCCGCGAGGATCGCCAGCAGCGTATCGTTGTAGCTGTCAGCCGCGGGCGGCGTGGGCGAGGGGCGGTCGACCTTCTCGTAGACGGCCTCCTTTGTCGGGCGCGGGATGCCGTCGTGCAGGAACGCCATCTCCAGCTCGCCGACGAGCTTGCCGTCGTAAAACAGCCGCAGCATTCGCTCTTCCGTGCCGAAGTGCCCTATGACGACGGCTTCGACGTCCTCAGCGGCAGCCATCGCCAGGACGCGGTCGACGTTGGCCGGCGGCACGGCCAGCACCATCCGCTCCTGGGCCTCGGAAATCCATATCTCCGTGTAGCTCAGCCCCGCGTATTTCAGCGGCGCGCGCTCCAGGTGCACCTCGGCGCCGAGCTCTTCGCCCATCTCGCCGACCGCGCTGGAAAAACCGCCCGCGCCGCAATCGGTGATGGCTGAGTACAGTCCCGCGTCGCGAGCCTGGATGACGACGTCGAGCATCTTCTTTTCGGTGATCGCGTTGCCGATCTGCACGGCGTGGGAGAACTCGGTCTCGTGGGCGTGGGTGAGCTCGCCGGAGCTGAACGTCGCCCCGTGGATGCCGTCCCGCCCGGTCCGCCCGCCGACGCAGACGATCGCATCGCCCGCACCCGGCGCTTTGAAGCACTTGTCGCGATCGAGCAGTCCCACCGTGCCGCAGTACACCAGCGGGTTGCCGAGGTATTTTTCGTCGAAGTAGACCGCGCCGTTTACCGTGGGTATTCCCATGCGGTTGCCGTAGTCGCGCACGCCCGCGACCACGCCGCGCATCACCCGCCGCGGGTGCAGCACGCCGGCCGGCACGTCCGCCAGCGGCATGTCCGTCGGGCCGAAACAGAACACGTCCGTATTCGCCACGGGCCGGGCGCCCAGCCCCGTGCCCATCGGGTCGCGAACGACCCCGCCGATGCCCGTCGCCGCGCCGCCGTAGGGGTCGATGGCCGAGGGGTGGTTGTGCGTCTCCACCTTGAAGCACACGGCGTGGTCGTCGTCGAAGTCGATCACGCCGGCGTTATCCTTGAACACGCTGATGCACCAGGGCTTTGCGAGCTGCTCGGTAACGGAGAAGATCGTCGTCTTGATGAGATTCGGAATCTCCTCGACAACCTCGCCGGCATTGTTCCGCACGCACACGTCCGAGCGGAACGTCTTGTGGACACAGTGCTCGGACCAGGTCTGGGCGATCATCTCCAGCTCGACGTCGCGCGGCTCGCGGCCGATGCGCTTGTAGTAGTCCTGAATCGCCCGCATCTCGGTGACGTTCAGGAACATGTCGGTGTCTTTGGAGAGCTTGGCCAGGGCGTCGTCGTCCAGGTCGCCGATGGGCACGTCGATAATGTTGAGCTCGTAGGAGTGCCCGTGCGCCGCCGGCGGGGTGTAGGCGTCGTAGTACACTTCCTCGATGGCACTGTTGGCCAGCAGCCGCCGGGCGATGGTCTCGCACTCGTCGCGAGTGACCCGGCCGATCAGCTCGTAGCGGCGGGCGGTTCGGACGGTTTCGACGGCCAGGCCCATGTCGGCGATGGCCTTCTCGACGGAGGCCGCCACCGGGTCCATCACGCCGGCCTTGAGGTGCACCTCGATGGCCGCCCCGTCCGCCGGCGCGGGGGAGCTGCCGGCCAGCATTTGCTCGGTGACCGGGTCGATCAGCAGCTCCCGCCCGATGCGGTCGGCCTCGTCGGCCGAGAGGTCCCCGTACAGAAAGAACAGCCGCACGTGCCGCACGCCGGTGACCGAGGCTATCCCGAACTCGCCGATCTGGTGGAACATTCCGTCGGCGTGCGGGTCGCCGAAGCCCTCCCCGCTGCGCACCTCGATTCGGTATGCATTCGTACCGGCGTCTACTTCCGACGCGGCCGCCGGTGCAACCGGCTTGGTCCGCGGCGCGGCCGCAACGGCCACCGGCGCAGCCGGTTTGATCGCCTCGCCCTGCTCGCCTCCGCCGCCCTGCCGAGTGCCGGGGCGGAAGATACTGACGATCCTGCGAATGAGCTTTCTCAGCATGTGGCTCGCTGCCTTTGTGCATGCCGCCCGGCCGTCCGCCTGGGCCGCGATCTCCCGCGCCCGCTAGGACAGGAACTTCTTGTCGATGCGGGTGAAGGGCTTGATTTTGGTGGCCATATCGTCGTAGCCGGCTCGGCCCATGAGGGCGAAGGTGGCCTGCTTGCCGAGCTCGACGGCCGGCTGATTGTACGCGTCGATGTCGAACAGCTCGCCCATCAAGCTCGTGACGTACTCGTACAGGAATATGAACTCGCCGACCGAGCGGGGCGTGATCTCGTCGAACCTGATCGTCACGCTCGGCCGATGCGACACGGCCAGTGCGTACTCCGTGGCGACCTTCTCGGCGTTGAGCAGCCTGGAGAGCTTCGCCCCTCGCAGATACGCCAGGCCCGGCACGTCGGCGAAATCATCCGGCACGCGGACGTCGCGCGGGTGCTTTTTGACCTCCAGGAAAACGGTCAGCTTGTCGTTTGGCCCTTCGCGGTAGAGCTGCACCTGGCTGTGCTGGTCGGTCGCGCCGAGCGCCTTGATGGGCGTCGGGCCCGTGAACACATCGTTGCCCGCCCGGTCGGCCTGCTTGCCGAGCGACTCCGCCCAGAGCTGGCGGTACCAGTCCGCCAGCATGTACAGGCGGTCGGAGTAAGGCATCATCACGTGCATGCACTTGCCCTTGGCGATGGTGGCGATGTACTTGATTCCCGCCAGCCGGCACGCGGGGTCCATGCAATCGGCGGCAGCGATGCGGTCTTTCATCTCGGCGGCGCCGGTGAGCAGCTCGTCGATGTCTATGCCACACATCGCCGCCGAAAACAGCCCCACGGGCGACAGCACGCTGAACCGCCCGCCGACGTCGCCGGGCACGGCCAGCATGTCGTAGCCGTCAGCGGCGGCGATGTCGTGCAGCGTGCCCTTGGCCGTGTCGGTCGTGGCGACGATGTGCGAGGCGAAGTCGCTGCCGAGCTTCTTCTTGAGCATCTCGCGGAAGATCATGAACTCACTGGCCGTCTCGGCCGTCTCGCCGCTCTTCGAGATGACGTTGACCAGCAGGCCCTTGCAGCCGCGCCGGCCGGCCACTTTTAGCGTGTCCGCCACGAGGGCGGGGTCGACGTTATCCAGCACGAACAGCCGCGGGCCCGGCCGCCTGGCGTCGGACATCAGGTTATACGTCGCGGGGTTCAGCGCCGCCTGCAGGGCGATGTTCCCCAGCGCCGACCCGCCGATGCCGAGGACGACCAGGTCGGTGGTGGTCGGCTTGTGATTGGCGACGAGAGCCTTGACCTGCGCGGCGTAGCCCCTGTGCGTCGGTAGGGCTGCGTAGCCGAGCCGGCCGGCGTCGATCTGCTCTTGGATGGCCCGGTTGGCCTGGCAGAGGCGCGGGGCGAGCTGCTGAAGCTCCAGTTCGCTGACGCCGTGCTCTTCGCCGACCACGTTGTCGGTGGCGTTCTTCCAGTAAAGCTGAATCATTGCATGCTCCTTGACTTCCACGGGGCCGCGAGCCCTTGTTCGCCGGCGCCCCGGCAGGCGGGCGAAGGGCACAGCTTACTGCCCGTCGCAGCGGTTTTCCAGTGGCTGCCGCGGCGCTGGCGAAATTGCGGCATTTCGGATATCATTGACCGGACGTGGGACCGACAGGCGAGACGACATCCGAGTTGCTGACCAGGCCCAGGCCGCCGGCTGTGTTCGTCTACTTGCTGGGAGTGCTCGGCGGGGCGGTGGGCATCGTGGCGGCGCTCCTGCCGGAGGCGTCTCACGGCATTGACCTGTTGGCCCTGACGGCCGGGCCTGTCGAAGAACTATGCAAGCCCCTGGCGCTGATCATCATCCTGGACAGGCGCCCGTGGTGGGTGAAAAACCGGGAAGAGGTGGTCCTTCTGGTGCTGCTGGCTGCGGGGCTGTTCGCCACGCTCGAGAACCTGCTTTACCTGCACGTGGCGTTGCCCGACCCTTCCTCGAAGCTCGTGTGGTACCGCTGGATCGTCTGCACGACGGTGCATGTGGTGTGCTCGGGGATCGTGGCTGTGGGCCTGGCCAAGCAGTGGCAGCGAATGATCGACACCGGCGAAAGGCTCCGCCTGGGCGGGCCGTTCATGAGGCATTACCTCGTGGGGGCCGGCGTCCACGCAGCCTACAACGGCACGGTTTGCTTGCTACAGTGGCGGGGAGTGTTCACGTGGTAGTCGGTCGTAGTTGACGGGGAACGTGGGAGCCCTATAATCGGCTCTTGGCCGGGCCGGGGCTAGCGGGCCCGCCCGGTAAGTGGAGCACGCGATGAGACTCACCGTAAACGGCGAACCGGCTGAGCACGCCGAGGGGCTGACCGTCTCGGCCCTGCTGGCTGAGCTGAAGCTCGACCCGCGCCGCGTGGCCGTCGAGCGAAACAAGCTGATCGTCCGCAGGGCGCAGTTCGACAGGGCCGCCCTGACCGACGGCGACGAGCTGGAGATCGTCACACTCGTAGGCGGCGGGTAGCCAGGATGGGAAGAGATTCGAATGAAGACATACGGCCCTATGGTTTGCGTTTTCGCGCTGGTCGCATTGGTCGCGGCCGGTATCGTGGCGGTTGGCTTCGTCATCTACACTGACCCCTACGGTGAATACATAGTAGGGCCGTTCGCCGCTCTGATATTCGGCTCGGCCCTGATTGCGTTGACCATCTTCCTGGCAGGGCAACGTATCGCCCGGGCCATCGAGGGCGGTGCGAAGATGCTTACCTTTACGAAGCGTTACACTGTCGCGCCGAGTGAGAAGGAAACTGAGCAACATGACGATGGCAATTCCCAAGATTAGAATCGGCGGCTTCGAGCTTACCAGCCGGCTGTTCGTCGGCACGGGCAAGTATGCGACGTATGAGCTCATGCGAGACGCCCTCGCTGAAAGCGGCTGCGAGGTGGTTACCGTCGCCGTGCGGCGGGAGCGGATGGTCGATACCGACGGGCGGAACATACTGGACTTTCTCGACCTGGGCCGCTACACGCTGCTGCCGAACACGGCCGGATGCTTCAGCGCGGAAGACGCCGTCCGCACCGCCCGCCTGGGTCGCGAGTTGCTGGAGGGCCTGGACAACAAGGGCGCCGAGTGGGTGAAGCTCGAGGTGCTGGGCGATAAGAAAACACTCCTGCCGGACCCGGTCGGCACGCTCGAGGCGCTGATGGAGCTCAAGGCGGACGGCTTCACCGTGCTGTGCTACACGAGCGACGATCCGATCATGGCCCGGCGGCTGAAGGACGCTGGGGCCGCGTCCGTAATGCCGGCCGGCAGCCCGATCGGCTCGGGCCAGGGCGTGCTGAACCCCTGGAACATCCGCATCATTCTGGAACAACTGAAAGACGGCGACGACGATTATCCCGTCATCGTGGACGCCGGCGTGGGCACGGCCAGCGACGTGACGATCGCCATGGAGCTCGGCGCCGACGGCGTGCTGCTGAACACGGGCATCGCCGGCGCCGAGGACGTTATGACTATGGCCCGCGCGATGCGGCTGGCTATCGAGTCCGGCTACCTCGCCCGCCGGGCAGGGCGAATACCGCGCAAGTTGTACGCCACAGCTTCCTCGCCTGTTGAAGGCGTTATCGGGGCACAGGACAAATGACCAACAACGACGAACAGCTTCTCGACGAGCCGCGCACGGCTGAGGAGATCGCCCTCGAGGCCCGCCAGCATCGGCGGACGCGGATCTGCGTGTGGATCATCCTGATCGGGCTTGCCAACTTCATCCTCTACATCGTGCTGTACGCCCATTTCAACGGCGAGGCGGTCAACGGCAAGGTCGAGCTCGTCGCCGGCCAGATGCGCTATTACCTCCAGTCGGACACGGAGGTCTCGCGAGCGGTCTTCATCTACAGCGGCATTCACTCGATCAGCATCTGGCCCACCATGGGCGCGATAATGCTGGCGATGCTCACACTGGCCAAGGAACGCATCGCCTCGTCGATGCGAAAGACGATTGTCCGAGGCCAAACCGTCATTACAATCGTCGCGACGATCATTACGCTGATAATCGTCGTCATGACGATCTGGTTCACGCTCCAATTCGCAAAGCGCCTCAACCACCCCATCGAGCGCCTACCGAACACCCAGGCGAGCTACAGGGCGCGGCATGGCGTTGACGGTTGAGGATATCCTCGCCCCCGACGGGCTGATCGCCCGCCACCTGGCCGGCTACGAGCGGCGGCCGGAGCAGCTTGAAATGGCCCGCGCCGTCGCCGCCGCCTTCGCCGCCAACGAGCACCTGATAGTCGAAGCCGGCACCGGCGTCGGCAAGAGCTTCGCCTACCTCGCACCGGCCATACTGCGGGCCGACGCCGAGGACCAGCGCGTCGTCGTCTCCACCTACACCATCGCCCTTCAGGAGCAGCTCATCGGCAAGGACCTGCCCCTGCTGGCCGAGGCACTGCCGGTGAAGTTCTCAGCCGTGCTGGGCATGGGGCGGGCGAACTACCTGTGCCTCCGCAGGCTGACGATCGCCCTGGCCAACCGCAGCCGGCTGTTCGCTGGGCCGAGGCAACTGGACCAGCTCGCCGGCGTGGCCGAGTGGGCCATGCAGACGGACACCGGCGCCCGACAGGAAATCGAGTTCGAGCTGTCCCCAGCCGTGTGGGAAAAGCTGTGCAGCCAGTCCAGCTCGTGCCGCCACGCCGCCTGCCAATACCACGACCGCTGCTTCCTTCAGGCGGCCCGCCGGCGAATGGCGGCGGCCGACGTGCTCGTGGTGAACCACGCCCTGTTCTTCGCGGACCTGGCGCTGAACAGCGAGCACGCCTCGCTGCTGGGCCCGTACGACCTGGTCGTGCTGGACGAGGCCCACACCGTCGAGCAGGTCGTCAGCGACCACTTCGGCACGAACGTCACGTCGTCAGGCGCAGCCGGCGCGCTGCGCGACCTGTACGACGACCGCAACGACCGCGGGCTGCTTGCCGTGCTGGCCGACCGCGACGCAATAGACGCCGCCAATAGCGCCGCGTCGGCGGCGGAGAACTTCTTCGACGCCCTGGCGAGCTACCGCGGGCCCCTGCTTGCCCCCAACGGGCGAGTGAAGGACGCCGGGATCGTCCCCAACACGCTCTCGCCGGCGCTGACGAGGCTGTGTGAGAAGCTCAAGCAGCTCCGCCGGCGCCTCGGCGAGGATGAGTCCGCCCGGGAGCTGGCCGGCTACGAGCTGCGCCTGACCGAGCTGGCCGGGCAGGTCGAGCAGCTCATAACTCAGGCCCAGCCGGACTGCGCGTACTGGGTGACCGTGCGCCCGGGGCGGCGAGGCGGGCAGTTCGTCTCGCTGGCATGCGCGCCGATAGACGTCTCGCCGATCATCCGCCAGAAGGTCTTCGACCGCGTCAACTCCGTGATCGTCACCAGCGCCACGCTCGCCACCGACCGCGGCGACGGGCGCGGGTTCGACTACGTCCGCGGGCGGCTTGGCATGGACACCGGCAGCCAGTTGCTGCTGGCCAGCCCCTTCGACTTCCGTCGGCAGGCGAAGCTGTACATCGAAACGCGCCTCGGCGAGCCGAACGATCTGACGAACTTCGTCCCCGCCGCGGGGTCGGCCATCCAACACTACGTCGAGAAATCGCAAGGCCGATGCTTCGTGCTGTTCACCAGCTACGCCATGCTCACCGCGACGGCTGAGCACCTCGAGCCGTTCGCCGAGCAATTCGGCTACGAGCTGTTCGTGCAGGGGGGGCCGTTGCCGCTGTCGGCAATGTTGCGGCGCTTCCGGGCGAACGGCAGGTCTATCCTGCTGGGGACGACGAGCTTCTGGCAGGGAGTGGACGTAGCCGGCGAGGCGCTGTCCAACGTGATCATCACCAAGCTGCCCTTCGCCGTGCCGTCCGAGCCGATCGTCGAGGCCCGCATCGAGGCCATCCGCACCGCCGGCGGCAACCCGTTCATGGCCTATCAATTGCCCGATGCTGTGATTCGCTTCAAGCAGGGCTTCGGCCGGCTGATCCGCTCCACGAGCGACACGGGGTTCGTCGTGGTGCTCGATCACCGCATCGTCACGAAACGCTACGGGCGAACGTTCATCGACGCCCTGCCGGACATCGAAGTCATCCGTGATGAGGCCGGCCAGCCGTGAGCCGAATTAGCCTTGGCGGGGGAGTTCAATTGCACAGCGCAACGACGAGCCGCTGGAGGGCGGCTGTGGCGTCGGTGCCGGTTTTCATCGCGCGGTCGGCGGCGAGCAGCTTGCGAAAATCCCCGGCCAGCTTGGTCAGCGGGCGCCGCCTGAGGAACTGCGCGAACTCCCGCTGGTGGTAGAACACCTTGGCGGCCTTCATGGCTGCCCGCTCGCCTTGGCCCTGCGCGAGAAGCTGCTGCGCCCGCGCCGCCCGCCGAAGGTGCCAGGCGATCTGCCCCAGCGTGCGGAACTCCTCGCCGCGTGCGGTCAGCATCGCGCCCAACGTCTTGAGGGCCGCTTTGGCATCCCCAGCCGTCAGGGCGTCCGGCAAGGCAAATGCAACGGGCTCGGCCGTGGCGATCACCAGGACCGATACGTCCGCCGGCGCGATCGTGTCGCGGTCGTCGACGTACAGGCTGAGCTTTTCGACTTCCTTGTCCAATCGGCCGAGGTCTCGGCCGATCCATTCTTCCAGCATCGCTGCGGCGTCGGGAGCGATTTTCTTTCCCCGCTTGCCGGCTGACTTGCCCAGCCACGTGGCCACGCTGGCGTCTTTGGGCATGTCGCATTCGATGGCCTGGCCGATTTCCGCGACGAGCTTGTACAGTTTGGTGTTCTTGGGCCAGGCGGAAACGATCAGCACCAGCGAGGCGCTCTCAGACGGGCCGCGAAGGTACTTCTCCAGCGCCTGCCGGTTGGCCGATACGAAGGCGTCTGCATCGCGGATGATCACCACCCGCCGGGGGGCCAGAAACGGGAGCGTGCGCAGGTCGTCCAGCACGTCCGCCAGCTCAGCCGAGCCGTCATGGCCGGCTACGGACGTCTGCGGATCCGCGTCGCCGACGATGGCTGAGACGATATCGCTGCGGTGGGCATCAAGCAGGAACGCATCGGCGCCGTGGAGAACGTAAACCGGTTTGACCTCAGGCGATGCCATTGACTTGGAAGCTGCCACCGGCCCGGTCCGCCAAGAAGGGCGCACCGGCTATAGTGAGGGCGACCGCCCTGCGGGCCGGGACTTACCCGGAACAATACGGCAGTCGCCTTCGCCACATCCGCGACTGACGCGTTTCCGGCGGCGATGTATTCCGCCGGCCCGGGCCCGACGGCCGACAGTGAACTACATCTGCCGCTTGCGGTACTGGATCCAGAAAACGACCAGCACGATCAGAAGTACGAGGGCCACCCACTGGTACCACTCACCAAAGAAAGCCAGCATTACTGTTCTCCTTCATTTCATGCCGGCCAGCCACCGGCCGGGCACATCCATGCCACGTGTAAGCAACTGCGTTCCTGACGGCCTGCGTAAGCGTACGTAGCGGCGACTGGATTCGAACCAGTGACCTAGGGCTTATGAATCCCTCGCTCTAACCAACTGAGCTACGCCGCCAGGTTCCGGGCCATATCATTCTAACAACGCGCCGCCTTTTCAAGCACTTTATCGACCAACACCGAGGAATGTACAACGGCCGGGCGGTCGATTGAAGCGGACACTTCAAAATGTATCGACAAACCTGTCTAATTCGTACAACTCGTTTCGGCGGCGTGTTAGTGCAAGCCGAACGGCTGGCAAGCGTACCGGCCGGTGCGCCGACCGCGGCGACTGGCCTGTCTGCGGCGTGAAATGCAAGTTATCGTACTATTGGGAATCGTTGCCGCCTGGTCCATGAGCGACTCCAAGGTGGCTGGGCCCCTTGCCCCGCCGGGGTGGTGGACGCCGCTGGCGCTGGCGGGCTACCTGGCGGCTGTGGCGGCGGTGGGCCGACTTCACGTGGCGGCTGCGGGCAGGGCGTTCGGCGCCGCGGCGTCCCGCTCGGCCCGCAGGCGGGCGGCCTTGGCGGCATCGGCGGAGAAGCTGTGCTTGCTGGGCGGGTTCGCGGGGCTGCTGTCGGGCGGGGGACTCCAGTGGATGATGGCGCCCCTGGCCGGATGGCCCCTGGTCGGGAAGCTGGCACTGCTGGCGCCGTTCGTGGCGGGGCTTGTGGTGATGTGGCTCAACCACTACAGCCTGCACCGGCGGATGAAGCTCCGCGCCGCGGCCGCGGCGCCGGACCTGCCGCCCCCGGCCACCTGGACGCGAGGGCGGTTCCTTGCCTTCAACGTGCGAACGCACCTGCTGATGATCCTCGTGCCGGTCAGCCTGATCATGCTGGCCAACGACCTGCTGCTCATGGCGTGCCCCAAGCTGCCAGAACCCATGGCCAGTAATCTGATCGGCGCGGGCCTCGTCACGTCGGCGATTCTGGTGTTCCTGCTGGCGCCGATGATGATCGTCCACATCTGGCGAACGGCGCCGATGGAAGATTGCCCGCTGCTGAGCAAGCTCAAGGCCACGTGCCGGCAGTTGGGCCTGCGGTACCGGCGGATACTCATCTGGCGGTCGGGCGGGGTGCTGGTCAATGCCGGTGTCATGGGCCTAATCCCCCAGGTGCGGTACATTTTGCTGTCCGACGGGCTTGTCGAACAGATGCCTCTTCAGCAGGTTGAGGCCGTGTTCGCCCACGAAGCCGCCCACGTGACGAACCATCACATCTTCTATTCGGGCGTGTTCATGGCGGCTACGGGGCTGTGGATTTTCCTGCTTGAGGAGTGGGCAATTGCGTTGCTGGGCTGGTCCTGGTGGGTCGAGGCGGCGGCGATGGCCGTGCTGGTCGCGGCGTGGGCGTTGGGATTCGGCTGGCTTAGCCGGCGCTTCGAGCGCCAGTGCGACGTGGCGGCTGCGTGGCAAATGGAC
>Ga0114919_10002825_pt1 | contig 14018 bp, 13 predicted proteins | sample BlataG_FD_88682 | JGI IMG/M metagenome (GOLD analysis project Ga0114919, IMG submission 88682) | Deep subsurface microbial communities from Black Sea to uncover new lineages of life (NeLLi) - Black_00105 metaG | ecosystem: Environmental > Aquatic > Marine > Oceanic > Sediment | place: Atlantic... | reverse complement strand
TTGTGATACACACCACCTCGAAATTGAACTGCTCCGCCAGCCTCTTCGCAACTTCCTGGTAGCTGTCAGCCCTGATACCCAGCACTTTCGCCGTGTCTTCCTCGGTGGAGATGAGGATATCCACGTACTCCATCAGCGGCTTCATGCATTTCCCGGCCTCCACCCCTGTCCAGAGCCTTGATCGGTAGTTGAGGTCACAGGCAACCTTGCAGCCAACTTTTTTCGCTGTCTTCAGCGCATCAGCCGTGACCTGGGCTGCACTGGCACTCAACGCCGGCGTAATACCACTGATGTAGAACCACTTGGCCTGGCGCAAGAGCTCGTCCCAGTTCACCTCTCCAGTCTGTATCTGGCTTATGGCGGAGTGTGCTCTGTCATAGGTAACCTTGCTCGCCCTTGGCGACGCCCCAAACTCAAGGAAATAAAGCCCAACTCGGTCGCCGCTTGTCCATATGATATGGGAGGTATCTACTCCTTGTTCCCTCGCTTTGTTCCTAATCAACGCCCCCAGTGCATTGTCCGTAAGCCGTGAGACCCAGGCTACTTTCAATCCCAACCTGCTGAGGTTGCACGCCACACTCATCTCCGCACCACCGGCATTCACCTCCAGTATGTTCGCCTGCTCCAGCCTGCGGTAGTTGGGTGGCGACAACCTCACCATTGTCTCGCCGAACGCCACAAGGTCATACATCTCGTTGCCCTCCTCTGCTTCTCATCCTTACCCAGCCCTTCCCACCTTCACCGCTTCAATGAATCTCCTGGCGTTCTCCGTGATCACCTCATACCTCTTCTCGCTGAGTGCCTTTTTGTCCACCAGCGCTGTAGCAACCGACACTGCCACAGCACCCGCCCTGATGAAATCTGGCGTGTTCTCCAGAGTCACACCGCCAGTGGGAGTCAGCCTTATCTGTGGCAGAGGACCTCTAATGTCTCTCAAGTACTTTGGGCCGACCGCTCCAGCGGGAAACACCTTGACTATGTCAGCCCCCGCTTCCCACGCGGTCAGTATCTCAGTAGGGGTGAAGGTGCCCGGTATGACCACCTTACCATACCGGTGGCAGACCTCTATTACCCTCAGATTCAGAGTTGGCGTGACAATGAACTCCGCGCCGGCAAGTATCACAGCCCGCGCCGTTTCCGGATCTAGCACCGTCCCAGCACCCACAAGCACTTCATCGCCCACAGCTTCCCTGAACTCCCTGATAACGTCAATGGCGCCGGGGACAGTCATCGTTACCTCAATAGGCTTGACACCACCCTTGGCTATGGCGCCGCATACCTCTATGGCCTCCCGTGCAGTGCCAACTCTCACTATCGCCACAACACCACCCTCGATGATGTCCTGCAGGTTCCTTTCCTTATCGTCCATGTCTAGCCTCCCAATTCAGATTCTGGCTACGTTCCTGCAAATACTCCACAGCAGAACGTAGCCAGTGGCATTGGGTCCATTCTCGTTCAACTACATAGGCGTGCTATTGGGCAGACAAGACTCTCCTCAGCTTCTCCACGAAATCCTGTCTTGGCGGAGAGAAGATGTCCATGATCTGGCAGCCTTTTTCAGAGCTATAGGCTCCATGTTCTGTGTTTGAAGGTACGATGATGACATCGCCCTTCTTCATAGGATACAGCTTCCCTTCAAGTATGAAATCGCACTCACCATTCACGACTATCATGATCTGTTCATTTTCGTGGTGGTGAACCGCAGCGCAGATGCTTGGGGCCAGGGTAACAAACGTAACCGTGATCCTCTCAGCAGACACAATGTGAGCCTTCACGCCAGGACCCAGTTCCACAACAGGAACATCGGCGTAATGGGTGACCCGCTTGCTGAATTCCTCCTGACTGGCATACGGCTCTTTCTTTTCCAAATGAGTTAGCCCTCCTTTACTATACTAGTGTGCTGGTCACACTCGACTTGCACGACCGATCTGAGTGCAGCAATAATGCTCAGCCTCCTAGGAAGACAGAGCCTTCCGTAGCTTGGCCACAAGGTCCTCTCGAGGAGGAGAAAAGATGTCGATAGCCTTGCAGCCTGCCTCGGGAATATAGCCGCCGTGTTCTATGTTAGAGGGCAGGATGATAACGTCACCTTTCTTGAGGTGATATAGCTTCCCCTCAACTATTTCGTCCTGCTCACCATCTATGACTACCATCATCTGCTCTGATTCGTGACGGTGTGGAGGGAAATATGCATTGGGCTTCTGGGTGAGAAAACTGACCGTGATATTCTCGGAAGACACGATGTGGCTGTTTGAACCGGGAACCAGCTCTACAGAAGGAACATCGGGGTAATGGATAACTCGCCTGTTGAATTCCTCCTGGCTGGCATAAGGCTCCTTCTTTTCCATCTGATTCGCCTCCTTTGCCCAGATTATAGCATTCATGGAATGGACAGGAAACGTCAAATCAAGCTCATATAGGCCTTCCCTTTCTAGTATAATCATCTGTGCTATCAAAGGTATAGAGGAGTAGCCAATGTCTACAGCGAGAATCGGAATCATCGGTGGCAGCGGCCTTTACAGAATAGAGGGCATGAGCGAGGTGGAGGAGGTGAACGTGAGTACACCCTTCGGCAAGCCAAGCGATACCATGATACTGGGCAACCTCGAAGACGTAAGGGTTGCCTTCCTGCCCAGGCATGGCCGGGGACACCACATCAACCCCACGGAGTTGCCGGTCAAGGCCAACATCTACGCCCTGAAATCTCTCGGAGTGGAGAGGATTATCTCTGTGAACGCGGTAGGCAGCCTGAAGGAGGAAATTCGACCTATGGACCTTGTTGTCCCTGACCAGCTCATCGACCGCACCAAAGGTAGAGATAGCACTTTCTTCACCAACGGGATGGTCGCACACATAGCCTTTGCCGAGCCGTTTTGCCCTACCCTGAGCCAGGTCCTATCCGAGGCAGCCACGAAGGCAGGATCCAGGATACACAAAGGGGGTACCTATCTAGCTATCGAAGGGCCACAATTCTCTACCAAGGCTGAGTCACAGCTCTACCGCAACTGGGGTGCCGACGTCATCGGGATGACAGTGTTGCCCGAAGCAAAGCTGGCCAGAGAGGCTGAGATATGTTACACCTCACTTGCCTTCGTCACTGATTACGATTGCTGGCATCCAAGCTATGAGTCGGTGACGACGGAGATGATCCTAGCCAACCTTGCGAAAGGCGTTGGCACGGCCAGGAAAATCCTGAGGCTAGCGATTCCCGACATACCACAACAACGGGACTGCATTTGTGCCACCGCACTTGAAGCTGCTATTGTCACCTCGCCGAAGTATATCCCACAAGAGACAAGGAGAGACTTGGATCTGATCGTGGGGAGATATCTAGGTGGATAGTAAGGAGGTGAGGAAATGAGAGAACTCTGGACTAGAGGCTCTATCTACTTCTCCGAACACGTTTGCCTCAATGCCTTTGCCCATGTCTTCGCCGGGCTGGGGATAGCATGGCTAGTTTCTCTATACTGGTACTATTCCACACCCGTCCTGTTGGCTGGAGTGCTATGCCTTGTCGTCTGGATTGCCCTAGAGATCCATGCTCTGGCCAGCGAATGAACTGCCGCAATGCCTCCAGACTCCGGGAATCGCCTTGTCTCAAAGCGCCCCTGGCGTCTGGATAGAAGCTCAAAGAGAACATGAGAATCACCCTCAGGCCACTGGGCGAAATCAATAGCGATGTGATGCAGGAACTCAGGGAAAGAGTCAATCGTGTTTTTCATTGTCCGGTCGACATGAAGTCGGACTTGAGTTGCCTGACCCGTACCTACAGCCCCAGGAGGAGACAATATCTTTCCTCAGGTCTGCTGGCCTCCCTGAATGGGCCGCCCCGGGAGAAGCATGAAAAGACAGTAGGCATAGTCGACGTTGACCTCTATATTCCGAGGCTCAGTTTCGTCTTTGGCCAAGCCGACGTTGCCTCTGGGACAGCCATCGTGTCGCTATGCCGGCTAAGACAAGAATACTACGGCTTGGCACCGGATAGGGCCCTACTCATAGACAGAGCAACCAAGGAAATAGCTCACGAGCTCGGACATACGTTTGGGCTGGAACACTGTCCCGACGCGAGATGCGTCATGCACTTCTCCAACTGTCTGGCTGACACTGACCACAAGGAGTTGAAGTTCTGCAACAATTGTCATCCTCGGATGTTCGCATCCACATAGCCTTGCAGCCGAGGGGAAAAACGCCAAGGAGGTGAAACGTGGATTTCGAGTTCACCGAAGAACAAAAGATGTTCCAGACAATGGTGCGCGACTTTGTCGATCAGGAAATTGCGCCCATGGCTGCCCGGTGGGAAGAAGAAGAGCGATTTCCGTACGACGTGTGGAAGGAAATGGCCGCCCTGGGAATATGCGGAGTGGCATTGCCCAGGGAGTACGGCGGCAACGGAGGTGGGAAGACACTCTTTTGCATAGCCACCGAGGAGATTGCGCGAGGCTCGGCCGGCCTGGCTGTTGCGTACCTGGTTGGCTGCGGCGTGGCGATGGAGAATATCGTGAGATATGGCACAGAAGAGCAGAAGAGCAACTATGTTCCACGCTGCTGCAACGGGGAAATAGCTTACTTCGCCCTCACTGAAGCGGTCGGCGGTAGCGACGTCGCCCTTATGCAAACCAGATACACAAAGGAGGGTGACTACTACCTGCTCAACGGCACCAAGCTCTTCATAACCAACGGCGAGGAATCCAGCTTCGGTGTTGTCTATGCTACTAAGAATACATCGCTGGGCTACCGAGGAATCAGTTGCTTCATCGTAGAGAAGAGCAGTCCCTGCTTCTCAGTAGGCAAGAAGGAGAAAAAGACAGGGCAACACTGTAGTTCAACGACCGAACTCGTCTTCGACAATTGTAGAATACCGGTTGCCAATCGGGTAGGGGAAGAGAGAAGAGGGTTCCGGATGGCCTTAGAAGCCATAGACGCCAGCCGAATCTCAATTGGTGCCCAGGCGTTGGGCATTGCCGAGGCTGCTTATGATGCTGCCGTTGCTTATGCCAAAGAGAGAAAGGCATTCGGCAAGTCGCTGGCCCAAATGCAGGCAATCCAATGGATGATCTCTGATATGGCAACGGACATAGATGCCTCCCGATTGCTGATCTACAAGGCAGCATGGTTACAAGAGCAAGGGAAACCTTTTGTCAAAGAGGCCGCCATGGCAAAACTCTTCGCCACCGAAGCGTCCTCCAGAGTATGCCACAAGGCCGTTCAAATTTTCGGTGGCTATGGCTACAGCAGGGATTTCGCAGTGGAACGCTATGCCCGCGACCAGAGGGTAACCGAAATCTACGAGGGGACTTCGGAGATGCAGAGGTGGGCTATTGCCCGCCATACATTGGGCACTAAGTAAAGAAGAGGCAACGAGGCCTCCGGAGTCAGTTGCTGTTTTACTCACCAGGTGGTCACTGCTATAATGAGCGGCTGGTCAACTAGGAGGTACATAATGAGAAAAGTAGCGGTTGTCGGCACCGGCCATACCCCATTCACCTTTGCCTCGGAGAAATCATCCGTGGAGCTATTCTCTGAGGCGGCTATGGATGCCATCAATGAGTCGAATCTGAAGCCCAAAGATATGCAGGCCTTGTACGTGGGCAATGTCCTGGGAGACTTCTCCGAAGGACAGGCTATGATACAGTCGTATTGCGCTGACGACATCGGAGCCTTCCACATCCCAGCCACTAGATTCGAAGGCGCCTGCGCTTCGTCCAGTCTGGCAATAAGGGATGCTTTCGTCTGGGTCGCCTCGGGCTTCTACGATGTGGTTCTGGCTGGCGGAGTGGAGACAGCAGCCAAGATGGGAACACCCCTAGCCACGCGCACCTTCGCCATGGCCCATGACAGCCACTATGAATACCCCATCGGCCTGACTTTCCCCGGTTTCTTCGCCATGCTGGCCCACCTCTACTCTTCCAAGTATGGTATACCGCTGCAGAGACTCAAGGAGCAAATGGCCCTGGTCTCCGTCCAATCACATAGATACGGAGTCCATAATAAGATGGCCCAGTTCCACAAAGAGATTAGCGTGGAGGACGTGCTCACAGGCTTCATGGTTTGCTCCCCCCTGCAATTATACGATTGCTGTCCTTTCTCTGACGGGGCCGCAGCCGTGGTCCTGGCTTCGGAGGAAAAGGCCAGGCAGCTTACCGATAAGCCCGTTTTCATCACCGGCGTTGGCCAGAGTTCATCTGGCAAGCTGAGCTCTCAGAAGGACTATGCCCCGCGTATCAGAGCCAGGGAGGTATCGGTCAAGCAAGCCTATGACATGGCCGGAATCAAGCCCGAGGATGTGGATATCTGCGAGCTTCACGACTGCTTCAGCATCGCCAGCATCATTGCCGCAGAAAGCCTCGGCTTCGCAGAATATGGCAAAGGTGGCGAGCTCTGGGAAAAGGGTGAGGCGAAAATCGGAGGCAGAATACCGATAAACGTCTCGGGCGGTTTGAAGTCCAAGGGGCACCCCATAGGAGCCACCGGCGCTTCCCAGGTATATGAAGTAGTACATCAGATCAGAGGACAGGTGGAGCCGGAGAGACAGGTAGAAGGGGTCAAGATAGGACTGACGGACACGCTGGGAGGAGACGGGGTGCTCTGCAACATGGTCTTGCAGAAGGGGTGGTAACCGAACAGAAGGAGACACGAAATGGAGTACAAGCTCACCTTCAAGGAATTCAACAAGGCTCTCAAGAAGGGCAGACTGCTGGGATTGAAGTGCCGCGATTGCGACAAATTCACTTGCCCTCCTAAGATGGCCTGCCAGGAATGTGGCAGCACCAACCTGGACACGGCCGAACTGGGCGGCAGCGGCAAGATTGTGACCTTCACTGTCTCCTACGTACCTTCCGAGGGCCGTGACGCCGAGGTTCCTTACACCATAGTGATGGTCGAGCTGGATGAGGGCCCGTGGCTAATGGGTAACCTGACGGATATGGATCCGAACAGGGTAACCATGGATATAGTCGGGAGGAGAGTTCAGCTAGGGTCTCGCAGCAAAGTACTGCCTGGGGACGCATATTCCATTGGCGGCAAGGAGGCTGAGGGCGGGTTTGCCAGGCCAACTTTCATTTTCGCCTGAATCTTCGACCTCCCGGCTCAAGCAGGGGTGCAAGTTGTCGGGCAAGCTTGACTCATTGCTTCACCCTCAAGCTTATCCACACGAAACACAACCGATACAACTACTTCAGACTCAGATGTCCTTCGTTTTCCTCACTGGCGACTACGCGTACAAAGTGAAGAAGCCAGTGAACCTCGGGTACTTGGACTACACCACGCTACAGAAACGTCGCTTCTTCTGTCAGCAGGAGTTGGAGCTGAACAGACGTCTCTGCCCGGACGTGTACCTGGCAGTAGTGCCTATTGCTGAGGACAAGGATGGACTTCGCGTTGAAGGACAGGGCAAACCTGTCGAATATGCGGTTAAAATGATACAACTGCCCCAGGACCGCATGATGGACGTGCTCTTGCCCCAAGGCAAAGTCACCGAGAAGATGGTAGCTGGAGTCGCCGAGAAACTGGCAGCTTTTCACCGCAAGGCAAGAAAGAGCCCGGAGATCGCTGCCTTCGGTGACCTGGCCATCGTTCGCCAGAATGCCAGCGAGAACTTCAGCCAGACCGGGAAATACATTGGCCTTTGTCTCTCCCGAACCACGTATGAGCGCATAAAGGGCTATACTGCTGATTTTGTGGCTCACAATGCCAGTCTATTCGACAAACGCGCAAAGGAAGGCAGAATCAGGGACTGCCACGGCGACCTCCATGCCGCTCATGTCTGCTTCGCCAATGGCATCTGCATATACGACTGCATCGAATTCAACGACAGATTCAGGTACTCCGATGTCTCCTCCGAGATCGCCTTTCTGGCTATGGACCTGGACCGTTACCAGCAGGATCATCTTTCAAGGCGTTTCGTAGACACATACATAGAGCGAAGTGGAGACACCGAGATACTGACGTTGCTCAACTTCTACAAGTGCTATCGGGCCTACGTCAGGGGCAAAGTGGAAAGCTTCAAGCTTGATGACCCCTTGATACCCAACGAAGAGAAGAGGGCAATCCTAGCCACGGCTCGGCGCTACTTTGACTTGGCTTGTCTATACACCAAAACAGAACCGTTTCTCATCATTACTATGGGCCTGATGGGCACGGGCAAGACAACGATCGCGAACGCTCTGGGGCAGAGGCTTGGCTGTGCCGTTATTTCTTCCGATGTCACCAGGAAGAAGCTGGCCAAGATCCCACCCACCGAACACCGCTTTGAGGAATTCCATAGCGGGATATACTCTGAGGACTTCTCCCGCAGAACCTACGATGCAATACTCGCCGAGGCAGGAGAGGTCCTATCACGCGGGGAATCCGTTATACTGGATGCCTCCTTTAGGAGGAGAGAGGAAAGGGCAAGAGTCAGAAGAATGGCAGAGGAGAAAGGCGCGGACCTCGTTGTCCTGGAGTGTAAACTGGGCGAAGAAGAAGCAAGGAGGAGGCTGGAGCAAAGGCTCAAAAAGAAGACGACGTCGGATGGCCGCTGGGAGATCTTTCAGCTACAGAAAAAAAGCTTCGATCCAGTGGCCGAGTTCCCTGCCCTGCAGCATTTCACCCTTGACAGTTCCCAGCCAATAGATGAGACTATTGAAGTAATCTGGAGTCAGCTTTGGAAATGAACAGCTACCACATCAAGGATCCCTCCCTCGCCGGTGAGGGCAAGCTCCGCATAGAATGGGCCGACAGGCAAATGCCAGTAGTAGGCCTCATAAAGCAGAGGTTCACACGGGAGAAGCCCCTTAAAGGACTCCGCATTTCCGCTTGCCTCCACATCACCACAGAAACAGCCAATCTCGCCTTGACCCTGAGGGAAGGTGGTGCCGAACTGGTGCTCTGTGCTTCCAATCCTTTGAGCACCCAAGACGACGTGGCCGCAGCACTGGTGGACTACCACATTCCGGTCAACGCGGTGAGAGGAGAAGACAACGAAACCTACTACCGGCATGTCAATGCTGCCATAGAGCACAGACCTCATATCACCATGGACGATGGTGCTGACCTGGTGTCTACCCTGCACAAAGACTATCCTGAACGTACTGCCAATGTAATTGGAGGCACAGAGGAGACGACTACCGGAGTCATCAGGCTGAGGAACATGGCCAGCAAAGGCAAGCTGGCTTATCCCATCGTCGCGGTAAACGATGCTCAGACCAAGCATCTCTTCGACAATCGCTACGGCACCGGGCAAAGCACCATAGACGGCATAACCAGAGCTACCAACGTACTCTGGGCAGGAAGAAAGGTGGTCGTTTGTGGCTACGGCTGGTGCGGCAAAGGGATAGCCATGCGGGCCCAGGGGCTAGGAGCCCACGTTGTGGTTACTGAGGTCAACCCCATCGCCGCTCTAGAAGCAGCTATGGACGGCTACCAGGTCATGCCCCTAACCGAAGCCTGCAAGATAGGAGAGGTCTTCATCACCGCTACCGGAGACACAGACGTCATCGACAAGCCTCACTTCGCACAGATGAAAGACGGAGCCATCATCGCCAACAGCGGTCACTTCAATGTGGAGATAAACATTCCAGCTTTGGAAGAAATGGCCAAATCGAAAAGGCGAATACGGCCCTTTATAGATGAATACACCTTGGCCGATAGGCGACGCATTTGCCTCTTGGGCGAAGGTAGGCTCATCAACCTGGCCGCAGCCGAAGGCCACCCTGCCAGCGTTATGGACATGAGCTTCGCCAATCAAGCCCTGTGTGTCGAGCATCTAATCAAGGTGAAAGGAACCCTCAAGCCGGACGTGTATCCTGTGCCCCAGGAGATTGACGAAGAGGTAGGCAGACTGAAGCTGGCTTCCATGAATATCCCCATAGACTCCCTAACCGAGAGACAAGAGGCCTACCTGGAAAGCTGGGAATCGGGCACGTAACAAAGGAGGAGCAGAAGTGGCAAACAGCTTTACTCAGTTGGATTCATACCTGGCCACTGCGGAGTCGGTCACCGAAGGTCATCCAGACAAGCTTTGTGACCAGATATCCGACGCTGTCCTCGATGCCATGCTGGAAAAGGACCCCTTCGCCCACGTTGCCTGTGAGGTCTCCGCTGCTATGGGCATGGTGATAGTTCTGGGTGAAGTCACCTGCGACTGCTATGTGGAAATTCCCGATATTGTGCGTCAAGTCATCAGGGACGCCGGCTACACCAAGCCCGAATACGGTTTTGACTGCCGAACCTGTGGTGTCCTTGTCTCGCTGAAACAGCAATCAGGCGACATCGCTGCCGGTGTTGGTAAGTCTCTAGAAATAAGAACAGGAGAGGCGACCGATGAAACCCTGGACAGAACCGGCGCCGGCGACCAGGGAATGATGGTAGGCTTTGCGTGCAGGGAGACTCCCGAGTTCATGCCCCTGCCTATCACGCTGGCACACAAGCTGTGCCAGCGCTTGGCGGAAGTAAGGAAAGGCGGGACGCTCCCCTACCTTCGCCCTGACGGCAAGTCTCAAGTCACCGTTGAATATAGTCATGGCTTGCCAAAGAGGGTTGTTTCCATCGTCCTCAGTGCCCAGCACGATCCTGGAGTAGACCGCAAAGTCATTGAACATGACCTCAAAGAACATGTGGTTGAGCGCGTCATTCCCCTCGATCTACTGGACAGCAAAACCAAAGTCTACGTCAACAGTGCCGGCCAGTTTGTCATCGGTGGGCCCGTAAGTGATACCGGATTCACCGGGCGCAAGATTATAGTTGATACCTATGGCACCATTTGCCCACACGGTGGAGGCTGCTTCTCCGGTAAAGACCCAACCAAGGTAGATCGCTCCGGCGCGTATATGGCAAGGTACGCCGCCAAGAACGTCGTTGCCGCCGGCCTTGCTGACTACCTCCAGCTCCAGATAGCCTACACCATCGGCAAGGCTCGCCCCTTGTCTTTGTCCATTGAGACACTTGGCACAGGAAGGATCTCCGATGAAGCCATACTGGACATCGTGGAGAAGCGTTTCGACTTCCGCCCCGAAGCTATTATCAGGAGCCTAGACCTGCGCCGTCCCATCTATCGCCAAACAGCCGCCTACGGTCACTTTGGCAGACGCGACCTCGACCTCCCCTGGGAGAAGACAGATAAAGCAGAGCTACTGAGAGCAGATGCCGGCATCTAAGATAACCCCGATCAAGTTCGGCACAGACGGCTGGAGGGGAATCATCGCTGATGATTTCACTTTCGACAACGTGCGCATCTGTGCTCAGGGCGTGGCGGATTATGTCAAGACGTCCGGGCTGAGTCAGCGGAGCCTGGTAATCGGCTACGACACGCGCTTCGCCTCCGAGGACTTTGCCACTGCCGCTGCTGAGGTCATCGCTGGCAACGACATCGAAGTCCATCTCTGCTCCAAGCCAGCCCCAACACCCGTAATAAGCTACATGGTCCCGATCACCAAGGCCGCTGGGGCCATCGTGATCACCGCCAGCCATAATCCAGCTTCCTGGAACGGCTTCAAGTACAAATCCCCGGACGGCGCCAGTGCTGCAAGCGAAATCATCTCCCAGATAGAACAGAACGTTGCCCGCATAGCACGGGACAGGCAGGTAAGAAGGCTGGCTCTGGACAGAGCTCTGAAGAAAAGGTTGCTGTGCTACCTGGACCCATCCCCCACCTATTTCAGCCACTTAAACCGCCTTGTCAGCCTGGAGGAGTTGCGCCGCCAAAGACTGAGCGTACTCATCGATTCCATGTATGGGGCCGGTGCCGGATACTTCAGAGAGCTTCTTAAAGGCGGAAACATGAAGGTGACCGAAATCAACGCTGAGAGGAATCCTTCGTTCCCAGGAATCCAACCGGAGCCGATTGCCAGGAACCTCTCGGACCTCTCCAGACTGGTCGTCCAGGAGAGAGCCAACGTCGGCCTGGCTACCGACGGCGATGCTGACCGCATCGGCGTCATAGATGAGAAAGGAAGGTTTCTCAACCAGCACCAGGTGTTTGCCCTGTTGTGCCTCTACTTTCTGGAAGTTCGCGGCGAGCGCGGAGCCCTAGTGAAGACCTTGACGTCCACTGAGATGATATCCAAACTGGGAAAGATATACGGCGTCCCCGTCTACGAGACACCCGTGGGCTTCAAATATGTCGCCCCGTTGATGATGCAAGAGCACGCCCTAATTGGCGGAGAGGAGAGTGGTGGCTACGGTTTCCGCGGCCACATCCCGGAGAGAGATGGCATTCTCTCTGGACTCTATTTCCTCGATTTCATGGCCAAAACCCACAAGACGCCTTCTCAACTCTTGAGCGACCTCTATAGCAGGGTTGGCCCTCACTACTACGACCGTATTGACTCTCATGTCTCCGAAGGCAAGCGCCAGGCAATTCTGGACAAGCTAAGCCGCGGTTCTCCGGACATCCTGGCCGGAACCAAGGTAGTGAGGCTGGATACCACCGATGGCTTTCGTTTCTTGCTCGCAGACGAGTCCTGGCTGCTCGTCCGCTTCTCGGGCACAGAGCCCCTCGTCCGCCTCTATGCCGAGGCCGAAAGCACCGAGAGAGTAGGAGAGCTGCTGAACGAAGGCAAGAGGCTTATAGCGACGTAGAGAACTGTCAGGCTATCTCCCTGGCAGGCCCAGGCCCAACCATGGCATCCACCTGGACACTACCCCGGGGTTCTGATAGCTACGACGGCTACCACCTCACGTCCCAGGCCTAACTCAAGCGGAGGGAGTGGGATTTGAACCCACGACCCCGATTTCTCAGGGTAAGCGCTTAGCAGGCGCCCGCACTAGACCACTATGCGATCCCTCCGGTACGTAGACCCCGGTTGTATTATGACACACACGATTTGCACTCACAAACCCCCCGATATGACTCAAAAGCCTCAGGGAGCAGGAAATGCATCTGGCCACCAATACGCTCAGTCTCTGAACAAAAACAGGAGGGGAGCCGATGCCATGCGACGTGTCCGCTCCGCCGCCCGCCCTAGCCATCAACCACGTGCTTTCGTCTCAGTTTTGGTTTCTCTATCTTGCCAGTGGGATTTCGCGGCACCTTGTCAAATATGACACGCCTGGGCCTCTTGAATCGGGGCATGTTCTCTTCACAGAACCTGTGCACCTCCGCCTCAGTGAGGCTCTCGTCAGGTTTGGGATCAACTATGACGATAGGTATTTCACCCAACCGCTCATCTGGAGCACCAATGACGGCCGCGTCATAGATCTTGGGATGCCTGTGCAGGACATTCTCCACTTCCACCGGGTAGATATTCTCACCGCCAGTGATAACCACATCCTTCTTCCTATCAACGAGGTAAATGAAATCCTCGCTATCCATCCTGGCCATGTCGCCAGTGTAGAGCCAGCCGTCTCGTATCGCTTCCGCGGTCTTCTCCGGGTTCTTGTAGTATCCCTTCATTACACCGCAGCCCTTCACGATGAGTTCACCGACCTGTCCCTGGGCTACGTCCTTGCCATTGTCATCTACAATACGAGCCTCCCAGTTGAAGCCAGCTTTTCCAATGGATCCCACTTTTGCTTCATTCTCAACACCCAGATGGACACAACCCGGTCCCGCCGCTTCGCTCAGTCCATAGTTCGTGTCATATTGCATATCGGGGAAATACTCCTTCCAATGCTTGACCAGCGCAGGAGGCACGGGCTGGGCTCCGATATGCATAAGATGCCAGCAACTGAGGTCATACTTGTCCCTCTTTAGCTTTCTCCTGTCCAGCACAAGCAGGATGTCGTGGGCCCACGGCACCAGCAGCCACACTATTGTTCCTCTTTCTTTATGAACGGCTTCGAATATATCTCGCGGACTGATTTCCCGGAGGATTGTGGCACGGCCGCCCACAATAAGGTTGCCAAACCAGTGCATCTTGGCTCCGGCGTGGTACAACGGTGGAATGAGAACGAAGTTGTCCTCATGCCTTTGATGATGATGGGCATTCTCAGTGACCGCAGCGCATACCATATTCCTGTGAGTCAGGAGTATTGGCTTGGGGACCCCGGTCGTGCCCGACGTGAAATACAGACCACAGCCGTCCTCTTCATTCAACTCTACA
>Ga0114919_10002824_pt1 | contig 14021 bp, 5 predicted proteins | sample BlataG_FD_88682 | JGI IMG/M metagenome (GOLD analysis project Ga0114919, IMG submission 88682) | Deep subsurface microbial communities from Black Sea to uncover new lineages of life (NeLLi) - Black_00105 metaG | ecosystem: Environmental > Aquatic > Marine > Oceanic > Sediment | place: Atlantic... | reverse complement strand
TTATCATAAAGCCAAAGAAACTGCCGTTTTTTAAAGCTGGAAAAGAATTAAAAGAACGGGTAAATTGCTAAATTTGTGTCTGTTTATGAATCGACATTTGGATTTAAGTCGATATTAGGCCAAGAAAAGCCGATACGACTATTAACTACTCTGCTTCAAAATGGGACCATACCTCACGCCCTTCTTTTTATCGGGATTGAAGGAGTGGGCAAACGGACCGCAGCCATGGCTTTGGCTATGGCGTGCAACTGCAAGGCCATGGAACCGGAGCACCTTTCAGAAAGGATGAAAATCCGATCTAACGGTAACATCCCATCTGATCAAATAACAACCATTAGCCCATGCGGCCGCTGCAATTCCTGCCGGAAAATCGAATCGGGGAATCACCCGGATATCATCCTGCTTAACCCGTCGGGTCCTTTTATCAGGATTGGTCAAATACGTGAGCTTTGCGTCACTCTTGCCATGAAACCTTACGAGGCGAGATTACGTGTGGTCATAATTTCCGATGCCCAGACCATGAATCCTTCAGCAGGGAATGCCCTCCTCAAGGTGCTGGAGGAACCTCCGGATCGAACGATTTTGATACTAACAGCCTTGCAGACATCCGACCTTCTTCCTACAATTGTGTCTCGATGCCAGCATATCAGATTTTATCCTGTTTCCCGAAAAAATCTTGAATCGTTGCTGATACAAAGGTATAGCGCGAATCCGGATGAGGCAAAAATAATAGCGATCCTGGCAAACGGGAGTGTCTCCAAAGCCGTTTCCACGATCAATTCCATAAACAGGGTAAATTGGATAAGCCGCAGAATCTGGCTGATAAATGAAGTTGAATCTTTACCGGCAAGGTCCATCGGTTCACGCATGGCATTTGCAGAAAAATTGTCAAAACGCAAAGAAATCCTCGCTGAATCTCTTGAAGTGATTAAATTTTGGTTCAGAGACCTTGTCGTCTGTAAGTATCATCCTGAAAAAATTATCAACAGGGACTTAAAGGACAGAATTCAACGTGCTTCCAAAAAGATGAAAGTGACTTCACTGATTTCAAAAATTGATGATGTTGAATCGGCTCAGAAAAATATTCAGGCAAACACTAATTTGCGTCTGACGTTAGAAGTACTCATAATGCGACTTGCAAAAGTTTAAGACTCATTATACATGATACAGGATGCAAGATTAGCTTCGTCCGTGACAAATTATAACAATTAAGGGTACAATTACCTTACCTATCGTTTTAAACTGATTTATTAAAGAACTTTGATATATGAAAAAAGTAGTTGGAATAAGATTTAAGCCTGCCGGCAAGATTTACGACTTTGACAGCGGCGCATTTGTACTTAATCGGGGAGACCATGTGATTGTGGAAACCGAACAAGGGCTTACGTTCGGAACGGTTGCCGTTCTTCCGGTACCCTATGACGAGTCCACGGCCGGGAGATCAGGCAAGCCTTTAAAAATGGTATTTCGTCTGGCAAATCAAGAAGATTTTCATCAAAAAGAGAAGAATATTAATACTGAAAAACAGGCCCATTCCTATTGTCTAAAATGCATCAATGAACTTGGGCTTAAAATGAACCTTTTTTCCGTTGAAAGCTCCTTTGACGCAAGCAAACTGACATTTTTTTTCACATCTGAAGGTCGAGTTGACTTCCGAGAACTTGTCAAGTTGCTTGTTAAAAAATTCGGTGTCAGAATAGAGATGAGACAGGTGGGAATACGCAATCAGGCCAAGATGTGTGGCGGTATCGGAAGGTGCGGACGCGAAATATGCTGTTCGGCATTTATTGAGAAATTTGGCCCGGTCTCCATACGCATGGCAAAAGAACAAGGATTGTCATTAAACCCCACAAAAATTTCCGGCCAGTGCGGCCGACTCATGTGTTGCCTTACCTTTGAATATGAAATGTACAAAAAAATTAAGTCGCAATTCCCAAAAATCGGGGAAACAATAAAAACCAAAAACGGTGACGGCAAGGTCGTTCGCCATAATACAATATTCAATCGCATAGCAATTCGATTAGATGATGGTCAGGATATAGAAGTTGGATTAGATAAAATCTTAAGGGGAAAAAAATAGGAAAAAAAATGTCCAAACCCTTTTATATAACAACACCGATCTACTATGTTAACGCCAGGCCTCATCTTGGCCATGCGTACACAACCATTGTTGCAGATATCGCCCGCAGGTTTCACTCCATGCGCCAAGTAGAAACTTTCTTTCTTACCGGAACGGATGAACACGGTGACAAGATTGTGCGTGCTGCGAAAAAGGAGAATCTAAGCCCCAGAAAGTATGTGGATAAGATAAGCGGGCTTTTTAAGACGCTCTGGCCTGAACTTAATATCAAGTACGATTATTTTATCCGCACGACCGATGCATCCCATGTTGCGATTGTTGAACAGATAATGCAAAAGATTTATGATGCAGGGGATATCTATTTCAGTGAATATGAAGGCCTTTACTGTTTTGGGTGCGAGCGTTTTTATACGGAACGTGAACTGGTTAACGGCAAATGTCCTGATCATGAAACAGAACCTGAACTCATCGAAGAATCCAACTATTTTTTCAAGATGAGCCGTTATCAGGACTGGCTGATTGATCATATTAAAAACACTCCCGATTTTATAACTCCGAAACGTTATAAAAACGAAGTTCTGTCCTTTCTCAAAGAACCCCTTGAAGATTTATGCATATCCCGCCCCAAAAAAAGACTCAAATGGGGAATCACACTGCCCTTTGATAGAAACTATGTTATCTATGTATGGTTCGATGCACTTTTAAATTATATTTCAGCCTTGGGATATCCTGATGGGAATTTATTTAAAACATTCTGGCCGGTTGCACAGCACATCGTGGGCAAAGATATCTTAAAGCCCCATGGCATTTACTGGCCGATCATATTAAAGGCGGCGGGCATTCCGATATATAAACAACTGCATGTTCACGGATACTGGAATGTCGATCAAACCAAAATGTCAAAAAGCATTGGGAATGTCGTAGAACCGCTTCAATTGAAAAACATTTACGGACTCGATACATTCAGATTTTTTCTGATGCGAGATATGGTTTTCGGGCTTGACTCCAACTTCAGTGAAACGGCATTTGTACAGCGTATTAATTCTGATCTTGCAAATGATCTTGGGAACCTGTTTAGCAGGGTTCTAACAATGGTGCATAAATATTTTTCAGGGGTCGTTCCTCAAGTCGATACCCGGACGGAAGAAGAACTTGGGCTCGGGCTGGAATCTGATGCATTACAAGCCATTGGAAAATATGAAAAAAATATGGAAATGTTTGCCTTTCACAAGGCGCTCATAGCCATCTGGGAATTTATCAGCCAGATGAACAAGTATATTGATCTTACCACGCCCTGGGTACTTGCAAAGAAAAAATCGAGTAGAAAACAACTTGAAGTTGTAATTTATAACCTTCTTGAAGCCCTTAGAATCATATCCGGCCTAATCTATCCCATAATGCCGGAAACGGCCGAGACCATGCAAAAGCATCTGGGGTTGGACCCCCAAAAACCATTCTATTATCTTGAGTTCCTTAACACATGGAAGACCCTGATTCCCGGTACGAACTTGCCTAAATCAATTACACTCTTTCCGAGGATAGATCTAAAAAAGAATGATACTTCACCGTCGGGAGTAAGGGGTCGAAGTTCTGAACCGGCTGCAATCAAGCCCGAAATAACACTTGACACACTCAACAAGGTCGATCTCAGGGTGGCTACCGTGATCCATACAGAGGAAATGCCCAGAGCGAAAAAGCTGCTTAAACTTGAGGTTGACCTGGGTGAAAGGAAAACGATTATTGCCGGCATTTCTGCAGACTATACTCCCGAAGATCTGATAGGCAAACAGGTCATCGTGGTTGCAAATCTTAAACCTGCCAAATTGATGGGGATACTTTCCCAGGGCATGTTACTGGCCGCTGTTGATGACAAGGGGTGTACTGTGGCAACGATGGATAAAAAAGTAAAACCAGGAACATCTCTAAGCTAAAAATGAGTTTAGAGGCTCCGCTCCAATTGGAATGCTGAAATAATGATTCCCCAAAGACTTGAAACCGAGCAAGCAGCCCTTAAAAAACCGGGATGGAGAGAATACCAAAACAATCTGAAATGGGCCGCCGCCAAAAAAAGATTAATTAATAAAGCCATTAAATCATCTACCCTGATTATTGGTTTACTTGTTGCGGCTTACGGAATATTCGGGGGTCTTGGCGGAAAATCATTTTCTCATTTGTTTGCAGATTATTTTTCTTCATCCCATGATAACACCATCGACGCCCGCCTTAATGATGGCAAGTTAATCGACAAAAGCAATGTCCGGGATCTGCTTAAAGGTATATCTTTTGTAAACCTTGAGAATAAGAGCTTCGACTTTTTTTCGGATGGCCGTAAATTTCGAGTCGACACCAGTCTTGACATAAAACTGCAGGACTTTCTCCTAAAAAAGCTGAAATTAGACACATCCAGATACATCGGAATAGTGTGTATGGATCCTGCAACGGGCAAGGTTTTATCTATGGTCGGTTTTGATAAGACAGATCCGTCTAACAATCCGTGCGTGGACAGCAGATTCCCTGCAGCGAGTATCTTTAAGATCGTTACCGCAGCTGCAGTTGTTGAAAAATGTGGTCTTCAACCAGGTTCCAAGCTTTCATATAACGGGGAAAAACATACCCTGTATAAATCCCAGCTTAAAGACCGGATAAACCGGTATACCAACAGAATAACATTTCGGGACTCATTTGCACAGTCGGTTAATCCTGTGTTTGGGAAAATCGGCGCCTTTTACCTCGGGAAAAATACTCTCGAAAAGTATGCCGAGGCCTTTGACTTCAACAAAGACATCGATTTTGAGATTGAGATTGCTCCGAGTTCTGTCTATTTGTCCGATGAACCTTACCAGTGGGCTGAGGTCGCCTGTGGATTCAACAATAAAACAAAAATAACTCCTCTTCACGGTGCAATGATGGCTTCGGCAATCATCAACCAGGGAAGCATCATGGAACCTACGGTCGTTGATCAGATTATTGACGAAAAAGGAGAAATCATTTACCGAAATCGTTTGGTCACGATCAACCAGGCAATTACCCCCAGGGCATCTGATATCCTTAATCAACTCATGGCGGCCACCATTCGCTCAGGTACGTGCAAAAAGGCTTTCAGGGGATACCGGAAAGATAAAATTCTTTCAAAACTCAATATCGGCGGCAAAACAGGCTCCATTGACAACACATCTCACGATGCCCGGTATGACTGGTTTGTGGGATTTGCCGAAGAAAAAGACGGGCCGAGAAAGATAGCCTTATCGGTTATTGTCGCCCATGAAAAATATATCGGCCTCAGAGCAAGTTATTACGCACGGATTGCAATGAAAAAATATTTTCTCAATTATTTTGAAAAAACCGCTACCTGATGTCTAAAACCTTAAACGTGATGGATTCGACGTTTCGCGAATTCATCGATATTGGGAATGTAAATGAATTGTTTAATTAAAATCTTCAGTCTTATCAGGCAGATGTTTGACCTGATTTCGGGTTGTCTTTCAGCAGACGTATATTTTGGAAAACATATGGCTGATCTGCCGGATGGTTCCATGGTATTTTTTCCATGCCAAGATAACATTCTGTGCTGCGGACTCACAGGGATTGTTACCTTTAAGAAAAAGAATAAAACAGACGACCGTATCGACATTCGATCTTTGAAAGATATGCTCATAAAAATCCAAGATCTTTGCTATGCAAACTGCAGGCAAAATGACTTGAATCTTGAAGATCATTATCTGGGTGGGGAAAAGCAGATTGACGCTTTTTTCCAAAAAGTGCGAAACTTAAAATGCAACGATCTTTTTTACAATCTTTTCACTATCCGGGAACGACAGGGCGAACTTGCAAAATTTGCCGATGGCCTTTTCCAATTCATTGATAAAGAAGAAAGGCTGCTAAACCGTCATATGGGGCGCCTTGAGTCTGATGATGTGGATATTCTGTCACGGCGTATCGATTGTATCAAGGACATTATCTGGTGCCTCACTTCAGAAATTTCAAATAATATCAAAAAGGTAAAAGATTTATTAAAAAATGACCATGAAACTCCCACCAGTTATGAAGTCAATATCTTCAAACAGATCAATGCCGTACTGAACAGTATCGACCGTCTTGAGGTCAGGGGCCGCGATTCTGCAGGAATATCCATGATGTTTGTTCTCGATGGTTCTGAATTTGACAGGTTCGAAGAAACAATAAAAAAGGCGAATCTTTATGATCAGTTAAAAGAACGTTCAACCCAAGATGTTCTGGTTAACCTGGGAATCAAAATAAATGGGTCAGAAGATGAAAACGGTCAAAAACGTGTTGCCATTGCCGTTACCTATAAAGTTGCCGCTGAAGTCGGGAGTCTTGGAGATAATATTCATTTACTGCGCAACCATATAAAAAACGATACGATTCTCCATAAACTGGTCTCATTTTACCCGAAATACCATACAATTTCCGCCCACACGCGCTGGGCATCGGTAGGCGCCATCAGCGAACCCAACTGTCATCCTATGGACAACAGTACCACAGGGAGCAGTGTTCCAAAAAGCGGTATCATACACGCCTGCCTGAACGGAGATATCGATAATTATCTGGAACTTAAAAATGAATATGAAAGGCATGGATGTCTTATACCTCAGGATATCACTACAGATACAAAGATCATTCCGCTTCAGATCGAAAAGTATATTAACCAGGGTTTTGATGTTCAAGAAGCATTCCGCCTGGCGGTGAACGACTTTAAGGGGTCACATGCCATATCCATGCATACCGATCTGGCTCCGGGAAAGATCTTTCTGGCCCAGAAAGGAAGCGGTCAGGCTATTTTTATCGGTATTGCCAAAGATTACTATATGCCCAGCTCAGAGGTCTACGGACTGATTGAAGAGGCCCCCTTTTTTATTAAGATGGACGGTGAAAAAGAAGTAGAAGGCAGAGACGGTACGACCCAGGGGCAGATTTTTATCTTGAATCAGGATTCCGCCGGAGGAATGGACGGCATTAAAGCAATCTATTATGACAACACCCCGATTGACCTTGGTAAAAATGACATAAAACATACCGAAATTACTTCAAGAGACATAGACCGCCAGGATTTTCCCCATTATTTTTTGAAAGAAATTTCGGAATCTCCGCATTCTGTGGAAAAAACCCTTCAGAAGCGCTGGAAAATCAAGGAAGATAAGATCCGGCGGTATGTCGTCACCCTGGATGAAAAGACATTCCCTGAAACGTTGCAAGAGGCCCTGCTGGATAAAAAAATACGACGAATCTTTTTTGTTGGGCAGGGTACCGCCGGTGTTGCTGCCCATGCATGTGCGGACATTCTGAATTACTATATGGACGATCCGTGGTTTTATATCAGTGCACTCAAAGCATCGGAGCTAAGCGGGTTTAAACTTAATGACCATGACGATAAAAAAATGATGGCGGACTCCCTTGTGATTGCCATAAGCCAGTCCGGAACGACCACAGACACAAACCGTACCATCGATATGGTGAAAGAACGAGGCGCCCACACCATGGCTATCGTTAACCGCAGGGATTCAGATATTACCTTCAAGGTTGACGGTGTTATGTACACCAGCAGCGGCAGGGATATCGAGATGTCGGTAGCTTCTACAAAAGCCTTCTATTCTCAAATCGTTGCGGGTTCTCTTTTGGGTCTTAAAATTGCCGGACTTCTAAATCGCAGGAGTGATGACTTTGTTACCGCACAAATAAAAGAGCTTCTTGCAATGCCCGGTCATATGAGAAAAATCCTTTCAATGCATAACAAGATCGAAAATTCTGCTAAAAGGCTTGCTACAACCAAGACATACTGGGCCGCCGTGGGCAGCGGCCCCAACAAGGTCTCAGCAGATGAAATCAGGATTAAACTGAGCGAGCTTTGCTATAAAACAATTTCATCTGATTATGTTGAAGATAAAAAACACATCGATCTTTCATCGGAACCGCTGATCATTGTTTGCGCCGCCGGAGCCAGAGGGACGGTAATCGGAGATATTATAAAGGATACGGCGATATTCCAGGCACACAAAGCCACGGTGGTTGTCATCGCTAACGAGGGTGAAAACCGGTTTGAACCGTATGCAGCGGATGTTTTCCACGTCCCGATTGTTAGTGAGCATTTTGCCCCCATCCTGAACACCCTGGTGGGGCATATCTGGGGATATTACGCTGCCATGGCAATTGACGAAGGGTCTCGCTTCCTGTACGGGTTCAATAAAGATATCCGGAAAACCGTAGACGATTATGCGAATAAAGGCATGGATGTTTATGAATTGATCCTTGAAAAATCTTTTAGGGAAAAAATTGCTTTTTTCTATAAAGAGTTCAGAAGAAAAAAAAGCGATAACAGTTTTCCGTCCGCCATGGGGCTTGAAGCAGCATCGGATCTGACGCTGCTTTTAAAATACCTGTCCGGGAGACTGCCGGTATCTGATTTTGAAATAGATTTCGGAAAAAAAGGTACGGCGCTGAACATGCTGAACACGCTTTTTGATTGTTTGGGAGAATCGATTAACTGCATGTCCCGACCTGTGGATGCTGTCCGGCACCAGGCAAAAACCGTCACTGTTGGGACAACCCGTATCAGCGAAAAGGTAGAAGGGATACTGTTCGAAGCACTGACCCAATACAATATCCATGCTTCCCAGCTTATTAACAGAAATGTTATGGTTCTTAAAAATCTTCAGGAAATTGTTTCAGATATAAAAGGAGCCATTTTTTACAGAATCGGAGGCCTGAACGTCCTCGGCGAACCCACAGATCAAACCACAATCGAAATAATAAAGAAAGACGGAACATTAAAACCGATTCCGTCCCGTGTAGAAACCGACCCCCTGCTTAAGGGAACCAAAAGAATCATTGTACGGGAAGGAAATGTATATATCGGAAAAGGACGGAAAGACGATCGAAGTATTATCGTTATTCCGATTATATCCGATTCTCCCGCCACACCGAATTTAATAGAATATATACTATTATTGAATATATCCTTTAAAGAAAATGTTCTTTTGGATGTAAAGATAAAGGCCCTTGGCGGAAAATATGAGCGCATCAAAAACATTGTTCAGGAAAACAGTGTGATATGGGATGAACGGCATATTGAACTTGTGGGGATGAAAGAGCTTTTTGGAATATCTGCGGAAAAAATCGGGGAATTTATTGTCTCCCGTGTTTCATGATTTAAGGGCCTGGGAAATTGTATCCATCTATAAGCAGGAGTGTAATCAGGAGCATACGTTCATGCGAGTCTTAGATGTTTTAGATTTTAGAATATGGAATCCCTAAGTACCAAGAAGCCATAGAAAAAACAAACGAAATGGAAAAGGATTTCAAAACCAGGTCCTTGTCGCCATTAGATTTATTGAAACCGTTTACCCCCTGACCCTGATAAACCGGAATAGTTACAAGTGAGCTAAAAAATCTTCAAAGCACTACACACGGACTGCTGATCTAACTTGATGCGGAACTGCACGAAGGGTCCTTTCGCGGTAAAGCTTCCCCTTGAAAAATCCTCATCCTCGAATCCCACAAAATTGTAGCCGACGCTCACCCAGGCGTTATCGATAATATTGTAGCCGAGCGATGCGCCGGTGCTGTAGTCATATTGGTTGGCGCTCCAAGAATGTAGTACGCTTCCACGAATTCCGACATCCCAACGTTCGTTCAGGTCATAACGCGCCTCCAGTCCAATAAGATTCGTAAATCCGCTATAATCATCACCATCGATCGTATCCCGTACATACTTTAAACCGTATTGCAGGGCTATCTGTGTCTTATGATCAGGTTTGAAGTTCGCATTCATATTATTGACGATACCCCAGCTTTCGAAGTTACTATTACTGCTTTCCTGCTCATTAAATTTGAGGTCGAGTCGGTCAAAAACGATCCACCGGGTATTTTTCGGACGATATGCCAGCCCGAAACGGATATCAGCATCTGTGTTATCCGTACCGCTGTCCGCGTCTGTTTTGAAGATTTGTACGCCGGCGGACAAACCTATGCCAGATACCGGCTCACCATAAATGCCGGTGGCGACCCCCCACTTATCTTCATTCTCTGCGTAGCGAAATTCGAAACGAGAGGTCCAAGACCAGTTATCTTCTCTATAGGTTGTCCCCATTGACAGGGCTGTAAAGTCATTGTCGCCTCCAGAGGAAGGGGGCACATTGACATTGAAAGGTGTATTCCCCGGTTTTTTCACGGTCCTGCTGTGATCCAGACCGGCATCCATTCCCCACTTTTCATTGAGATTCCAGGATTGCCTGAGACCGAGATTTGCAAATACTCTGGGTCCATATTCCGTAAATTCCCGTTCAACAGATGTATTTACCTGGCCACCAGACCATGGCGTCACCTTCATACCGACGCGTGTACCCTGTGTGTCCTCATTCTCACCCTGAGTAAACTCCTGCTCACCGAAAAGAATAACTGACTCTGTCAGCTTGTAGTCGGCTCCCAGAACGGTTCTGGTAGGGAAATCAGGATTGTCATCGTTTGTGCCCAGAGATTGCTCTCGATCCAGTCTCAATTGGAGACGGTTATCGAACATTCTGCGGCTGACTCCTGCGGTAATGTGGTCAGAGCGGTTGACGGTACCATCTACAAACCTGTCCTCTGCATGCCGTAACCCGGCATGCAATGACGAGCGATTACCGGTAAAATTCACCGTGGCTTCACCAAGATCACGTTCAGCGTCTGTGGCAAGATTGAACTGGCGATACGCTTGACCGCTGGCATTGAACTCCTTAGTGAAACGATACGTGGCATCAGCCCCGACCTTTCGCGTCCCCGCCTCGCTGCCGTTCTGCTGACCCAGGCCAAACCCATTTTCCTGCTCCCTCACATAGAGTTGCCCGTTAAAGTTGCCGGAGCGGTGCACCAGTTCGGCAAGATAAGCATCACCTTTTGTTTTAACCCCGTTGACATCTGTCTCGCTAGTGGCAACTTCGGCCCTGATCTGTGTATTCTTGCCAAAGTAAAGTTTCGCATCCACACCCCCCAGGTCTCCTTTGGCACTTTTCAGCCCTTCATGTATATATGTGGCACCAATTTCAAGCTTCTCATCGATGAGTTTGACTGCACCACGACCGCCGTAAGTATACTCTTTGTCGGTCGCGTCGTATGATTCATACTCCACGACGATAAATACGGGATTCAGGTTTTCATCCTTGCTATAAATCGGCTCCCTGAAAAACAGGGTCCCGGCGTCATAGTCAATGTTATAATCCATGTGCCGGCTCATCGTCGAGGTGGAGATAATCACCTCGCTTCGGAACCTATCGCGGGTTTCGATTACAATTTTTTCTGAATTGATTACAATATTCTTCCGTGACAGTTGATAGAGACCGGACGTGCCGTCCCCCCGGATCTCGTCTTTCACAAATGTCTGATTGGTTTCGCTGGCGAACAGGTTGAAACTATAGTCTTTGGTCTTCACTTCAGATTTAAAACCGTTCAAGCTCCTGCTGTACCGTGACAATTCAGTAACCGTAAGCCCGGTATCGTAGTCACCGAACAGGGCATAGAACTGATTGCGCTCGATTTTCAGGTAGAGTTTCCTTGCGCTCGCCGCATCATACTTCTGCTCTGTTGTATCGCCGTACAGAGTGTAGTAAGTGTCTGGATCGATGGTTTGATGCAGACTGTTCCCGACTTCCTTGTTTGTTTTTTTGTTGTCATAGGCCATGGTCAGAAGCCATTTGCTCTTGATCCTTCCCTTGGCAAAGAAGGCAATCCGTCCTTCTTCGTAAAGTTTGTCATCGACGTCAGCGTCACCCGCATTCTCCATATGGCCTGTAACCGTATTATAACCCATGGTTCCTTCCGCCAGGCCGACCAGGATCCAGTCTCTCTCTTCCGGCTGCAACCATACCCGGAGTTCCTTCTCGTCATCAGCAAGATCCAGTTTCAGCACAGCTTCACCTGACCGTGAAGTTGCCTGCAGTTTTGCCCGTGCAATTCCATCCTTACCGACCACATAGTGGGGTTTATTCTTATCCAGGCCGGACAGGGGGTTTTTCTGGAGTGCATCTAACTTCTGTTCGGCAGCATAGGGCGAGTCGACTGAAAAATTACCGATAACACCTTCTCGAACCGGAGAGCCGTCTTTATCTGTCAGACGAATGGCAATTACGGGTGTGTTCCTGCCGTCTGCGACAAGACTCGATTGTTCCTTCACCCATTCAGCGTATACCGGAGGACCGGGATAATGTACGATACGTTTCAAGCGACCGGTTGTGTTGCCGGATGTATCATAAACAATGACCTCGAAGTAATTGTCGCCTTCGTGCAGATCCACACCGGTCCAGCGGCTCACAGCAACCGTGCCGGATTTATTCCGACTTATGCTGTCGAAGTTAAGCGGACTGACCTCACTGCCATCCAGGAGAAGCTTCAAGGTATCTTTTGGATCATGCTTAACGGCCAGCTTGAGACTCGGGGTCGAGGGAAAATATTCCGGTTTAGGCCACAGCCACTCCAACCCCGGCGTGGCAGTTTCAATCCATGTCTTATCATAGTCCTGTATGGTACTGTGCTCGTGCGTTTCAACCCCGGCGGCTTCCCACTTTTCACCGGGCAACAATCCTGTCGTTTCAGCAACTACCGTTCCTTCGGCCTCGAGCATTAACCCATCTTTTTTGCCGATCTGTTCACCGAAGGTTCCAAGCTGTGGACGCAGTATTAAATCCGAATATCGGGATTGCTCTTCTTCAGATTTTAGCAATAACAGGTTTTCCACAATGGGTGTGCGCTGATTGTTACAGGTTGGCGTGTCGAATATAAGCATGCACTTTGTGATCAGCTTCTCGATTTCTTCCTGCATACGAACTACACCCTTAAAGCGGAGTTCTCTCTTCAATTCCCCCTGAAAATCCCCGATTCGATAAACCAAAACGTTTGCTGTTAATTCCGGATCAGGCAACAGCATATCTCCCAGTCTGCTGCTTCCACTCACATAGGTTATACTTTCAGGCAGCATAATAGACAATCGAAGATTACGTATCGGCACGACACTGTTCTGCAAACCGACGTGATACTCAACCGTGTTGTCCTGAACGGAACTTTGAAAACGCAGGTTTACTGCCCCCTTCATTCTGGGTTTTAGAGCCACGTGGAAATCAGTACGCCACAGCGTCCCGCCCTGTAGATCGACAAATTGCGAATAGGCTCGGCCGGCGAAGCGGCTGTTTTTTTCGCAGGGGACAACCTCGTATTTGTCAGGCAGACTGTCCAGATCGAGCTGGACGACGTGAACACCCGGCCGAACCCCTTCAAAGTGAAACATACCCTGCTTGTCGGTAACGACATAGGTGCCATCCTCAAGATAGATGCGGACACCTTCGACGACGACGTCTTTTTCTGTAGGAATGTCATCACAGTTATCAGCGATGACACGGCCTACAATGAAACTCTTGCTCCGAAAAAGATCTTCCTTGACTTCTACCGTGGCACTGGCAACGTTTGAGGTCACTCCACCGGCACCCGCTGCAAAGGCCCGATTGGTGGCCTTGCCGAGTCTTGAACCCGCTGCAACTTCAACGACATAGCGGATGTTCACATGGGTATTCGCTCCCAGGACCCCAAGGTTAAATGCAAGGCTGCGGCCGTCCGAGGAAATGACCGGGTCGGGCAAGGGCATATCATCAGTTTTTGCAGATCCCGACTGGTAGCGAAATCCCAGGGGCAACCTATCGGTCACCACCACTTCAGAGACCTGACCCCCGGTGGCATTTTCGATATAGACGTTGTATTGCAAAAAATCGCCCTTTGCTACAATGTCCTTGTTGGCGGTTTTTCTGAGCCAAAGAGCGCTGCCTATAGGATCGATCGGAATATCCAGGTGAAATGCCGGACCGGGGTTGAGTACAAAAGGTTCGCTTCTGGAACCGGGATTAACGATGGCAAATGGCCTGCCCGGCAATGACTGGAGGACTGCTGTGGGAACTGTTGAGGGAGC
>Ga0114919_10002823_pt1 | contig 14021 bp, 23 predicted proteins | sample BlataG_FD_88682 | JGI IMG/M metagenome (GOLD analysis project Ga0114919, IMG submission 88682) | Deep subsurface microbial communities from Black Sea to uncover new lineages of life (NeLLi) - Black_00105 metaG | ecosystem: Environmental > Aquatic > Marine > Oceanic > Sediment | place: Atlantic... | reverse complement strand
TTGGGGATCAGTTCGTTCGATAAAATGACGTGAAGGAACAGGATACAAAGTAGGACCATTAAAGGTCAAAAGGCGAAGCAATGCCGGCCCACTGGGCCAAGACAATCAGACTTTCTTCATTAAAGGAAACAAGGTAAGGATACAAGGTCTAAAAAAATGGATGAAAGTTAATGGACTTGAACAAATACCTGAAAATTCTGATATCGCTTGTGCTACACTTGTACGTAAAGGACAAGACTTCTACATTAACATTACCACTTACCAAGATAAGCAAGAAGTAGAAGTCCCTAATACTAGCATCGGCATAGACTTTGGATGTGAAACACAATTAACATTCAGTGATGGAACAAAAGTAGAATTTCAAGTTCCTACAAGCAAGAGAATTAAAAGACTTGACCGTAGGATAATGCGTAAGGATAGATTGAGAAGCAAAAAGAAAGAGCAAGATAGACGTAAAAGACAAAAAGAGTATGAGCGTTTGACTAACAAAAGAAAAGATATACGTCATAAAGTGGTCAATGCAATTACAAGAACATTTAAGTATGTTTGTTTCCAAGATGAAAGCATACATGCTTGGCATAGTGGTAATCATGGAAAGAAGATTCAATACACTGGTATTGGTGGGATCATCGGAGATTTGAAGCACAAATCTCATACGCCAATAATGGTAGATCGTTTCTTTCCTTCAACTCAACTTTGTCCAAGTTGTGGAAACAAACAAAAACTGAGTTTAAGTGAACGCACTTACTCATGCAAATGTGGATATGAGAACGACAGAGATGTTAAGTCTGCACTTTGTGTCGAGAAAGAAGCTATAAAAAACATACCTGTGGACGACAGGGATTTTAAGGCTAGGGAGATTTCAACCTCTACTTTACTTAATCTGTTGACTAACATTGATGGGATTAAGGCAAGCAAGTTGAAGTCAATGAACTAGGGAAGCCACGGGGCTTGCCCCGTGGTACGTCACTTGGTTGCGGAACATATATTAAGAAATAATGGAGATTCAAATGGTTAAAATTTACACAAGACAAGGGGACGGCGGCAAGACCAAACTGGCAAACGGAACCACGGTCGAAAAATCCCATAATGCAATTGAAATGTGTGGTGCTTTAGATGAATTAAATTCTTATATAGGCGTTGTATTGGCGGCACACTATGATTTTGATTCTCACGCTACGTTGCTTACAGTTCAAAAGGATTTGTTTCAATTAGGAAAAGCGGTTCAAATGGAAGATGGGTTGGAAGACCTAGATGATCGTGTGTTGTATTTGGAGAGGCAAATTAACTTCTTTGATTCTAAGACAGGGCATTTAGAAGGATTTATTTTGCCGAATGGGACGAGAGGGGCAGCGGAACTTCATTATGCAAGGGCCATTTGCAGAAGAGTCGAGAGGCAGGTTGTAAAATGTTTTTTAATGAAATTAAGTGTGCCATTGTGCAAGTATCTAAATAGGCTTGGGGACTTGTTGTTTGTTTTGGCTAGATACTTGAATCATGATAAGGAGCGGAAGGTTGAATAATCATTGGTTAAACAATTCCAGATGATTTGATAACAATTTTTTTTTTAGAAAATGAATAACCACTGGATAAAAAGAAGTGACAGTAGCAAGTTAATGGTTCGCCTGTCTCTGAAAGGGAATGGTTTAATGACAACGGCGAAGCCATTAGAGGAGGAGATGGTATGGATAGTACCACTTTGCGTTGGGTATACTTTTCAGTTTACAGGCTATCAACTTTTAAGGCTCACTGAGAGAAAAAAGAATGGATTTTTTGTGTACAACGCAGACAAAGAGATTGAATTGATGCAAACTCCTTTGAAGTTAAAAAGGGGAGATGAGGTAACTTTAGAGTTTGATGGTGAAGAATGCATATATTTTGATTGGAAAGCGATGTGAAAAGAGTTGAAACGAAAATTAAATTTGCTTTTATTTTTGAGCTTGAAAAGAAGGAAGATGACCGTGGCAGTTTGATAGAGCTATTTCGCAGCGATCAAGCCCCATTCATTCCAGAGATGGCATATATTAGCCAAACAAAACCTGGGGTCATGCGCGGGCCACACCAGCACGAAGAACAGACCGATATGTTTATTTTTCAGGACGGGAAATTTGAGATTTACTTGTGGAACAACAAAGGTGGAATGCCAGTGGAAATGGAAGTTCATACTGGAGGGGCACATCGTCCACTTTTGGTTGTAGTGCCGCCAAGGACAATTCACGCTTACAAGAATGTATTGAGGAATCCAGCGTGTGTAATAAACGCCCCCGATAGATTATATGCGGGGCCAGGGAAATTATATCCTGTGGACGAAATTCGTTTTGAAGACAATGAAGCCTTTATGAACAAATGGTTTTCGACAAAGGTTCGTGATGGTGTAGACTATTTCAAAAGCTGATACTTCCCACGTTCTATCTTTTCTATTTTGTAGCCTTTCTTTTGCAAGTCTATTCTTACAGTAGAAATGTGGTTGCATACGGCAGAAATGCTCAGTGTGCATTTTTTAAATTTATTTACTATTTTGTTAAGGGAGACAATATTGCCCGTTAAAAATTCCAATTCAACATGAGAACGAATACGAGATGCTTGATCTAATATCTTCGCCCGTCCTGTTAGCTTTTTTGGTCGTCCTGCTTTGGCTATTTTCTTTTGGATTAGTTTATAAGAAGGTGCCCCAGAAATATCGCCGTGAGTACACAATATGGGGGCTAATTCTTCTAATTCCAATATTTCTGCTTCTTCTACTTTGACAACAGAAATTTCAGCACCAAATGTTTTGGAGAACTCTATTAAATCGGGGTAGTTGTCTTCATGGGTAAATAGCTTTTTATTATCTTTTGTCTCAATCATGAGGCATTTATAGTTCTTTTTCATGAACGGTTTCTCCTATAATTATATGATAACAAATGTTAATATCGAGCGCAATAGCGGTTTTTCTTAACATTTTGACGCAAGGTAGGTTATATTTCCATATATATTAACAATGGGTAGAAAAATAGATCAAAGAATTGAACAATTAAAGAAGGTTGGGGAGATGCTAGTTCGTCACAACTACCCTATTGGTTCGCCCAAAAATGAGGATGAAATCCACTATTTGAAGCATTGTGAGGTAGTGGTTGATGGGTACGATTTACAGCTTCACTACAACAAGGCAAATTATGGAAGTTACTATCTAATAACCTTTCAAATTATTGGAAAATCTATTCCTTTTTTACCCTTTAATTTAGTTTTCAAATTAGCCCGAAAATGTTTAGGAGAAGAACATCTGTCTTTGCTGGAAGTATACAAAGACAAAAGGAAGATATATTGCTGGACTTTAGTGTTGGACAGAGGTGGAAATCCAACAGAATATCCATACGAAGAAGAAGAGGTAGAACACCTGCAATATGAGGGCTTTGAATACGTCTACATGAATCCTAATCAAGCAAGATATTATTAGTTTTTCTGAAAATTATGAATGCTATATAATTTAGAAAAAACACACCTTTAACTTGTATGAGGGATTATCATGACAAGAGTAGAAAAACTTCAATACCTGCTTATAACTCAGTTAAAGAAACAAGGCGTGGTAGAGCTTGTTTTGCCGGATGGAATCAATTTAAAAATTGGCATCACAGAGGTTGATGGGAAAGGCAATCTGATAATTAATCAAGACGATGATTATTGTTGGGTAACAGCAAACCGATTAGATAAATCTATTTTGATAGATTCTTTTAATTTGGGGTTGAGTTACGGCGATGATCCGAGTACAATAATATTCGAAGATACAAACATCAATGATACAGGAGAACTATTTAAAACACTAGATATCGTTTAAGAAACGAAACGTGTACCAATAGTATTTAGAAGGTCCAAATCACCATCAAGTTTTAATTTGGCCTCAACAGTCCCGACAACAATTTCATTAAAATGAGGAACGGTATAATCGATCCAAATAAGGAATCCGTCTGGGTGAGGTTCAAATCGTGAGATGGTGACCTGGGTGTTCTTTCCAGGCAATTCGTTTTCTTCTTGAATTGTTTGGAAAGAGTCCCTATGGTTCCGAACGGCCAGCAGCGTAAACGCTATAATTTGCTTGCTGTCCATGAAGGTAGTCCATTTGGATACTAGCAGCTTTTCAAGATTTTGCTTATTAATTATGTTGTTCATGTGTGAGGTATATCATGAGAAAGCCAGATACGATTTTAAGAGAGTATACTAATAGAATTTCCGATGAAGACGTTAAGTTTCTACACACTAGATTGTTCCAAAGATTATATGGGGACATTGCGGAGGCATTGCAGCTTATGGGAAAAGACGCAGCCATGGATAGGCTGTTGAGAGATCAACAGGATGGAGAAAAACTATACGATACGATAGACGATTTACAAAATTACTTGGAACAACAATTTAAAAAACGATTTGCAGGAATGGTAACATGAGAAATGTTTGGACGTATAGAAATGAGTTTAAGGATATTTTCTGTGTCTTAGAAAACACGAAAAATCAATATTTAAAAACGGAGTTTCATTGGTGTGACACAATAAAGGATTGTTTTGAAACGGTACTGAATATAAAGATGGGATCAGATTTGCCAGTGGAGTTTTACGAAACCACCTATTATAAGGAAGGTGTGGTAATATTAGAAGTTTACCGTGCTGGTGAATGTATCACACAATTATTTTTAGAAGATTTTGATAATTATGAAAAAGGTTACTATATTAAAAAAGATATGTAGAAAGAATATTATATAGAAGCTGGCGGCTAGTGTCGGCAGCGTTAAATTAAATCAACTGCTGGCTAGTGTCGGCAGATTTATTATACCAAAAACGCCCCATATATTGAACATGGGGCGTTTTTATTTTCTCTTACCCCATGATCTTGGCCATGCTTTGTGGCGTGTTAAATACCGCAGCATAGCAGGCCCACGAAGGAAAAGATCGCCACGTTCTGATGGGGAGTAGTAATCTCCTGTTTCTAATCCTCTTGGAGGGGTGTAATAATCACTATCTGGTTCATAGGGTTCTAATTCCATATCCTTCATGATTACCAATAGGCCATGATTTCTAATGTCTATATCGGTAACATCGTGGTAATCTTTGTTTAATTTTTTGCCAACATGGAACGCCATGGCTCCAACGGCCTTATCCAACTGTTCTTTGTCGGTCATAAACACAATGTCGTCGTCTTCGGATCGTGGAATGTCTCCATATTCATCGTCATAGGCGTCTCCGACCCAGGTATCTTTTGGATCATGCCAGCCGCCTTGTAGCCCATACTTACGGATATCGCCTTCATTGTCAATCACCGTACCGTGGTATAGGGTTCGCTCGTTTAGCCATTTTCGGAAATTCATACCATATTTAGCGTAAGAAGGCCAGACTTTAAAAAATTTTGACGAGTGGTTAAAGGCACCGCCTATTGCCAAACGCCGGAAATTAACCTAATTTTCCAGGCTAATGTGGGAAATTAACTCTAATTTCCAGAAAATGTGGGAAATAAGTACGAAGCCCCATTGCACTCACTGATCGTTGGGTGTATAGTTATTGAGAATCACGTCACTGGATTGACCAGTGAAGTCGGATGACTAAATAAAGAGCAACTCGCTTGCGGGTGGCTTGTTAACGAGTAAGCCGATGTGGTCGAATACCGCTGTGCGCGGTATTTGGCCACATCGGCTTTTTTTGTTTAAAAGGACGGGTGAAATGCCCGATGCACTCCCAATGGTCAGTTGTATTTGGGAACTGACACTCACCCCTATATTAAAGGTACCATCCCTATGGTTACCCCAAAGAAGGCTTTGAGTTTTCAAGAGCGCCTTCGTCGTGGTTGTCGGCAACTGGAAGCTAAGGGCTGGGATGTTCGCACTTGTTCAGCGCAGGATGTTATTGCCTATGCAAGAGGTCTTATCCGAGGCAAAACCGCCAAGAATACGACTGGCTTGAAGAAGCAGTTTGATGCTATCGTTGAGAAGAAGTCCACCCCCGTCCAGGTGTCCATTGCCAAGAGGAATTACCGAGAAGACGGTACGGGCTGTGAAATCCTTCCCGGCAAGGGCCGTCCATCTTGGAAATCCCTCGGCTACGGCGATGAAGATGCTGCATCGCTTGCTATTATTTGACGCAGCTAGGATTCCAGGTCTAAATGAATAACAACAGGAGGTAAGAAAAAAGCCCACTTGAAGTGGGCTTTTTTCATGCGCCTTAGAGATTTATATTTACTTTAAATATCCGATATGTTAATATAAGGCAAAAGGAGATACTATGCCCCCAGTAAAAACACATACCGACCAGAACGATTTGATTCCCACGAAGAAGTTTAAATATGCTAGCTGGCCGTTTAAGAATTTCAATCCAATACAGAGTCGCGCATTTGAATTGTATGACAAGGATGCTAATTGCTTAGTTTCAGCATCAACGTCTAGTGGAAAAACTCTGGTAGCAGAGTTATACCTTTCTCACGAAATACGAGTGCGTGGCGGCAAGGGGATGTTTTTATCTCCGTTTAAGGCGTTGAGCCAGGAAAAGATAGATGATTGGACAAGCAACGACTGTCATTTCAAGGATTTAAATATTTCAATCTGCACTGGGGATTACCGACTGACCCCTGATCGCAAGAAAGAGTTGGAGAACGCCGATTTAATTATTATGACCAGCGAAATGTTAAATTCTTTTTCATATAATACAGAGATTTTTTGTCATAAAAATGGTAACGTATGGTTGGACAAGATTGGTAGAATTGTAGAAGAAGAAATTGATTGTGAAGTTTTTTCATATCATCACAAGAAAGGAATGTTTCCTACTGCGATAACTGGCAGAATAGATTGTGGTGTTAAGCCTGTATTTGAATTATTGCTAAGGGGCGGAAGAAGTGTAAAAATGACTTCCGATCACAATGTATTTACTAAAGATGGAGATGATATTTCTGAAATTAAATTGTCAGATGTTAGGTGTGGCATGTCAATAGCGATTTCTAAAGGCTTTAATACACCATCTACAAATTCGACAATTGATTTGTTACCTATTTTAAGAAAGAGTAAAAGGCGAGTATATGTTTTTGGGCAAATTATTGATGAACTCTTGGCATTATCAACCAAACAATTACACGCTCTTTGCCCGTTAGGAGCTGGCAAAGAAGAAAAGTTGACAATTGGAACCTCACGCCGAAGATTCCAATGGAAAAAAAGAAATTGTTTGCCATTGGCTAGAATGACAGATGAATGTTTGAAAAAATATGGAGATTTAATTAAAGGGTTTAAGTTATATCACTCAAATTATTCATGTGATCGCCATTTAAAAGTTGATAAAGAAATGGCTTATTTTTTTGGCTTTTACGTTGCCGAGGGAGCCGTTAGTCAAAATCATGTAATGTGTTACCAGAAGAATAGTCAAGTTTTGAATAATATAATGACTGGATTGAATATGGGAACTATTCGTCAATCTAAAGATCAAATATATTATATTGATATTTGCAATTCTTTAATTGGAGAAATATGTAAAGAGTTTGGTCCTAATGCTAGAAAAAAACGATGCCCATCTTGGATTTTTACATGGAGAAAAGAAGAAATTGAATTTTTTTTAGATGGTTTTGTTGAAGGTGATGGAAGTATTTGTGAATATAAAAATGGTACAATTAGAGAAAACAACACAAATGCTAAACTAAAAAGATATCACTCTTCTTCGCTAGAATTACTTAAAGGATTAAGAAATCTTTTATTGTTGGTGAATAGACAGTCTTGGCTGTGTAGGGATCGTAAAAATGAGACACAATATTGTCTGGGTGAATGGTCCTCTAAACATCCTTGGTTAGGTAAAGCAGAACAACCAACTTTTCCAGATTTGGCTTTTGTTCCAGTAAAGTCTATTAAATTTTGTGGTAAAGAAAAGGTTTATGATTTAGAAGTTCAACCGAATATTGGATATAAAATTGAAAATTTTATAGGTGGCAATGGTGGCATTCTTTTGCATAATTCAAGGTGTCGTAATTTTGAATCTGAACAAAATGAATTTTTAAATAAAATTGGAACCCTGGTTATAGACGAAGCACATTTATTAACACAAACAGATCGTGGGCCGAATTTAGAAGCTGCACTGATGAAGTTTTCGCAAATCAATCCAACGGCCAGGATTGTGATGCTTTCTGCTACTATGCCGAATGTTTTGGAGATAGCAGAATGGGTTAGTTATTCATTAACCCGCAGGGAAACGCATCTAATTAATTCAAAATTTCGCCCATGCCCATTGCAGATACATTATGAAACCTATTGGGACGGATCATACAAATATGAACAGAACGAGGGACAGAAGGTTGCAGCAGCAATACGAATTATAGAAGACTACCCAGACGACAAGTTTTTAATTTTCGCCCATACAAAGAGGACGGGCGAGATGATGAAGCAACAATTAAAAAACCATGGCTTTACTTGTGAATTTCACAACGCAGATTTGGACAAGTCGAAGAGGGTCAAGGTGGAGAATGAATTTAGGGAAGGGGAGCTTCAAGTGGTTGTTGCAACCAGCACCCTTTCTGCTGGATTGAATATGCCAGCGCGTCGAGTAATTGTCTTGGGTGTTCATCGTGGATTGTCCGAAGTATCATCATTGGACATAATTCAAGAATGTGGCCGCGCTGGCCGTCCTAAGTATGACAAGCGTGGCGATGCTTACATATTGTTGCCAGAAAGAAAAGCCGCTAAGTATATCGAGTCGTTACAATCACCCGAAAATATCAAGTCACAAATGCTGGACCAAATTGGTGGAAACCACAAAACTTTGGCATTTCATATCGTGAGCGAAATTCACCATGGGAACATTAAGACCAGTGAGGATGTTCACGAATGGTATGAAAAGAGTTTGGCTTACTTCCAAGATCAAGAATTTGGGGATGGCGTTGTTGATAATGTGTTAAATCTGCTTGTAAGGTGCGGGGCGATTTATGAGAAAAACGATGTCTACCTTTGTTCCTCGGTTGGAATTATAGCTAGTTTGTTTTATTACTCCCCATTCGACGTTGCCAATTTAAAGAGGGGATTTACGGCATTGTTCCATAACAAAAATGAAGAGAATGATTTCTGGTTGTCCATATCCTTGGGCAACACGGATACGCATCAGAAAGGCATTGTCAGTAAAGCAGAGCGAGAGGCGATGAGTGAATATTCTACATGGGTAAAGAGGATTATGGGCGAAGTTGACGAGCCGGTGGTTAAGGCTGGTTATGCGTATTACAATCTTCTTAACGGAAGGAGCAGCAAGGCGGTTGTGGCTTTGGAGCGAAATTTAAGACTTGATTTCCCAAGGGTAACACAAGTGTTAAAGGCCATTGACAGCATGAGTGCCAAATGGGACAAGGGCGATTTCTTCCAAACACTAAGTATGAGAATTGCATACGGTGTCGAGGAACACCTGATTGATCTTTGCAAGGTTCCCAATGTGGGAAAAGTAAGGGCCGAATTATTATACAATGGTGGAATAAAAACGCCCCAAGATATTGTGGCAAATTCCAAGAAGGCCGTTGAACTTCTGAAAATGAAGAAAGAGAGTGCGGAGAAAATCGTAAAAGAAGCAAAGAAAATAGGAGATAAAAAATGAAAGACGTTATGGCCGAAGTTTTAAATGAAAGAAAGTTGCAAGACAAAAAGTGGGGAGAGCAAAATCACCATCCGTATAAGTGGCTGTCTATATTAGGAGAAGAAGTGGGAGAAAGTTGTAAGGCCGTTTTGGAAGACTCGCCATTACAATATCGTGAGGAAATGATTCAAGTGGCGGCGGTTGCCATTGCCGCTATCGAATCCCTTGACAGAAATGAATTAGGAGATAAAAAATGAACTTATTTATTTTAACATATTGCGATGATGATGGTGGCGGTTGGTATGAGTGTACGCCAATGGGCATTTATTCCACATACGAAGAGGCTGTTGAAGAAAAGGAACGCCTTCTCGCTCCATGTAATGCGTATAGGGATAAAAAGGCAAAGGAAAGGGAGGAGGAGACAAAGATGGTAGAAGATTTTTTAAGAAGAAACAAGCATGCGATAACCGACTGCAAGACGTGTCAAGAGGGACAAGAGTGGAGGAGAGTTCCAATTTTGTCTGAAGAATACACGAAAAGAATTTCCGCCTGCCCAATGGAAAACAAACTAAAGAGCGTGGACAGTTTAATTAAAAAGATTGTAGAAGGAGCGTATTATGATTGGCCTAGAGAAGGCGAGGGAGGGGTTAATGAATATAGGAAAGCCGACCAGCATCTTAACAGGGAGTATTTAACCGAAGAAATTCCTTTGCTGCCACCTCAGAAGTTTGATGATTATCCAAGGCCATTCTATGCCGAAAGCGGATTCCAGATCAACGAGTGTCCTTCTTTCTTGACTTGAAAAATCGTTTTAGTCGGGAATTCTGACGCATTTCCAATAAACCTTCAATAATAAGACCAAGACCAGCTATGGCCCAAAAATAATCAGAATGTATTGAGGCAATGCCTATTGCATTAAGAAGACCGCAAATAAATAAAATTGCGCCCATGATGATAAGGAACTCGTACCTAATGTAGTGTCTCATTTCTCTACCCCGAAAAACCCCTTTGGGTATTGGATTTTTACAATCCCATCCCCCTTGGTGTGAGCGCCGCTTTCGTCCTCTACCCAAAATTTAACTTCGTTCACTTCGGGTTTGAACAGTTCTTCCTTTTCGCCTACGCAATCGCCCTGTTTGTTAAAAATGGGTCGTTTTGCTACAAATGTGTTCTCAAAAAAGCATTTGTCTTCTGGGTAAACGGGTAGGTTGTACTTTTCTCCTTCGTGAAGAACTAGAACTCTGCACTCGTCATTGGCAGCGTCGTATAATCTACAATTTTTGCAATATGGTTCTTTTGCCATTTTTTAAATCTCCTATTGATTGACGCATTCTAATGTAGTATATTTAGACAAAAGAGGTTTTAATTATGGAACAACAAATTATTGCATTCTCGGGACAACTTAGAAATGGCAAGGATGTAGCCGCAGATTATTTAAAGAGTTGTGCGGTGATCCCTTTAGGGTTTGAAAGGTACGCCTTTGCCAACGCCGTCAAGGACATATTCTGTATGGCATTTGGGGAAAGTAGGGAATTTATTGAAGAATGGAAGGTTCAATCAGAGCCGCCACCAGGATATCTTAAAAGGGTGCGTGAATCGCTACAATTCATCGGGGATGGATTTAGGACAATTAAAGGAAGTGTTTGGATTGATATGGCATTGGATCGACATGAAAAGATGATTCTGTCAGATGCAAGATATATTAACGAGCTAGAGGCTGTACACAGCAGGGGTGGAATAAACATTTTAATTTATCGCCCAGGATATTTAAATAACGACCCAAATGGGTCAGAGGCTCAAATCCGCCCGTTAATTGAATGGTGTATAGATACTTATCAGAAAGATGGCCCAATTAATTATCTAATGGGGCGGACCCAGTCGCCAACGGGTAAAAAACCACCATACGGAATGGAATTCATTGATGTTTTTATCATAAATGACGGAACCTTGGAAGATTTATACGAAAAGATAGATGAACACGTATTGCCAATACTTAGGAGAAAAGAATGGATCAATTAAAGACTAATTCTCTATAGTCTTAGTCTTATTTATAGGATAATTAAAGGTGATTAAATGAACCAAAACGGAAACGGAAACGGACGAGTCGAAAACGGAAATGGACACGGACGAGTCATTTATATTATTGGAAGTTTAAGAAACAAGAGTGTTGAAGCTGTTGCAAACAATTTAAGGGAGGCAAATGAGGAATGGGAAATCTTCGACAGTTGGAGAAGTCCCGGTCCTCGCGCAGATGACTATTGGAGAGATTACGAAAAAGCTAAGGGAATTAGTTACAAAGAAGCACTAAATAGTTGGGCCGCTCAACACATATTTGAGTTTGATAAATTTCATCTTGATAGAGCAACCGATGTTGTTTTAATTATGCCCGCCGGAAAATCATGCCATTTGGAATTGGGATGGGCTCTGGGGAAGGGGAAAAGAGGATACATCCTTTTTGACGAAGAACCAGCAAGATGGGATATCATGACACAATTTGCCAACGATGTGTTTTTTGATTTAGAAGAGTTGGTAACAGAATTAAAGAAATTTTAAGGAGACAAAAAATGTCTATAAACAGAAACGATTTAGATGAGTTAAAGAGAATTGCCACAAACTTCTACAATGAAGAACAGCAGTTTATGAATCGGGTGATTAATGGAATTTATGATATGCAGAAAGAAATACGTGAACTCAAGGAAGAGGTTGCTAAGTTAAAGGGCGAGCAAGCGTGAGATTTTGGGCTTGGTTATATTGTCTTCCAATGGCAATTTATAACACAATATTATTGTTTCACACATTCAATCACCCTAAAGCATGGGGTGGCGTCGAACCCGGTATAGGATTCGCTGTCATTAAACAAGTCTATGCAATAATATTTATTGGGTCGTTTTTATGGCTTTGGAAAGATCACACATTCAAAACCGAAACGTGACTTTGGGAGGGGAAGTGTTTAGAGTACAAAGCAGCAGCCGCACGCCGGGAACGATTTGTCCTCTTGAGGATTGCTGGAATACAATCAGTTCAGATCGTGCTGGACACCAAGAATTTGAGAAACTTATCGGAGCCGAGAAAGCATTTGAGTTAAACTGTAGTCTTGCAAGATTTATTTGGTTTTGTAGGGTTGTGGATGACCATGGAAACATACTCAGATATTACAATCCTCAATTAGACGAGAGGCTTCCAGGCTGTTTGTGGAGGTTGAAGGAGCGAGCAGAAAAACTTTGGAAAGAAGATAACCGACCAAAAGGTAGAGATTCTGACTTTTGGTTTGAGGCCAAACGACAGATTGAGCAAGAAACAAGTAACTTGGGCGGCAATCCTATATTTTCTGAATATGGTGACTTGGAGCGTTAATTGAGGCAGAAATGACTGACTGGGATAGAAGCAAACAGACATATTTTATCTTACGACGAGGCGACCCTTGGACTGTTCGTAACATGAAGACCCAAGAAGTTGTTTGCGACTATCCGGCCTTTCTATACAACGATAAGGTGATTGAACAAATCTGTTTTGCTGCCGACGATGAAGAAGTGCGTGAAATCGTAAGCAGGATCGTGAATTAAATATTTTGCTCTTTGAGCAAAATATTTAATCTTGCAAGAGTTTTCTCTGTAATAACCTCAAAAGACCAATCTCTAGCGAGACAATATTCCTTGGCAAACATCCATTTGGCCTGATTTTGCTGTAGTTTCTTTTGATTCGCTGGCTTAATTTCCCACATTTCTTTGTGCCCATCGGCAAATTGAATGATGAGGTCTGGCAGGTAATTGTGTTGTTCGCCTTTCCACATATAGGGAATCTTCAATGGTTCGGCGGCGTAGGCAATGACTTCATTCCACTCTTCCAGTAGTTCATAGCATTTGCATTCCCAGCCACTCCGATATTTAATTAAACGACCACCATTCTTTGATGATACAAAGGTTCCAGTTCTGTGCTTGGGTTTTTTAACCCTTTTCCCGCTGGTATCTTTCCAAATTGTGACGTTCGTTTGTACCCCTTTTGGCACCGTGTCGTATCTGTGGCAAGCCTTGAAGTGTGATTTCATATCGCGCACAGGGGAGCCGCAAGATAGCTTGGGGCAGATGATATATTCTCTACCCTCTTCGTGTTCCTGCAAAATATGACCCTTAAACTCTTCGTATTCATAAAAGTCTTCACCGCACACAAAACAGCGATACTTCCGGGGGTTTCTAAATTCCACTATTCCTCATCGATGCTGGACAGAAATTTTTTAATACCAGATATTGGATCGGGCATTGTTTTAGCATGTTTGTTGAGTATGTCGCATATAGAGTCTTTATCTATCATTATTTCAATTTCTGGCATATCATTGTTTGCGAATACGTTGTGGGATTTCTCGCCCTTTAAGGCTTTCAATAGGTCAAGGGCCACGAAATTGGCTTCATCTTTCCAATCATCTGTTATTTCTTCGTCATCATTGCTCTTTAATTTGGCAAAGGTGACCCTACTTTCCTCTGG